>Ga0126378_10001371_pt1 | contig 18198 bp, 17 predicted proteins | sample PanSoiMetPlot_23_FD_92587 | JGI IMG/M metagenome (GOLD analysis project Ga0126378, IMG submission 92587) | Tropical forest soil microbial communities from Panama - MetaG Plot_23 | ecosystem: Environmental > Terrestrial > Soil > Tropical forest > Bulk soil | place: Panama | collected 2016-02-17
AATCACGGTGACGATGAGGAGTTTGCGGTCGACGCTGGCGCTCGCGACGTTACTTGTCATCGGCGGGGCGGCATATGCCCAGCTGAAGATTACCGCCCGCGAACTCGTCGCGGAGATTCAAAAGCAAGTCGGAGTGGAATGGAAAAAAGATACCGTCGACACGTTCAAAGCTGGGAACCCTGACACGCCGATCGCCGGAGTGGCTGTGACCATGATGGCGACTATGGATGTGTTGCAGCGTGCATCGGCGAAGGGACTGAATTTCGTCATCACCCACGAGCCTACGTTCTATGCGCACCTGGATACGCCGGAAGGAGTGCCGGAGAGCGATCCAGTATGGACGGAAAAGCGGGAATTCATTGAGAAGCATGGAATGGTTGTCTGGCGATTCCACGATCATTGGCATATGCGCAAACCGGATGGCATCGAAGCCGGCAATATCCATGCGCTGGGGTGGGAGAAGTTCCAGCGGCCCGATAACCAATACCTGTTCGTGATTCCCGAGACCACTGTGCAGCAGCTGGCAAAGGAAGTCGCTGCGAAGCTCGGCTCGTCAGTGTTGCGAGTGGTGGGCGATTCTGGGATGAAGGTATCGAAGGTGGGATTCAGCCCCGGCGCCGCGGGTTCTGAGCGGGAAATTCGGGCGCTCGAACAAGATGATGTACAAGTGCTGATGGTCGGCGAGACGCGTGAGTGGGAAACGGTTGAATACGCCGCCGATGCTGTCAGCCAACATCGCCACAAGGCTCTGATCGTGATTGGACACATTCCCAGCGAGCAGCCCGGCATGGAGGAGTGCGCGCGTTGGCTGCAGGGTTTCGTCAAAACTGTGCCTATTGCATTCGTGCCCACCAAGCAGCCTTTCTGGACGCTCATGGAAAGATGAAGGATGAGGCGCTGCAGCAGAAGGCTGGAGAAAGAACAGCGGAAAACTCATCTCAGCGGATAAATCCGCGGGCTGATGAGCCCTAACGCAGCGCTGAAGCGCTGCGCCACCCAAACTATTTCGCGATCAACCCGCCAATTTGTGTTGCCGATGGAGCCTGCGAATGCTGTGCTTCTTGGACAGGAACATTCGCAGGCGGCGTGGATGCGCTATTCGCCGGCGGCGAGACCTAGCAGATTTAGCAGTCGGCTGCGCTTCGGGGGAATGGCATCGCCGACTTCGGGAGCGTGGGGGGACTGCTCAGAAGGTTCAGGATTCTCTTCCTCGACCGTGCTGTCGAAGGCAGTCGCCGAAATACCAAGATGTGTATCGGGTTGTAAGGCTTGACCTTCATCGGAATCAGAAAGCATGGGAGCAACAAAGCGCAAGGCCTGGATTTCTTTACGGACGCGGACGAGATCGTTCTCTTTCTGGCGGAGCATTTCGTAAACATCAACCATCATGAAGACCTCCAAATCTAAATGCGGGCGCCACGATTGGGCCCATCAAAAACCGAGTTCTGCTCTCTTTTCGGCTGCGATCACTTCAGAAAGAACGAGCGAGTAGCTCCGTCGTGCAAAGCCGAGGGAACCCAGGGGAATTGCCAATCAGCTTAGTGGGGTGGTCCATCAGTGTCAAGCGTCAGACGGATTTTTGTCAGGCGGATTTTTACAAAGCGATTTTTCCCACTTTGGTTCCCGTGGCGTAAATTGGCACACACCGCAATGGGATCGTTACTATGATGCTGGGATGCGAACCGCTCATCGTCGGGATTCCAGTCGGTTTGTCCATTGCACACAAATGCGAAATGTGTTTTTGCTCATACTGGTCGCAGTCTGCGGGCTTGCATCGCAAGCCCAAACCTCTGCGGGTTCGCCGACCACGAGCTCGCTCGCCACAGCCATTAACGCGACCGTTGAGCAGGGACATGATGCGATTCTTCCGCCGCACGTCTCGCACCTGCTCGGCATCTCGGCCAACGAACATGAAGTGCCGGTAAAGCAGTTTGTCCAAATGGGTGAACCGATTCGCGGATTTGAGGTTTCCACCGTGCAGCCGAACGACATTGTCATTTTCGTCGAGAGCCGTGCCCAGAAGCAGTCCACGTTCTATCTGATGTCCAAACGCGGCACATTGCGGAAAGTGCTGTCGGTGGTCGAGGGGACCGGCTACCCTCGGCGTCCCACGAAGGATGACCAGGAAGGGTTTGAAAAGGAGAAGCGGCGCTGGATCGATCAACTCGCCCCTAAACACTCCTAAGGGAACAGCGGGCGCTCGCTGGCCGGAAAGTCCAATATCATTAGTGCTTGGCTGATCTCCGCCCATCCACCGTAAGCAGCATTTTGCGGCAGCTCTGTCCGCGCTGCCGGTCGGGCAAGATTTTCCTCTCCAGCATTTATTGGGGCCTGCCTAAGATGTATGACCGCTGCCCCCATTGCGGTCTGCTCTTCAATCGCGAAGCGGGGTATTTTCTTGGCGCCATGTACATCAGTTACGGTCTCGCGCTTGCCGTGATTTGTGGGTTCGGGGCCATACTGTGGGCGGTGACTCGATGGCGTGTGGACAAGATTGGACTCTGGGCCGTTGTCTTGTTCCTGCCACTTGCCCCTATGCTGACATTTTTCTCGAGGGTGCTCTGGATCTACCTGGATCAGACGTTTGACCCGGAGCGGGATGGCTAGCTTGCTGGTGGCAGGCATCCGCACCATATATCCGTTGAGTGCAACTGGTGTTCTGAGAGGGGTGTTTCATTGCCATTGCCAAAAAACCGTAGTCGTTATATGGTTGCGACTCTAAAGACAATAGTGTTATACAGCTTCTCTAATGAGTGGGGCCTCACAAATCCGAACGCCTGATACGCAACTCTTTCGCGATGTTTTCAACGCAAGTCCGATCGGGATCGTCGTTGAAAACATGGAAGGGCAGTTGCTGTTTGTCAATCCCTCCTTTTGCTCCATGCTGGGCTTCAGCGAGGAAGAGCTGCGCCGGAAGCACTGTGTGGATTTTTCTCCTCCGGAAGATGCTGAAATGGACTGGGCTTTCTTCCAGCGATTGCGGGCAGGCAGTATTGATCACTATCAGTTAGAGAAGCGGTATTTTCGGCGCGACCGCTCTTTCATGTGGGGCCGATTGAGTATTTCCTTGCTGAATGGCGGAGGCTCACCGCTGGTATTGGCGATGGTGGAGGACATTACCGATAAGAAGACCGCCTTGGACAGGGAACGCGACTTATTGGAGACGCTAGATCTGGTCACGAACCAGATGACGGCGGCGGTGAGTCGTTGCAGTCGTGACTTACGTTATCTCTGGGTTAACCAGGCCTATGCCGACTGGCTCCAGCGCCCCTTGAGTGAAATGATAGATCGTCCAATCGTGGAGATATTGGGCGGCGAAGCGTTTGAAGGCTTGCTTCCCTATGTCATGCAGGTGCTCGATGGGGATGACGTCCACTACGAACGGGAAACGACGTTTCACGGGATCGGCAAAAGATGGACGTCGGCGACCTACAGGCCGACGCTTTGACCTGGATGGAACCGTCACCGGATGGGTGGCAGTTGTGCTGGACATTACGGCGCGCAAGCGGGCGGAAGAGGCGTTGCGGGAGAGCGAAGAAAAATTCCGCAGTGTTTTTCGGGACGCGGGAGTAGGCATGGTGATCGTTTCACCGGAAGGACGCTTTCTTGGCGCGAATACAGCGTTTTGTGAGTATCTTGGTTATACCGAGGAAGAACTCCGCGAAAAGACCGTTGAATCAATTACGTTGGCTGACGATTGGCCTGCTTTCTCAAGAAAGCTGCAAGAACTCCTGGCAGGGGGAAGCAGTTTCCAGTGGTTTGACAAACGCTGCCTGCACAAGAGTGGAAGGATTGTGTATACCCAGAGCAGTGCTTCTCTGATTCGAAGCAGCGAAGGCACGGCTCAATATTTTGTTGGCGAAGTCCTGGATATTACCAGTCGCATCGAGGCGGAAGCAGCACTCTCGGAGATGACAAGGAAGCTGATTGCAGCGCAGGAACAAGAGCGCGCTCGCATCGGCAGAGAACTTCACGACGACATTAATCAGCGGCTTGCGATGTTGGCAGTGGAACTTGAGCAACTCCAAGCGAATCCTTTTGAGATTGAGGCTCGCGCGCAGGAGATCAGACGAGAGGCAATTGAGATTTCGGATGATGTGCAAGCCTTGTCGCACGATCTGCACTCCTCAAAATTGGAATACCTGGGTGTCGCCGCTGGCATAAGAAGCTGGTGCAGGGAATTTGCCGAGCGGCAGAAAATGGAGATCGACTTCAACAGCACCTTGCGCAACGTTCTTCCAATCGAAGTCGGACGCACGCTGCTTCGCGTACTGCAGGAGGCGTTGCACAATGCCAGCAAGCACAGCGGGGTGAAGCGGGGTGAAGCGGGCTGAAGTGCGGTTACGAGAACAGGCTGGCGAGATTCACATGGTCATCAGCGATTCAGGCAAAGGCTTCGAAGTCGACCCAGCGCTGCAGGACAAGGGTCTTGGCCTTACGAGTATGCAAGAACGAGTTCGGCTACTGCGTGGTACGATCCTGATTAAATCGAAGCCGCTGGGCGGAACAACGATTCATGTTCGCGTCCCTACAGAATCAGAGCCGACGCTGAGGCGAGCGGCGGAGTGATTCGAGTCAAAGATGAAATCCAAGCCGATGGTCGAGGCCTAAGAATTGTGTCGTTGGCTATCGCTGGTCCAACCGACAGCTAGTGCAACCACATTTGACATCCCCCTCCCCGCGCTTTAGTCTCATTCCGTCGTTGGGCTCTTTGTAAACTCCGGAACGCGCGTTTTTGCCGCTGGGCGAAAACAGGGAAGCGGGTGCCAATCCCGCGCTGCCGCGCAACTGTAAGCGAGGACACTGGCCTCGGCCACTGGGAATTCCCGGGAAGGCCGCGGACGAAATTCGGATGATCGCATCCTCACTCGCGAAGCCAGGAGACCGGCGCGCTCCATCAACCTCAACCTCTTTCGCGTGACAAGGAGGATGGAATGCGCGTACTCGCCTTCTCTTTCGCCCTATTGTTTTCTGTGGTGGCGCTTGCCGCCGATCTCAAGATCAAAGTGGTCGACCCGCAGTCTGCCGGCGTTTCAGGCGCGCAGATCGCGCTGTTGTGCGGGGATCACAAAATCGTGGCGACCGGAACTACTTCCGCTGAAGGCATTGCCACGCTGCCCACTTCCGAGATTCCCATGTCTCTCAAAATCGGCCAGACACGGGGCATCCCTGATTCGAAGGACTCCACCCCAAAGCAGAATGGCTCGTGCCAGATTCGAGTGCGGGGGGCGGGTTTTGCGGAGGAGGTCGTTTCTTTTCCAACTGAGCCGGAGTTCACGATTGCCTTACACCTCGCTACCGCTTCCCAAACTGTAGTCGTGACAGCGACGCGTACGCCGGTGCCTGGCGAAGCCGCCGGGGCCGACGCGGATGTGCTCAATGGCAGTCAACTGATCACGATACAGTCCACGGCTGCCGCCGATTTGGTGCGATTTCTGCCCGGCGCGATCCTCAACGACTCCGGGCAGCGCGGCGGACTGACGTCGCTGTTCGTGCGCGGGGGCGAGTCCCGGTATAACAAGGTCATCGTCGATGGCGTGACGGTGAATGAGCCGGGCGGCACATTCGATTTCGGGACGCTGCCGCTCGAGCAGGTGGATCGCATGGAGTTTGTCCGCGGCGCGCAGAGCACGCTGTATGGCTCGGACGCGATGACCAGCGTGGTTCAGATGTGGACCCGCAACGGCAGTACGGCGCTGCCGGAATTTCGCTTCGGCGCGGATGGCGGGAATTTCTCGACCGCGCACGGCTACGCTTCTCTCGCCGGCGCGCGCGGGCGCTTCGACTACAACCTGTTCGGAAGCCAGTTCAACACCGACGGATCTGGAATCAACAACGCGCACTCCGATTCATTGCAAGGAGCAAACGTCGGGGCGGCGCTTAGCGATCATGCTTCCCTGCGCGTTCGCGTGCGTCACTCGAACAGCCACACCGGAGTCCCGGGCGAATGGAACTTTAATGGATACGTGCCGCTGGTGCCGGTGAATGGATTTTTCGAGCCGTACGAGCCGTTGCAGCCCAATCCATACGACTGGTCGCAATTGAACGACCTGCTGGGTAATGTGGAACTCTCGATCGCTGCTCCGACGGGCTGGCAGCACCGGTTTAGCGGATTCGATTATCTGTATCGATACTACGAATTGAATCCCGGCGATCCGCAGCGCGTGAACACGCAGGACTGTGGTTTCGGAGGGCCGTCGGTGCCGTGCGGCATTGATTTCCCGTCCAACGAGATCGATCACATCAACCGCGCAGGATTTGAATACCAGGGTGACTACTCGGAACGAGCGTGGGCTCATACCACGTTTGGGTATCGAGTGGAGAATGAAAATGGATTCGTGGGAAATGTTGCCTATGGTCCGCAGACGCATGGGCAACGGCTGAACAATGACTTCTACGTGCAGCAACAACTCACCTGGAAGACGCTTACCGCGATGGTCGGTGGGCGCCTGGTGCACAACAGCGAATTCGGGAACACGGGCGTGCCGCGGGTTGCCTTAACCTGGCAGGCGTTGCGCGGTGGAGAGCTTTTTTCGGGCACACGCCTGCGCTTTTCCTACAGCGGCGGATTCAAGGAACCGCGTCTGGAGGAGACCTTTGCCGGGCCTCCGTACACCCAGCCCAATACTGGATTAAGGCCCGAACGTCTTCGCGCCTTCGAAGCCGGGTTCCAGCAGGAATTCTTTCAGGGAAAATACGAACTCACCGCGACCTACTTCAACAATCTGTTTCATGATCAGATCAATTACGTGACGGTGGACCCGATCACGTTTGTGGGGGAATACGTGAACGTGAACCGTGCGTTTGCGCACGGCGCGGAAATTGTATTGCGCGGCAAACTCCGGTCCGCGCTGCTGCTGAACGCGGCCTATACGTATACCTCATCGCAGTACCTTGATAACCCTGCGCCGTTCGATCCTGTTTACGATCCCGGCCAGCCTTTACTACGGAGGCCCAAGCATTCTGCGACTACCACGCTCTCGTATCTGGGGAGGCGCTGGGGAGCGACGCTGGGCGGCAGCTTTGTTGGGCGGCGAACCGACAGCGACTTCTTTGGGTTTGGGATTGATCACGCCGCCGGATATGTTCGCGTCGATCTGGGGGGATGGTATGCGGTGAATTCGCATGTCACGACCTACCTAAAGATTGAAAATGCGCTGGACCGCCGATACAACGAAGTGGTGGGGTATCCGGCTTTACCCGTTAATTTTCGGGCGGGGGTTCGGTTTCGGGTGGGGGGAGAGTAAGGTTACGCTGGATGCCGACTGCGCGCCCCCTTTCCCCTTCGCTTTGCTTCAGGGGTGGGGGTGCGGGCCGACGAATGCGCCCGCCGCTGGACAAGCTTTTATTTCCCGCGTCGCGGGTTGAAATGCGACAATAGAAGTTCCTCCAATGGCCACTTTTTTGACTTCTGCATTTTCTCTGGAAACCATCCGGCAGCACGGACTTACGCCTGACGAGTACGAGAAGATCAGGCAGCTTCTCGGCGGCCGGGAACCCACCCTTACCGAACTGGGTATCTTCAGCGTGATGTGGAGTGAGCACTGCTCCTACAAGTCCTCCCGGGTGCATTTGAAGCGGTTGCCGACTCGCAGCAAGCGCGTGCTGCAAGGGCCGGGGGAGAACGCCGGGATCATCGATATCGGGGACGGGTGGGCGTGCGCATTCAAGATTGAGTCGCATAATCATCCGTCGTTTATTGAGCCGTTCCAGGGCGCAACGACCGGTGTGGGCGGCATTCTCCGTGACATTTTCACGATGGGGGCGCGGCCGGTCGCGGTGATGGATTCGCTGCGGTTTGGACCGATTGTCGCCGGCAAAGACGTTCCGCAAAAGGATCTTCACAAGAATCATTCGATCATGGATGGCGTGATCAGCGGGGTGGCGTCGTACGGCAATTGCTTCGGCGTGCCGAACCTTGGCGGCGAGACGAAATTTGAGGCTTGCTACTCCGGTAATCCGCTGGTGAACGCATTTGCGCTCGGCCTGGTGAAGAAGAACGAGATCTTCTATGCGCGTGCGGCTGGTGAGGGCAATCCCGTCATTTATGTTGGCGCAAAGACCGGGCGCGATGGCATCCACGGCGCGACCATGGCCAGCGAGGAGTTCAGCGAGGCTTCCGAAGCGAAGCGCCCCAACGTGCAGGTGGGCGATCCGTTCTTGGAGAAGCTTCTGCTCGAGGCTTGTCTCGAAGCCATGCAGACCGGGGCGATCGTTGGCATTCAGGACATGGGAGCGGCGGGCCTTACCTGCTCGACCTGCGAGATGGGCGGCCGCGGCAGTGTAGGCATTGAAATCGAACTCGACCGCGTCCCGCAACGCGAGACGGAGATGACGCCATACGAGATCATGCTCAGCGAGTCGCAGGAGCGCATGCTGCTGGTGACGCAAAAGGACCGCGCGCACGAAGTGTTCCGTGTCTTTGAAAAGTGGGGTCTGGATGCGGTTGAGGTCGGGAAGGTTACAACTGACAACAAGCTACGCATACTGGAGCACGGGAAGATTGTCGCGGAGATTCCGAATCCGGCGCTGACCGACGAGGCTCCGGTGTACAGGCGGCCGTGGGCGCGGTGGGAGCCTCCGGTATCCCGCGAGCTGCCGGATGGGATTCAGCTTGGACAAAAGGGGGATCTGACGGGAGCGCTAAAACAGCTTCTTGCTTCTGCAAACATTTGCGGCAAGCGGTGGGTATGGCAGCAGTACGACCACATGGTACAGACCAACACGGTGCAGGCTCCGGGCGCGGGAGATGCAGGAGTGATTCGCATCAAGGGCACCAACCGCGGACTGGCCATGTCGCTCGATGGTAACGGGCGCTGGTGCTATTTGGACCCGAAATTGGGAGCAGAACATGCGGTTGCGGAGGCGGCGCGGAAAGTCGCAATCGCCGGCGCGACTCCGGTCGGAGCTACGAACTGCCTGAACTTTGGAAATCCCGAGAAGCCACACATCATGTGGCAGTTCTCGCAGACGATTGACGGCATAACCAAGGCTTGCGAGGAACTGGAAATTCCGATCACCGGCGGCAACGTTAGCTTCTATAACGAGACGCTTGGCGAAGGAATTTATCCCACACCAGTGCTCGGAGTCGTGGGAATTCTCGAAGACGTACACAAAACCGCGAAGATGCACTTCGCCGCTCCCGGTCGCACGATTGTGCTATTGCGCGGCGGGGAGCCGGGCGATATCACTGACGCCGAAACGGAATTTGGGTCTTCGGAGTACGCGAAGGAAGTTCTGGAATCGCTGTGGGGATATCCGCCTGAGCTTGATTTGGAGAAGGAAGCGGCGCTGCAGAAAGCAGTGATTGAAATGGTGCAGCTGGGATTGCTGGATTCCGCGCATGACTGCTCGGATGGCGGCATCGCGGTGGCGTTGGCAGAGAAGAGTTTCCCCGCAGGAGTGGGGGCGCGCGTGAATCTCAAGTCTGGCGAGTTGTTTGCCGAGTACACAGTGTTTGGTGAGGATTCCAGCCGGGTGCTGGTATCGTGCACCCCGGAGAGCTTGGCGCGAATCAAAGAAATAGCGGGAAAGCACGAGATCGCGCTGGACGTGATCGGAGAGACAGTTCCGGAGAAGCTGGAAATTTCATGGGATGGACAGCCGGTGGTCTCGGCTACAGTGTCAGAGTTGAGCACGGCTTATGAAGCCGCGCTCGAAGCTGCCTTGCGGACGGATCCGGAATTGGTAGCGGCGGATTAAGCAAGATCTTCACCACAGGGGAAAACCCGGGGCTCGTAACAGGCGCGCTAAGGGCTAATTGCTAAATGCTAATTTCCGACAAATTTCACGAGGAGTGCGGAGTGGTCGCGATTTTCGCTCACCCAGAGGCGGAGAAGCTCGCTTACCTTGGGCTGCACGCGTTGCAGCATCGCGGACAGGAATCGGCGGGGATCGTCACCTCCGATGGGCTGATTTCGCGGGCGCATAAGGCTATGGGCTCGGTGGCTGACATCTTCACTGAAGAGGTGTTGGCTAAACTCGGCGGAACGCTGGCCATCGGACACACCCGGTACTCGACCGCGGGCGATTCAGCGCTGCTGAATGCGCAGCCGATCCTCGTGCAATCGAATAAGGGAGCGATTGCGGTCGCGCACAATGGCAATCTCGTGAACGCGACGCAGATCCGCGGACGCCTCGAAAGCCAGGGATCGATTTTCCAGACCAACAGCGACACGGAAGTGATCGTGCACCTGATCGCGCTCTCGAAGGAGCAGACGCTACCCGAAGCAATGGCCGACGCACTCCGGCGGGTGGAGGGCGCGTTCTCGCTGGTGATGATGAGCAACGACCGGATCTTTGCCGTGCGTGATCCTCGCGGGTTTCGGCCGCTAGCCATGGGGCGCATTCCAGCATTGGAGGGGCAGAAGCGCGACACGATCGTGTTCGCTTCTGAGACTTGCGCATTCGACCTGATCGGGGCTGAATACATTCGTGATGTGAAGCCGGGAGAGTTGGTCATCGTCAGTTCGGAAGGGATCCGTTCCCGGTTCTACGCGACGTCTGCGCCGCAATCGAGCTGCATCTTCGAGCACGTCTATTTTTCGCGGCCCGACAGTCTGGTGTTTGGGCGATCGGTGCAGACGAGCCGCGAGGAATTGGGGCGGCAAATGGCGCGTGAGGCCGGTGTGGAAGCCGATCTCGTGGTGCCTGTGCCCGATTCTGGCGTAACTGCGGCGGTTGGCTATGCAGCAGAGAGCGGGATTCCGTTCCGCTTTGCCCTGATCCGGAATCACTATGTCGGCCGCACTTTTATCGAACCGAGCCAGAGCGTGCGGGACTTTGGCGTGAAGCTGAAGTTGAATCCGGTGCGCTCGCTGCTGGAAGGCAAGCGCGTGGTTCTGATCGACGACTCGATTGTGCGCGGGACGACCAGCCGGAAGATCGTGCGCATGATCCGCAACGCGGGTGCGAAAGAAGTGCATATGCGGATTTCGTGTCCGCCGACGATTTCGCCGTGTTTCTACGGTGTGGATACGCCTTCGCGCAAGCAGTTGATCGCCGCGAACAAGTCGGTGGAAGAGATTCGGGAGTACATCGGAGCCGACTCACTGGCTTACCTTTCGATCGAGGGACTGAAGAAGGCTTGCGGTGAGGGCGACAAGATCTCCTACTGCTCGGCTTGTTACACGGGGAAATATCCGACCGACATCATCGACGTCGACGAGATTCAGCCAGCGTCAGTGCGGCGGTAAGTCAGTGGCCAGTGGGCGGTGGGGCAGTGACCAGAGAAAACTGGGTATCCCGGGGCTGCCCTGAGCGAAGTCGAACGGTCTCGCTCCTCTTGCGCGACATTGGATTTCGATCGCGGGGCTGTGGGCCTTAGGTTGTCGGCTTCTGCGCCATCACTACTCGCGGGATCGATTGCAGATCGGGTTTGATCTGTACGTTTTGCCAGCCTTCCAGTAATTTCCGAATATCATCCGCAATTGTGCCGCTGATTTCCATGACGAGCCAGCCAGCTGGGCACAGGGCCGCATGTGCCTGAGGAATGAGGCCACTGATCACTTCCGTGCCCGTGAGCCCGGCGAACACCGCGTTGTGGGGCTCGAACTTGCGGACTTCCAACTGGACCGTGTCTTCTTCCGATTCGCCGACATAGGGTGGATTCGAGACCACGAAGTCAAACTCTCCGGGCAGTGCGTCAAGCAAATCTGTTTGGAAAAAGTGAATGCGCTCGAGCTGATGGCGAGCGGCGTTGAGGCGGGCGATTTCAAGCGCACCCGAAGAAATGTCAGTCGCGTGAATTTCTGCGCTTGGTAGCTCTTTCGCCAGCGCAAGCGCGATGCAGCCGGAGCCGGTGCCTACGTCGACGATCCGGGTTTTTCCTGACGTCTGACGCCCGACGCGTGAGGCCTGCAGTTCGAGAACAGTTTCGATCACGTGCTCGGTTTCTGGCCTCGGGATCAGTACGGCGGGGTTAACGATGAGGTCCATGCCCCAAAATTCCTGGTGCCCCGTGATGTATTGGGCCGGGACACCGCGCGAGCGTTCGGCCAGCGCCGCTTCGTAGCGCGATTCTTCGTCAGGCGTGAGTTCGCGTTCTGGATGCGCGAAGAGATAGGCGCGGTCGCAATTGAGCGTGAACATGAGAAGCAGCTCGGCGTTCATCCGAGGGGAAGGGACGTCCTCGGCCGTGAGGCGTGCGATGGCTTGCGCTAGAGCTTCCTTCAGTTGCACAAAGCTATTTGACCATGGATCGCATAGCCGAGCGGTGGAGCGGTAGACCTCAGGCGCCTTCTTCTTTTGCGCTTTTTCGCTCGTGTTGACCCAGAATCAGGGTGAGGAGCATCTCTGCAACTCTACATCCGTAAGCACGGTAACTCGTGATGGGGAGTGACCGTGCAGGGCGCACAAAGCGCAAGAGAATGGAGCGCCGACTCCGGAAATGGTGTCAATAAAGTAAGCCAGGGGAAGTCTGGCCACGCACGCGGACACGGCTTAATATGTTGCGGTAGATCTCATGCGTGCACTCCTGCCAGGCGTCATCTTGACCTGCCTCTTGTTGTTCAAGAACCCGTGCTCGGGACAAAGAGCGAAACCGCAGTCGGCGGGCGAAAGTGTTGCAATGTCTGCCCCAAGTGCAGGCGATAGTTGCGACTTTCGAGAGGGAGACGACGTTGATAGCCATCCAAACTGTGTTTTGCAAGACGGTCAGGGGGAGCTGTTCATCGCGCAAGAATATGTCAAAAAACTGGAATTCGATTCTCACGGCCTGGCGCCGGTATTCGATGAGGATCACTCCCGGCAGGGGTGGATGTACGTCGATCGAAAAGGGCGCGTTATCGTAAGAGCCGTTCCGTCTGACGACAATTGGGCTGAGGAGTTCTCTGAGGGACTGGTTCGCACGGTTACCAATAAGAAATACGGATTCGCCGATCGACACGGAAAGATTGTCATTCCAGCCAAATACGACGGGGCCTTTCCCTTCGAGCATGGCCACGCGGTGGTCTGCATCGGCTGCCGTGAAACCTGTGCAATGTCAGATCCGCCGATAGCAAATTCGGACGCTGATTGCGAACACCACATCATCACCGGTGGCGAATGGTTCAAAATCAACAAGGCAGGCCGTGTTGTGGCAAGAGTCTCCCCTTAGTTCGACGTCCCGCGTGGCCCGTCGCCGCAGAGAATTGCCGTACGATCTGGCTATAGGGCTATTTTGCACCTTACCACAGGAGAAATCGCTGGATGAAACCGGTGGCCTGTCCGACATTTGTGGGGATTGCGCCTTTGTTGTGCTTCGTGGGTGACTCCAGATGTTGGAATCGATTCCGAAAATCTCCGGCTATCAGAGCGGGTGCCCGGATGGGACCGTGGTTCTCCGGGCCTATGTTCCTGGTTCGATGGCGGCCTATAGCGTGGCGGACGATCCCGCCGCCTCGGCAGGCGATTTTTGGAACAAGATGGCGGCGCAGGGTCTGAGAGGGGCGGGCCCACCAAGCCAGATCGACTGGTTGGAAGGTCCCAACGAACTAGAGGATCTCCCGAACTGGTACAACGACCCCGCGGCCGCGAATTGGTGGCATCGTTTTGGTCGAGCCTTGCGGATCTTATGCACAGCGCGGGCTACACTCCGTTAGTCGGATCGTTGGTCTCCGGCCAGCCTTCCCTGGTTACCATCTTTGCGCCGCTCGCCGCGGCGATGAAATCAAAAGCATACAAACGGGGCTGCCCTACCATTCCTATACATTCGGTGCGACCACGGATGTTAGCGGTCCTTAGCAGCAACAGCGTGGCAGGATTTTGGTTTTTTTTGGCTACCGACCTTGCGGCATGGAAGCGACTTTCACATCATGATCCAATGGTTCCTTTTTGTCTCACTGATCCTTTCAGCGCTGTGTTTTCCGGAGCAGGTTTGCGCTCAGTTCACCGACGCGCATAACTACGACAACACTCCGGTAGGAATTAATCAGGTCGAGCTCAGCTACGCCTACGTGCACGGCAACGCTTCGATTGACAGCTCGCTTATCATCGCGGGCGGAAAGCTGAATGTTTATCAGGGAACGATCAGTTACACCCGCTATTTCGGTTTAGCCAAGCACATGACGTGGGTCAGTGCCGGAGTTCCCATCGCGGGTCTTAGCGGTGAGGTGACCGGAACGAGCGCCCGCGGTTCTGTTACCGGTGCTGGGGATTCCAGCTATCAGGTGGGGGCGCTGCTCATCGGTGGTCCTGCTGTCAGCATTTCGCAGTTCGAGAACTACAAGCCGAGCACCACTCTGGGTGCCAGTCTCAGTTTGACGGCACCCACGGGCTTATACAACGCAAGGAAAATTCTGAACCTCGGTTCCGACCGGTGGTCATTCAAACCTGAAGTCGCGCTGTCGTATCCATTTGGCCCTCAGCGGAAGTGGCAAATCGATGCGTACGCGAACACGTATTTCTACACCGATAACACTTCCTACCGCGGAAACGAGATTCTACGGGCAGAGCCGCTCACCGGATTTGAGGGGCACATCAGCTATGTTCCGAATGACAAACTCTGGATTTCTGCGGATACCCGCTACTCTTTCCGGGGAACTACCTGGGTGAGCGGCGTCGATCAGGAAAATCCCCAACGGAACTTCGTCCTAGGGAGTGAGATCAATGTAAATATCAATAACCGAAATTCGCTGCTCTTCGAGTTCGCCAAGGCGCTTGTCCACCGGAATGGTCCGGCTCTTGTCGGCTTTGCGGTGAAGTATGACTACACCTGGGGGAGAGGTTACAAGTAACAATGCGTCAGGACAAGATACTCAGAGCGCAGCGGGCACTGGCAATTGCAGACCCAAAAAAAAAGCTCAACAGAATCGTTGAGCCAAGGAAAGAAATGTAGTCAGTTTTCGTGCCGACGTCACGCACTTCCAAAACGGTGATCTGCCCTTACACGGCGAAGGGCCAGACAGCTTAGACCGATCAGTCCGCTGCCCATGAGGAGCATTGACCCTGGTTCAGGGACAGCACTGACCGGTGTGGTGGTTGCGAAGCAGGTCGAGCCGGTAGCGCAGAAATTTCCGGCAACGTGAATATTCCCCAGTGTGATCCCAGTGGAAGTATCGGCGTTGCTCATGACGAAGAACAATGACGAAGTTGTTAAGCTACCGTGGGCGTCGAGGCAGATGGTCTGTTTAGTGACACCACCGCATGCGCCGAAAGCGAGCGCGCCGAGGCTGACATCGCTGATCGTTGTGCTTCCGTTAACGTTCACATTTCCCGAAAATCCAATGACGGGACCCCCGAGTCGGACCATGCCCGATGTCATCTTAACGTCAACGCAGACTGAGGTACTCGATATGCTTATGCCATTACACATTCCACCCTGCGTGAGGTTGACTGTTCCGATCTGTGTGCCTCCCACGGAGATGACATCCTTTATGCTCGTTGCTGAAGCCACTGGTGCGACAGCCAGCGCCACCGCGAGCAGTAATAGGAAAATTGGAAACTTGAGGCCCGTGCGCATGGCACTTACTCCTTTTTTCGTGATTTCTTATCTTCGGAAGTGGAGGTTGTAGTTAAAGAGCACGGGAACTGCCAACCAGAGGAAGAGATCCTGAAGTCACTAAGGGCTAACGCTATATGTAGTTACGCAGAATATCCACAGCTAGCCAATGGCGAATTGCTTCCGCAACTGCAGATCGCTGCACATTGTGTGCAGACACCAATCTACAGTAAACACCTTGCAGGAATACCCTGGAGTCTTCACCTGAGATGAGTTGGACGCTATTTACAAGAAGCGTTGGCCCAACGAACGCAGTATGCAGCAAATGAGTTCACCGCTGAAGCTGATTGCTGCCTGAATCTGCGTTTCGACGATGGCGGTTCGTCCCAGGAGGAAGCTATGACTCCGTGGGAGGCCACCGCCCGCAGAGCCCTGGAACTGGTTGATTCGCCAGGGAGTCACGCATCGGGCCCGTTGTTCGGAAGTGGATGAAGTTGTAGGAAGGCAGCGGCAGCGTCGTGGGCACGTGCGGCGATTTCGCGAGGATTCGGGCGCTCGGTGACGCCGAGCAGCAAGCTGACCATCAAATCCCGCCATAGAAGTCCAGAGAACTGCTCGGCAAGTACGGGGCTTTCTATTTGCTGCTGTGGCCTCAACCCAGGGCAGTTCAAGCTCTCGTTGGCGATGCAGCGGGACTCTAGACTGAATGAGTCGCGAGGGGAACCAAAAAACACTTACCAATGGTTATGGTTAGCGAGTCGCGCCGTTGATTGAGACTACGGAGCTGTACCTTTTGTTTCGTAGGTCGGAGTCGGGGATTTTCGGAGTTGCGTCGCCGCGCGGACGCTGGTCGGCTTTGCGCAGCGTGAAAACGGCAAACCAGCAGAAGTCCGTTACCCGCAACTCCGACTACCAATTGGAGTGATGATTCGCAGGCCGCGGTTGTCAGGAGTTTTATGAAGATTTCAGTTTGACTTCAATTGAAAGCGGGGGAATCTCCTGGCGTTGACGTGAATCATTGGATCAGTTCCCAGGAAGGTAGAACCGCCGACTCAGTCCACTGTATGTTGAAATTTGAGGACAAAAACCACCGTGCAGTTAATGACAGACGCGTTGACCACCCGCCCGGATGATATTGTCGGTCAGGTTCTCGGCGCGTACTGGTGACGGAGAGGGGCGTTGATGACGTTCTTCCAAATTGAAACCGAAATCAACGCATCCGCCGAACTAGTTTGGGCAACCATCCAGGATCTTGAGCGCTGGCCGGAGTGGACCCCGACGGTGACGAGCGTGCGCCTTCGGACGCCCCGCCGCTTGCCGTAGGCAGCCGCGCCGTGATCCGGCAGCCTAAACTCCCTCCTGCATTGTGGCGTGTCGTGGAACTCGATGATTCGCTTCGGAGTTGGACTTGGGTCAACTCGGCACCTGGTGCGCGCGTTGTCGCGAAGCACTTGGTCGTCCCGTTTGGCGAGAGGAGCCGTGCAAGGCTTTCCTTGCATTTCGAGGGCCTGCTCGCAGGGATTTTGGGATTCGCAACTCGAAAGCTGAACAACGCTTTCTGGCGATGGAGGCGCAAGGGCTCAAGTCCCGAGTGGAGGGACTGCGACGATGCGTCCAGTGGATCCGAACGTCACGTCAGTTAAGGGCGTGTGGCTGGATGGAGATCAATTCGCAGAACATCCCATTAGCAAAATAAGCCCAGGGAACGTGGTACCCGCGACATCTCAACACGATGGTTAAACATAATCTCTCGATGCCAGTCACAGCCGAAACACAATGGGCAGGTCGGGTCTGAAATCGATTTGTTCGTTTCGCGGCTTGCCATCAAATTCAATTTCCAGCAGATGTGACGTTGCGGTTCTAGCTGAGAGTACTCCACTTTCCAGCACTTTCTGCGATACAGCTGAGCGAAGCGGTGCAGTGGTGGTTAACGTTAAGCCGGTTATTTCTCGAATGCCAATCAGATGTTCGTTGAACCAATGCTCTCGTTGGACCCGCTTCATGAAGCTCATATCGACCCACATTGGTTCCTTAACTCCCGCTTCACCAATATGCATCACGAGGGGACCCGGCAAATAATCCGGTCGGTACTCCCGTGCCGGAAAAGGTGGTCCCCCAGCCTCCTGCGGATTGCCAGGACGCAGACAAATACCAAAAGGAGAAGCGTCGCTGTCCCGAGCCGACCATCTTTCCCAAAGCAAGGCGGTCCTCGTGCTTTGATTCTGAGCCGCACTTGGATCACTCACCCAGAGCAGCTCGATCATCGCATTTGCCAAAGCAAAACGACGACAAGCGGTACCCTGCCCAGGGTGCTGATTTGGGGGTGCCTCAAGCAAACCGAACTGGATAAATTTTTCAGCCTCTGGAGCCCCGGGAGCCGCGCAGACGAATAGGTGATCCAACTCTATCCGCATCTAATTAGTCTACTACTCCCTGATTATTGATAAATCCTGGGCTCATTGACATGTATCGCGGAGTTAGAAGGGCGTCTATTTGGAGAGCCGATGCTCCTCCAGATAAGCACGCCCGGTCGGGGTCAGGCGGACAATGTTGGCGTCCAGTTCGATCAGTCTGCGATCAGTCGCATCTTCCCACCCCTGGCAGTTTGGGGCAAGATGTCCTCCAAGCATCCAGCCTGTCGTCATAGCTACGGTCTGGTTTTGCCACCCCTTCAAGAAGATCCAGAATCAGGATCTCCACCACGAAATCGGTCACGGCTTCGCTCGCTCTCGTATTCTCACATCAGACCGGGGCGACGATGTCACGTGGTTCATCTGAGA
>Ga0126378_10001372_pt1 | contig 18194 bp, 17 predicted proteins | sample PanSoiMetPlot_23_FD_92587 | JGI IMG/M metagenome (GOLD analysis project Ga0126378, IMG submission 92587) | Tropical forest soil microbial communities from Panama - MetaG Plot_23 | ecosystem: Environmental > Terrestrial > Soil > Tropical forest > Bulk soil | place: Panama | collected 2016-02-17
CGCGGGCGCGCGATCTTCTGTTCCGGGTCCAGAAGCATCTCTTCCCACTGCGCGATCCAACCTGACGTCCGCGGGATCGCAAACAGCACCGGGAACATGGTCATGGGGAAGCCCATCGACTGATAGATCAGCCCGGTGTAGAAGTCCACGTTGGGATAGAGCTTGCGCTTGACGAAGTATTCGTCTTCGAGAGCGATGCGTTCGCACTCCAACGCGATTTCGAGGAGTGGATTCTTCCCCATCAGATCGAAAACTTGATAGGCGATGTGCTTGATGATTCGCGCGCGCGGATCGTAATTCTTGTAGACGCGATGCCCGAAGCCCATCAGTTTGACTTCGCCGGCCTTGACGCGCTTGATGAACGCCGGAACGTTCTGGACTGACCCAATTTCCATCAACATGCGCAGAACTTCTTCGTTGGCGCCGCCGTGCAGCGGGCCGTAGAGTGCGGCAATCGCCGCCGCCACTGCGGAATAGGGATCGACATGCGAGCTGCCGACGCTGCGCACCGTGTTGGTCGAGCAGTTTTGCTCGTGGTCCGCGTGCAGGATGAACAAAATGTCCAGAGCGCGCTCAAGCGTGGGATTCGGCCGATACTTCGTTTCCGAGGTGCGAAACAGCATGTTCAAGAAATTGCCCGGATAACTTAGATCGTTGTCGGGGTAAACGTACGGCATTCCCAGCGTGTGTCTGTACGCAAACGCGGCGATGGTTGGCATTTTCCCGATCAGGCGATATGTCTGTTTCTTGCGCGATTCAGAACTGAAGATGTCCTTAGCATCGTGATAGAACGTCGAGAGCCCGGCGATTGTGGAGATGGTCATGCCCATCGGGTGGGCGTCGTAATGAAAACCGTCCAGGAATTTCTTGATGCTTTCATGAATGAACGTGTGATGTGTAGTGTGGTACGTCCAGTCCTTTAGTTGCTCGGCCGTCGGCAGTTCGCCATTCAGGAGCAGATAAGCCGTTTCCAGATACGTGCTCTTTTCCGCGAGGTCTTCGATTGGGTAACCGCGATGGCGCAAGATGCCTGCGTCGCCATCAATGTAAGTCACCTTGCTAATGCAAGAGGCGGTATTGCCGAACGACGGGTCGTAGCTCATCATCCCGAATTCTGCGGGATCCACTTTGATCTGGCGAAGGTCGGCGGCGCGAATGGTGCCGTGGGTGATGGGAACTTCGTAGGATTTTCCGGTGCGATTGTCGGTGATGGTGAGGGAATCGCGCGCGGCCGCGGGGCTCTCAGTCTTCCTCATCTGCGTTGCGGACATTGGGGAGTCCATTCAAGATTCCTCGAAGGCAGCAGAGCGGCTTGCCTGAATGCCTCTATCACTGTACACCAAAGCAGGGGAGGCCGGAAACCAAGCGGAAGCGATAGTGCAAAGGACGTAGATTCAAGAGGTTGAATGAGGCTGCCGAAATTCGAGGGCTCATGGTAGATGCGCCTCTTGACAATAGTCGTTATAACGAGTATTATGCCTTTGCTAGCACAGGAGGCAAACCATGATTCAGATTCGTAAAAGCGACGAACGCGGCCACGCCAACCACGGCTGGCTGGACACCCATTTCACCTTTTCTTTCGCCGATTACTATGACCCGAAGCACGTGCACTTTCGCACGCTGCGCGTGATGAACGACGACCGTGTGGCGGGCGGAGGCGGCTTCCCCATGCATCCGCACCGCGACATGGAGATCGTTACCTACGTGCTGGAAGGCGCCCTGGAGCACCACGACAGTATGGGCAACGGCTCGGTGATCAAGCCCGGAGACATTCAGTACATGAGCGCGGGTACGGGCGTGACGCACAGCGAGTTCAACGCGTCGGAAAGCGAGCCGGTGCATCTGTACCAAATCTGGATGTTCCCGGAAAAGCAGGGGCTCAAGCCAGCATATGGCCAGAAGAACTTCAGCGAAGCCGAGAAGCGCGGGAAGCTGCGGTTACTGGTTTCTCCGGATGGCCACGACGGTTCCGTGAAGATCCGGCAGGACAACGAACTCTACGCGACTGTGCTGCGTGATGGCGAGACGGTGAAGCACGAGCTAAAGCCAGAACGACACGCATACGTGCAAGTCGCGCGCGGCAGCGTAACGTTGAACGGCTCCAAACTCGACGAAGGCGATGGCGCCGCCATTTCCGCGGAGAACGCCCTCAAGCTCACCGGCGTCAAAGACGCCGAAGTGCTTCTCTTCGATCTAGCTTGAGTAGGACAGCGAAGGCGGGGGCTCTTGCGCCCCCGCACCGTTTAGCTCAGGGATTTGGCGCGCCCAGTTGTTGGAAAGCCGCTTTGAATTTTGGCTTGCGCGCGGCAAAAAGGGCATACCCCGCGCCAACCAGCGCAAAGAGCAAGGACAAGATGCCACCGCCTTCTTTTTCAATCTCCCACAGATGAACTACGACAGCGCTCAAGAGCTTCATGGAAAAGGGCAGACTCTCTGATTTCATCACAGAAAGCGTATAGAAAATCGCGTCGCCGAATAAAACGCTGGCAAGGGTGAGGATCGGAATGAGAATCTGCCCGAAACGAGTGACTTTTCGCGTGCCTTTGATGACCGCCTGCGCGACCAAATAGCCGATCAAGATGGCTCCGTACAGAAAGATGCGGTTGATTCCATACGCGACCAGGCCCCAAGCGACTCCGCCGACGAGCGCTGCAAGAATTCCAAGCACCAAGCCATTTGGATAGTTTGCTTCGATCGCTTCATAGTTCATCGCGGCCTGATCCAGCTCTTGATGCACCTTTTGCTGACAGCTGGAGCAAATGTAAGTGGGTATTCCGTTCATGAGCGTGAGCGACGGAGTGGAAGAGCTTTGGCATTGCTCGCAGCGGCCGTCGAACCCGGGCGCCAAGGTTTTCATCGCAGCCTGCAATGAATTGGCAAGCTCGGCGACCTGCTCGGGTTTCGGCTTTGTGAATTTGTACTTCCAATCCCAGCGGAGAAAATCCGTACCCGCGGCCCCGAGTTTCCCAGGTTTTTTGGCGGGAAGCGCGGGGCTATCTTTCAGAGAAGCCTTGAGCGATTCAGGGTCAGCGACTTTCTTGAACCGCAAGAGGATAACTATTTTCTCGCCCTCACGGTCGCGGAGAAATCCAATTGCGGTGATATAACCATCGCGCGTGCCGACCAAGCTGCCTGATTTCTTCCCCCACGGTCCCTGATTAGGATAGTGCTGCAGGCCAGTCTTGGCCGCGACTTGCTGCAAGTAGTCGTTTTCGTTCATGCGGATCCTCCGTGCTGGCGGTGCACATTTACCTTCGAATCGCTCGGCACATGTAAGCGCCAGAAACCAAATCAAGCGTGTTGTTCTTTCTCTTGATCCTCAACTTTAGAAGCTCTCGGGCCCAATAGGAAAGAAGGACAGGTGTGACTAGGAAAGAAGGACAGGTGTTATAAATCTCCGCTGCCTCTCTCCAAATGCCGCCACGGTTATGACTTGGGGAAGAGGAATGGGGAGGAACAATTCTAAGAGCCTTTTCTTTTCGGTGCAAACAAAATCAGCCGCGGGTACGCTGGAATTCTCGCATGAAGCTGGTGAGCGCCTCGACGGCATCGAGCGGGACAGCGTTGTAAAGCGAGATGCGCATGCCGCCGACGGAGCGGTGGCCGGGAGTGCCGGCAAGGCCCGCTAAAGTGGCTTCCTGCGCGAATTGCTTTTCAACGGCTTCATTTCCGCCCGCGACTCGGAAGACAACGTTCATCTTCGAGCGCGAAGCAGGTTCAACCGGGCAGCGATAAAAACCGCCGCTGGCTTCGATGGTGTCGTAAAGCAACTTGGCTTTGGCCTCATTGCGCTTCTGAATGGCCGCGATTCCACCGAGCGATTCGATCCATTCGAGAACAAGTCCAACAACGTAAACCGCAAAGGTTGGCGGGGTGTGGTAGAGCGACTTTTCCTTCATATGCGTGCGGTACTGAAGAAGCGCCGGAAGATTCTTGTCTGCGCGTTCGGTGAGATCTTTGCGAACAATAACGATGGTGACGCCCGAGGGACCGAGATTTTTCTGCGCGCCAGCGAAAATGAGGCCAAACTTCTTCACGTCGATAGGGTGCGAAGCAATGTCCGACGACATGTCGGCGACGAGCGGCACTCCACCTGTCTCAGGAATGGCGGTCCACTGTGTGCCTTCGATGGTGTTGTTCGTGCAGATGTGGAGGTACGAGGCGTCTGGAGTAAGTTTGATCTCGTCGGCTCGCGGCAGACGCGCAAATTTCTCGGACTCGGTCGAAGCGGCGATGTTGTATAAGAAGCCTTTCTTCAGCTCGCCAATCGCTTTGGCGGTCCAGGCGCCAGTGTGCAGCACGTCGACGGGCTTGCCGGGGAGGCAGAGGTTCATGGGCGCCATAGTGAACTGCAAGCTGCCGCCGCCTTGGAGAAAGATCACAGCGTAGCCGTCGGGAACGGCCAGGAGGCTGCGCAGCTTTTGTTCCGCGGCGGCGCTGATGCTCTCGAATTCCGGCGAGCGGTGGCTCATCTCCATGACGGACATGCCGCTTCCGCGCCAGTCGAGCAGTTCTTCGCGGATGCGCTCAAGAACTGAGAGCGGTAAGGCGGCGGGGCCTGCATTGAAATTGAAAACGCGCTTGGTAGTTGGCGCAGAAGCTATGGTCGAACTCACGATGAGTTTGTCCCCGCATTCAGAATAACAGAAGGAGCGAATCGGTTGTGCGTAACTGGGAGCGCCGTGATGCGTTGGAAGCCCTAATGAACCAAGCCTTTCGGCGGCTGAGAACGATGCATCTGATAGGCACAAAAAGCCTGTAGCGATAGGATCCGTAGTCGAAAGAGGCCGCGGTCGCGAGATTGCAATCCCGCATTAGAAACGCTGGCTTTTTGGCCGAGATGGACGTCGCCAAGCCGGCTCTCCCGCGGCGAGATTCCAAGCCACCTGGTCAGGTCATAGCCGCTTGCTTGCTGCAGATGGTCCACGATGCCGTCAAGCTCGGCGATGTATTTTTCCTCAACCGTCGAATCGAAAGGCAACTGAGCGTTCAGAGCGTACAACCTGCCAAGCAGCTCGTTTATCTCTCTTTGGCTCTCCGTGAGCCGCAACGAACGCGCCGCAAGGCTCCAATGGTGTGCAGGAGAAGCCGATGGCCTCCTGGCCAGAGTGATGGTGATGGCAGGGCGTGCCGGAACTTCCTCGGAGAACTGGGTGCTACCAGAGCTCTCTTCGAGATTCGTACGTGCTCGTTCCAGTTCCCGGATGCGCTGCTCAAGAGCCGTGACTTTTTCTTGAAGCGTAGCGATCTGGCGGGAAGCTTCCTTGCTCCTCCCGCTCAGGCGCCGAAAGAGAGCCCGGCCAGCGGCCAGAATGGCAGAAGCGCGTGCTAGCAGCGTACTTTTCATGGGCTCACTGTACTATTGAGGGCTGATGTCTCTCGAAAATTTGCGTCTTGTGTGAGCAAAAGGGCATGGCTTTGCAGGCTAGAGTCTTGTTCAGACTGACCAAGGCCTGTCGCACAACCATATCGTAATACGATACATCTTACTAAGTGGATTGAGGCGCGCACAAATAAGCCGAGGCGTGTTTATGGCAAGCGCGAGCGAAAAGAACGAGCTTAAAAACCGAAGAAGCATTTACGGTCCTCTAGGATGGAGTTTGAGGCCGTCGGCCCCGGGCACAGAAGCAACGTTCCGCCGCTGGAATGTCGTGGTGATCGCTATTCTTGCTCTTCTCGTTCTTGGCATGTTCATGGCCGCAAAAGCCCCGGTGCCAAACGGCCAGGCTTCCGATGAAGCAAGGGTCTCGCGGAAGGCCGGCAGAGCGCCCGGCGCGCCTCCACACGGCACGCTGAACCCAAGAGCACACAACCACAAAATCACGAATCACACGTGAACCCGCCAGGTCCACCCTCCTGCAAGTCATCCTTCTCCAAGCTTGAAATATTAGGCGCCCTTCGTCGTCTACAGGTATAGATGGGCAATGTGGATGGGCGGGCACACATGGAAGACGCGCTCAGAGAACAGTGGCTGATGGCGCAAGAAGACCAGCGAATCTCGGAAGCGGTTGATCGAGAATACGCGCGGCTGCGCAATTTCATCCGGCGGCGCGTGGCGGACCAGCTCGATGCCGAGGACATCCTGCAGGACGTCTTCTACGAGTTGGTTGAAGCGTACCGAATGATGAAGCCCATCGAGCAGGTCACGGCATGGCTGTATCGCGTGGCTCGCAATCGGATTATCGACCTGTTCCGTAGGAATTCGCGAGAGGCGCAAAGAAGCGCATCGACGACGCTAGCGGAAGACGGCGAGAAGCGATTGCCGGAGGTGGACCTGCTTCCCTCGCCGGATGCGGGGCCAGAAGCGGCCTATGCGCGAAGCGTGCTGCTCGAGGAATTGGACGAAGCACTCAACGAGTTGCCGGAGGAACAGCGCGAAGTGTTCATTGCGCACGAGCTGATGGGCAAAAGCTTCAAAGAGCTTGCCGCGCAATCGGGAGCGAGTGTGAACGCGCTGGTCCTGCGCAAGCATTATGCCGTGCGGCACCTGCGCGAACGGCTTCAGGATATTTACGAAGAATTTCTTGGGAAGTGAGGGCTAAAAACGATGAGAACAGAACGGATTGTGAAGCGGATTGTACGAGGACTGGTGTTCGTGCCGGTTGCTCTGCTGATTCTTGCCTTGTTCGGCTTTTTGTTCATGAGCCTTTGGAACTGGCTAATGCCGGCTCTGTTTGGCTTGCGACTGATCACCTTCTGGCAAGCGCTGGGGCTTTTGATCCTCAGCAAGATTCTGTTCGGCGGGTTTCGAGGCCGGGGCGGCCCGCGTGGGCCGTGGCGCTGGGGCTGGCGGCGGCGCTGGATGGAGCGCTGGGAGCAAATGACGCCCGAAGAACGCGAGAAGTTTCGCCAGGGCTTTCGAGCCTACTGCGGTCCATTCGGGCCATCCTCTGCTGAGCCGAAAGGTGAGGCGCAAGCAAAGTAAAAAGACACTTCAAGTTGGCAGTAGCCAGTGGAACCGACATGTACAGGTGGAGGTGCGCCGCCCAAATGGAAATGAGCGACGCCCCCTGATCACTTAGCGTGTTGGCTGGAAGAGCTCGACAGGATTTCCCGAAGGATCATCCAACAGGATTTCTGAGCCGCCCGGGCCCGTGACGATGTCATTGCGAAAGCGCAAGTGCGCCTTGCGGAGCTGGGCGACTTCGCTTGCGAGGTCGTCGACATTGATGATGATGCGGTTCCAGCCGCCTGGCTGAGGCTTACGGCCGTCCGGCATGGGCTTTGCTGCCCCTCCTGGGCCGAAGGGCGTGCTGAGTACAAGTTCCAAGTTGCCCCGAGAAAGCATCGCAAAATTAGGACGCGCTTCCCGCTTGACCTGGAAACCCAAATATTTTGTGTAAAAGTCGACCGCTGGATCGAGTTCGCTGACCATATAGCGTACCCGGACCGTGGTCGTCTTCGTTTCCTCAGCTGACTGTGGCTTTCCCGCAAAAAGCGGAACGCCAATGGAACTAACTAGCAAGGAGATCAAGATTTTCCAATGCATGGGGTCCTCCCAAATTCCGATGAATATAGTCAAACGCCTGAACGAGGCTGGGAGATTGCAATTGTTAGGCTGGGGAGACGGGTTTGCGATCGTCGACAGTTTCGCCTCGCTCGAGCAAAGCTTGGAGCCATCCCAGGATTCTTGGCCAGCCGCTGTAGGCCTTGCCGAGTTCGGGATAAGCGGAGAGCCCGAAATGACGAATCCGGACTAACGTTCCGTTGCCGGCAGGTTCCAGTTCCCAGCGAACTGTAGTTTTTGCATCGCCAGTCCAACTGGCAATCCACGAGTGAACCAGCAGACGTGGCGGGTCGATCTCCAAATACTCGCCGCGCGCCTCGAAGTTGTTGCCGTCTGGGCCGACTCCGGCCGTGCGCCACTTTCCACCCGTGCGCAGGTCACACTGAAATTCCGTGCAACGATACACGCCTTTCTGCCCCCACCATTTCGGAACTTGTCCGGGATCGATGAGCGCCTGGAAGATGCGCTCCGGAGGCGCGGCAATTTGAATCTCGCTAACGAGTTCGTCTGCACCAGGACTGACTTTTGAAGTTGCCATGAGCATGCCTCCAGGTTATTTCTCGACAAACTTTTTGAGCCGATCGACCAGATCCGGCCAACCACTGCTGTAACCGCTGCGTGCTTTGTGCTCCTTCGCCAGGCCACTATGAGTCAGCTTCACGCGCGTACCGCCGCTGACCGGCGTAAGTTCCCAGCGAACCTCGGTGCGGCGCGTTTTGTCTTCATGCTTATTGGCGATCCACGTGTAGGCGAGCACACGCGGAGGGTCGTACGCGAGGACTTCTCCGTGGACTTGAAACTTGCCCACTTCTTCGACCGTCTGCTTGGTCTGGTAGCCCCAGCGCCCGCCAACCTTGGGCTCAACCGCGAATTCTTCGATCGTGACGGTTTCGTTGCGCCACCATTCCATGGCTTGCTTGGGATCGATGAGCGCCTGGAAGACACGCTCCGGCGGCGCGGCAATGTGAACCTCGCTGACGACGGCGTCCAGATCGAGAGTGACTTTGGTTGTGGCCATGTTCCATCCTCCAAATTATTTTTTGCTTTTGTGGGCGCGCGTAGAGGTTTCTTTTGCGTGTTGGGCTTCGACAAAAGCTTTCAGGCTGGTGAGGCTGGATTGCCAAAAAGCACGGTAGCGATTCAGCCAGTTGTCCACGGCGCGTAGCGGCCCGGGATTGAGCTGATAGACGCGCTGGCGGCCGTTTCGTCTCTCCTCGACGAGGCGGGCCCGGCGCAGCAGGCGCAGGTGCTTGGAAACGGCAGGGCGGGAAACGGGAAATGCTTGGGCAATGCGTCCAGCGGGAAGGCTGCCGCGTCGGAGCAGGTCGAGGACGGCACGCCGCGTGGGATCGGCGAGCGCGCCGAAGACCGCCTCGCTTTGATATGTAGCCGAACGGTTACGCATAATGCGTAACTATAAGGTTTCAGATTGGCCGTGTCAAGACTTTTTTCTGAGTGGTCTTGGCCCGGCTGGCTTAGCCATGAAGCGGGCTGAGCCGCCCCCGAGACTTGCCTTAGGATTCTTGATTTGGCGCGCTGGCCTTTCGGAAAAGAAGGCGGTCCAGGGAAAACGGGCCAGCGCCGATGGCGGCGATGGCGAGCGAAGCCAGGCCCAGGATTAAGGGGAGTTCGTATTCGCGCACGGCGTAGATGCCCTCATTGAAATTGTATTTCCACATCGCCGCGCCCATGTCGAGCAACAGGAACAGACCCGCAATGGGCGTGAGCAGTCCGAGCGCCAACGCCACGCCGCCGAAGAATTCAATCGCGCCGGTAAGATAGACAACGTAGGATGGCAAGCCAAGCGCCTGGAAGGACTCGATGAACCTCGCCTTGTCTCCAAAAAGTTTGGGGTAGCCGTGATAGATGAACACCAGCGCCAAGCCGCAGCGCAAAAGGAGCAGCGTGAGCGGTTCGAGTTTTTTCAAGAAAGTCATGAATTTCTCCGCAGGATTCGTGTCAACCCTGGAAACTCGGCGCGATTCTAGCAGATTGGATGCCAGGCTGTGGGATGATTGGGAACATTATGGAAATCGCGGCGTACACAGAGGCCGGGGAGTTCATCAATAGCGGCGATGCGGACGTGCAGGAGTTCGCGCAGAAGGTGACAGGCGGCTTTGGCGATGACGTCGTGCGCGCGGTGAAACTCTACTACGCGGTGCGCGACGAGATTCTTTACGATCCCTACTACGCGGGCGCGGCGCGGCGCTACTTCCGCGCGAGCGATTGCGTGCGCGCCAAGCGTGGATTCTGCATTCCGAAGGCAGCGCTGCTGGCTGCGGCGGCGCGGTCCGTAGGCATTCCCGCGCGAGTGGCTTACGCGGACGTGCGCAATCACCTGTCCACGAAGAAGCTGATTGATTTGATGGGCTGCGATATTTTCATCTGGCACAGTTTCACGGAACTGTATCTGGAAGGCCGGTGGGTCAAGGCGACGCCGGCCTTCAATCTCAGCCTGTGCCAACGGTTTGGAGTGCATCCTCTCGAGTTCGACGGGCGCAACGATTCCCTCTTTCATGAGTTTGACCAAGCGGGGCGGAAGCATATGGAGTACGTGAGGGAGCGCGGGAATTATCCCGACGTGCCGTACGAGCTGATTATTGCCGACTTCCGCGAGACCTATCCGCGGTGGATGAAGATGATGAGCGAGGGCAGACGCGGAGAGTTTGCTACCGAGGTGTGAGGAAGCGGAAATTGGAAATTCGAAATGCGGGCAAGGATGGCGGCGCTACGAAATGAGCGCAAACTCGACGCGCTTGCGCATGGGGTCGATGCGGTCGGCGCGGACGCGCACGCGATCGCCGAGATGCCATTCGAGCTGACGCGGTTTCGAGCCGCGGCCGCTGCGTGAGCCCTTTGCGCCCTTGCGGCCATCGCCGCCCCGCAACGCAATAATGGCGTGGTCGCGTTCGCGATAGACACAGCGGGCGTTCGCGGCTTCTTCCAGCGCGCTAATCGGCAGCAGCCCTTCCACGAAAATTTCAAAAAGCTCGACGAAGCAGCCAAATTTTTGTACCGAAACGATTAGCCCCTCGTACTCCTCGCCGAGATGCTCTTCCATGAACTGCGCGGTCTTCCAGTCCATCAGTTCGCGCTCCGCGCCATCGGCGCGGCGCTCCGCTTCGGAGGATTCGGCGGCGATTTCTTCAAGGTTCGTGCGCGAATAGAGAGCTGCTTCAGAACCACGCGATGCGGGGGCTTGTGCTTTGGAGACGGCTAAAGCTTCTTGAGGATGCTCCAGCGCCCATTTCAACGTGCGATGGACAGTCAGGTCCGGGTAACGGCGGATGGGCGAAGTGAAATGCGTGTACTCGTCGAAGCCCAGCGCGAAATGGCCGAGAGAATCGGCGGCGTAGCGCGCCTGCTTGAGCGAACGCAGCATGAGGTAGGACAGGATGCGTTCCTCCGGCTTGCCCACCACCTTGCGAATCAGGCGCTGGTAATGCTGTGGCGTGATGCGCAACTCGCCGCCGGGGAGCGCGACGCGCATGGCGCGCTCCCGGCCCTTCCCGTAAGAATCGGGCTTGCCGGCTTTCGCAGGCGATGGAACGCTCCCATGGCGCACGGCAATTTCGCGCTGGTGCAAATCTTCGACACCGAGAGAATAACCGAAGGCGCGAGCCAGCTCTTCAAATTCCAGAACTTTGCGCGCATCGGGCTTTTCGTGTACGCGATGCAGGGATGCGATGCCGCGCTTCAGTAGATAGCCCGCGACAGCGCGGTTGGCGGCGAGCATGAATTCTTCGATCAGGCGATGCGCGATGTTGCGCTCGCTGCGCGTGATGTTGGTCATGCGCTGCTGCTCGTCGAATTCGATGACCGGCTCGGGCAAATCGAAATCGATAGATCCGTGCTCGTTACGCCGCGCGTTAAGAAGTAGCGCCAGCTCTTTCATGCTGCGAAAATGAGGCGCGAGCGCGGCATAACGTGCGCTCATCTCCGCGTCGCCTTCAAGAACTTTGTTCACGTTGGTGTACGTCATGCGCTCGGCCGAGCGAATGACGCCCGCAACCATGCGCGCGGATTGCATGTCCGCGGCGGAATCGAAGTCCATGAGCGCGCTCATGACTAGGCGATCCTCGCGCGGCTTGAGCGAGCACATACCGTTCGAAAGCGCTTCCGGCAGCATGGGCACGGCGCGATCGGGAAAATAAACGGACGTGCCTCTCAGGCGCGCCTCCTGATCAAGAGCGGTGGAGGTTCGAACATAATGTGCCACGTCGGCAATGTGCACTTGCAGGTGCCAGTGGCCATTGGGGCGGCGCTCGACGAAAACGGCGTCGTCGAAGTCGCGCGCGGTTTCGCCGTCAATGGTGACAATCGGCAGGTGACGAAAATCTTCGCGGCCGGCGCGCTCCATTTCGCTGACAGGCTTCGCGCGATGCTCTCCTTCCTGCATGACTTCCGGGGAAAAGAAATGCGGCAAGTGGTGTTTGCGGATGATGATCTCGGTGTCGACACCGAGATCGCCCGGGCGGCCGAGAATTTCGACCACCCGGCCGGTCGGCGCGGCGCCAGCTCGTGGATAACGCGTCAATTCAACATTGACCACCGCGCCGTCGAGTTCTTGGAGGCGCGGAACTCGCCGCCCGCGCAGGCTGCGGTCATCGATTCCGCTGAAGCCCAGTTTTTTTGCCAGCCCCGCGGTCAACTCGTGTCCCGCAGGAATCGCGACTTGGTGCTGGATACGCGCGTCGTAGGGCAGCACGGTATTTCCATGCGCCCCGTAGCGAAACAAACCAACCACACTGGGATGAGCCCGGTCGAGAACGCGAAGGATGCGGCCTTCGGCGCGCTGCAAGCCGGGGATTCCACCCCCGCGCCGCTGCATCCTCACCAAGACGTGGTCGCCATGCATGGCGTCCTCGATGGCGTCGCGCGGGATAAACACGTCGCCATCGAGCTGCGGGATGGGAACCTCGGGGACGACGAAGCCGTAGCCGTCGGGGTGAAGAATGAGGCGGCCCTTCAATTCGTCACGATCGGGCTGCGCGGGCCGCGCATGCTGCTGCGGCTGGGCTGGGGCGGCCTGCTGCGGGCGCGGCTCCCGCTCGGACTTGCTGCCGGGAAGGCGGTAGCGGCCGCCGGGCAGCTCCTCGATGGCTCGGCGTTTCTTAAGCTTTGCGAGCATTTTGAATAGGGGTCGAGAGTCCGCCTTCTTGAGCCGGAGACCCTGCGAGATCTCGTTAGTCGAGGCGGGTTTACCTCTAAGTTGCAGAAAACGAAGGACGTTATCGGGACTGAGCGGTGAAGGTGTGTTCATATCTGAGTATTCCCGAGGGGAAGTCGAATTTGTGTCACCGTGATTCTAGAATTTTTTTGGGGTTTGGCCGGAACTTTTTTTTCGCGGCCGGGATTATATAGGTAGGCCAACACACGACCGGTCAGTCGCCCTCCGTCAGACTGTCCGGATTCCCCGAGAGGGGAAAAAAAGGAGGCGGGAAGACCTGGCCCGCCTCCTTTTTCATTTCCGGTGCAATTCCATTCCCAGCTTCATTCCGAAAAAGACGATTCGAAGCTTAGTCTAATTGAATAGTCTTAATTAGACTACCTAGACCGTCTAGGGGAGCGGTCTGAGTTAGACCAGTGCACAGTTCAGATCTTCCCTCCCTTGGTTCCGGGCTCAACCTTTTACGCAGACGACCTGGTGAAGAGTGTGGACAATTTCCACCAGGTCGCTCTGCGCAGCCATCACGGCTTCAATCGGCTTGTAAGCCGCTGGCGTTTCATCGATGACATCGGCGTCCTTGCGGCATTCCACTCCTTCGGTCATGCGCTTATGATCCTCGACGGTGAAGCGGCGCTTCGCTTCCGTGCGGGACATCGCGCGGCCGGCCCCGTGGCTGCAGCTCATAAAACTCTCTGGGTTGCCTTTACCGCGAACGATGTAGGAGCGCGCTCCCATGCTGCCGGGAATGATGCCCATGTCGCCCTCGCGCGCGCGCACGGCGCCCTTCCGCGTCACCAGAATGTTCTGGTTGTAGTGCCGTTCGCGCGCCACGTAGTTGTGGTGGCAGTTGATGGCCTTTAGTTCCGCGACAAAGGGGCGCACTTCGCCGGACTCGCGCACCGCATTGACAATCTGCTCCATCATCAAGTGCCGGTTCCAGCGCGCGAAGTCCTGCGCCCATTCCACGGCTTCGACGTAATCATCGAAATGCTCCGTGCCTTCGGAGAAATAAGCCAGGTCTTTGTCGGGCAGGTTGATGAAGAACTTCTGCATGTCCTTGCGGGCGAGATCGATGAAGTAAGTGCCCATGCGATTGCCGACGCCGCGCGAGCCGCTGTGGAGCATGAACCAGAGAGCGTCTGCTTCGTCGAGACAAACTTCAATGAAGTGATTCCCGGTTCCGAGCGTGCCGAGATGATTCGCGTGGTTGCCGCGGTCAAGCTTGGGATGCTTTTCTAGAATTGCGTCGTAGCGCGGCTTCAGAAGCGTTTGCCAAACTTCGCTGTTGTGCGCGGGAATTGCCTGCCAGGCGCCGACGTCGCCCTTACCGCCGTGGTTCGTGCGCCCGTACGGAACAGCTTTTTCGATGGCCGTGCGAATGGCATGCAGATTGTCGGGAAGATCGCGCGCATTCAGGTCGGTTTGAACGGCCATCATGCCGCAGCCGATGTCCACGCCGACGGCCGCGGGAATGATCGCGCCTTTGGTGGGGATGACGCTGCCAACCGTCGCGCCAATTCCCCAGTGCACGTCCGGCATGGCCGCGACCCATTTGAAAATGAACGGAAGCTGCGCGACGTTCAAGAGTTGTGTGCGCGCCTGGTCTTCCAGCTGGACGCCCTTAGTCCATGCTTTGATGGGCACACCTTTGTCGACACCAATGACGTTGTAGCTCTTTTCGCCTGCCATGCCAGGATCCAAAACATTATCTTGCCACAGTGCTGAGGAACGGATAGTGGCTGGCGGCGGCCATGAAGAAGAGCATGGGAAAAGAAAGCCAGAAGGACGTGCGAGCGGTCAGATAATTCCAGCGCATCAGCCGCTCGGCCTCCGGAGGCATGGGCGTGCCCTGCTCAGCGCTGGCGCGGCTCCATGCAATCAGCTTTTTCTGCACGCGCCATACCACGCCCCAGGTATTCAACAGCATGATCAAGCCGAGTCCGCCGCCGACGCTAATGGCCAAGTGCGGATTGGAAACGTTGGGCCCTCCGTTCAATGCCAGAACAAGCCAGGCTGCGCCGATCACCACCAGGGAGATAGCCGTTACGCGCCACGCAGCGTTATTAAAAAATCCCTTCGCCGGCAATTGAAGCGCATAGATCAAGACATACGCGATGAGCCAAACGAGGAGCCATCCGCGAAACCAACCGCGGGCCAATGCGGGATTTCCCGCGAGCCTTGCGTCGGAAAAGAGATGGATCCCAAAATAGCGGAATCCCACCAGCACCGTTACCAGCGCCGACCAGCGAAACCATGCCATGGCCCGCGACATTAACGCCGGATAGACCTTCAGGCGCGCGGCTGGATCGGTTTGCCTCATCGCCGGGATGAGCGCGAGATTAAAAAAGTAAAGCAAGCCGATCCAGATGATGCCGAAGATCAAATGCAGCCAGCGCAAGGCGATCATTTCGTTGGCCTGCGCACCGCTAAGAAACGAAAAGTGCGGTTGCCACTCCGGAAAGCCTAATGCCCAAAGAAAAGGGATCACAGCGTACCTCCCAGCCCGAGGGTCCAAAAGCGCCAAACTGCCCCACGGGAATCGTACGGGGTTCGTCGGTGAAAGGTTACGGTAAATGTTTGGCGAAGGCGTATCTACTTGCGGCAGTGAGGCTTGCGGGCACCTGTGACGGGAGTCACAGGATCGCGTGCGAGGAGTCACGGTGCTTAGCGACACTCGCCTCAATACTGTAAAAGGAGAACCTACCTATGTCCTGGCAAACCGAGTATGCAGACAAAATCCAGACCGCAGAGAGCGCGCTGCAATCGGTCAGGTCGGGGATGCGAGTGTACATTCAGCCCGGTTGCGCTGAGCCCGAGACTCTGGTCGAAGCCCTGCTCAAGCGCGCCCCGTCCGTGCAGAACGTCGAAGTCGTTCACCTGCTGACGATGGGTAACGCGGATTACGTCAAGCCGGAAATGGAAGGGCATTTCCGCCACAACGCCATGTTCATCGGCGGAAACGTCCGGGAAGCGGTCAACGATGGCCGAGCCGACTACACCCCCATGTATTTGAGTGAAGTGGAGGAGCTGTTCGAGAGCGGCGCGATGCCGCTGGACGTGGCGCTCATCCAGGTCTCGCCTCCCGATTCCCACGGATTCTGCAGCTTTGGCGTCGGTGTAGACACCACGCTGACGGCGGCGAGATGCGCCAGGCATGTAATCGCGCAAGTAAACGACCAGATGCCGCGGACCTATGGCGACAGCTTCATTCATGTGAGCAAAATTCACGTTTTCGTTGAGTCTTCCCGCCCGCTTTGCGAATTGCCAAAGACGGAGATCACGGAACTGCACGTGGCCATCGCGAAGAACGTGGCCAGCCTGATCGAGGACGGCGCCGTGCTGCAAACCGGTATTGGCGGCATCCCCGACGCGGTGCTGCCATTTCTGATGGACCGCAAAGATCTGGGCGTGCATTCGGAGCTAGTTTCGGACAGCGTCATTCCGCTGATTGAAGCAGGTGTAATCACCGGAAATCGCAAGAACTATAAGCCGCGCAAGATTGTGTTGGGGTTTGTGCTCGGGACAAAGAAACTGTTCGATTTTGTGGACAACAATCCGATCTTCGAGTTTCGTACGACAGCTTATGCTAACCATCCTGCTACGATTGCGCGCAACGACAACATGGTGGCTATTAATTCTGCCCTGCAAATCGATCTGACTGGGCAGGTTTGTTCGGACTCCATCGGCACTCATTTCTACAGCGGAATCGGCGGGCAAGTGGATTTTCTGAGGGGCGCATCGCGCTCCAAAGGCGGCAAGCCGATCATTGCGCTGCCTGCAACAGCCAAGGGCGGGACGGTCTCGCGAATCGCGCCGGTGCTTTCGCCGGGCGCCGGAGTAGTCACGTCCCGGGGGCTGATCCGCTACGTCGTCACCGAATACGGAGTCGCGTACTTGCACGGGAAGTCCATCCGGGAGCGCGCAAAGGCGCTCATCGGGATCGCTCATCCGAAATTCCGCGATCAGCTCTATGAATACTGCGAGCAAACGAAGTGGTTGCAGCATCAGGACCTGACGCGTGCGTTGGCAAAGGCCTGATCGGCCAAGCGACTCAGACCGCAGGCACGTCCCCCACGTTATTTGGAAGCAATTGGTGCCCGAGAGAGGACTCGAACCTCCACGACCTTGCGATCACTAGCTCCTGAAGCTAGCGCGTCTGCCAGTTCCGCCACTCGGGCACGAGTGAAAGAAAGTCGGCTCAGGTCTGAGCCAACCGTTCAACGAGGCATTTTCAATTTTGCCCGCCGTCCCAGTCTTTGTCAACGCGCCGCCACAACGTCCTAGCGCTACCGGAAATTGGTAGCGGGAAATCAGTTTCCGGTTTGCCCGTAATTAGGAAGAGAACATGAGAGATGAAGTGTGCCAAAAAAAGCCTGAGGCTGGAACCTGTCCTAAGGCAATCAGGTTTTCACCCGAGTCCAACCAATTTTCTCTTCGTTTGTCAGGAATTTATATTCCGCTAATCTGGATGTAGCGAAAAAGAGTTGAAATCCCAGGCGGTCGTTGTGGCTTCGAGGCACAACGCATTCCAGCGAGATGGGAATGAGCGCCTCGCAATGTGTTCTTCGATCTCCCGGACACACTAAGAAATAGGTCACCCACCGGCCTTGAATGGTGCAGATCCGGGAATCCAAACATTCGCAAGGTTCGCGCCTCAAGTAACTTCACCTGAAGAAATTCCGGAGGGCATCTATGAAGGAATGGAATTATGGCATCAAAAGTGCGCTAACTCTGGCTGTGCTCGGACTTGTTTGGGCTTCGCCTGCCCCAGGACAGGGCCAACCCCAATCACCGACGCCGCCAGGGCTCTTTATAACGCCGACAGCGTTGCCTAACGCCAGCCAGCAAGTGTTGAGTCCCGGCCTCGCGCTCCCGTATTTCGCGACGAACTATCCGAACTTCGTCGCGGGCGAGGCGGTAAAAGCAGCGGTCAGCCCGGATGGCAAGACTCTGGCGATTTTGACCGCCGGCCAGAATTCGCTCTACTTCCCTAACACTTGCGAGCCCGGGACGGCTAACTGCGCTGTCGGTAAGCTCGACACGAGCGCCTCAACGCAGTTTCTGTTCCTGTACGACATATCAGGTGCGAATAAGACCAGCCCTGTCCTGAAGCAAGTCATCCAGCAGCCCAACGCTCACGTCGGTTTGGTCTGGTCGCCAGACGGCAAGACGCTGTATGCCGCGGGCGGCTGTGACGATGCGGTTTACGCCTACACCAACAATGGCGGCAGTTTCGGGCTAAGCGGCAAGATCAGCCTGGGCCACACTCCGTGTCCTTTTCCTTTTACCAGCGGGGCGAATCAGAATAAGTCCGGCCTCGGTCTGGGCGGCGTAGCGCCAAATGTGGCTGGCCTTGCCATTTCCGCCAATGGCAAGACGCTCGTCGCAGCGAATAACTATAACGATTCGATCAGCGTGATTGACACCGCCAGCGGAACGGTTCGCTATGAATACGACCTCCGGCCGTTTGCGACTTCGGGCGCTGCGAATGGCACCAAGGGCGGTACGTTTCCTTTC
>Ga0126378_10001374_pt1 | contig 18182 bp, 16 predicted proteins | sample PanSoiMetPlot_23_FD_92587 | JGI IMG/M metagenome (GOLD analysis project Ga0126378, IMG submission 92587) | Tropical forest soil microbial communities from Panama - MetaG Plot_23 | ecosystem: Environmental > Terrestrial > Soil > Tropical forest > Bulk soil | place: Panama | collected 2016-02-17
AAAAGTAAAGCAACAGTTCGGGAAGGAGCCTTTGGGCGTGAAGCCGAGAGGCCCAAGCGAGGTCACACTGGCGCGCGGACCCGGGGGGAAAACCGGTGATCCACCAAGAGATGTTACAGACGCACGGGTGCCGTTGATTTGACCTTGGAAAGGAGGGACGATCGCCATTCCGGCCAGCATCACCAGTGCAGGCAGACAGCCCCGCATACTGAAATGGTACCGTACCCAGGAAGTCATACGACCTCGATTCCAGCGCCAGCCAGCATAGCGCTCCTTTTGATTAGATTCTAAGAATGCTCCCACAGCTGCAAAGTTGCGGTATTTTTCGTTCCGCAGGTACCCTTCGGCTCCGACCCTGGCTTCTCTCCGGGCCATGATTTGAATGAAAACCTTGCCCGAATCCCTCATTCTCCGGAGAAGCGGGCGTAAAAACTGGGCCTGTGCACCATTTTCGGCGCACGCGGCTGATGCAAGCTTTTCAGCAGCTGGCCTTCCGTGTCGAGTCCAGTACGCGGCTCTGGTGCTCTTGCTGTGAGCAAGGTTATTGTGGGCTGCCTTCATACAGAGGCCAAAGCCGATCGGGAGTGACCCTGTATATGGCATAGGCTGTGCCCGCATCGGAGATTTGGCGGAAGAGCAGTTCGCCCCGCCCATCGCCATCGGCATCCACCACGTCGACCAGCTGCATGCGCGGGTTCACATCAAGGTGTTGTGAATCGGTCACTACGGAGAGCAGTTTCCGCAATTCCCCATAGATGTCGGAACGCGCAACTAGCGTGATGTAGAAATCGCCCTTGGTTGTCTCGCTGTTCTGAGCAGGATGTGCTGTTGCGCTCAGCACCGCCACCGGCTCGTTGCTGTTGGATACATCGAACACTCGTAGCTGTATGTCCTCGAAACTCGGCTGAGGAGCCTTAGTGGCAGTTTTCGCGCCAGCTTTACGCCGAGGCGCAGGTGCGAGTTTCGCCGGCTTCCTGAACTCCTTCGCATGTTCCCGCAGTTCAGCGCTCGCCATGGCCAGCATCTTGGTGCGCAATGTCTCTTCTTCCCCCGGCTTCATGTCATAGCCGTAAGGACGCGGTTCCGGCCCGTCGGCATCGGAAACAGCGGGCACCGTCTCGACGACCGGGGCCTCGGTGGCGGGGCCCTTGTCGGGGCTCTTTGCGCCGACATTGCTGTTGCTTGCGACATTGTTCTTCACCGCCGGAGTAGCGCCCGATTTTGCTTCTGCCTCAACATCTCGCGTGGGCGCGCCCCGCCGCAACTTCGGAATATTGGGATCTTCCGGCGCCGTTTCCGGCTGCGGAGCTGGTGTAGTCTTCGCGGTCGAATCGTCAGCGCTCGGTGGTGGGCTTTCCGGCTTCGCCTCTGGGGCCGGGCTCACGGGTGTGGGCGGTGCCGATCCCGGGCGCCGTAGTACGGGAGGGCCCTCGTCCTTCTCTTCCCGCGGTTTTGTTTCCGCTTTATGGTTGGTCGAGGCGACCTTCTCGCCGTTGGCATGATAGGTGCCTTCCGCCATCCAGTTATTCTTCTGCTGTAAGGCCTGGTTTACGGTGAAGAGTCCCAGCGAGCTTCCAGTGCGCTCCGCTTCGTACACTGTGCCCTGCTCGAGGGCCATCGGAACCGGATCAGCTTTGTACGCGCCGGCGTCATAGAATCGCCCGTCCACCAGGATTGCGACTGGAATCAGTCGAGGTTGACCCTTTGGCGGTAGAACGAGCAACCCCACTGCCCGCGGACCCTTGCTCACCGTGTTTTTGCTGGCGAATTGTGCCCACAAGGCTCCCATCGAAGCGAGAACTACTCCCGTCGAGATGACGGCCCGCCACCCCTTGCGGTATAAATTTGAGCGAAACGGAGAATTACCCATGCAGCTTAATGATAAAGCTCCCGAGTTTACTTTGCCCGACGAGAACCAAAATCCGGTTTCCCTGAAGCAGTTCCGCGGCAAGCCGGTCGTTCTCTTCTTCTTTCCTAAGGCCGATACTCCCGGCTGAACCATCGAAGCTCGCGGGTTCCGCGAATCGTACAAAAAGCTGCAGAATGCCGGTGCCGTGGTTCTCGGCATCTCCGCAGATGACAGTAAAACTCAGAAAAAGTTTCAGACCAAGTACGACCTGCCCTACACCCTACTCTCCGATACCGACAAGAAGGTCGGCGAACAATTCGGAGTAATCCAAGAAAAGAACATGTATGGCAGGAAAGTGAAGGGAATCGTACGCACCACCTTCATCATCAGCCCGGACGGTAAAATCGGTCAGGTGTTCAACAATGTCAAGCCCGAGGGCCATGCCGAAGAAGTGCTTGCCGCACTCGAGAACGGAAAGAAGCTAACCGAGCGCGAGGGAACTTAAACCTGACCCCGTTGTTCCCTTTGCGGTGAATGAGCAGTTACCACAAAGGACGCCTTGCAGCGTCGTGCGGGCAGACTCGGGTTGCGCAAACTTCCCCTTCGCCTGTTTCCCAGCATGGAAAATGGTCTTCCCGCTTAATGACCATTACGCACCAAGCTGGCATTGAAATTCTGCCCGCCACCCGCCGCGGGGCTGATCGCCGACTCCAGCCGCAGGGCGATGTGTATCCGTTCGGTATCGAACCCGCTATCCTGGATATTCGACCCCGATGGGGAATCTCGACCAAGGTTGCGAAGGACCATAGACGAACCGATGCCGGCCGCAAAAAACAGACTCCTCATCCTCACGCGTGAGTTCTATGATCGCGACCCGCGCGCGGTTTCGCGCGACCTGCTGGGCAAGGTGCTGGTACGGCGCGACCGTCGGAAGTTACGTCAGGGAAGAATTGTGGAAGTCGAAGCTTATCTCGGCGAGGGTGATCCCGCCGCCCACGCAGCGGCCGGCCGCACCTCACGCAACGAGGCCCTCTTTGGTCCGCCCGGCCATGCTTACGTGTATTTCATCTACGGAAACCACTGGTGCTTCAACGTGTCCTGCCTACCAGATGGAATAGCCGGTGGAGTCCTGTTCCGTGCGTTGCAGCCCATCGAGGGTATCCAAGAGATGGCCAAGGCACGCCACCTGACCATTGCCACCAACCGCGATCTGAAGCGGTTGACCAGCGGTCCCGGTCGCCTCGCCGAAGCTTTTGGAATCACCCGCGATCGCGACAACAATAAAGATTTAACCTCACAAATGTCAGACTTGTGGATTGCCGATGATGGCTTCCGTCCTCCACAAACGCTGGAAACTACGCGAATCGGAATCACCAAGGCAGCCGAGATGACGTTGCGTTACCTAATTGCCGGCAACAAGTTTGTGTCGGGAGGAAAATCGCTCCCGGTCAAAACTCCCTGAGCAGACCTCTCAAACGCTTTTGGGTTCAGCCGAATTGCGCTTTCTCTTCTGTCTTTGATTGGAATGCGTCACGAGTTTGTCTGTATTCCGGGGTCTTCGGAGTCCACCTGTCACGTCTCTTAGGTCGGAGCCGGATTCGGAGAGAGAGGCCTTCATCGCCATGTCCCGGTACAAACCACGGCGATGGCAATCGAGGTCTGCGACCCGGCGAAGCTGGCCACGCTCACCCCACCCACTCGGTGTTGATGTCTAGCCGGTCACGAGGAAAGGACTACGCCAGAGACCAACTTGCACGTGGCGTAACACGTGGCATGGCGGCCCAAACCGAAATCAACCTTCGTCCACACCATCACAAGACCAGAATGCCGATGTGCACGTCAAGAATTTCTCGTCCTCGTCGCCCATCCGACAGGCGTTCTGATTGCTTTAGTGCATGGTCCGACTCCCGATTTTCCTGTCGTTTGGTTATGCGATACTGAAAACATGCAGCCCGATCCCAAGTCGGTGAAGGTGAACGTGACCGCCGGCACGGGCATGGACATCGAATGGAAGGACGGCCACCGCTCCAGCTATAGCTTCATTTTCCTGCGCGACGCCTGTCCCTGTGCCCTGTGCGATGAAGAGCGCAGCAAGACACACCGCCAGCCAGGCGATCCGCCCAAGCTTGCCGCCGGTGCCCTCCCGATGTTCAAGCCGGCGGCCAAGCCGACCAACGTCGAGCCGGTCGGTAAGTATGCGATTCGCTTCCAGTGGAATGACGGCCACGCACTGGGCATCTATTCCTGGCAGTTCTTGCGTGACGTTTGCCCCTGCACCGAATGCAAGTCCGCGCGGATCGCCGAGAAAGCCATTTAATATTGGAAGTGTTTGTCTTGAGCGGGGTGAGCGGTCCAGGTCTTTTTAAGTTAAGGATTACCGTTGTCATTTCTGGAAGAGTTAAACCCCCAGCAGCGTGAAGCCGTCGAGAATACGGAAGGCCCAGTCCTGATTCTGGCAGGCGCCGGCAGTGGCAAGACGCGCGTCATCACCTACCGCATCGCTCACCTCGTCGAGAACAAGGGGGTCATGCCGGAGTCTATCCTGGCAGTCACCTTCACCAACAAAGCTGCCGCCGAGATGGCCGAGCGCGTGGACAAACTGGTGGGCAGTTCCGCGATCGCCAAGCCCGTCATCTCAACTTTTCATTCATTTTGTGTACGTGCGCTGCGCCGCGACATTGAGGCTCTCAAGATTCCTTCCGCAACTGGGGGCGGGAAGCCCAATGGGCTTAACAGGAGGTTCGTCATCTACGACGAATCCGAGCAGCAGTCGGTAGTCAAAGGCGTGATGCGGCGCCTCGGCCTGGACGACAAGCAGCTCACGCCGCGCATCGTGCAAGGCCGAATTTCCTGGGCTAAGAACCATATGCTCGATCCGCAGGAACTTTATCTCCAATCGGCCGATCCCAACAGCCACCGCGTGGCCCACATCTATGAGGAGTACCGCAAAGAACTGCGCAAGGCGAACGCCCTCGATTTCGACGACCTGCTGCTCGAAGCCGTGCGCCTGCTCAAGAGCGTCGAGCGGGTTCGCGATCACTATCATCGCCGTTTTCATTACATTCTTGTTGACGAATATCAGGACACCAACCGTCCCCAATATGAGCTGATGCGCCTGTTGGCCGGTGGGCGCCAGAATGTCTGTGCCGTCGGCGATGAAGATCAGTCGATTTATTCCTGGCGTGGAGCCGACATTCGTAACATTCTCGAATTCGAGGAAGATTTTCCCCATGCCAAGATCATTCGCTTGGAGCAGAACTACCGTTCCACGCAAAACATCCTGCAAGCTGCCTCGTCGGTGGTTGCGCACAACGTCCGTCGAAAAGGCAAGAATCTGTGGACATCGCGCCAAGGCGGTTCCCGGATCGGCTACTACGAAGCCCCGGACGGTGAAAATGAAGCGCTGTATGTCGCCGACCGGGTTGCCAATTTTGTTCGCGAGGCCGCCAGCCGAGGCGAGAGGGCACGCGCCGCCGTGCTCTATCGCACCAATTCGCAATCGCGTCTTTTTGAAGAAGCGATGCGCCGCTACAACTTGCCTTATCACGTGGTTGGGGGCTTCTCCTTTTACGACCGTGCCGAGATCAAGGACATGCTCTCCTACCTCAAGGTGGTGCAGAATCCCCAGGATTCGGTTTCAGTGTTGCGGGTGATCAACACTCCCAGCCGCGGCATTGGCAAGACCACTTTGGAAGTAATTGAGAAGTTAGCGCTCGAGACGGGCTTGTCGCTCTGGGGCGCGATTGGCCAGACCATCCAACGTCGATTGCTCCCGCAGCGAGCGCTTTCTGCGCTGAAAAGCTTCCGCGACCTCATCGAGGATGCCCGCGCCATGCTAACCGACGGGTATGTTGAGCACCTGGAGCAAACGGCCGAGTCTGAAACCGAATCCCCACTTCCCGCCGCAATCGAAGTAGCAGGCGAGGAGGATTCGACCGAATTCGATCCCTTAGCCTTTGATTTTGGCGAAGCTGGTGAGGGCGACGCTATCGGAGCGGACGCGCCGCCAGCGTTGCCGACCGGGGAACTGGGTCGCGACAGCCGGTCCGGGACTGGCGGTGCAGGCGGGCCGGAAGTTGCAAGCGATTTCCCAGCACCAACTGTCAACACGGCTGAACTGCTCAAGTTCCTGCTCGACCGCACCGGCTACATCAGGCAACTCGAAGAGGAAGACACGCCCGAGGGCTACGCTCGCATTGAAAATCTCCACGAGTTGGTAAACGCCGCCATGGATTCGAAGGACCGCGGCGAAACTCTGGACCAGTTCCTCGACCATGCCGCCTTGATCAGCGATGCCGACGCCTACGACGAGCGCGCCCAGATCACCTTAATGACACTGCACGCCGCCAAGGGCCTGGAGTTCCCTCTGGTATTTCTTTGTGGCCTCGAAGAGGGTCTTTTCCCCCACTCCCGTACATTTCTTGAGCCCGATGATATCGAGGAAGAACGCCGTCTCTGCTACGTCGGTATGACCCGCGCCATGGACACGCTGATCTTGTCCCGCGCCCTGTACCGCCGCCGTTATGGTACCGATCTCCCTGAAGCCAGCGTCCCTTCGCGTTTTCTGAAAGAGGTCCCCTGGCAGCTGGTCGAGGAGTTGTGTCCGTCCCGCCGAAGCCGGAATCGAGCTGTGCGCTACGGCCAGATAGGAACGTCCGGCGGGGGTTGGCTGGAGCGAACCGAGCAAAGCTCCTCCCTCTATCCATCGGATTCTCATTACGCCTATGAAGATGAGGATCAAGACGCCAGTTGGCATCAGCCGGAGAAAGCGAAGCTGACCGCTTACTCCGGCAAAACTTATAACTCGATCGAGAACATCGCCGAGTTCTTCGCCTCGCGGGGCAAGAAATTCAGCGTGCCGAAGGTTCCAGTGGAGCCGCCCACGGGCAAGCGCGGCTTTCGTCCCGGTCAAAAGGTCCGCCATCCGAAATACGGCGAGGGTACCGTCTGCCGGCGCGAAGGAGAGGGTGAAGAAGCCAAGATTACGGTACAATTCCCTCGGTTCGGCCTGAAAAAGCTGGTGGAGAAATACGCGCAGCTGGAAAGGGTGAAATAACGGTTCTGGTTCCTCCCTCTTGTTGTGCTTGGCACTGGCTTGTCGCCGCGCAAGTCCGCAATGTGGCGAGCGGAATACCTCGTCCTTTGGGATGAACCTTACAGGAGACTATGACGACGCATCAGGAAAGGAATCATGGCTAATACTAAGAACCTGAGCAAGGAAGAGCGCAAAAAATCAAAACGCGCCTCGCGCAAGAAGCGCAAGGCCGAAAAGCCCCTGAAGCCTCGTGAATACGCCCGGGGCTCGCAAAAGCGCAAAGTCAAAAAGCTGGCGCGCGGACAAGCCAGACGATAAAAAAATCCGGGCGCGGGTATTTTCGCCGCGCCTTTGAATTTGGAGTAGAGCCCGCTTGGCACAAACACCGACTGTACAGTCCGAGGTCTCGCCCGGACCCGGCAACCAATTGTTCGCCTGCAAATCCATCGACAAGCTGATCGCCGAGGCCGAAGATCCCGGCCATCGCCTCAAAAAGACACTTGGCCCTTGGTCGCTCACCGCACTGGGCATCGGCGCCATCATCGGCTCCGGCATCTTCGTTCTTACGGGAACGGCGGCTGCCGGCGAATTCTTTCAGGCTCCTTCGATCCTGCACGCGCAGGTGCTTGACATTATCGTGAACCTGCTGCGTGGGGGCGGGACCGCTGCCGTATTGATGCATGGGCGTCCACCCGCCGGCCCCTCTATCGCTATTTCCTTCTTGCTGGTGGCTCTGGCCTGCAGCTTCGCCGGATTGTGCTACGCCGAACTGGCTTCGATGATTCCCATCGCCGGCAGCGCCTACACCTACTCTTACGCTACGCTGGGCGAGATCTTTGCCTGGATCATCGGTTGGGATCTGATCCTGGAATATGTTGTCAGCAACGTCGTGGTCGCCATCGGCTTCGGTGCCTACACTAAGTCGCAGCTGGAAGCCTTCGGGTTGCACCTTTCCGATCGCTGGTCAACCCCGGTGTGGGAATCGGGTCACTGGACGGGATCCTACTTCAACATCCCCGCATTTTTGATCGTGTTCCTGCTGACCGTGCTGCTGGTGCGCGGCGTGAAAGAGTCCGCGGAAGCCAATAACGTCATGGTCGCGGTCAAGATTGGGGCGATTCTCATTTTTCTCGTCGTTGGTGGCATGCTGGTCCACCCGGCAAACTGGAGGCCCTTTGCTCCCTCCGGTTTTGGAGGAATCGTCACCGGCGGAGCCATCGTCTTTTTCACTTATATCGGCTTCGATTCGGTTTCTACCGCCGCCGAGGAGGCCAAAAATCCGCAACGTGACCTGCCCGTCGGCATCATTGGCTCGCTGATCGTCTGCACCGTTCTCTATATCGGCGTTTCCGTCGTGTTGCTTGGCATGATGAGGTACCAGACCTTCATCTCCGGTCCGGCAGCGGAAGCGCCCGTCGCCTATGCCTTGCAGCACCTCGGCGTAGGCCGATTTTCGCAATCAATCATCGTGATCGGAGCGTTGATGGGAATGATTTCTTCGCTCCTCGTCTACCAGTATGCTCAAGCGCGCATCTGGTACGCCATGTCACGCGATGGTTTGTTTCCAAGAATGTTCTCTCGCGTCCACAAGCACTTCAAGACACCGCACGTTTCTACCTGGATTGCGGGATTCGCGGTCGGCCTTCCCGCCGGAGTGTTTGCCATCAGCGATGCCGCCGACCTCTCCAACATAGGAACACTTTTTGCTTTTGTCTTGGTTTCGCTCGGTGTTATCGTGCTTCGCCGCCGCCAACCCGCGCGCCCGCGCGCCTTCCGCGTCCCCCTGGTGCCGTGGTTCCCGCTGATTTCCGTGGTGCTCTGCGGCGGGCTGATGACCGGCTTGACGGTCATTACCTGGATTCGCTTCCTGGTTTGGCTGGTTCTTGGCCTGCTGATCTATTGCTTCTACAGCCGCCACCGCAGCGAATTTTGCAAGCGGCGGGTTGTTGATCGCTAAAGCCCCAAGGCGGCCTACGCTCGCATGCTAATCTCAAGTCGCACATGTCCGTGCCCGCGCAAGTTCTGCCTGCCGCTCTCAGCTTGGCGGCCGTAATCTGTTGGGGCACCAGTGATTTTACCGGCGGCTACGCCGCCAGGCGTTCTGACGCTTTCCTAGTTACGCTTTTTGCCCACGCCAGCGGCCTGATTCTTATGCTGGTTCTATCGTTATCTAGCCACGCACCTCTTCCCTCGCAGGCGAGCGAATATTGGGCACTGGCAGCCGGCGCACTTGGAGGCTCCGCTCTGGCCATCTTTTATCGTGCTCTGGCTATGGGGAACATGGGCCTGACGGCGCCCATTGCCGCGGTGCTGGCGGCCGCGTTACCGACAGCGTACGGCATGCGAACGGAAGGCACACCTCATGCCGCCGCCTTAATCGGCTTTTTGCTCGCGGGCCTGGGTATCTGGCTGATTTCACGATCGGAAGGTGAACTGACTCGCCCCGGGGGACTCTCACTGGCTGTGCTGGCCGGCCTGGGCTTCGCGGGATTCTTCATCTCGATCCACCGCGTTGGCGATAGTTCGGTCTTTTGGTCTGCCGCACATTCTCGCTTGGGTTCGTTCCTCTCCGTAGCTGCGATTGTTCTTGCCCGTCGTGGACGACCCCGTCTCGACCTTCGCGATGCCGTCTTGGCTCTATTTGCTGGTTCTCTCGATGTGATCGGCACAGCGCTTTTTATTCGCGCCGATCAGACCGGCCGTTTTGACGCCGCCGTCGTGCTAACCTCCCTCTATCCCGCCATCACTGTCTTGCTGGCGCGTGTTTTTCTGAAGGAACGATTCACTCGGTGGAGGACCCTGGGCATTCTGGCTGCCCTGGCTGCAGTTCCAATGATTGCCTTGCAATGAATTTATTAATCGGTGTTCTTAGTCTGTGTTCCTGGGCGCGGCCACGACATCTTCGAACGACCAAAGACCAAAGCCTGTTCTGCTAACATCGCCCGATGGCCCTGGTCGAAGTTCGAGGCCTTACCAAGATTTATCCACTCGGCGAATCGATTTTCCGAAGCGGCGCCAAGGGCGAGGTTCGCGCAGTCGACGAAGTTTCCCTCGACATTCACCAAGGCGAGACCCTGGGCGTCGTCGGCGAATCCGGCTCGGGCAAGAGTACGCTGGGCCGCTTGATTCTGCGGCTCCTGGAACCGACCGCCGGCACAATTCACTTTGCCGGTTGTGACCTGCTTCGAGTCGGGAGGCGCGATATGCGGCTCCTGCGGCGGGACATGCAGATCATTTTTCAGGATCCATTCGGCTCGCTCGACCCACGCTTTCGCGTGGAAGACGTGATTGCCGAACCCTTGATCATTCACGAACGCTTGGGCTCTCGTGCCCGACGCGAACGTGTTGCCACACTACTCGCTGCGGTGGGTCTGGATGAGTCCGCCGCCCGCCGCTTTCCCCACGAATTCAGCGGAGGCCAGCGCCAGCGCATCGGCATCGCCCGCGCCCTCGCGCTGCGCCCGAAGTTCATCCTGGCCGACGAACCGGTTTCGGCCCTCGATGTGAGCGTCGGCGCGCAAATCGTGAATCTGCTCTCCCAGTTGCAACGCGAGTTCGGCCTGACCTACCTATTCATTTCTCATTCCCTACCCGTGGTTCGTTATCTGGCAACCCGCATCGCCGTCATGTTCCGAGGAAGAATTGTTGAGATCGGCCCCACCGAGCAGTTAACCGTCCAACCAGTCCATCCCTACAGCCGCACGCTTCTCGAAGCCACACCAGAAATATCGTTGTAAACTTCTTTTACCGAGCCGCTCCCTTGGTCCTCACTTGCCGGAGCCGGCGACCCAGCTTCTTCGGCTCTGCTCTCGTGATTGCACCCTCGCCGGTGACAATACAGACCGCACTCTACGCCAGAGACCGCGCTCTACGCCGCCTTGGAGGGCCGCAAGTGGGATCCACATCGAGGAAGTGACCAAGACGAACTCGACAACAGGCAACGCACTCGAACGATAGACACTCTTCCCTCCGCAGGTCTATGCTTGAGGCGCTTTTTGGAGGCGCTTCATGAAACGCTCGCTGGCCGTCGCAGTGGTCTGTGCTGCTATGCTTCCGGCCTTCGCCCAGGAAAAAAATCCGGTGACCTCGGTGGTTCGTGAGATTCTTCCCCGGCAGCAGAAAAACATCGTTGCCGCCGTCGAGGAGATGCCCGCCGACAAGTTCAGCTATAAACCCACTCCCGAGCAGATGAGCTTCGGCAAGCTGGTTCTGCACATCACGGAAGCCAATAATTTCTTGTGCGGAAAAATTGGAGGCTCAGCTCCTCCCAAATCTCCCGAATTGAAAGAAACTGATTCCAAGGACAAGTTGCTGGCAGCGATGAAGTCGTCATTTGATTTTTGTGACACAACACTGGAAAAGATGGACGATTCCCGGCTGGGTGAGAAAGTAGAGGCTTTCGGTGGCCGCCAGGCCCCCCTGGCTTGGGCCCTGATCGCACTCACCAATAATTGGGCCGACCATTATGGCGCCGCCGCCACGTATTTGCGACTGAATGGGCTAACGCCGCCGACGGCGCAGAAAAAATGATTTCCGTTTCCCAACGATTCCAACCAACGATCGAAACTATTCGATCTCGAACAGCCCATCGGCCGGGGCCGGAGCAGGCCGTTGTGGCGCGCGCCAGGCGTCGAGAACAGAAACCTGGTGTACGCAAGAGACCGTGCAGTGCGGCGCGCACGACTTCTCGGTAACATATTCGCGCCGGATGTGGTCGACTGTGTATTTATCCAATGGAATAGCCGGATAACCACGCTGCTGGGAGCAGTAATGCACCAGCCCATCTTCGCAGATGTAAAGATATCGAGCCCCGGCGCGGCACTTCCATTGATTCGGCCGTCCCAGGGCAATGTTGTCCTGGAACCGATTGATGCGCGTGAAGCTGCGCTTCTCCAGGCTTTTCATGGTGTGATAGACTTGCCGCTCTTCTTCCTTGAGCGGCTGCAGCTGTCCATCTCCATCATGAATGATGCCAATGGTCGAGCTGAAGCCCAGTTCGATCGCCCGCCGCCCGATCACCAGCGCGTCCTGTGGATTCTTCACCCCGCCGCCGACCACCGAATTAATGTTGACATGAAAATCGGCATGCTCCGCCAGAAGTTGCAGCTTCTTATCGAGCACCTTGAGACTCTTCTTCGAAATCTCGTCCGGCATTACGTTGTCGATGGAGATTTGCAGCCATTCCAAGCCAGCCTGGTTGAGGCGCTGAATGCGTTCGGCGGTTAGCAAATAGCCATTGGTGATTAGGCCAGCGATCATGCCAGTGTGGCGAATGCGACGGATGATTCCATCCAGATCCGGGTGCAAGAGAGGTTCTCCGCCACTTATCGTGATCACCGACGTCCCCAGTTCCGACAGCCTGTCGATTCGCCGGAACATCTCCTCGGTTGGTACCGGACTGGAAACATCGTCGTACTCATTGCAGTACTTGCACGCCAGATTACAGCGGCGCATAGGAATGATGTGGGCCAGCAAAGGATGGTCGGTCGAGACGATTGCGCGTACCACTTCCTTGGCGCCCCTCAGGTTGCGGCGGGCGTCCTTAATTCTCCGAACGAGACTCACATGGCGAGCAGGCATGGTCCTTGTTTCATTTATTCCAGCACAGACGAAGACGGTTATTGCCACCCAATCATTCTTCGGTGATATTCGGGGGCTGAATGGCGCCAAGCGCAGGTCGGGCCAGATTCGGCCCCTGGGGGGATTATCGGTGGGAAAAACGCTGCCGCGCGAGCTCGGAAAAGCACCTGGCGGTGCCCGCGTGTCCACAGCGGCGACGACGATGGCTCCTGGATTACATTTTCAATGTCTCGATGGGTTGCTCGAAAGTTACCTTTTCAGCGTGCTTGATAGGGAACTTCCTCATGTCCGGCGGCCCGAAGTACCTTCGAAGCCCTGTCCCAGAATCTGGCTTCGATCAACAGGTAATCGGTATCGAACGTCGAAATCGCAAAAACTCCGATTCCGTGTTCGGCAAGCGGATGCAAAAATGAACTGAGAACGCCGATTTCTGAAAATGCGAACGGCCCTATTATCCTTAAGCCTACCCACCCGCGCGAGGTATTCAGCTCGGGCGGGACATAGCCTTCGGGGCACACGATCGAAAGCTCATCGGAAGTTCTCGTGAACGAGCAAAACTCGTCTTTCTTTGTGGCGGCCCATGAGGGTAGTGGGGCACGCGGAGGGAGCTTCGATATTGCATACTGACCAGCCAGCACCGAGTATCGTAGTGTTCTCTGCCTGCTCAGCGGTGTCCTCCGAGAACTGTTTTAGCTTAACGCTTTACGCACCGCAGCCCGTGCGAGCAGCCTTGTGGAATCCAAAATCGGTAACGGTGAACTCTCCTCCGTTACCAGTAGCGGAATTTCAGTGCATCCCAGCACGACAGCATCGCAACCATCTTGCTTCATGGCCCGGATTACTTCTGTGAAATATGCGAGTGATCGCGAGGTCAATTGCGCATTGACCAGTTCATCAAAAATAATTTGATTGATCCGCTCTCGCTCCTTCTGTCCCGGAATCCGGTACTCCAGCCCGGCCGCCTCCAGCTTCTCCGGGTATACCGGCCCTTCCATCAGGAAGCGAGTACCAAGCACGGCCAGTCTCTTATAGTGACAATGCTTGGCTTCCATCGTCACCTCTTGGGCGATATGCAACCACGGCTGCGGCGATCGGTGCTCGACGAATTCAAAAGCCTGGTGAATCGTGTTGTCCGGGCAAATCAGGAAATCGGCTCCCGCCCGCGCCAGATTTTCCGCCGATGACAGCATCAGCGCCGCTACCCCAGCCCAATCGCCAGGCTCAATAAACTTTACGTACTCGGAAAGCGGATGGGTATGCATCGAAACTTCCGGATGGGCGTGCTTCCCCATCAGCCTGCTGCCTTCCACGCAGATGGTGCGATAGCAAAGCGCCGCTCCTTCGGCGCTGCACGCCACGATGCCTATGTGTTTCGGCATGGATTGGAGCATATCAGGCCGTAAAAATTCCCGAGGTAGCGCTTGGCTCAAGGCGGCCGTCCGGTTAGCGTTTCCATTTCGCGGGCGGGCAACAAACCGTTCCAACCAGGTGTCTAAGTACCTGTAAGTGTCCGTAAGTTCCTATCGGTGAGCATGTGGCGTCGGCTTTTGTGACCGTGTCCCGCGGTCAGAGGGTGGTCGAGGACTATAAGAAGTTATTCTGATCTGAACAGTGTGCACCGATGAAACTAAACTTGCCTGTGTGGCTGGTACTCTTTACGTCGCTGGCTGCAGCACAGTTAGGTTCCGATCAGTCGGCCAACCCCGAGGCCATCTACAGCCTGGCTGGTACGGTTGAGAATTCTGTCACGGGCGAGCCTATCCCACACGCACTGGTCGAGATAGTCGGGGGATCCGAGCAGAATACCTTCAGCGATGCCGGTGGCCGCTTCGCATTCGATCGTCTTCCCGCCGGCATGACGATGATGGTCGCTGCGCGAAAGCCGGGATTTCTTAATCCCCTAGAGACGGAGTCGAACTCTTCCGGGGTATCTGTTAATTCCGGGCGGCCCGGTTCCCAGACTTTGGTGAAAATTGGTCCTGATGCCGCTCCGGTCACCATATACCTGATCCCGGAAGGCGTCGTTTTCGGACGGGCGCAAAAACCGGATGGCGAACCCATCAGCTATCTCACGGTACAGCTGTTCTATTCCCAGATTTCGCAAGGCCGAAAAAGATGGAATCTCATGAACAGCACTCAGACGAATGAAGACGGCGAATTTCGCATGGCAGGCCTTTCTCCCGGGAAGTACTATCTCCTGTTGGGTCCGCGCTTGCAGACGACTTGGATCGGGACACCCGCTCAGCGCGCCCGCGAGGCCGCTTACCGTCCCGTGTTCTATCCGGGCGTGAGCGATTTGGCGTCGGCTGCTCCCCTTGAGGTTTCAGCTGGTCAGCAGGTCGAAGCTGACCTTTCGCTTAGTCCAGATCCTGTGTTTCGCCTTTCGGGAAGCGTCGTGGGTCTGCCTCCAGCGGATGCGGTTGAAATTTGGCAACGTGTACAGCTCATCTCTGGAACCAACGATCTGGTGGCTTTGCCTGCCGAGGAAGAGCCCGGAAACGAATTCCAGGCAAAGGTGCCTGCCGGTGCGTACGTAGTGCGCGCCAATTTGGACACGCCTCAAGGTTCGTTCCGTGGCGATGTTCCAGTCAATGTGCAGTCTGACCTGGCAGGCGTGACCCTGGCGGTCGCACCCTTGGCCCCGCTTCGAGCCGAGTTGACCATCGAGCAGACTCACGCACCGTCGGTAGGCGACAGGCGGACTGTGGCCGGGGTCAATCTACGCTTCCTGGAGGAAGGCGTGAGACTGCCGAGTACAGAAATTAACTTCCCCGTCGGTCCTGGTGCCATCAGCAACATAACCGGAGTCGACCCGGGAGTCTACGCCGTCGAAATCATTCCCAATATGCCGGACGATTTTTATGTAGATTCGGCTCAGTATGGTGGCACCGATTTATTGCGCGAGACTCTGACCGTGGGGCAAGAGCTCACGGCGCCAATCCACATCGCCTTGCGCGATGATGGCGGAAGGCTTAGCGGAACCGTAGTATCGGATGGAGGCGACGTGCGCCAAGCTACTGTGCTGCTCATCGCTGATCGAGCTCCGCAGCAGATCCGGACGGTGATGGCTGGCGGCAACGGGCAATTTCAATCGCCCAAGCTTGCGCCCGGAGACTACACTGTACTGGCCTTCGATAGTGTGGCCGGCATCGAGTACACGAGTCCCGAGGTAATAAATGCATATTCCTCTAACGCTACCCGGGTTAGTGTGACGACTAATGGCGAAAGTCGGGTAAGTGTGAACCTGATTCGAACTCAGAAATGATGACCCAGTGCGGCACAGATTCAGCTGATAGCCGCCTCCGTACTGCCATTCAGCGGAGCACCCTAATCGCTGCATCGTGGATGTTGTTGTTGGCGTGCACATTTGCGCAGCCGCCGGGTGCTAGCCAGACCGGGTACCGGATCAGCGGAACCGTCGTGAGCAGTGTTACCGGGCAGCCTCTGCCGCAGGTAAGGGTTTTCCTGGCGCGAGTCGAGGCGCGCGAAGATCAGCAAGTCGTCATCACTGGCCCCGACGGTCGTTTTCTGTTCGACAACGTGCCCAAGGGAAAATATGCTCTCGCAGCTGGTAAGCCAGGTTTTCTGATGCAAGGCTTCGAAGAGCACGAGAGCTATTCCAGTGCCATAGTGGTGGGCCCGGGATTATCAGCCGAAGACCTAGTATTTCGCATTCATCCCGCTGGGGTAATCTCCGGCCAAATTGCGGACGAGCAGAATGAGCCTGTGCGCGATGCGCAAGTCATGCTTTTTCGAAGCCGCCTGCAAGAGGGAACACGAAGCATTCGTCCCACTGCCCAGACGACGTCCGATGATCGCGGTCTATATCGTTTTGCTACGCTGGCGCCCGGTACGTATTTTGTCGTGGTCTCTGCCCGGCCCTGGTATGCGGCCTATACCGCGTCCCGCAACCATCCAAAGCCCGATACCAACCAGGCGCAGGAAGCAAAATCCCCTTTGGATGTTACTTACCCAATCGTCTATTACCCGGGCGCCACCGACTTCAGCCAGGCTACTCCGCTTGCTCTCGCTGCCGGCGACCACGTTACTGCGGACTTCACTCTGACCCCGGTTCGGTCCTTGCACATCCGCGTGCGCACTCCGAAACCCGATGTCAACGGCGGGCTTAGCGTGATGGCAACGCCGGAGGTGTTCGAGGGTTTCAACTTACGCTTGCCAGTCTCGCAGCAGACGACCAGCAGCAAACCAGGAGAAGTCGACGTTTCAGGACTCCCCCCTGGCCAGTACAATTTGCAGCTATTTTTTCCAGGAAGGCGGACCATCAATTACACCCAGGAACTCGACTTACAGAGCGACACGGAGATCGATCCCGGTTTCAACGACCAGAGTCAAACGATTTCCGGCACGCTAAGGATGCAAGATGGATCGCGCCCACCGCCTGGGGTGATTGTCGTGCTTAAGAACATAACTTCTGACCACGGCGCCGGCGCACGCGTGTCTCGCGATGGGAAATTCCACTTTAACTCCTACCAATTCTTGCCTCGCGGAACCTATGAAGTCGCGATTGGCACCCAAAATATGTTCTTAGTCTCGCTGTCGGCAATTGGGGCTCATGTCAGGGGGCGCGCCATCGAAATCGGGGGATCAGGTGCGACACAGCTGTCGATTGTCGCTTCCCAGGGAATCGGCCGAATCGACGGCACCGCCGTCTCCCGCGATGATGCCAAGCCGATGGCTGGTGCCATGGTTCTACTGGTCCCCTCCGATCCCGCCAATAACGCGATTCTAATCCGGCGCGACCAGAGCGACAGCGACGGCACCTTCACCCTGTCCTCTGTGGTACCCGGATATTACACGCTGCTCGCAATCCGCAATGGATGGGACTTGGAGTGGATGAACCCCGTCGTCCTCAGACCCTATCTCGAGCGAGGCGAGCCCGTCGAAGTCCAAAAGAGGGGCGAATACAACTTCAAAGTCACTGTGCAATAAGCAACGGCAAGCGCATCGTGTAATTTCAGAATCACAGAACTACCTTCGACGCGCATCCCAGCAATTACAGGTAGACGGGCCGAAGGGCGTGATCCTGCCAAGATGCCCACCGATACTAGTGGCCCGGGGCTCCGAGATTCGGCTCTGGATAGCCCTGCGGGCCAAAACATCGTTCCTTTCCGCTCGCCCGTCGGAGAGTCCTCCCCCGGGGTTTTCCGGGCAGCGAAAGAGCGAAAGGATGACTCTTGTCCGTGCTGATCCCGGAAAATACGCGGGGAAAGTTCGGTCACCATTGCCGCACTGTCTCTCGTCTGACCTTACATTGCCCGGGTCCTCCAGAGTCAGGCAGGCCCGGAAAGCGTGATGGCCAGCGTGTTAGAATTTCCGCAAGGAAATCACTGGACGAGTATCAATTTTGATCGAACTGGTAGCTTCGATTTTATCGGCGGATTTTGCGCGTCTGGCGGACGAGATCCAACTCGCCACGGAGGGAGGCGCCTCGGTCATTCATGTGGATATCATGGACGGCCATTTTGTGCCCAATCTCACGGTCGGCCCGCCGGTGGTGAAGTCTCTGCGCAGAGTGACGAATTTGCCCCTGGATTGCCATCTGATGATCGAAAATCCCGACGAGTACATCCCCGCCTTTGCCGACGCTGGGGCGGACTGGATTTCGGTGCATCAGGAGGCGGATGTTCACCTGAACCGTACTCTGGAACTGATTCGCAGCCATGGGGTTTCCCCGGGGGTAGTTATCAATCCTGCAAC
>Ga0126378_10001377_pt1 | contig 18171 bp, 16 predicted proteins | sample PanSoiMetPlot_23_FD_92587 | JGI IMG/M metagenome (GOLD analysis project Ga0126378, IMG submission 92587) | Tropical forest soil microbial communities from Panama - MetaG Plot_23 | ecosystem: Environmental > Terrestrial > Soil > Tropical forest > Bulk soil | place: Panama | collected 2016-02-17
GCCAGACCCCGCGCGATGGCGACGCAGTTGAGGTTCTTGCTGATCTTGCCTTGCGCCTGAGCCTTCCTCACCGCGGCAGTGAGCATTTTCTCGACGCCTCGGAACATCCTTCGTATTTCCTCGGCGACGGCTAGATCCTTGAGGCCCAGTTCTAAAGCGGTATTGGCCATCAGGCAACCAGGAGGACAGTTCTTCGAGTCGGGAGCCTGGCAGACAAAGCGCATGACACTCTCAATCCCCTCGACGGCAGAATCGGCTTCATTCAGCATCCTCTGAATCTCGAAGAGAGTCTGTTTTGTATACAGATTGAGGCATTTAAGGAATAACGAGCGCTTGTCGCCGAATGCACAGTACAAGCTCTGCTTCTGGACCCCTGCGGCCTTCATTAAGTCTTGCACCGATGTGGCGTGATAGCCATGCTCCCAGAACACGCGCATGGTCCTATCCAGAGCTTTATCCGTGTCGAATTGTCGCGGACGCGCCATCGAAAACAATTTAGCATATTCTGGACCATACGGTCAATAATATCGCTTGTCGCGAGACCCCAATTCATTTGCACGGGCATCATCTAAAATAACAGGGGCCTTAGAGTAGGCGGCTGGCCCAGATCAACCTGCCGCCGCCGACAACAGTTGTTTCGGGTGAAGGCATTGTTCGTCATTTGCGGTTTGCGGGACATGCACATGCATTTTCGAAACAAAGACCGCGACTTGAAAATGGATGTTGCCAATGGCGTGCCAGGCATTCGCAACATCGGCGGCGGTGCATGTGAGATGTCTTGGAGGGACAGAATGACCCTCGTGGAATTTTCGGAGAAAAGAAATGGATGAGGACGTAAAAGGAATGTCCCGCAACGAGTTAGAGGAGGAAGTAAAAAAACTTCGTACCGGTATCCGGGCGCACCGCGACAGCTCGGGACATGATCTTTGCTGGCATCATCCAGCACTCTGCGGGCTCTTGCCCGATCAGACTGATCCTGTGCCTACAGTGCCGACATGGCCTGAGTTCCTTCGAGGCTGCCTGAAGTATCGCGAGTCCCTGGACAGGCAGCTACCCCACGCGCCTCGCTTGGACACGAAATATGAAACTTGACGGAGTTTCTTGCTGACTGCCGCTCGCCGATCTGGAATCCCCTTATCTCGGGAACCATCCTGACTTCCAGACAACGTATCGTACGCGATAACGCCGTGAATCCTGCTTCCTGGCGCAGTTACGGAATGGGCTCGGGCGCCTATCTTTTCGGCAGGAGCCTGTTCTCACTAGGAAAAACGGCACAAAACGCACGTGCGCTCTATGTGCGCTCTGTTTGCGTGGCTTGGGTTACCTCTTATGGCCCTGCGTGTCATCCGTGGCCCTGCATCTTGTTGAAAGTACGTTTTGGTGTGGATTCGCGTTCTACGAGGAGCCATTCTTTCAATGCCTTAGGCGTCATTGCGCTCTGTTTGCGCTCCGTTTACAAGAAAAGCAAGTTGAGCGACCTTGGCACTCGCAATAGTCATCTCAACCGTTACGACGCCACCATAAATGCTGCACGGCGCCCGATGTGCCAATCGCGTCTAATCACGACCGATAGCTGTGCCTGAATGCATGCGTCCCGAGGTGGCCGATTCCGGCGACTTTGGCTGCCCGGTCCAGTTCTCGCCAGACACCCGTGTAAGAGTATGGCAGTCTGCCGATCTTTATTGGACTAGCAAAGATCCAGTTCTTTCGCTTTCGAGAATCCGGTCAGTTGCGCCCACGATTTGAGACGCCCAAGAAGATCGCTTGGGATCGTAAACGTCTTTGCGGAGCCCTACCCACTCGGCTGCAGGAACTGTGCACTCCTTTTGAACAGGTAGAAAAAAGGCCCACTATTTGTTTATGCAGGCGACCGACGAACTTTGTACCGGAACATCTCAGAATAATTTTGGCCGAAGTAACGCTACCGCCGCTAAAGCGACGGCAGTAATCGCCACAATCCAGAAAACTCCAAATACCAGAGTCGGCCCATTTAATCTGTCTGGCAAACCCAGAGTTCCTAATATCAATGCATCGCAATGAAAATATATCAACGACCATTAGCACTCGGCGTTACTGCAAGCAGTGCAGCTTCCTTTTAGGAGTAGTGGCCTGTGCCTGGACCGGATGCGTGCCGGCGCTCAAGGCTGCAGGTCACTCGGGGGCGGCGATACAGGCACGCTTCCCTCGCCCAAGATGTCGATCACCATACTGGTTCTGAATGGGCAAAATGGAAGCCGGTATGGCGCGAATCGCCCAACATATGCGTCGTAACGAGGAGCACGTGAATCCTGGAACCGATCTCTCCGGGGAAGACCAGGATCAAGGGTTCTCCCAGTGCGGATCACATCATGATCGAGCCCCAACTACGGGCAAGAGTGCCGTGGCGTCTTTCCGTTTCCTTTTTTTTACAAACAGATGACATCCCTCACCTAAGAATGAAGTAAATAGTTAAGACAACGAGTCCTAGACCGTCGTCAGAAATAACGTGCTGATCTAACCCCGGACTGATGATTTATAGGCTACGTTGGGGATCGTACGGCCAAAACTCGGCTGAGCTTGTAGGCGGGAAGAATGGAGATTGACCGGTGAGCCTGAAAGACGCAAACGTCGTAAACCCAAAGAAACCTAAGCGTGTCGCTATTGTTATTTCTAATCCTTCAGTTTCTACCACCACTGGATGGCCGGTGGGCTTTTGGTGGAGCGAGTTGGCCCATCCTTATTACGTGTTAACGGAAAAGGGATATCAGATGGAGGTGTTCAGCCCGAACGGCGGCAAATGTGAAGCAGATGCCATGAGTGATCCACGCGATCCCAGCGGTTACTCCTCCAGCGACCTGATTAGCATGGGATTCTTGTCCACAGCGAAACTTTTTGCGCTGACGCAAAACACAAAGAAAGTTTCGGAAATCGATGTGAACAAATTTGACGCCATCATCTGCGCAGGCGGCCAGGGTCCGATGTTTACGTATGAGAAATCGATCGACTTGCAGAGAAAATTTGTGGAATTCTACGAGAGGAAAAAAATCGCGTGTGCGCTTTGCCACGGAACCGCGCTGCTTCGCTTTACCGAGCTGAGTAATGGCGAGTATCTGGTGAAAGGTAAGACCGTTACGGGATTCGCCAATGTGGAGGAAGACTTTGCAGACAATGCTGTCTGGAGCATGAACCTGCTGGCACGCGATAAGCATGTCATGCCATGGCGGATTGAAGACGAACTCAAGAAACTGGGAGCCAACTACATTCAGGCCGGTCTCTGGCGGGGATTCGCTACTCGCGATGGAAATCTGATCACTGGACAGCAGAACTTTTCTGGAACAGAAACGGCTGAAGCGGTTGCGGCCGCGCTGGGAGACTAACTTACACCTCAACGGTTTCGCGAGGGCGAATCGAGGTCAAGGAGGAAGTGTGTCGGGCACATACCTGGTCACTGCGGGAAATATTGGGAACTCAGTCATCGAGGGGCTGATCGCAAGAGGCAAGAAGATACGCGCAGCGGTACTCAAGAAGAAGCCCAACGCGATATGGGATGTGGCAGGAATCGAGCAGGTCGAATTTGATTATGCCCGCCCGGAGACGCTTAAACGCGCGTTCGACGGAGTGGAAGCGTATTTTTGTCTTTCACCGCTCATTCAAAACCTTGCCGAAACGGGTATTCAAGCTGTCGAAGTGGCGAAGCAGGCAGGAGTCCGACGAATCGTGCGGTCATCCGCGCTGGGCGCGGCGGGTGATGCCGTAACCTTTGCCCGCTGGCATCGCGCGGTCGAAAAAGCTGTGGAGGCAAGCGGCATCTCTTACACAATCCTGCAGCCGATAGCCTTCATGCAGAATTACCTGCTCTTTGCCGAAACTATAAAGCGCGAGGGGCGCTTTTATGCCCCGGTGGGCTACGCCAAAGCTTGTTATGTCGACACGCGCGATATCGCGGACGTGGCAGTGCTCGCGCTGGCAGAAACCGGCCATACAGGCAAGAAATACAGAATCACAGGTGGGGAAGCGATTTCGAATTTCGATGTCGCCGAATTGCTTTCGCGAGCAGCGGGAATCACGGTGCAATACGTGCCGGTCTCGGACGAAGCTGCGCGACAGGCGATGGAAGCCATGGGCGTGCCAGGTTGGATGGTCGATGGCTTCTCCGAACTCAATCACATTCTGGCCAAAGGCTGGATGGCTGGAGTTGAAACGGATTTCGAAAGTGTGACGGGTCGCAAGCCGCGGACTTTCGGTCAATTTGCCCGGGATTTCCGCTCCGCTTTCGTGAATGAGTCTGCAGCAAAAAGGTCCGCATAAGTTCGTGAGCACACTCTCAGCTGGCGCAACCACCTGGTTGATATGACTCACCACTGTCGGAAAGCACGGCTTCGGCGTTTTGAATTTACACCGGCCTGCAAGTTCGTTAAAGGATGTTATTCATGTAGGTCACAGACGAAACGTGGGACTACTTTAACTTTTATTGTGGATTCCTCACACCACAGACTGGCATGGTGGCACCAGTAGCTCGCGATATATTGCGCCATGAGAAAGCGCTGGATTTCGACTCTTGCCGCTGGGCTCAGCGAGGGTTTGAGTGCAACCACGTAATGATCTTATTCAGTCGATCGGAGGCAAAAAATGCGAATCGCAGTCATTGGCACGGGAAATGTCGGTGGGACGCTGGGACTAGGTTGGGCACGAGCCGGACACGAAGTGGTCTTCGGCTCGCGCGATCCGAATGGTTCTGAAGTAATGCGGCTGTTGAAGGGAAACAATAATACCACTGCTTCGCCTGTTAGCGAGGTCGCAAAACACGCCGAAGTAATTGCTCTTGCAGTTCCGTGGAGCGCCGTGCCGAACATTGTCAGCGAAATCGGGGCCGAGCTGCGCGGCAAAGTGCTCATCGATTGCACAAATCCAGCGAAACAACGGCTAACGATGGATCATTCGGCAGGATCAGGAGGCGAGCAGGTTGCCCAACTCTTGCCCGGAACAAAGGTCGTTAAAGCATTCAACACGACTGGCTTCGAGAACATGCAGAACCCGAAGTATCCCGATGGCGCAGTGACCATGTTTTATGCCGGAGACGATGCAGACGCCAAGAAAACGGTACACGCACTCGCAAGAGAGCTGGGATTTGATCCAGTCGATGCGGGCGGCTTGCCGCAGTCCCACACGCTGGAAACTCTTGCCTCGCTGTGGGGGTCACTGGCCTACGGACAGAAAATGGGCCGTGGCATTGCTTTCAGGTTAATTCGGCGCTGACATGGTGCATTCTGCTGGGTCAGGCGAGGAAGGGCTAGCTCATCAGTTGGGACCGGCATTAGCTTGCCAAGTTCAGGATCGACGATTCGATCAGAACCGGCTGGCGATGGTGCTAGGATTTATTTCGAGAAGAAATGTCCGCAGCGCTTGCTGTATGCGCAGCAGCTCCATCCGTTGGCGATGGCAAACAGCGCATCAACTTTCCAGAAGTTCAACCGGATCGTCATTGCGAACCAGTCACTCTCCCACAACGGCGCAATCGAGTGCCATTCTGCCGTCGAGTTCGCCATGTCGATGGTTGCGCCATTACTGCTCGCTCAGAGGTCGTGCGTCAGTCCTTCATTGTCGAAATTCCCACAGCTCCATGCCTTAGGATCCGCATTACTGGCCATGCGCATCGTGCCATTCGTGCTCAAAGCTTGCGGGAGGGATGGAACTCCCGGACTTGCCACTGATCGGAGGTTTAATTGGCATTGGAGTTTTCATTAATCGTCACCACGACTTTGCCTACCTGCTGGTTCGATTCCAGGTAGCGGTGTGCATCAACGATTTGCGAGAGCGGGAGGGTGCGATCAATCCTCGGACGCAGCGTCCCCTTCGCCAAGTGCGCGGCGATGAATTTCTCAGCTTCCGGTCGCAGGAGGCGATCATTCACGAATTCATATATGGTGTAGCCTCGGACCGTGAGTCCTTTCTGAAAGGACGTGAAAAGCGGGAAAGGTGTCGGTTCGGCGCTGAGCCACCCGTACTCGATAATCTGCGCACCGGGAGCAGCACCCTGGGATAAAGTTTCGAGGAAAGGGCCGGCCACAGCATCGAATATCAGGTCGGCGCCTTTTCCATCTGTATAACGGCGGACAGCCTCGGGAAGGTCTTCCTCGGTGCTGGCGATTACTTCTGCAGCGCCGAGATCGAGCAGCGTTTTCTTTTTTGCCGAAGTGCGCGTTACCGCGATGGGTCGGGCACCCAGGAGGTTTGCCAGATCGATAGCTGCGAGTCTGGCTGCTGTGATCAGAATATTTTCGCCAGCGCGCACCTTGCCATAATGAATGAGCGCTCCCCACACCGTGAGGTACTGCGTCCAGATCGAGGCACCTTCAAGAGCAGACAGGTTGGTCGGGTGGCGCACGACAGCGTGGGCGGGAACGATCGCGGACTCGCCGTAAACCCCGTGCGAGTTCATTGAAAATGAAGGCACCGTGCTGACACGATCGCCGACCGTGATGCCCGTGACGCCAGGACCGACGGCGTCCACCACACCCGCGGCCTCGAGTCCTAGCCGCGCCGGAAATTGGGGGGCCTCGAGGTACGCACCTGTGCGAAACATGATTTCGGCACGGTTAAGACCGATAGCTTCGACGCGTACGCGAACTTCGTTCTCCCGGGGCTCTTGCTGCGGTAGGTCTTCGATCCGCAGAACATCTGCGGGACCTGTCTCATGGAAAAGAACAACTTTCGTCATAATTATTAGCTCCCTATTATTAGCTCGATTAAAGTCCTTTGTTCTGGCCACCATCGACATCGACGATCGCGCCCTGCATCCAGCGTGAGTCCTCGCTAGAGAGAAAGGCGACGATCTCGGCGACGTCGGCCGGCTCTCCGAGACGCGTCACGCGAAGCTGTTGCACTGTGCGACGAATATACTCGTCCGTGCTCAGGCCCTCCTGCGCGGCCCATTTTTCTAAGAGTTTCTGGCGGCGCAAAGTTTTGATCATTCCCGGTTGAACCAGGTTCACGTAAACGCCGTCCTGAATGCCCTGTTCGGCGATTGATTTTGAAAGCGCAGCGATGCTGCCGTTGACGGCAGAGACGAGCAATAGGCGGTGGTTGGGAGTTCGAGCCGTTCCGCCGCCTATCATCACCAAATGCCCCGATGACCTCTTCAGCCACGGCCAAGCGTGCCGGCTGACGCAGAGATTGGCGAACATCTTCAGGCCGAATCCGGCCTGCCAAGCATCATCGTCAAGTTCGAGAAAGCCACCTTGGGCAGCTGCTCCGGCGTTGGTAACGAGGATGTCGAGGCCGCCCCAAAGCTCAGACGCTTTAGTCACGAGCTGCAGGTCGGAATCGGAAAGCGTGAGGTCGAGCGCTACCGCATGAACCTCGGATGTTAATTCCAAAAGTTCAGCGCGAGAGTCGTCGAGCTCGTTCCGGCTGCGGGCTACGAGCAAAACCTTTGCGCCACCATGCGCAAAGCGGCGTGCGATTGCCTTTCCGATCCCCCGGCCGGAGCCGGTGACAAGGACGCGCCGATTCTCAAACGACTGCATCGGCCGCCTCCACAATCACGCGCACCACTGTCTCGGGTGCCGACAGCAGCGGCGTGTGGTCAACATCTGAAGAGTGGATACGGGCTCCGATGCGCTCAGCCATGAAACGCTGTTTCGCCGGTGAGATCATCCTGTCCTTTGCGGTGACCAAAAACCATGACGGCTTCTGTTTCCAGGCCGGAACAGTCATTGGCTCGCCGAGGCATTTCAGCGCGATGGGATGCTGGCTAGTTTCCATCAGGACCTTTTCTTCGTGCCGTGCGTCGGGTGCGACTGCACTTGTGACCGTCCCCTCCGGCAACCACAGGAAGCCATCGGCATCCGGAGCAATGGAGGGGCGCACGCCGCCATCCGGCTTGGAATCGTGAAAGAGTGCCCCGACAGTTTCACCTTCATCCGGGACAATCGCAGCAAGATAGATGAGCGCTTTTACTTGGGAATTGTCGGTCGCAGCGGCGGTGATGACGGCACCCGCATAAGAGTGGCCCACCAACACCACCGGCGCGTTTACTCTCCTGAGGAGTCGTCGTAGAGTTGCGACATCGTCGGAGAGCGAAGTCAATGGAATCTGTCCCGCCACGACTTGCATCCCTTTGCGTTGGAGAGCGGGGATGACCTTGTTCCAGCTGGATGCATCCGCCCACGCCGCATGCACCAGCACCACGGTAAGGTTGGTTTGGGTCATTGTGCCCTCCGCGCGAAAAGGGAGATTGGGAGACCTACAAAAAGTGAGTGTCCAATCACACCGTTAAGAAAGAGGCCGAGTTGGAATGTGCTGGCCGCTACAGCCGAGAGCGGCAGCACAAAGTAGTTCATAAAGAAGTAGACTGCCGAACCGTAAAGCAGCCCGGCGAGCACAGCATGTGTCTTCAAAACCTCTAACCGCCGGGCTGCCGAAACGAAGACAGCTGCAGCCACCCAGGCGATACTGAAATGAAGCGCCGCGCCAAGGGCAGCAGTAGCGAGGCCGCCCTGGAAGGCCGCTTTCCCGAGCGCGCCACTGGCTATGTACTGTAGGACCTGAATGGGATTCAACCCCTGCGTGCCGAAGGCAATCACTCCGTCGACCGCATCAAGTGTTCCAGCTACCAGGCCACCCCAAAAGATCGCTTGCACGTTAGTAAGAGCCTGCTTTGAAGCAAGGACTATTGCGTTGTTCATTTCCTTCTCCCGTCTACGCCATCGAGCTTGCGTCCGAGGAAATCGCGAATAGCGTTTGCAATTTCTTGAGCGTGCGTTTCCAAGGCGAAGTGGCCGGTTTCGAAAAAACGCACTTCCGCGCCTGGGTTGTCGCGTTTAAATGCTTCCGCACCAGGAGGCAGGAAAAACGGATCGCTGTTGCCCCAGACGGCAAGTGTCGGTGGGCGCTTTGTACGAAAGTATTCCTGGAATTTGGGATAGAGCGCGACGTTGCTGGCGTAATCCAGAAAAAGGTCCAACTGAATCTCGTCGTTGCCGGGTCTGCGTAATAGAGCGGAGTCAAGTTCGTAGGCCTCGGGCGCAACCAGCGCGGCGTTCTGGACGCCATAGAGATACTGCGACTTCGTGGCGTCAGGCGTGAGAAAGTCACGCAAAGCCGCACGATTTTCGGCAGTTGGCTCGTTCCAGTATTTCTGAATGGGATTCCACCCTTGGCTCAGACCTTCCTCGTACGCGTTGCCATTCTGCGAGACGATCGCGGTGATTCTCTCGGGATGCCCCAATGCGAGCCGAAATCCGACGGGAGCTCCGTAATCGAACACGTAAATGGCATATCGGTCGATACCGATGGTCTGGGTGAACCGGTCGATGATCTTGGCCAGGTTCTCAAAGCTGTAGCGGAATTCTTTGCGGTCGGGCGCGTCGGAAAAGCCGAAACCGGGAAGATCGGGCGCCACCAGATGGTAGCGGTCAGCCAGGGCTGGAATAAGATTACGGAACATGTGCGATGACGTGGGGAAACCATGCAATAGCAGGATCGTAGGACGGTTTTTGGGACCTGCTTCGCGATAGAAGATCTTAGAGCCGTCGACGACGGCTTGTTGATAAGTGGTCATAATGAGTCTCCTTTGAGATTTTGAGCGGCCGAAGACGGGAACCAATCGACATCCCTTCGAGCGTTCACAGCATCAGATTTAGCTAACTGATAAAAGGATTCATTGTCGGTGTTAAATTTTAAAGGAGCCAGCAATGCGTGTAACCAAAGCAGTTCGAGAGTCCGATTGGAGCGACGGGTTCCTCTTCCTCGGCAACCATCTGGTTTTAGATTTTCTGAACACGCGTCCAGTCCAGAACGGTGAAGCTATTGAGTTGCTCCCTGATTTCGACGCTCTCTTGCGCTGGTTTCAGGCCGCCGACTTGCTTAGTTCTGGTGAGGCGGCCAGTCTTCGGCAACAGTGGGGAGGATCGGTCCGAGCTCAGCATGTCGTGGAAGCCATGCGGGAACTGCGAGAAAGGCTAAGAAAAGAAGTCCTCTCCAGGGAGCGCGGTGGCACCATCCATCACGTGGCCATCGACGAACTGAATCAGCTCATGGCAGCGCATCCCATGCTCACCAGGCTGAAGGCGCGTGGCAGCGCGGCCACTACGGAGCTGTGGTTCGATCCGCGTCGACCCGAAGACTTGTTCGCCCCCGTGGCGCAGAGCGCGACAACCTTGTTCGCCGATGTGGCTAGCAGCCGTGTCCGCAAGTGTGCACAGTGCGTATTACACTTCTACGACACAAGCAAGAAGGGGACCCGCCGCTGGTGCAGCATGCGACTGTGTGGAAACCGGTTCAAGGTCGCTGCCTATGCAGCTCGCCAACGCACGAGTGATCGCAACTAATTGAGATGGTGCGGTAGTTGCCCTAGTTGACCTGTACGTTAGCCTGAGGCACAATGACCGCCAGAAGCGATGGTTTGAGCATCGGCCGCCTTCTCTTCCTCAAATTTCATTGCGGACTTGAAGCCTCTAATTCCCTCTCCGATTCCTTTTCCGAGTTCCGGAAGCTTTTTCGGTCCAAACACCAGCAGAGCAATCCCGAAGATAACCAGTAAATGTATCGGTTGAAACAATCCCTCAAACATAAGTTCTCCTTAAAGAGACGACGTAACATCAAGTTATTAGAAGGTGCTGTGACTCGTACGGCCGATCACAGCACCCGCGATTGTAGACAGGGAGAGAGACTCGCAAAACCCGTAATTCAACCTCTAGGCCTCACCGAGTCGGCTGCTACCGCCAGCTCCATGGCCAATTCGAAGAATTCTGGCGATTGGCCGATGAATAGCCCGTCTTCCGTGAACGCCTTCACGGTGGCCACCGCACCTCCAAGGTCCGTGTCTGTAGGTCGGATCACCGAGCAGCGTGGCAGGCTCTTGCTGATGAAATTACATGGCTCAGGCAGGATTTTGTTGGTCTGCGTGAGTTCTGTGGCAGGGTTGTTCAGATCCGGAAAGCTCTGGCCGGTTATGGGATCGACCACACCGGCTAACGGTTGCGACACAGCGTTCCCGCCTTTGTCGTGCCAGAGGCCAAAGTGATCAATCTCGACACCTCCAATACTGACCAAGATTCTCAAGACCGTGTTGTCGGTCGCCTTGAAGGCCAAGGTCGGGTAGAGGCTCGCGCCGCCCTGCTCGATGAATGCAAAGTGAAAGCCCGCTGTATTGGCAATCGCTTGTATGCGCTCGGCATCGCGCCCTGAGACAGGAATTGTGGGATTGGTGGTTGGAGGAGTGTCGGTGTCATTCAACGGAATCGCCGGCTGGCTCTTAATGACAAAGGGTCCTTTAAAGGTGGCGCCGAGATCTGGGTTCTTGCCACTGCGATAGCGTGTGTACCAACTCAGGTCCACGTTGAGGTTCATGAGATTGGTAAGCCGCTTGATTTGCCTAGCACCAGTCGCCTGACTGCTCGGCAGTCTTCGAAATGGTGTGAGATCGACTGGATCTTCACCTCTTGAGCGCAAGAAAGCTTCCAGAAAGGCAGCGTGGCTTAGTTCATCGTCGGTGTTGTCAGTGATGTACTGCGGCATGTCGCCGTCCAAATTTTGCAGTGCAAGGGTGTAAGCCGGATTACCTCCAATGAACCCTTGAAATTCTTCCTGGGCTTGCGCTGCTCCCCCGCCGGAAGGACCGACTCCCCCCAGTTCTGCGTACTGCGTCCACAGATCACTTTCGACCGTTTCAGCCCAGAGTGCAAACTGTAGGAGTGCAACATCGCCTTTCGAAAGTTTCCTGGGCTCATCCGCCTGTGCTCTGCCGTTGGTTGCGAACAGTGTAGCGGTGGATAACGCTGCACCAGCGATACTGATACCTTTCAGAAACGAGCGCCGTCTCACGACACTCTGCCAACGGGAAGTAAGATCTTTTGAAATAGACAAATTGGATGTCTCGGTTGATATCGCTATCGAAGGAGTATCTTTCTTCATGTACTGCGCTCCAATTCTGGTGGGATATGTCCGTGCTCCGGACATATGCGGTAACTCCCATTCCACGAAAAATATTCCCCAAATAAGAAATTAATTCTTATGCATCACTGAGACTCAGAAGAGTAGGCGGCGAGGCTCCTACGGATGGTGCCCAGGGCTGCACATTCCATTTCAGGCCCTAGCATGGTCAAGAGCGAGATCGATCCTTGGAAAAAACAGATCTCCGCTAGCCGATCACCAGTTGAAAAACCAGAGTTTCCTTTGCTCCGCCGCATCCCCTAGCTATGCCTACAGCGCCAGGCTGCTGCTGTTTGCATGTTCCCGCGCTCTTCGGACTTCGGCGTCCTTTCCTTTGAAGTGGGCCAGCGTCAGCATCCCCTCTTTGTAGCTTCTCTCAATGGATGCCAGTCGCTGATCTATTCTTGGCGGCCCTCCTCGGGGCGGCATAAGTCGTTAAACTGCGCTGTAGCCGCTCCCGAGTTCGAGACAAAGTGGACATAACCGTTCCCAACGGGACCCCGGTTATCTCAGCTATCTCCTTGTACGAACAACCTGCCAATTCCCTCAACACAATTATCTCGCGTGACCGTGCTGGCAGCGATTCCAGAGCCCGCATCAATCGGTGCTGCTTGTGGTTCTGTGCCGCTAGAGCTTCAGGAGTTGGCCCAGGGCGTTGATGCAATTCTTCGTCGAATTCAGCCATCAATTCCAATCGACGATTTTTCGCCAGCCAGCTATAACAAGCGTTACAAACAATCTGTAGCAGCCAGGCCCGCGCATCCTCTCCCTGAAAGCGGTCAAAGAAGCGGTAAGCGCACAGCATAGCCTCTTGTACTACATCCTCACCGTCCGCGCGGTTTCGCAGAAGCCAGCATGCCAAATTAAACGCACCGTCCAGATGCGGCAGAACAAGGTGCTCGAACCGGCTTTTGTCGTGCGGTTGCAGCAGGTATTGGTTTCCTTTTGGTCTCGGTCAACGCAACTTAAGCTGGACTCTCCGCCCGTGTTGTCATGCGAATGTAATTGGTTTGTCATTTCGCCAAGAGATAACTGCTGCGATCTGTTTTGTTTTGCCCCATTCCTTACTCTTTCAAAAAATGATGTGCGCGGAATAAAACGACCCTGGGCACGGTCTAAGCAGATGTAGCACGTCCTTGCAGGCGACGCGAGAGGGCAGCCAGTCTTCCTAGCACGGCTCGCGTCGCCTGAGTCCTAGGATGCGTTCACGAGTTTGGCTGAGGCAGGAGTGCAAAATGGCGAAAACTAGATTGTTCGATCCGAATCCAAACGGCTTCATTGAGCACGACCACAACCATGACGGAATCAATCGGCGGGGATTTTTGAAATGCATGGCGTGGGCCGGCACCGGCGCGCTCTGTTTGGTTGAAGGAGGTGTCGTGAAATCGTTCGCACTGGGGAGGCAAATGGCATCTGGGGCGAAATCCCACAAGGTCGGGGGATTCACATTTGTGCAAATCAGTGACAGCCACATGGGATTCAACAAGCCCGCGAACCCGGATGTCATCGGTACACTCAAGGCTGCTGTGGACAAAGTCAATGCTCTACCGCATCAGCCTGAATTCATGTTGCACACCGGCGACATCAGCCACCTTTCTAATCCCGAGGAATTTGACACCGTTGACCAGATCTTGAAAGCCACGAACAAGGAGATCTTCTTCGTCCCTGGCGAACACGACGTCCTGAACGACGACGGAAAGATGTTCCGCGAACGCTATGGGAAGAACTCCAAAGGCTTGGGCTGGTACAGCTTCGACAAGAACGGGCGCCACTTCATCGGCCTGGTCAATGTGATGAACCTCAAGGCTGGCGGTCTGGGTCCGCTCGGCAATGAGCAACTCGTACGGCTTGAGGATGACGTCAGGCACCTGAAATCTAGCACGCCGATCGTCGTCTTCGTCCACATTCCGCTTTGGACAATTTACCCCGAATGGGGATGGGGCACCGAAGACAGCGCGCAGGCTCTTTCATATTTGAAGAGGTTCGGCTCAGTTACGGTGTTGAACGGACACATCCACCAGACCATGCAAAAGGTCGAAGGCAATGTGACCTTCCATACCGCGTTTTCGACAGCGTTCGTCCAACCTGCGCCCGGAAAAGCCGATGGTCCAGGTCCGATGAAGGTGCCAGCCGGCCAGCTACGCAGCCTGCTTGGCATTACGGACGTGAAGTACATACAAGGACGCCACGCGCTGGCGCTCGTGGATTCATCCCTGGCATGAGCAAAGGCTCTCTTAACGAACAGAAATCATATAAGGAGAAAAACGACTATGAAGAAAATTTGGTTGATTGCAGGCTCCAGTCTGGTGATTGCATTGGCGATGGCAGCCCTGCTGGTGGTACATCCTACTTTGGCGAGGGGCGAAGAAACGAAGGGTTCGGGAGCGGAGGTTAAAGTGGATAACTTCACCTTTGGCCCTGACACTTTGACGGTTCCGGTGAACAGTACGGTGACTTGGGTAAACAAGGACGATATCCCCCATGTGATCGCAAGCAACGATGGTTTGTTCAAATCCAAGGCTTTGGATACAGACCAAAAATATTCATACACCTTCACGAAAGCGGGCACGTACCCGTACTACTGCTCTATCCATCCTAAGATGGTGGGCAAAATCGTCGTTCAGTAAACTAAAGGTCACGTTGATTGCGGTGAATCCATTTAGCGTGGGGAGGGTTTTCCTGGCTAAGCATGCGCAGCACATTGTGCTTATCCATTTTCCAATCGCATTGTTTATGACCGGCGCGGCTTCAGCCACCAGTTCATAAGTACAGCAGCCCCCTTAACTAATGAAGGCAAGCATGAGCTTAAAGAAATATTTTTGCACTTCTCTTTTTATTGTCTGCTGTGTGCAATTCAGCCTTGGCGCCGCCTCGGCAAAAGCGGATGCTTCGACTTCGGATCGAGACAGCCGCCAGAGAGCTACTTCCCTCGAACAGCTAAGCACGTCGTTGCAATTCGTAGCTAAGCAGGTTGAGCCCTCGGTGGTTCAGATTTTTAATTCTGCTTATGCCATCGAAGCTGAGAGTGATCGCGGCGTCGGCACTGTCGTTTCGCAGCAAAGAAGTTCGGGATCGGGCATCATCGTCTCCTCGGATGGCTTCATCGTGACCAATGCTCACGTGGTTCAGGGAGCCCGTCGGCTTTGGGTGAGGCTGAACAAAGAAGTGGTGACCGCTCCATCCCGCTTACAAGATGCTAAGCTGGTCGGGATGGATCAGCAAACTGATCTGGCGGTTATCAAGATCGACTTATCCGGATTGCCATTCTTGAAGTTTGCTGATTCCAGCACCTTGGCACAGGGCCAGATTGTGCTCGCCTTCGGCAGCCCCCTGGGACTCGAGAATTCCGTCAGCATGGGGGTAGTGAGTGCTGTCGATCGACAACTCGATTCTGATAGTCCACTGGTGTTTATCCAAACGGATGCTGCCATCAATCCAGGAAACAGTGGCGGTCCACTGGTCAATACCGCCGGGGAGGTCGTCGGTGTAAGTACTTTCATCTTCAGCAAGTCAGGCGGCAGCGAAGGTGTGGGATTCGCGATCCCGAGCAATTTAGCAAACTCAATATGTCGCCAGATCCGCGATCATCATGTTCACCACCATCAAATCGGAATCGCCGTGCGCGCCATCACGCCGACTCTGGCGCAAGTACTCAATTTGCCGGTCCAGGATGGCGTCTTGATCGAGGATGTTGCCCCGCAAAGCCCGGCGGAAGCGGCTGGCTTGAAGGTCGGCGACATTATTGTAAGCATGCATGGCAGACCTATTCTGAACGTTCGCCAGCTTGCCTAGAACATGTATTCGTATGCAGTAGGAGATCAAGCTGACATTGACGTTTGGCGCGGAACGCAGAAGCTCTCATTCAGTGTGCCTGTGCTGGAAACAACAATGGGCCCACCACGTTTTGACGACTTGGTAGGACCGGAGGATCGGCCCCTCCCAAGGCTGGGCGTGCTAGGCCTAACCGTAAATGAGCAGATTTCCGCCCTCTTGCCTTCTCCGCGCATAGCTGGCGGAGTTTTGGTGGCGGCCAAAATCGCGGATGTTCGGCCCCCTTTGCGAGACCCACTCCTGACCGGAGACGTCATTCACGCCATTAATGGCATTAGCATTACCGACGTTGCCTCTCTTAGGACTCGCCTTGAGTCGCTGAGCAGCGACTCTCCCATTGTGATACAGGTGGAAAGGTCAGGAACACTGCACTTTGTCGCCATTGAAAACGACTAGAACACTCGCGGTTACATAACAGGAGTAACAGCGCAAAATGGCAGCTGACACCACTTCGCAAATTCGCTGAGTCTAGCTCTTTCTTTATCCCAGCAACCGTACGAAACGCTGGAATAAATTCCACTCGAAATTAGTTCCCACCATAGCGGTCAGACATTTAGTGGCTGCGATCCTTGCTTTCGAGGACTCTTTGTGCGTGCCTTCATCAGCGTGCCTTTAGCCGCTTTGTTTGTATTCCTGGCGGGATTTAATGCATGGATCATGCTGACCGGCCGAGGCGCCTCTCCGCGGAGCCGAAGGTTGTGGACCCAGGCTCACCGGGTTTGCGGCTATAGCTTCATCGCGCTATTTCTGATTTTTTGCTATTTCATGCTTTTGCGCGTCAGAGGGTCTTCAGATGAGCTCTCACCGCGCCTGATCCTGCATATGGGACTGGCGTTGGCGCTGGCTCCTTTGCTCTTCGTGAAAGTAATTGTCGTCAGATATCAAAAGACTGCGTGGGGTGCCCTGATCGCCCTCGGCACCAGCATCTTTATCACGGCGTTCACCCTGGTTGCAGTGAATGTGTCCGTACATTACCTGCGCCTGGCTGAGCGACACAAAGTACCTTTAACGACGTCACTGAGAGTGGTCGCTGTCATAGTCATTCTGGCAATAATTGCATTTTTTGCGAAGGTGAAACCACCCAGGCCCAAGGCTGATAATGCCACCGGTGTTCCAACGAAGGCCCCGGCGGAAAGTCTGAGGGGTTCCGGTGGTGAATTCAATCTAACTTTGGCCCGGATCGACTATCAAACACCGGAAGCGAAGACACTGCGCTTCCTTCTGCCGCAAGGCTGCCATCTTATGGCCCGTCCTGGACAATTTCTGACATTCGAATGGGTGATCGACGGCAAGCTGATCACCCGCTCTTATTCGATCTGTTCCTCTCCCACACAGCAAGGGTTCGTCGAGATTACACCTAAGCGGGTTGAGAACGGCTGTGTCTCCGCATTCCTGAATGACCGCGCAAAGGTCGGATTAATAGCCAAAGCTCGAGGCCCATACGGCAGATTTTATTTTGATGAAACAAAACACGAGCGGATCGTGATGATTGCCGGCGGGAGTGGAATTACTCCTATGCTCGCTATGCTGCGATATATCGATGACCTCTGCATCTCGGTGCCGGCCACCCTCATCTATTGTGTTCGATCGCAGGAAGATGCCTTCTTCCAGAATGAGCTTGCTGGGCTGCAAGCAGGGCTGAGCAAGTTTCGCTATGTGCTGGTCTTATCTCGACTCAGTTCTGAGTGGACAGGCTGGAAGGGTCGATTGCGGCGCGAGATTTTGGAACGGGAGGTCGAGAGGCCTCCGGAATCTACATTCTTCCTGTGTGGACCGCCCGCATTCATGGACCTTGGCCGCGCCCTGCTGAAGGACATTGGGGTCGAACCCGCAAGGATCCTGCAAGAGAGCTTCGGAGGCGCTGTGGCAGAAGAACGACACAGTGCTTCGACTCCCGGTTCGCTGGAAATCAAATTTTCCCGTTCCGCGCTAGCGTGCAAGGTTTCTCCGGAAGAAACCTTGTTGGAGAGCTCAGAAAAAAACGGCGTGTTGATCCCTTCTGGCTGTCGGCAAGGCGTCTGTGGGACGTGCATGACCCGACTGCTCAGCGGCAAAGTCCATATGGAAACCGCGGAAGCTCTCAATCAGCAGTTGCGGTCCCAGGGTTTCATTCTGCCGTGTGTCAGCCGGCCTGTAAGTGATGTCACGCTAGATGCGTAGCTAATCATGGGGATCTTGGCCCCGCTCAACTTGACTTTGGGAGGAACCATGACAGTATTCGATCATTCCAGACGAATCTTTGCCGCTTTGATTTTAACGTGCGGCACTCTTGCAACCTTTCCCGCCTTCGCTCAAGCGCCCTCCACCATAGACGATAAGGCGCTGGCGACGGCTTTGCGCGGCGGCGGCTTCGTCATCGTTGTCCGCCACGGCGCCACGTTCCCTGATCAAGCCGATACTGACCCTTTCCATCTGGACAACGTTGCC
>Ga0126378_10001378_pt1 | contig 18166 bp, 6 predicted proteins | sample PanSoiMetPlot_23_FD_92587 | JGI IMG/M metagenome (GOLD analysis project Ga0126378, IMG submission 92587) | Tropical forest soil microbial communities from Panama - MetaG Plot_23 | ecosystem: Environmental > Terrestrial > Soil > Tropical forest > Bulk soil | place: Panama | collected 2016-02-17
CCGGAAACCTCGCGCTCGATTTCGTCAACACGGTCGCTTTTCGAGCGGATCCCGGGAAGAAGCAGGACCATCTGCAACGTACCGAGGATGTGCACCGGTGGGCCAGCCAGGCTCAGTTGCCGGACCGGGCTGCAATCAACTCCGGCCGCCTCGAGGGAACCGCGGCGCTGCGACGCATCCGCGCAGTCCGCGAGCAACTGTTTGCGGTTTTCCGTGCCATTGCAGCCGATGACCCGATCCCGGCGGACACGCTTGCCCGGGTTGGCAATGCGTTGCACGATTGCTGCGCCAGGCGATGTTTGTCCATTGAGGGAGCGGAGGTTCGCTGGACCTGGCGGCCTGGTGCGCGGCGTACGGACTATTTGCTTTATCCCGTCCTCACGGCAGCAGTCGATCTTCTTACCTCTGTTTCGCGCGGTTTGGTCCGTCAATGCGAAGACGCAGGCTGCGGCTGGCTGTTTTTGGACCGTTCCAACGCCCGCAGAAGACGGTGGTGCAGCATGGCTGACTGCGGCAACCGAAATAAGGCCCGGAACTACTACCGGCGCGAGGCTGGTTTGATCTAGCGGTTAAGATCTGCACGCCGCGACTGGGTGACGGGCAACACGGAAGTCATCCAAATGAGCGAGCGGATGAGTTCTGCCATGTGAAAGCCGCTGTCGGACATGGGTGCAATCAGGGTGCAATCAGACTTCCCGAGGATTACTCGGAGCGCAAATCAGGCGATCCGCGCGGTTGTTTCTCAAGTAATTCTATCCGGTGCCGGCCTTGGGCATAAGCCAAAGGCCATGTACGGAACGCCACAGAATTCTGAGTTGCGAGCATCTTTCTTTACTATGCCTTGGCCCGCAAGGGGCCCCGATGCCAAAGGAACTGTCGTAATGTTGGCGCACCTTCTGCCGCATGTTTCAATATGCGAGAGAAGAGCACTTCTCCCGAGTTGGAGACAAGGAAAGTTCAATCGTTGAGCGGTTCGGTAACTCGGGAATTGTGAGTGGGGGTTAAATGAAAGGAGAACAGAACGCGGGGAGTGTATGGTTTGTCCGAGGCTCCACCCTCATATCGGCGGTCGTGATCGCTTGCTGCTGCGGCATGCTGTTGGGATGCAAGAAGGCGCCTGATCCTACTGCCGCGCCAAGAGCGAACGTTCAAAACCCTGTCAGTCACGAGCTGCGAACAATTGGGGAGAGGGCGGTGATCGCCCTGTTGGCCAGGGACACCAAAACTCTGCTCGAGTACGACCATAACGCTGAAGACGAAGCTTCGTTGAATAACAAGAGCAGTGATCTTTACTGCTATCTTTTCGATACCAGCTGTATCCCTGATGCGAAGAGACCAGCGGTGTACGAGATGGTCTCCTCGGCGCGCAAAGTGGGGATCGACGCTTCCGTTGCCACTGTGGATGGCAGGTCTTACGGCCTATTAATGTTTTACGATAAATCACAAGTTTCCAACGATGAACTTTATTCACCTGATTTTCTTTGCAGTGACAGGGCGCTGAAAGCAACCGCTTCATGGCACTTTGTCCTGGACAACGGGAAATGGAGCACTACTACTCTTTTTGACTACAAGATAGGAAGATCGTGCAAACAATAGCGGGATTGGTTTGAACAGGCTGTCGGGCGCAAAAACCTCGTCGAACGCTAGAAACAGCAAGATACTGGCGCCCCTGATTTAAAGGCGATGGGGGAACGTCTCAGTGCATTTCTAGGGTTAGACGCCCCATGAGGGTCGAGAAGGTATGCTGGAAGGCATGCCAGCCGACGCTCCTTTGTTATGCCGGTAGCTGCGGCTGCACTTGGGAGGTAGCCAGAATCACGACCAGTAACTTGCCCTTTTGGCAGATTCCCGCTCTGTCTCTCTTCAAACGCCCTGCCAACAAAAACAGTTGTCCCGAAAAGTGATCATTTCGTCATGGCCTTGTTTTAACAAGGCTTTAACAGGGCACCGTACTAAACAAGCTGGAAAGCTGCAACTGTTTGCACAATGCGCGCGTGCGAGTTGCAACTAAAGTTATTGATCATCGCAACTAATTGTAAAACCAAGACTTAACAGATTTCTTATTTTTGGCAGATGGCAAGCGAACTGCAGTCTTAGTGAAGGCAAGGGCAGTTGTACCCAGATCAGACACGAAAACTTTGGGGGCAATCGTGGCAAAAGCCTGCGGACCGCAGCTTGTCGATCAAATCGACCGGCATCGTTGGGCGGATCTCGGACGGAAGCGTTACGTCCGCGAGTATGTCTCGCCGCTCAATCCAGTCATTATTACTGACGGGATCGATCATTGGATGGCGCGGAAGAAATGGACTTTTGATTTCTTCAAACAGCAATATGGCGGGCTGCCGCTGACGATCGATGGCCGGCAGCTCACCATGGGAACTCTCATTGATGAGGTAAGGGTATCTACCCCTGAACGTCCAGCTCCCTATCTGAGGAACCATCCGGTTAAGAGCCTGCCTGCGGAATTGCAGTCGGATGTTCAGCCGATGCCAGAGTGTGTGAGTCCGAATTGGTTTGAGCATGGGTTGATAAAGAAGTGGAAGGACCTGACCTATGTGGAGCTCTATATTGGCGGTACCGGGGCCAGGTTTCCAATCTTGCATTACGACGGACTGCATACGCACGCTTTCCTGATGCAGTTGGAGGGCGTGAAGGAATATGTTGCGTTTCCGCCGGCTCAAGCACCATTGATGTACGCAGGGGAAGGCGAAAAAGAAAACAAATCGGCGGTGGACAACATTGAAGCGCCGGATCTGACACGATTTCCAAAGTTCACTGGTGCAAGCGGTTTCCGCTTCAAACTCTTGCCCGGAGAAACACTCTTTGTCCCTTCGGGCTGGTGGCATACCGCGCGGATTCTCTCTCCGTCCATCACCGTCTCAATCAATGGAGCGAATGCCGCCAATTGGAAGGATTTTAGTCGCGATTTCCGTCAAAGCTATTGGGCCGGGCACAAGGCAAAAGGATTGGTGGGCTCGGTCTATCTCGGCGTGGTTGGTACGGTGATGCGTTTGGCGGACTGATCATTGAGAACGTTTTACCGCGGCCCGGCGAACCTGGCAGATCAGCGCTTACGCGCCGGTTTTTTTGACGAAGGATGCAAGTGAGGAACCGAGGGTCGAGAAGGACAAGGTATGGGGCGTGACAAATTCTTTGCCGGTGACCGGATCGCGGTGCGCTCGCCGCAAGAGATCCTTGCCACGCTCGATTCCAACGGAACGCTCGATGGTCATCCATTTATGCCGGAGATGCTCGCTTTCTGTGGAAAGTCCTTTCGCGTCCATCGACGCGTGGAAAAGACCTGCGTGGATGTCGAGCCACCGATTGACTCGAACCGGCGCTTTGCAAAAAACGACGTGGTTACGCTGGAAGGAGTTCGTTGCGACGGCAGCGGCCACGATGGCTGCATGCGCGGATGCCGTATCTACTGGAAAGAAGCCTGGCTCCGGCCTGCGGATGGCGGGAAAACTGCGGTGCCCGTTGATGAACCCGCTTTCCCTGAATTGCGGAGCCGCCTCAAAGTGAAGGCGGATGAGCAACGTTATTTCTGCCAGTCTACGGAGTTGATCCGGGCGACTGAAGCCTTTCCCGGGAGAATGAAACCCTGGCTCGTGCGGATTGCGTTGCGGCAAATCCGTCAGCGTGATCTCTCTGCGCTGCAAGTGGCCAGACTCTTTGTTCGCTGGATTCGCCTGAGGCTGCATCGCGCCGTAGCAGGAGACGACCGGATCCGCGGGCCCCACACCAAGGGGACCCCGAGCGCCGTGCTCGATCTCAAGCCGGGCGAACTGGTTCGGATAAAGACCGTCGATGAGATCGTCGCGACCCTGGACAGGAAGAAAAAAAATCGAGGCATCAGCGTTTGCCAGGAAATGACCCGCTGCTGTGGAAAGGTAGCCGAAGTTCGCTATCGCGTCACCCGGTTGATTGAAGAGAGGTCGGGAACAATGCGAGAACTCAATCACACCGTGACACTGCAGAATCCTCGTGGCGAACCATCCCTGTGTGATGAATGTCTCTGCTACGGTGAGATGGGCGACTGCCCGCGCGGTGAATTGATGTATTGGAGGGAGATCTGGCTGGAGCGCGTTCGCGAACAACGCCCGGTTGGTGTCCCAAATTGAGGTGTAAACATGCCGACCATGGCAGAGGCCGCGCGGGCCTCAGAAAATCGGACAAGCACGCACGACACAGTCGAGGTTCGCTCGTTGTGCCTGCTCTCCTGCCAACACAGGACTGAGCAGCTGGCGCAGTATCTCTGTGCGAGCGAACAGGAAAAGGCTGCGCGATTTCATTTTCGCGCCGACTACGATCGCTATGTAGCCGCGCGAGCCTTCCTGCGCCTGCAACTTGGGGCTTTTCTGGACTGCGATCCGGAATCGTTGCTGTTTCAGTACACGAGCCACGGTAAACCGTACATCGAAAATTGCGGAATCGAATTCAATATCTCGCACTCCGGTAACTGGGTGTTGTTTGCGTTTAGTCGTTCAGCCGAAGTTGGCGTGGATATCGAACAAATGCGTCCACTACCCGATATGCGGGAGGTGGCCAAACACCATTTCGCCGCCTCGGAATTTAACCAGTGGGAAGCAACCGCCGAACTGAAGCGCCTGGAAGCTTTCTACCAGTGTTGGACGCGCAAGGAGTCTTTCATCAAGGCGATCGGCGAAGGGCTCTCTTGCCCCCTGGACAGCTTTGAGGTGACGTTCGGCTCAGAGGAACCCGCCCGTCTGACACGGGTGGATGGCGATGAAGCGCTGGCGGCTCAGTGGTGGATGGCCGACCTCCGGGGATTTGCGGGTTACGCAGCCGCTGTGACCACACGGCGCGATGCGAACCTGGGCGATGTGCGTTTGGCAGTTACCGACGTTGATGGCGCTGGTCTATTGAAGTAACGGTACGAAGAAGGTCGTAGTCGGAGGACGTGAGATTGATCGAGCAAGCATATGAGCTTTCGCCGATGCAGCATGGAATGCTTTTCCATGCCATCGGTGGACCCGGCTCCGGGGTCGACATTGAGCAGATCGTCTGCCAGTTAGACGAGGCGCTCTCGACCGCGGCCATGTTACGCGCCTGGGAGCTGATCGCTTCACGCCACACAATTCTACGGACCGCGTTTGTTTGGGAAGGTATCGCCGAGCCACAACAGCAGGTCCATGACTCCGTACGGATTCCCTCGGAGATCCTTGATTGGCAGGACGCCGATGCCGCAGAACAGGCGGTGCGCTGGAATCGATTGTTGGCGGGCGATCGCAAGGAGGGCTTCGTATTGTCGCGCGCCCCGCTCATGCGGTTGCACATCGTACAGCTGGCGGAATCCTCCTATCGAATGTTGTGGACCTTCCATCACGCTCTGCTCGATGGACGTTCGTTCCCGATCGTGTTGCGCGAAGTCTTCGCGGCATACACGGCGTTTCGCGATGGGCTGCAACCGGGCCCGCAATTGGCTGCGCGCAAACCGTACCATGACTACATCGAGTGGCTGCGCACCCAGGACATTGAACCGGCCGAACAGTACTTCCGGGAAAAACTCAAGGGATTCCGGGCGCCGACTGCCATTCCGTCATCGGCTTCGGGCGATGCAAGCTCCTGGGGAGTAGAGCAATGCCGGCTGACCGAAGAGTTGACAGAAAAATTGAGCGCCTTTGCTCAAACCGCCGGGGTCACGGTCAACACGCTGCTACAGGCAGCATGGGCGCTGCTTCTGCACCATCACAGCGGTGAGGAGGACATCGTTTTTGGAGCAACCCGCGCAGGACGGGCTTCGACCCTCAACGATGGCGACGCGCCCGTTGGGCTGTTCATTAACACCTTGCCAATGCGGATCGCCGTGCAACCCACGGCCACCGTCGGCGCCTGGCTGCGCGCGATCCGCGAACAGCACCTGGCTTTGCGGTCCTACGAGCAGACCCCCTTGCGCGTGATCCAGAAAGCCAGCGAAGTGCCGAACGGTATGGGCCTGTTCAACAGCATTCTCGTGTTTGAGAACTACCTGCTCGAGACGGCACTGCGCGGGCAGGGCGGCGAGTGGTCCAACCGGCATTTCGAATACATTGGCCAGACCAATTTTCCGCTAACCCTGATCGTGTATGCCGACCGCGAGATGGTGTTGCGTCTGGAGCATGACCCGAAACAACTGGATACCACAAGCGCCAAACGAGTGCTTGAGCACCTTCGTACTCTGCTCGAAGGAATTTGCGTGGATGCTGCACGCTCCATCACAAGCGTGCCGTTTTTGACAGAAACAGAAAGGCGCGAACTCCTGGCGCCTCCCCGGGCAGCTTCGCCGGTCAACGAGTGCCTGCACGAGCGCTTTGAGCGGCAGGTGGCAAGAACTCCGGAGGCGATCGCCGTCACTTGCAACGGTGAATCGCTGACTTACCGGGAGTTGAACCGCCGGGCTAATGCAGTGGCCATGCGCCTGATCGCGCTCGGCGTTGGCGCGGACGTCCTGGTTGGCTTGTGCGTTGAACGTAACCTGGGAATAGTGGTTGGCATTCTGGGAATCCTGAAGGCGGGCGCAGGATATCTGCCAATCGATTTGAGCTATCCGGCGGAGCGCGTGGCATTCATGCTGGAGGACGCTCGAGTATCAGTGGTGGTTTCCGAGCGTAGCCTCCAGGCCGCTCTCCCGCGCCATCAGGGCACAGTGTTGTTCCTGGACGATGTAACTGACGGCGTTGATGAAATGCCTGAAGGCCGGGCCAACCCGGAGAACCTTGCCTACGTTATCTACACGTCGGGATCCACCGGCAAGCCTAAAGGCTGCCAGATAACTCATGCCAACGTTGTCCGCCTCTTTGATCAGACGAATCACTGGTACAGCTTCCAGCCCAGCGATGTCTGGACACTCTTTCACTCCTGTGCCTTCGACTTTTCAGTTTGGGAGGTTTGGGGCGCGCTGCTGTTTGGCGGAAAAGTCGTGGTTGTTCCATATTGGGTGAGCCGCTCGCCCGAAGCATTTGCGGAACTGCTGCGCCGCGAGCGTGTCACGGTGCTGAACCAGACGCCTTCGGCCTTCCGCCAGTTAACGCCGTTTGTACTCGCGAGCACCGATCCTTCTGACCAGAGCTTGCGGTACGTGATCTTTGGCGGCGAAGCACTCGAACTGGCCAGTTTATTGCCCTGGATGGAGCAATACGGCGACAGCAAACCCGCCTTGATCAACATGTACGGCATCACGGAAACCACCGTGCATGTGACTTATCGACCGATCGCGCTTGAGGATGTGCGCGCCGGATCGGGAAGCCTCATTGGAACACCGATTACGGATCTCGCGGTGTACGTTCTAAATCCCCAGGGTGAGCCGGTCCCTATCGGCGTAGCTGGAGAAATGTACGTTGGCGGCGCCGGCGTGGCCCGAGGTTACCTGCGCCGCCCGGAACTCACTGCACAACGTTTCGTTGACTGCCAATTTGCGTCGGGGCGCCTTTACCGTACCGGCGACCTGGCACGACGGTTGCCGAACGGCGACCTCGAATATCTCGGGCGCATCGATCACCAGGTCAAGATCCGCGGATTCCGGATTGAGTTGGGTGAGATTGAATCGGTGCTCAGCTCGTACCCGGGAATTCGCGAGGTGGCGGTAATCGCTCGCGAAGACAAACCCGGTGACAAGAAGCTTGTGGCGTACTACTGCGCGGCTCAGGAGGTTGCAGTCGATGCGCTGCGTGCTCACATGAAAATACGCCTGCCGGATTACATGGTTCCTTCTGCGTTCGTAACCATGGGCGCGCTGCCCCTGACCGGCAATGGCAAGGTGGACCGCCGCGCACTGCCGGCGCCAGATGTGTCACGCCCGAGCCGCAAGGACACCTATGTCGCCCCGCGTACACCAGCCGAACAGGCTCTGTCGCGCATCTGGGGCGAGGTGCTGGGCATTGATTCACCAGGGGTCCATGACAATTTCTTTGAACTGGGCGGCGATTCGATCCTGAGCATCCAGGTGATCTCTCGCGCGCGGCAGGCCGGGCTCGCCCTGACGCCGCGCCAACTCTTCCACTCGCCGAGCATCGCCGAACTCGTGGCTTCCGTACCGCAGGCAAGCGACGTGGCGGCGCGCGAAGAGAGCACAATGGGCGAGATCGAACTCACACCGATTCAGCGTTGGTTCTTTGACCAGCAGCTCGAAAATCCCAACCACTGGAATCAGACATTTCTGTTTACCGTTTCGCCGGACATCAATGTCGACTGCATGGAACAGGCACTGGCTGATGCTGTGGCTCACCATGACGCGTTCCGCCTGCGTTTTGCGCATACCTCACCGGGCTGGCGGCAGACCGTCGCCGATGACGCTTCTCCCGTCAAGATCGTACGCGCGGACCGCATTTTCAACGAGGCGGAGATTCTGGATGCTGCTGCCCGTTTGCAAAGCTCTCTGGATATCGGCAAAGGTCCTTTGATCGCGGCCATGTATTTTCCCTTAGGCGAGGAAAAAGAAGGCCGGCTGCTAATTACGGCTCATCATCTTGCAATCGACGGCGTTTCCTGGAGACTGCTCATGGAAGATGTAGAGAGCGCCTACTGGGCATTGCAGAAATCGCGACCGATTGCCTTGCCGCCGGGGACTGCTGCTTACAAAGCCTGGTCGGCCGCGCTGGGTGCGTTCGCGGAACGGCCCGAGGTCAAGGCGCAAATAGACTATTGGCACTCCGTGCCTGAAGCAGCAGCAGCGGAACTTCCATTGGACCATGCGACGGGACCAAACTGCGAGGAGTCAACAGAAACCGTTACGGCAATGCTCACGACGGAGCAGACCGAATTGCTGTTGCGGAGGGTACTAGCCGCGTATCATTCGCAGATCAATGACCTGCTGTTGACTGCGCTGGGAGAAAGTTTCTGTGCCTGGACCGGACGGGAATCCATGCTGGTCGATGTCGAGGGACATGGGCGGGAAGACATCGGCGCCATCGACGTTGCCAGGACTGTTGGATGGTTTACCACCATCTACCCGGTGCGCTTAACGCTGAACTCCGGAGCGCGCATGGATGAGTCGTTGCAATCCATCAAGACGCAGCTGCGGCAAATTCCAGATAAAGGGATTGGTTATGGTCTGCTGCGGGAGCAACTGGCCGGCCTTCCTCAGGCTCAGGTTCTCTTCAACTATTTGGGTCAGTTCGATCAGGTTGTCGCGGCGTCGCGATTGTTCTCTTTCGCGCCGGAGCAGGTGGGGTTGTGGCATCATCCCGAAGGCAAACGGACACATGTGATTGAAGTGCTGGCCCGCATCGCCGGCGGACGGCTTCAGGTGCAGTTCAATTTCAGCCGCAATCTGCATTCGCGGGCAACAGTGGAAAAGATCGCGGCGCGTTACGCCGCCGCGCTTGTGGAGTTGATCGACTCCAGCACCGCACCGAATGCGCAGCGCTGGTCACCCGCTGATTTTCCCCTGGCAAAACTGGAAGCCGCAGAGCTGGCAGGCCTGGTGAAGTCACATCCCGGATTGGAAGATATCTATCCGCTGTCGCCGATGCAAAAGCTTTTTTATTCGATGGAAGCTTCCACAGGCCAATTGGGCTTTGAGCAATGGCGCTTTGTTCTTCGCGGGCGGCTCGACACTGCGGCGATGCGGCGGGCCTGGCAAAGCGTAATCGAGAGGCATCCGATCCTGCGAACCGCGTTTGTTTCCGAAGGGCTGCGGGAAACCCTGCAGGTAGTGTTGCCGGCACGTCCGGTGGAGTGGACCGAGATTGATCTGCGTGGCTGTGGGGAGCAACGGCTGTTGCAGATGATGGAGGCCGACCGGGCAAAGAACTTCGACCTCGCCGCCGGGCAACTGCTCCGCATCATCATGATCCGCACCCAGGACGACGAATGGCAGATGGTGTGGAGCACACATCACCTGCTGATCGACGGCTGGTCCTGGCCTGTCATCTTTAATGAGATTGCGCAGTCTTACACGGGCACGAGCGTTCCAAACAGGCCGCGCCCCTATCGTGACTACATCGCGTGGATGCTAAGCCGCTCTGACGCGGATGCACAGAATTTCTGGCGGAAATATCTGCTGGACTTTAAGCCGCAGCCGCTGCGCATTGGCCGGCGCCCGGCCCGCACTCCAGGGTTCAGCGATGCGCCGTTTGCCGAAGAAACCACCTGTCTGCAAGAAGATGTCACGCAGGAGTTGCAGCATGCAGCCAGAGAGAATCAGATCACTTTGAGTACAGTGCTGCAAGGATCATGGGCGCTCGTGTTGGGCCATTACCAGGCCTCTACCGATCCGGTTTTCGGCGCCGCTTATGCCGGTCGCCCAACGGAGATCCCCGGAATCGAGGCCATGGTGGGGCCCTGCGTCAACAATTTGCCGGTGCGCGTCAGGATTGCAGCCGGGATGCCGCTATCGGGGTGGCTGAAGCAGTTGCAGCGCGAGCAATTTGATGCCAGCCAGCATCAATACAATTCGATTGAGCAGATCCAAAGTTGGAGCGGCATTCCCTGGCTTTACCGTCTTTTTGATAGCCTGCTGGTCTTTCAGAACTATGCCGCTGGTGATGCAACGACGCGGCTCAGTGACAACCTAACCGTCGAGGTCGCCGAAGCACCGGAATCCACAAACTACCCGCTGACGCTCACGGTTGTTCCGGGTGCCACAATCCGGCTCAAGATCTTGTACCGGCTCGAACAATTCGAGGCTGCCAGTATTCGCCGGCTATTGTCCGATTTGAGAGTCGTGCTCGAGGAAATCGCGAAAAAGCCGGACGCGCAGGTGAGCAGAATCGTTTCCCACTTGGCTCCGCCGCCGGTTATGTCTACAGCATTTGTCGAACCAAAGTTGGCGGGTAGCACGGAAGCCACACCCCACACCAACATGGAGCGGACCGTGGCGGGAATCTGGCAGGAACTATTCAACAACCCAAGCATTAGCCTGGAAGCAAATTTCTTTGATCTGGGTGGGCATTCGCTATTGCTGGTGCAGGCACACCGCAAATTGCAGCACGCCCTGGGACGCAACCTGCCGATCGTTACCTTGCTGCAACATCCAACCGTGCGATCACTGGCGAAGCAGCTGGCCGGAAATGGTGACTCGCGCCTGGCCACGCACGTTGTAAACGAACGCGCCCAGCGACAGCAGGAAGCAATGGCCCGGATGAAGGCGGGACGGAAAGGATAAATGGAGAGATGTCACAAGCGGAACAAGACAATTCGATGAATGGCGTAGCCATAATCGGGATGGCGGGCCGCTTTCCCGGCGCGCGAAACGTTCGCGAGTTCTGGGAGAACCTCGTCGCCGGCAGGGAGTCCATCTCTTTCTTTGATTCTGGCGAACTCGAACCCGCGCCTAATGAACCTGCGGGAATTCGCAATGATGCTCACTACGTGAGAGCTCGTGGCGTACTTGAGGACGCAGAGACATTTGACGCAGCATTCTTTGGCATCAACCCGCGTGAAGCTGAGTTGATGGATCCGCAGCAGCGGGTCTTCCTCGAAGTAACCTGGGAAGCTTTTGAGGATGCGGGTTATGATCCGCTGGCCTGTACCGTTCCGGTTGGTGTGTTTGCTGGCATGGCGAACAACACTTATTTTCCCGCGGTGATCGCGCCGCGGCGGACGGCCGACAGCCCCGCGGCAGGGTTGCAAACCATGCTCGGGAATGAGAAGGACTATCTGGCCACGCGGACGTCGTACAAACTAAACCTGCGCGGGCCGAGCCTGAACATTCAGACAGCGTGCTCGACCTCTCTGGTCGCGGTGGCACAGGCCTATCATGCCCTGCAGGGCTATCAATGTGACATGGCAATTGCGGGCGGCGTCTCAATCACCAGCCCGCAAAAACGCGGTTATCTGTATCACGAAGGGGCCATTGTTTCCGCGGACGGGCATTGCCGAGCTTTCGACGCCCAGGCCGGGGGAACTGTTTTTTCCAACGGCGCCGGCGTCGTGGTGTTGAAACGCCTGGCGGACGCCATGGCGGACCATGACCACATTTATTCGGTGATCAAGGGCGTGGGAGTCAACAACGATGGTTCCGCCCGCGTGAGTTTTGCTGCTCCCAGTGTGGACGGCCAGGCTGAGGCCATCGCCATGGCACAGGCATTGGCAGGCGTGGATTCGGGCAGCATCAAATACGTCGAGACTCACGGCACGGGCACTGCGCTGGGTGACCCGGTGGAGATCGCCGGGCTTACGCAGGCTTTCCGGTTGGGGACCGAACGCAACCAGTTTTGTGCCATTGGCTCCGTCAAAACTAACATCGGTCATTTGGACGCCGCCGCGGGAGTTGCGGGTCTGATCAAAACTTCGCTTGCGTTACAGAATGCAAAAATCCCGGCAAGCTTGCACTACAAGCAGCCGAACCCCAAGATCAATTTCGCAGAGACGCCGTTTTACGTAAATGCCACGTTGACGGATTGGCCGGCAGACGAAACGCCACGGCGCGCTGGTGTAAGTTCGTTTGGGTCAGGCGGCACGAATGCGCACGCGGTTCTGGAAGGGCCGCCTGCGCCCTACCCGTCGAGGCCGGCACGCGCAGAGCAATTGTTCCTGCTCTCTGCGCGGAGCCAGGCAGCTCTGGATCAGGCAGGAAGTAACCTCGCCGCGTACCTCGCTGCCGGCGATGCTGCCTTGAATCTCGCCGATGCAGCATTTACGCTGCAGACCGGCCGGCGTCATTTCACGCATCGCAGGGCCGCGGTGGCATCCACGGCCGCTGAAGCCGCCGAGGCGCTGGTCTCTGGCGATCCCAAACGTGTGTGGTCACGAAAATGTGAACATGCCGATGCTCCCGTGGTCTTCCTGTTCCCGGGGCAAGGCGCACAGCAAGTCAACATGGGGCGCGGCCTGTATGAAAGCCAGCCGATGTTTGCCGCGCAAGTTGACGAATGCGCGGAAGAGTTACGGCCCCGGCTTGGACTCGATCTGCGCGATCTGCTCTATCCGCAACCCGGCCATGAACAGGAGGCCTCCCGGCAGCTCAAAGAAACGTTTATCACCCAGCCGGCACTATTCGTCGTGGAATACGCGTTGGCGCAGCTGTGGATGCAGTGGGGCGTGGCGCCGAAAGCCATGATTGGCCACAGCCTGGGTGAATATGTAGCAGCGTGCCTGGCGGGCGTATTTTCACGCAATGAGGCGTTGCGGGTGCTCTCCGCGCGCGCCCGCATGATGCAGGACTTGCCGGCTGGAGCCATGCTGGCGGTACGCTTGCCGGAAGCGGACGTGATACCGCTCCTGGGAGAGAAGCTGTCGATCGCCGCGCTCAACAGTCCCGGCATGACAGTTGTTTCCGGCCCTTTCGACGCCATCGATGCGCTTTCGACCGTCCTTGAGGAAAGAAAGGTGATGCACCGTCGGCTGGCCACGTCGCATGCGTTCCATTCGGCCATGCTGGACCCGATGCTACCCGGCTTTGCTGAAGTCGTACGCAGTGTAACCATGCATCCGCCGCAGGTGCCGTTTGTTTCGAGTCTGAGCGGCACGTGGATTACAGACGAGCAAGCCACGAGTCCGGACTATTGGGTGCAGCAAGTCCGCCACGCTGTGCGGTTTTCGAGCGGAGTTGCCGAGCTGTTGCAGGATCCAGCAAACATCCTGGTTGAAGTAGGTCCGGGCCAAACCCTGAGTACTCTAGCTCGGCAGCACCCGGCAAAACAGGCAGCGCATGAGATCGTGGCGTCGCTCAAAAACGAGGAGAACGTTAGGCCGGACCTGCGATCGCAGGACGTAAGGTCCATGCTCGAAGCCGCTGGACGCATCTGGACCGCTGGTGGCAGCGTGAATTGGACCGGCTTGCATGGCAATGAAGCACGGCACCGCGTATCGCTGCCCACATATCCGTTCGAGCGGCAACGATATTGGATCGATTCACCGCCGGAAGAAGCCGCAGCACAGGAAGCATGGCCGGTTCACGGAAACAAAATAACCAGGCAATCGGAGGAGCAACCGATGGCAGTCCCGCAGCCAACTAAAAATTCCGGAAGCGATTTGCAGGAGCGGCAGTCCGCTGCGCTGGCAAAATTAAAGGCGCTCTTCAGCGACATCTCCGGCTTGACCGCCGATCAATTGGTCGGGTCGTCGCCGTTTCTGGAGATTGGACTCGATTCATTGCTTTTGACTCAAGTTTCCACCGCCCTCGAAAAGTCTTTTGGCGTACAAGTGACGTTCCGGCAACTGTTGGAAGAGCTTTCCAGTCTCGATGCGCTGGCCGCGTTTCTTGCGCCCAACATGCCGGCTCCAGTAACTGCGCCGGCTGCGCCTGCGCCGGTAGGTATTCCCCAGATTCCGCTGGCGCCCTCTGCCGGGCTATCCGACACTGCTGGTGTTCCATCGGCCAGTGTTGAAATGCTGGTGCGAAAGCAATTGGAGATTATGGAAAAGCAGCTGGAGGTGCTGCGCAATGCCGGCGCAGGGAGTGCAGTGCCGGCCGCCTCAGCCACGCCTACCGTTGCGATTCCGGCTGTACCGGAGTCAAAAATGGTTTCTCCCGGTCCTGCCAGTTCGACTGTGAAGAAGCCCGAAGTACAGGCGTTCGGTCCTTACAAGCCGGTACAGAAAGGCACGGGCGGTACGCTGCCGGACCAACAGCAAAAGGCGCTTGATGCCCTCATCGCTCGCTACACATCGCTCACAAAAGGGTCGAAACGGCTTACCGCGGAGCATCGCTCGCACTTCGCGGACCCGCGTACGGTTGCCGGGTTTCGCCAGGTATGGAAAGAGATGGTTTACCCAATCGTCACCGAGCGGTCTCAAGGCTCAAGACTCTGGGATGTCGATGGCAATGAATATGTCGACATGACCAACGGCTTTGGCTCCATTTTGTTCGGCCACCGGCCGGATTTTGTCATCCGCGCGATCAACGAGCAGATGGAAAAGGGTTTTGAGATCGGTCCACAATCACCGCTGGCCGGAAAAGTCGCTGAGCTGATCTGCCGCATGACGGGTATGGAACGCGCGGCGTTTTGCAACACCGGCTCGGAGGCCGTTGTCGCCGCGGTCCGCACCGCTCGTACGGTGACCGGCCGCGACAAGATCGCCATGTTCACCGGCGATTATCACGGCATTTTCGATGAGGTACTGGCGAGACCGCAGACCGTGAATGGAGCGCTGCGCTCACGCCCGGTGGCGCCCGGTGTCCCGCAGTCCGCGGTCGACAACGTTCTGATAGTGGACTATGGTGATCCGGCATCGCTCGACATTCTGCGCGCGCAAGCGCACGAATTGGCCGCCGTTGTGGTAGAGCCTGTCCAGAGCCGCCGGCCGGACCTGCTACCCCGGGAGTTCCTCCACGAGTTGCGCAAGCTTACGCAGGAATCAGGAACGGTGCTGGTATTTGACGAAATCGTTACCGGCTTCCGCGTGCATCCACGTGGGGCCCAGGGATATTTCGGCATGCAAGCCGATATAGCCACATATGGCAAAGTGATTGGCGGTGGAATTCCCATCGGCATTGTTGCCGGTAAAGCCAGGTATCTTGACGCACTCGATGGCGGCCAATGGAATTATGGCGATTCTTCTGGTCCGGAAGCGGGCATGACATTCTTTGCCGGCACATTTGTACGGCACCCGCTTGCCCTGGCTGCCTGCTGGGCTTGCTTGAATCATCTGCATGACAACAGTCCGGATTTGCAACGAAATTTGAACCAGAAGACCAGCCACCTGGTGGAAGCTATGCTGGATTTTGCCCGCCGGGCCGGGACCCCAATTCAGATCCCGCACTTCGCTTCCTGGATGTGCTTCCAGTTCCCACACGACGTTCCTTACGCGAGCCTCTTCTGGGCGTATATGCGCGCCAGAGGCATCCACATGTGGGAGGGGCGCCCGAGCTTCTTGACCACCGCGCACACCGACGCGGATATCCAACTTGTACTGAAGGCTTTCAAGGAAACCATTGTCGAAATGCAGCGCGCCGGATTTCTTCCGGGCGAGGCCCCGCAAGAGGCCGCTCCGCCTCGTGCTGACGCGCGGCTCGGCAAGGACCGCGAGGGTAAACCCGCGTGGTTCGTACCTGATCCCAATCGGCCGGGGAAATATTTGCAGATTGCGGAGGTCCAATGAGTACGAGCGATGTGAACTCGTACATCCCGGTTGACTTCGACCCGTTCGGCGATGCCGCGTCCCTCCCCGTCAGCTTTCCGATGACGGAGGCGCAGCGCGAAGTGTGGGCATCGGTCCAGATGGGCGCGGAGGCGTCGAACGCCTACAACGTTTGCCATGCCTTCCGCGTCCGGGGCGCGTTTTCCACAGACGCGATGAAGGCCGCCTTGCAGCAGTTGGTGGAACGGCACCAGGCACTGCGGTTGGTCTGCGAACCGGACGGGGAAACCCAGCACGAAGTCAGTTCCGCCAAAATTCCGACCACCACGGTTGACCTTTCGGCCATGCCCGCTGCCGAGCGCGCGCGTGCAACGGCGCAATACATTGACCGTGAGACCGATGTGCCTTTTGATCTTGAAAAAGGCCCTCTGTGCCGGGCGGTTATCCTGCGTGAAGACCGTGAAACCCATTTAATCGTCTTCACCGCGCATCACATCGTATGCGACGGCTGGTCCGGCGGCATCCTGATTCAGGACCTTGGTGAGCTGTATGAGGGCGAAAGTGTGGGGATGCCGGTTTGTTTGGCACCGGCGCACTCGTTTCAAGCGTACGTAGAGGCGCAGAACGAGCCAGGGCAAATCACGAAAAGACAGGCCGCAGAGCAATATTGGAAGACGCAATTTGCCGAGCCCGTGGCGCCGCTGGAACTTCCGCTGGATGCCTTGCGTCAACCGGTGAAGTCGTATGCGGCGGAACGCCAGCGGCGACGGATACCGGATGCTCTTTATCGTGATATTGCGCGCGTAGCTTCGCAACACGGTTGCACAACTTATGCGATGCTGTTTGCGGCTATGCAGGTCCTGATCCAGCGGTTATCAGGGCAAGGAGATTTTGTTTTAGGCGCAGTTGTGGCTTCCCAGGCCGCCGGGCAAAATTCCGCCACCATGACAGGTCACGGAACGAATGTGTTACCTGTACGAGCGAGAGTCGATGCCGAAGAGACGTTTGCGAAGCATCTGAAGATCTCGCGCCGGTGTCTGCTGGATGCATTTGATCATCAATCGCTCTCGTTCGGGTCATTGATACGGTCTCTCAACCTGCCGCGAGACCCGAGCCGCAATCCCCTGGTCTCCGTGACTTTCAATTCTGACCAGGTCACAGCGCCGTTCCGCTTCCGCAGCCTGGAGGCCGAACTGCTGCCGTCTCCCAAGAAGTTCGCCACCTTCGATCTGGAGTTCAACATCCTCAAGACGGCCACTGGTGTCTTCGTGGAGTGTGTGCACAGCACGGCGATACTGGAAGGGGCAACGGTGGAACGCTGGCTGGGGCACTATGAGCAGCTGCTGGCTTCGGTGTGCCAGGACCCTGGACAAAAGGTGGCTGCTCTGCCGCTGCTGACAGCGGAACAGGAGCGCACGCTGCTCTCCCCGCCACAGGATAGCCGGATCATCGAGCAATGTGCCCAGCAGAGGTTTGAACAGCAAGTGCTACGGACTCCGGATGCAATCGCGGTGACCAGCAATGGCGTGTCGTTGACCTATGCGGAACTGAACGGCCGGGCCAACGCGGTGGCCCAGCGTTTGCTTGCCCTGGGAGCCAAGCCGGACGCGGCGGTGGCACTGTGCATGGAGCGCAGCGTAGACATGCTGGTGGGGCTGCTGGGAATCTGGAAGGCCGGAGCCGCCTATCTGCCTGTAGATCTGCGCTATCCGGCCGAGCGCGTCGCATTCATACTGCAAGACGCGGGAGTGTCTCTGCTGATTACCCAGCGCAGGCTGGAAGCCAATTTGCCCCAACATCAGGCCCAGGTGCTGTTTCTGGACGACAGCAAGGAAAGCAGGGAGGAAAATCCCGAGTGTCGGTCTGGGCTGGACCATCTGGCATACCTGATCTACACCTCCGGTTCCACGGGTAAGCCAAAGGGAGTGGAGGTGCTGCACCGTGGGGTGAGCAATGTGCTGGATAGCTTCCAGCGGCTGCTCAATCCTGGAGCCGAGGATGTTCTGGTAGCCACCACCACGCTCTCCTTCGACATTCACGCGCTGGAGTTGTTTATGCCTCTGCAATCGGGGGCGCGGCTGGTGATTGCCAGCGATGAGCAGGCCCAGGATCCTGGGGCGCTGATGGCATTGCTGGAGACGAGCGGAGCGACGATCTATCAAGCTACGCCGGTGCGCTATCGCATGCTGCTGGATGCAGG
>Ga0126378_10001379_pt1 | contig 18108 bp, 18 predicted proteins | sample PanSoiMetPlot_23_FD_92587 | JGI IMG/M metagenome (GOLD analysis project Ga0126378, IMG submission 92587) | Tropical forest soil microbial communities from Panama - MetaG Plot_23 | ecosystem: Environmental > Terrestrial > Soil > Tropical forest > Bulk soil | place: Panama | collected 2016-02-17
CCCCTGGACCAGGGGATGATGTCGGCCGGCATGGCCTCGATGCGAGACGTTGGGTTGGACAGCGGGAGGATGATCGGCCGCTCGACCTTTGCCGACATTGCCTCGACCACCTCGCGTGTGAAAGCACCGTGAGCAGTCGACGTGCCGAGCAGGATGGTCGGCCCGACGTTGCGAAGGGTGTCGAGGAGCGAGATGGCGCTGTCGGGGCCGGTGGCCCAGCCGGAGACCTCCTCTGCCCTCCGCGCGTACGGCTTCTGGAAGTCGCGCAGGTCGGTCATGTTGTCGATCAGCAGCCCCTGCTTGTCGATAAGCCAAACCTGAGCTGTCGCCCGCTCAGGCGTTGCGCCGTCGCGCACCATGGCATCGTGCAGCTGGTCGGCAATCCCCACGCCGGCCGTGCCGGCGCCGAATACGACCAGCTTCTGCTGCCGCATCGGCACGGCCGACACCCGCACGGCGGACAGCGCCGCAGCCAGAGTGATCGCCCCAGTGCCCTGCATGTCGTCGTTGAAGATTCGGAACCTGCTGCCGTACTGGACCAGGATCCGGCGTGCATTGCTGGGACCGAAGTCCTCGAAGTGCAACAGCGCGTTAGGAAACAACGACGACGCCACCTTGAGATAGTTCTCGATGAACGCGTCGTACCGCGCGCCGCGAACGCGGGAGTGGCGGTTGCCGAGGTAGAGCGGGTCATTCAGGAGTCCCTCGTTGTCGGTGCCGACGTCGAGGGACACCGGGATGACCTTGCGTGGGTCGATCCCGGCCGCGGCCGTGTACACGGCCAGCTTGCCGACCGAGATCTGTATTCCGCCCACCCCCCAGTCGCCGATTCCCAGGATCTCCTCCGCGTCGGTGCAAACGATGAGGTCGACGTCATCCGGGCCCATGTCCAGCGTTGCGAAGGCCCTGCCGATGTCGTCCGGCTTATCAATCGAAAGGAAGACTCCTCGCGGGCGTCGATACTCGTGGGAGTACTGCATGATGGCGTCCCCTACCGTGGGGTCGTACACGATGGGCAGCAGCTCCGGAAGATGCTCTGCGAGGATCCTGTAGTACAGGGTCTCGTTCCGGTCGTGCAGCTGTTCGAGATAGACGTTCTTGGCGAGGTCGCTCCCCTGATCCTGCAGCTGTCGGTAAGCGCGCTGCGCCTGCTCGTCGAGCGTCAACACTGCCGACGGAAGCCGGCCGGTGAGTCCGAGGGACTCACGCTCGGCTGTCGTGAAGGCCGCCCCGCGGTTGCGGATCGGATCCTCCAGTGCATGAGGTGTAGTTGGGCCGGTTCGCCGATAAGTACGCATGGGTCTCACTCCCTTGCCATGCCGCCTATTGCCTACCAGGTGATCCTGGCTCCTGCGGCGCGAGGGTGCGAGTTCCACTCGACGGTGGGGGTCCTCGTTCAAACGGAGGACTCCCGGCCGATGGGTGTGGCGCCGGCTGGAGGCTTAACGGAGCATTGACCCCCCTCTAACCCCGGGACCACTAGCCTTACTCGTGGCCGGTTCTCCACCGGCCTTGCTCAGAGGTGAGGTTGCCCATGCGCCGGTTCATCGTGTTCGCCGTTGCCGTCCTGCTCCCCGGCCTCCTGCCGGTCCCTGGACTGGCCGACGCCGCCGCCAGCAGACCTTCTTCCTCCAGCTGCCGCCTGGCTCAGGGTGTGCGGCACGTGATCTACGTGCAGTTCGACAACACCCACTTCACCCGCGACACCCCGAACGTGCCCTCCGACCTCGAGCAGATGCCGCACCTCCTCAACTTCCTCGAGAGCCAGGGCACGCTGCTCGCCAACCACCACACGCCACTGATTGCGCACACCGCTACGGACATCCTGACCTCGCTCACTGGTCTTTACGGAGACCGGATGGGCATCCCTATCTCCAACAGCTTCCGCTTCTACAGGTCGGACGGCAGCGGGAACACGCTGAGCTCCGCTTCGTTTGGTTACTGGACCGACCCTCTGTCGGATCCCACGCGCCCCACGCCGCCGCCTCTGATGGCGGGGGCCGACGGCAGAATCGCGCCGGCGCCCTGGGTGCCGTTCACCCGCGCCGGTTGCAACGTGGGCGCGGTCAGCACCGCCAACATCGCGCTCGAGAACATCGGCAGCGACATCACGACCGTGTTCGGCAAGAACTCGCCAGAGGCCGCCGAGGCCCGGGCCAACCCCGACCAGGCGGTCGCCGACTTCGAAGGCATCGCGATCCACTGCGCCAGGAGTTCGGTCCTGTGTGCCGGCGTCAACAATGGGCGCCCGGACCTGCTGCCGGACGAGCCGGGCGGCTACAGCGGCTACCAGGCGCTGTTCGGCCACAAGAACGTGGTCAAGGGCATCGGCGCAATCTCGGCGATGGACGGCATGTCGCTTCCCGGTTTCCCGGGCTTCGACCAGATGCCGGCCAGCAACACACTTGGTTACGTGGCCGGCATGCAGGAGCGCGGCGTTCCGGTCACGTTCGCCTACATCTCCGACGCGCACGCCGGCCACGGGTCGTTCCCCGACCGGCCGTTCGGTCCGGGTGAAGCCGACTATGTGGCACAGCTGAAGCAGTACGACGCCGCTTTCGCGAGCTTCTTCAGCGACCTCCAGAGCCATGGCATCAACCGCGCCAACACACTCTTCGTTTTCACAGCCGACGAGGGTGACCACCTCGTCGCGGGCCCGCCTTCACCCGCCGGCTGCGACGGCGTCCACGTCGCGTGCACATACTCGAAGATCGGCGAGGTCTCGGCCAACCTGGCCGGCCTGATCGCGACTGAGACCGGCGTCACGACGTCGTTCACCGTCCACTCCGACTCGGCGCCCAACGTGTACGTCAAGGGCCAGCCGGCGCCGAACGCAGCAGCGGCACGCGCCCTCGAGCGAGCCGCCGGCACCATCACCGCCGTCAATCCCTACAGCGGGAAGACCGAGACGGTCGACAACACGCTCGCGGACCAGGCGGAGATGAAGCTGCTGCACACGCTCACATCTGACGCGCAGCGAAACCCGACCTTCACGATGTTCGCGAAGCCCGACTATTTCCTGTTCGCGGGCGCGCCGAACTGCAGCACGCCCTGTGTGTCGATCAACCCGGCCTTCAACTGGAACCACGGCGACATCGCGCCTGAGATCAACACCACCTGGCTTGGCATTGTGGGTCCCGGCGTGCGCCACCGCGGAGTCGACCGAAAGGTCTGGAGCGACCACGCCGACATCCGGCCGACGATCCTGGCGTTGACGGGGCTGCGCGATGACTACGTGGACCAGGGCCGCGCCATCACCGAGCTCATGAACGGTGATGAAGGTGATCAAGATGGCCAGGACTTGATCAGTATGGGTGCGGCACTCAAGCAGATTGACGCCCCGGTTGGTCAGCTGTCGCTCGACAGCCTGCGCTTCGCAACCAGGGCTGCGCTCAGCGGCACCGATGCAGCAGATGGCGCCTACGTCGCGGCCGACAGCAAGATCGCAGACTGGACAGCGCGGCGGGACGCGCTGGTGGGCCAGATGCTCTCGCTGCTCCAGCGCAGCGGCGAAGGCCAGGGCGACCACCAGCACGCTCGGGAGCTAACCCGCCAGGCCGGAGCGCTTCTGGCTGAGGTGCACATGGCCGCGATGACGGCCTAGCAAACACAGCACGGGAGGAGGGGAGGAGGGAGCCGCGCCCCTGTGCGCGGCTCCCACACTCGGGGCGCCTACCTGTGGCCACCGGCAAGTCGGAGCTGATCTGCGGCTGTGGCGCAAGTGAACCAAGTGCTGGGAAACGGCCCACTCAGGCCTCTGGGAGTGGGCGTTGTGCCGGCACTTGGCCCACATCGTGGCAATCAAGGAGGATGTGGCGTGCACCCGACCGAGCAGTTTTGGAGAAGCGCGAGAAAAGGCTGCCCACTAAGGTTGGGCGCATGTTGAACTCGATCAACCTCTCACACGTGTTCGTTCTCGACCAGGACAAGGCCCTCGACTTCTACGTGGGCAAGCTCGGGCTCGAGGTAAGCAGCGACATTGACCTGGGGTTCATGCGCTGGCTGACTGTCAGAGTCCCGGGCGAGCCAGGGCGCGACATCCTGCTGGAAAAGCCCGGGTCACCCGCCATGGATGAAGCCACGGCGGAGCAGGTCCGCGAGCTGATCACGAAGGGCGCGTCCGGCTTCACGGTCGGATTCACCACCTCCGACTGCCGACAGACCTACGAGACGCTGCGGACCCGAGGGGTCGAAATCACGGAGGAGCCCACCGAGCACTTCTACGGCACCGACATCGGGGTGCGCGACCCGTTCGGGAACCACATCCGGATCGTGCAGCTGGCACCGCAGCCAGTTTCAGCAGGCGAAAGACGCGACCCTGCAGCCAACGCCTGACAGCGGATTGCTGCCGGCCAACGCCGTCGAGTCGACATCTAGGCTGTCAGCATCGAAGATGGTTGGAGCAGAACAAGCCGGTGGTCGGGAAGTGGACCACCGGCTTCACAATCTCGCAACCGCAGGCTACCGAGATGCGGCCGCCTGCAAGAAACGGTCGACGCAGCAGCCGCCGGCAGGCTTCCGGCCGCGGTTGGCACGATGCCGCCTCGGATCACTGGGCGTAGAGGCGAGCCAGCATCTTGCGGAGCTGGTCCTGTTCGCTTGGGCTGAGAACCTTGAGGTAGCGCTCTTCGCACCGGTCGAGCAGCTGAAGGGCCCGCTTCTGGGCCGCGATCCCGGCGTCAGTCGGCTCGATCAGGAAGGCTCGACGATCCTGTGGGTGGCGGGACCTTCTGACCAGCCCCTTGCCTTCGAGCTCGTCGAGCAGGCCGACCATCGTGCTCTTGTCGACGCCGATGGAGGCGCCGAGTGAGCGCTGCGTCATCGGTTCGCGCTCGATCACCATGGTCAGGATGCCGACGGCGCGTGCCGTGAGCCCGAGCTCCCTCAGCATCTCGTCCGCCAGTGCGGATGCTGTGATCGCGTTGCGGTAGAGCAGGAAAGAGATCCGCTCCCCCATCGACCTGGGGAGCGTTGGCCGCGGTTCGTCCGCTCCCAAGATTGTCCGTAGTATAAACTATTTGTGGATCGGACGGTTAGGGAGGTCAGGGCGATGACGAGTGTCGGAGTGCTGCTGGTGCTGCTGGAGGCTGCAGCGACCCTATTCATGGCCGGGGTGCTGTGGACCATGCAGATACTGAACTATCCGCTGTTGAGCCTCGTCGGCCAGGAGGCCTTTCCGGAGTATGAGGGACGTCACAATCACCGCTTCGGTCTCGTCGTCTTCCCTGGAGTCCTGGTCGCATTCTTCGCCGCCATCGGCCTGCTGATCGCCCGCCCGGACCGGCTCCCGATCTGGGCCCCAGCTGGCGAGGTCCTGCTCCTGGTTGTGATCGTCGTCTCCACTGCCACCCTGCAGGCGCCTCAGCATGGGCGTCTGGCGGCGGGATTCGATGCCGCCGCCCATCAGTTCCTCGTCAGGTCGAACTGGATTCGAGTCGCAGCATGGTCTGTCGCCGGGCTGCTGGCGCTCTGGATGAGCACCCGCAGCGTCATGGGATGAACAAGAGAGGTTTGAGATGAAAGCCGAAGAGCGCACGTTGACGCCGATCGAGACCTACCGCGAGTGGCAGCGGTGCCTCGCCCGGAACGACCGAGAAGGTGCTGGCAAGGTGGTTGACATGGCCGCCTACACCGAGATTTGCCTCGGTCTTACCGGGTGGACGACTGGGTATGACCTCGCACTCGCGAACTACTACCACAACATGATCGCGCTATGGTCCGATCTCGCATTCAGGGAAGAGGAGATTTCGGAGTCAACAGACTGCGTCACCGTTCGCCTCAGCGTTGAAGGCACGCACGTCCAGGAGTTTCTCGGCGTGCCGGCAACGGGCCGGCGGGTCAGGTGGGATCACGTCAGCATCGTCAAGATCAGGTCCGGTCGTGTAGCCGGCCAGTGGGCTCAGCCGGACCTGTGGGGCATTTACCGGCAGCTCACATAAACGAGAAGCTGTCTTGAGGAACCGCTGGAGGCGCGTTCGCCTGCCATGGGTGCTGGAGTTCGGCGGCGCGATCACTGATCTGCGCGAGCCAACGGGAGACCCGTCGCCCGCATTTACCGGTGCGGCACGCCTATGCCCAGCTGCCGTAGGCGTCGGTCGTGAAGCCGAGGCTCCTGTAAGCGGCGTCGATCAGGCTCTGGCCGCGGTCGTTGAGCCCGACGCCTGCACCGTGTTTGTTCATCGCGTATCCGAATGACATCCGTGCCTTGGGGTCGGCGAAGCCGATGGACCCGCCAAGTCCGGAGTGCCCGAACGCCTCCTCTGAGAGGATCAGGCTGTTGTTTCCGCCTGTCGGATGGCGACGATTGTCTGTCGCCTTGACGAAGCCCAGCGAGAAGCGCGTCGGCACGAACAGCGTCGCGTCGCTGCCGGAAGCAGAGGCGACGGCGCCCATGCGGCGGACCGATCCCTCGTCGATGAGAGGGCCACCGCCGTTCGCAATCGGTGCGTACACGCCGGCGAGGCCACGGGCGTTGCTGATCCCGCCAGCCGAGGGAATCTCTGCCGCGTGCGCCGCGCGCGTATCGCACTCACCCGGCATCATGTAGCCACCGTTGTTGGTCAGCATGAGGAAGGTGACGGAGGTCGGGTCGGAGAAGACCTGCTGCTCCATGGGTGTGAGGTTGTTCGGATCTGGCGGAGGCTGGGGGATGCAGCGGGAAACGCGCGGCTCCTCCGACTCGGGCAGCCCGATCTGGAAGTCGATTCCCAGGCGGTCCGCGACCTCGTCCTTGAAGAAGCGGCCCAGTGATTTCCCGGAGACCCGCCGCACGACCTCGCCGACCAGAAAGCCGAAAGTGAGCCCGTGGTACCCGTGCTGCACACCAGGAGTCCAGAAGGGGGTCTCCGCAGCCAGCGTCGAGGTCATCAGCTCCCAGTCGTAGAACGCGCCTGGCGGGAGCGGCCGGCGCACAGCGGCGAGACCGGCCTGATGGTTGAGGAGCATGCGGACGGGGATCTCGTCCTTCTCGCTCTGAGCGAAGTCGGGCCAGTACTTTGCGACTGGCGCCTCGAGGTCGAGCTCGCCACGTGAGGCCAGGATGTGAGCGCAGATGGCGGTCGCGCCTTTGGTGCAGGACCACACGACCACTGTGGTGTCCCTCTCCCAGAGACGCCCGGTCTCAGGATCCGAGAGGCCGCCCCACAGGTCGACGACGCTCCTGCCTTCGATGGTGATCGAGGCAGACGCGCCCACCTCGCCGCGCTGGCTGAAGTTGCGTTCGAACTCCTGACGCACGAGCTCGAACCTGGGATCACACGTCCCGTCGATGACCGCCGGGCTGACCTGGGCCATTGTTATGCCTCCGTCTGGTATGCAGTCCCGGACACTGCGCCGGGCTGAGACACTATAGCAGAGTGTCTCGCATAGTGACATACCTTCACTTTGTCGTAGAATCTACGGTCCCGATGGAACGTGCCGACGCCATCCCTCCACGCTCCCGACGAGCCCGGCGCGGAGCCGGCGCTCGGGCAACGGTGCTGGAGCTTCAGCTTGCCCACGGCGCACCCAGAGCGGTCGGCCCCCTCGATGTCCTTCGCGAGGCTCGGCGGAGATTTCTCCAGGGCAAGCGCCTCGACATGCGCGCGCTAGCGTCGGACCTGGGGGTGTCACGCGCAACCCTCTACCGGTGGGTGGGCGACCGGGAGCGACTCCTCGGCGAGATCCTGTGGTCACTTGGTGAGCGCGCCCTTGCTGAGGCGCGGGCACACGCAGACGCGTATGCGGCCGACGGTGGCGTCGACTGGGTCGTCCGCTTCTACTGCCGGTTCATGGAGATGACCGCGGACTTTGAGCCGATCCGGCGCTTTGTCGCGGCCGAGGCCGACACGGCGCTTCGTGTGCTGACGTCGAGGCATGGGGTCCAGCAACGCCGGCTGATCGATGCTCTGCGAACGGTGCTGGAGGAAAGGGCCGCGGCCGGCGATCTCGCCCTCCCCCTCGACGCCCGTGACCTCGCATATGTCATGGTGAGGATCGGCGAATCGTTCATCTGGCGAGAGTTCATAACGGGCGAGGAACCCGACCTCTCGAAGGCTGCAGATGTCGTGCGCATCCTGCTGAGCAGACACGGGCCTGCGCCGCGAAAGGTTCGGTCTCGGAGGACGCCTTCTGGAGCTTCTGGAGCTCCACGTCCTGACTAATCGGGCCGATACGGTGCCTTTCCCTCGATGTCCCCGACGTACACGGGAAGGCGCTTGTGGCCGAGGATCTGACGTATCGCCTGAATCTCCCCGATATGGAACCAGTAGTGGTACGTGAGTCGCCGGATCGCTGAGCCCTGACTCTGCCCAGTCCGGCGTCCGTTCAGGGGAAGGTCCTCTAGCAACTTTTCGGTGGTCAGAGAGTCCAGAAATGATTCGGTCGCAGTCGTGACCTGGCGCCATGCCTTCAGCACCTCGGGGAGCGATGGGGTACTCATCGGTGCGCGGAATGCAAAGCGCTTCTGAATTTCCGGTAGGAGCATGATGCCCTGGGGGCGATGCAGCAGGTAACGCTGCTCTTGCCAGGTGAGGTGGCCGACGATCCAGCCGATGGAGTTCATCTGGCCACAATGCTGCGTGGCGTCGTGTTCAGTTACGCCCGAAAGTCCGCGAAGCCACTCACCTCGGGTGAACCGAAGCTGCTCCACAACAGGGTGTGCCATTCGATGCGTCATCCCTCCACAACGAAACGGTAACCGGCACGAGCGCCGGCGCGCACGCCGGCGCTCGTGCCGGTTGGTGAGACGGGAGGAGGGATGGCCAAAAAGGCTTGATCAGCCTTTGCCAGTGCCTTTGCCAGACAGAAGAATGAAGCGGAAGGTCAGGGTTGATCCACTTGCCGTGACGCTGGCACAGCCTGGAGCTCGCAGACCCACGGCCCAGTTCACTACCCCTTCGAAATCGCCAATCCTGCGAATTTCCTCGACGAGCGCACCGCCCGGCATGAACGAGCTTGGGCCGCTGGGATCGCCTGGGAAGTGCAGCCCTCTCAGCACGATTCGAACCCCCGCGGAGCCCTGAAGAACGACAGGAAGGCCGCTTGGATCAGCCGTGAAATTCGGACTCGCTTGTGGAGTCGCCTCGAATTGCGAGACGCCCTGGTCGAAGGTCAGGGTGAAAATGTCGTCGGTCGCCGCCTTAGAGACAATCTGGGTCGGCCCCGGCGACGACGCAGCGCCTGACAACGTGCAAGATGGTGTGGCGGCACTCGGCGTGGCAGTACTCAGGGGAGCGCCTAAGATGGTGGCGACGCGGGTGTCCGCCCGCGCCGCGGCCCCGGCAGAGCTCCCGCTGGGGCTCTGGGTTGCAGCCGATCTCGGGACGGTGGGTGAGCCGCACGCCAGGAGCAGCACCGCAGGACCAAGCACGAGCCTTCTCATCTGAGACTCCTCCGAAATGTTCTCCCGCAGCCGTATGGACTACAAGCTCAACGCTTTGGTTAATGAGAGAGATACAGTGCCGGCGTTACACGGCACCGCGTCGCCCGAAACCTCGAGACCTGCCCCGTGAAGCGCATCATCGGCCCGTGCCCCAGGGGCGCCCGGAGCGGGATCAGGCGGCTCCCCCTGCCATCCGACTGGCCACGCGGAAGACAAACTCGTGAGTTCCCTCCTGGGAACCCTCGCCCTGGCGGCCGGCCCTCCCCGATAGACGGTGTGAGGCACGGCACTACGGTATGGGGCTCGGGAATACAGTCGTGCGCGAGGATCCGGCCGCCTCGTGCGAGATCTTAGCCAGGGGATTCAGCCCGCTGGCGGACCCCGTCGAGATCAGCTGCCGAACGCAGCTTCCGCCCCCACAGGCTGGCGACCTTGACAAGGCCGACCGCGAAGTGATTGAATCTTTGTACAAACATTGGTTGTACATTCATTCAGCGCGCATCGGATGGCCGCGACAGCTGAAACCCGGCAGAAGATCCTGCAGGGCGCCTTCCGGGCACTGAGCCGCAAGGGCTACGAGCACACCACAGTCAAGGACATCGCTGAGGAGGCTGGCGTGGCCCAGGGCCTTGTCAACTACCACTTCAAATCCAAGCAAGGACTGGTCCTGGCGGTGCTCGCCATGTGCTGTGCAGAGATGCAGCTGTCCGGACGCGACGATGCCATCGCCGGTGCCCTGGATGCGTTCGAGCAGTTCAAGGCCATGCTGCGGAGCCATCGCGACGTCCACCAGCTTTACATCCAGCTGATCGGAGTCGGCCTGCACGACGCCGAAGTGAGCGCCGGCATTCTCGAAGACATGCGACAGAGCCGCGGCAACGTCGAAGCGATTGCGCGCGAGGTGCTGGCGCAGAGCGGTCAGCCCACCGAGCTTGCACCCGCAGTGGCCGCAGCGGTCTGGGGCGGCACGCTCGGCATCATGATCCAGACCTTGATCGACCGCGAGTTCGATGCCGACGCGGCGGTCGATGCGCTTGCCGCCATGTCGATCGCGGCGGCAAATCATCCCGAATACCTGGCAAGGCGCGGGTAGCGACTGCGAAGGAGGGTAGAAGTGTTCGCAGCCTGGGGTCGATTTGTTTACCGGTGGCGGTGGGTCACACTGCTGACGTCGGCCGTCCTACTGGGTCTATCCGTGGTGGGGCTGCTGGCCGGCGGTGCTCTAAGCCCCGGCAACTCCGGCCGCAGCGGCCTTGAGGCTGCGCGAGCAACCAGCCTGATTAATCAACAACTCGGCTCGAGGCAGCAGAGCGGCTCCTCGTTCCTGCTCATCTTCGCCGGCAATGACCGGTCGGCCGCCGATTCCAGCTTCCGCTCCGAGGTGGAAGCAGCCCTGACACCGATCCAGAACGACTCTCGGGTGACCGCCGTCCACACTCCATACAATGCCTCGACCCCCGCCGCCGCCCAGTCGCTCATATCCAGGGACGGCCGTGAGGCTCTGGTCCGGGTCGACATCAAGGCCACGGGTAACCAGGCAAGCGCGGACTACGCCGCCCTCCGCAGCGAGATCCAGCCCAACGGACTCACCGTGACCGGCACTGGCCAGGTCCCAATCAACCATGCTTTCAACACCACCCTGGAGAGTGATCTCCAGAGGGCAGAGAAGGTCTCCTTGCCCGTGGCGCTCATCCTGCTGCTCCTCATCTTTGGCAGCGTGGTAGCGGCCGGTTTGCCACTCGGGGTTGGCGTACTGACGATTCTGGCCGGGCTCGCCGGAACGTTCATGCTCACACGGGTAACCGACGTCTCCCAGTACGCGCTCAACGTCGTCACGTTGATCGGGCTCGGCATCGCCATCGACTACTCCCTTTTCATCGTCAGTCGCTATCGCCATGAGCTGGCAGCCGGAGCCACCCGCGAGGACGCACTCGCGAAGACGATGGCCACCGCCGGCAGAGCGATCACGTTCTCTGGCGTGACGGTCGCGATCGGCCTTTCGGCGATGCTCTTCTACCAGGGCACCTTCCTGGCTTCAATGGGCGCTGCCGGAGGGCTGGTCGTGGCGGCGGCCGTGATCTACGGCCTCACTTTCCTGCCCGCCCTTCTGGCCATCCTTGGGCCTCGCGTCGACCGGCTGCCGCTACCGCTCGTAGGGCGGACCGGATCGAACGACCGCGGCCTTTGGCGCAGGCTCGCGAGTTGGGTCATGCGCAGGCCTTTGCTGGTATTGACGCCGACATTGGCTCTGCTTGTGACGCTGGGAACACCCTTCTTGCACATGCGGCTGGCCAATGGCGACGTCGACCAGCTGCCCACCAGGATCGAGGCGCGCCAGGGCTACGACAACCTGGTCCATAACTTCCCCGGCCAGGACCAGACCAATTTCGCGGTCGTGATCCAGTACCCGGCGGGCACCCCGCTCTCCGCCCAACATATCGGCGACCAGTACGACCTCAGTCGCAGGCTCGCCACCATCCCCGGCGTTCTGCGCGTGAACAGCATCTATGCCGCCGATCAGTCACTGGGACGAGCCGACTATCAGCGACTGTACTCCGGCGATCCCGGGCACCTGCCGCCCGACGTCCGGCAGGCGGTGGGCACGAGTCTCGTGCTGATGACGGCGGTCAGCAATCAACCGGCATCAAGCGACCCGGCTCGCAACATTCTCAAGGCGATCCGCGCAGAACGAGTCGGCGACGGCGGCCAGATTCTGGTCACAGGCCAGACGGCCTTCGACGTCGACATCATCAACTTCATCGTCAGCCGCACTCCGATCGCTGTCGGTTTCGTGATCCTGGTGACCTACCTGGTGCTCTTCCTCCTGACGGGTTCGCTGGTTCTACCGTTCAAGGCTGTACTGCTCAATCTGCTCTCGATCTCGGCTTCGTTCGGAGCGCTGGTCTGGATCTTTCAAGACGGCCACCTGAGCAGCGTCCTCGGCTTCACACCTCAGTCGATTGATCCCAGCGTGCCAGTGATCCTGTTCGCCATCGTCTTCGGTATGTCCATGGACTACGAGGTGCTGCTCGTCAGCCGGATCCACGAGGAGTACACCCGCGCCGGCAACAACACCAACGCCGTTGCCGAAGGGCTGGAGAGGAGCGGGCGCCTGATCACCGGCGCAGCCGCGATCATGGTCGCCGTCTTCCTGGCGTTCGGCCTGGCGGAAGTCGAGTTGATCAAGTCGATCGGCATCGGCCTGGCAGTGGCGGTGGCGCTCGACGCGACGATTGTCCGGGCTCTGATCGTGCCGGCTGTGATGCGAATCCTTGGTGATTACAACTGGTGGGCTCCGCATCCTCTGCGCTGGCTGCACACTCGCGCGGGCCTTGGGGAGTTCGGCGACGCCCAGGTGAAGCAGGTGGCTTAGGGAGTCCACACTGGGAAAGGGCGTTGTGCGCGGCACCTGGTCCACATGATGCTCAGTTGTGACGCGCCGGGGGCCTGCCTCGGCTAGCCTTGGCGCATGGCGCACTACGTCGTCCGGCTCCGGCGAGGGGGGCCCTGGGACTGGTCGCGCGACATGCGCGAGCAGGTTCGCTGGGACGAGCACGCACGTTTCATGGACGGCCTCGTCGACGCGGGTTTCGTCCTGCTCGGCGGCCCACTCGAGGGCGACCGCGAGGTGCTGTGGATCGTCGAGGCGGAGTCCGAGGACGCGATCCACGAGCGGCTGGGGGAGGATCCCTGGGCGGAGAGCGGCATGCTGCGGCCGGCCCGCATCGAGCGCTGGACAGTCCTGCTCGACGGCCGCCGGTAGGTTCGCTCTGTGCCAGGCGGCGCGTCCTTGCTGAGCCCGAGCTGCGTCCTCGAGGCGTAGGGCCTCCCAGCGGCCGCTCGCAGGCGTGCTCAGCAGTGACTTACAGACCATCCGGCGAGACATGCGGTCCTGGCCGTCCCGCTAGTTGACATTGACCCAGGGGTAGGTTCCACCGTAGGGGGGGTCGGGCCACGCAGCCCGGTGTCCGGTCAACTACTGATGGAACAAGGAGTGCAGGCCAAATGGTGTCGAAACCGACGATGACGGAACGCCCGGAGCAGCACTACGTCGGCATTCGAGCTCGAGTGACGATGGAAGAGTTGGGAAGGGTGGTGCCACCGCTGTGGCCGGAGGTGTTCGCCTGGTTGGGAGAGCGGGGCATGGCGCCGGCCGGGCCGCCCTTCATTCGATACCTGATCGTGAACATGGATGGGGAGCTCGAGGTGGACGCCGGCGTTCCGATCGCTTCAGCGGTGTCCGGGGATGAGCGCGTTCAGCAAGGGGTTTTGCCCGCCGGTCGGTACGCGTCACTCATCCACACCGGCCCTCCTGAAGACCTCGTCGTTGCGAACGCCGCACTCTTGCGATGGGGAGCGGAGAGCGGCGCGGAGTGGCAGATGAGCGGCGAGAGGTGGGCTGCACGAATGGAATCATCACTCACCGATCCGAGCAGGGAACCGGATCGTAACAAATGGCAAACTGAGGTGGCCTATCTCACGGCCTGAGGGTGCGACCGGCATGAACGGAGCGGAGGACCGGCCGATCCGGGTCGGTGAGGCGAAGTCGGCCGGACCGCTGCTGAGCATTGGCGTCTTCGCGCGCAGGTCGCGACTGTCGGCGAAAGCTCTGCGGCTCTACGACCGGTTGGGCTTGCTGACGCCGGATTACGTCGATGAGACCAATGGATACCGGTGGTACCGAGAGAGCCAGCTCGCAACGGCACGACTGGTGGCGATGCTACGGCGGCTCGACATGCCGCTGGAGCATGTGGCGCGGGTCGCGTCCGCGGACGGGCCACAGGGCGCGGCCATCATTGCGTCCTACTGGGCGGCGGTTGAGCGGCGAATCGCCTCTCAACGCGAGTTGGCAGCGCACCTCCAGACCAGGCTGCGAGGAGAGGGGGAGACCTTCGGCAGGTTCGAGATTCGGGAGCGTGAGGTACCTGATCAGCTGGTGCTAACCGAGCAGCGGCACCTGCACGTGGACGTCCTGGCGGGCTGGCTCGGGGCGACGATGAGTCGACTGGCGGAAGCCGCGCAGGACCTCGGAGGCGTGGTCGGACCGATGTTCGCCATCTACCACGGCGAGGTGGACGAGGACGGCGACGGCCCCGTGGAGGTCTGCGCGCCGATCAGTCCGGCCCTGGAGTCGTCGACTGGACTGGCGATGCGTCGCGAGCCCGCGCATCACGAGGCATACGTCAGGCTGATCAAGGCGCAGGTCGAGTATCCACAGATCCTCTCAGCGTTCGATGCAGTCGCTCAGTGGATCAGTTGCCGCGGGCGGCGTGCTCCCGGCGCCCCTCGGGAGGTGTACTTCACCGACTGGGAGTCGGCCGCACCGAGTGATGAGGTGTGCGACGTGGCATTCCCAATGCGATAGACGTTGTGCTGCTCGGCTTCAGATCTCGCACCGGACGAGAGTTCCAGGCCTCGCTCCCGTCACTCCCGCAGAGGACAACCTCGGCTACGAATGCCCGCCGCGGACTCGATAGAGGTCCCGGAGCAACGCGATCTCCGCCCCGTGCTGTGTGAGCTCGCGGTTGACGTGCAGGATTACGTCGGCGAACGGGAACTGACCGTCCAGCGTGCCTGGTGGGCCCTGACTGCGCCGCTCGAGAGCGACCTCGTCGAGGCCGTCGAGGCCAGTGCACCAGCCGGCGTAGGCCTCTTCAGCGAAGGCCAGGCCCCCCGCGGCCGTGCCGGGCCACTCGATCGCAGCCATGGTCAGCGAGCGATCCGCGAAGTGGTGGTTGACCCGGAGCGTCAGCCCCGAGGCGATGTGACACAGGCGCCAGGCGATCGTCGTCACCGGCGGCGGCTGCGGCTCCGGCCGCACCCAGTCGATGGTGAAGCGCCCGTCCGGCCCTGGCCGCACGCTCCAGCAGCCGGGAGCCGGTTCCCAGAAGTACTCGTCATCGGTAAGGCCCTCGAACCGCGGCCGCAGGACCGAGATCCACTGAAAGTCAAGCTGGCGTCGGAGCGTGGCGAGCCATTCGGCAGGAGTCATCGCGTCTCCCGGTCTGGTGTCGCTGCCATTATGTGCCCGCTCCGCAAGTCACGGCGTCCGTCGGCACCACGGTCCTGGAGTTCGAGTACCCGATGGTGTTGGCGCGCGCCCGAGCGGCGGGTGGGTGACGTGCCGGCGCTTCAGCTTCGGGCTCTTTCCTTGCGGGGGGACAGGTGCTCAAACTGGGTTTGATCCCGAAGCGAGCTTAGCGCAGCGCGCGCGACACGCGACGATCTCTGAAGGAGCGACCGCATCAACGAGCAGGATATGACCAGTGTCGAACGAATGTTCACCTCCCGGCGCATCGCCGTTGCACCCGGCGTCCGCGCCACCGTTGAGGGGCGCTGCGGGGCTGCTTGTGAGTCTTGTGGCCTCGCCTGGCCGTGGGCGCTCGACCTCTTCCGCGTCAGCGAGGATGGCCCCAACACAGCAGCCAACCTGGTGGCGCTCTGTCCCAGGTGCTCGGAAGATCGGGTCGGTCCCTGCACTCCGCTGGTGGCCCATCATGGCCTCAGAGAGCGGATGCGGTTCGCCAACAACAGGCGAGCTGCGGTGCACCCGCTCACGCCGGCTCGCCGCCGCGCCCTGATCGCGTCACGTGGCGGTTGCTGTGAGATTTGCGGCATTTCCGGCAGCCTGCGAACTCTCGAGGTCCACCACGTGCTCGCCGTTCTCCAGGGCGGCCACGACGGCGAGGACAACCTGCAGGTGCTCTGCTTCGCTTGCCATCGCCAGGTCCAGCCCTGCATGACCGGCTGCGGCGGCTGGGCCAAGAAGCCGCGGCAGCTCTGCCGGCACTGTCTGACCCGGAAGCGGCTGGAGGATCTGATTCCTGAGGCGACCTGGGAGGAGATCAAGGCACGGTATCCCAGCTTCGTGGCCCAGTGGAAGCCTGGCTACGAGCCCAACGCTTTGCCACGGCCGAACAATGACCGGCAACCATCAGCCGACAGTAATTGGGGAGCCATACCAAACCGCACTACCGAGGTCCGGGCCAGCAGCGCTCCAAAAGCCTGATCCCGCACGAGCGCGGGCGGAATGTGCATGACGTGGACGCGCGTCCGACGCCGGCAAGCGTCGGACCGGTCCGGCGTCGAGCCACCAGGCGTTGGCCGGGTCCAGGAACGTGGGACCGCCGACGATACCTCCACCCACCAGCAAGCTGAACGATCCGAGGCTGAACGGTACTTGAGAACTCCGCCACGTTAGTCCGCTGTCGGTGGTGGTCTCCAGGCGTCCTTGACCCCACGCCACTCCGTGATCTCGATCGAGGAACGTCATTGCCAGGGCACCCGGCGGATGCTTAATCCAGGTGTGACCGCCATTGGACGTCTGGTAAATGGCAGGCGACGGACCGATCATGGTTACCGCACCGTGGTCGGCATCTCCGAAGAACGCCATCCGTAGCTGGAGCCTTGGTACTGCCGTTGGTCGTGGGGCTGGTGGCTGCGAGGTCGATTGAACAGACCGGACCAGGCCAGGTCCGAGGTAGACCGCCCCCGCGGCCGTCAGCGCCACGACCGCCAGCCCCATCAGCGTCAGCGCTCGCCGCGCTCGCGTCGATGCCGGCTCCACGTCCTCAGCGTCCCACAGCAGTCTGGAGGATCAAGCGAGCCCATGCAACGGCAGCCATCGCGAGTCTTGCCGCTTGCGGTTAAGCAGACCTGGACATACGAACGTCTGTACGGTACAATTGAGGTCTGAGGTCGATGGCATCAGCAGCGCTCTACGCGGAGCCCGTGACTCGACTGCAAGAGGCGATCGACCTGCTCGCCCAGGAAGACCTGGAACTGGTTCCCGCCGCCAGCCTGAGTGACGACCTGCGCGGCCTTCGCTCCGCTATCGAGCGCATGGAAGCCGAGTTCAGCCGCCGCCTGGAGCGCTGCGACCGCAACCAGGGCTACGCGCCCAGCGGCTACTGCAGCGCCGCCGGCTGGCTGAACGACGAGTGCCGGATGACACGCAGCACGGCCTGGGAGCGGGTGCGCCAGGCGCGGCGCCTGGCAGAGCTGCCGGCCACCGCGGCCGCCTTCGCCGCCGGCGACGTCAACCTGGCCCACGTCAGTGTGATCACCCGCTCTGCCGAGCAGGTGGGCTGCGAGGCGCTGCGGGACGCTGAACCGATCCTGCTGGAGGCGGCCAGGAGGCTTGACGCCCGGCAGCTGCGATACGTGACCGCCCAGCTCCGGCACTGCCTCGACCCCGACGGCAGCCTCAAAGACGCCAACCGCGACTACGAGCGGCGCCACTTCTACCTCTCGGAGCTCCTGGACGGCATGTTCGCCATCGACGGCATGCTCGACGCCGAGGGCGGCTCCCTGCTGCGAAGCGCGCTGGACGCCCTGATGGGACCGCCAGAGCGGGACGACAGGGGGCCCCCTTTCATGCCTCGGTGACCCGCGTCCAGGTGGGTGCCGGCTCGGAGGTTCTGAGCGTGGGCAGGGCGACCCGGGTGGTCCCGGCGGCGCTGCGCAAAGCACTGATGCCTGAGAGATCGCCACTGCCAGTTCCCAGGCTGCGGGCACCCGGCCCGGTGGGCTGATGCCCATCACCTCGAGCACTTGATCGAGGGCGGCAAAACGTGCCTCAGCAACCTCGCCCTCGTGTGCCGGCGCTGCCATCGGGCCGTTCATGAAGGCGGATGGCGGCTGGTTCGCGACGCCGGCGGCGTGATGAGCGTGACCGCCCGGGCGCCGTGATTACCCACGCCCGGCGCGCCGGGGCCTGAGGCTCGCTACGTTTCGGCGCAGGCCGA
>Ga0126378_10001382_pt1 | contig 18097 bp, 17 predicted proteins | sample PanSoiMetPlot_23_FD_92587 | JGI IMG/M metagenome (GOLD analysis project Ga0126378, IMG submission 92587) | Tropical forest soil microbial communities from Panama - MetaG Plot_23 | ecosystem: Environmental > Terrestrial > Soil > Tropical forest > Bulk soil | place: Panama | collected 2016-02-17
ATGCATGGATGGGAATTCCAGTGTTTGAATCGCCTGCGCGACGAGGGCGCTTATTCTGCTTTCGCCCTTCTCGATCCCTTGTGGAGGATCGAGCCATAACGACACTATTTCGCAAGCACAGGCGCAAGCGATCTCGACTGAACTTTTCGGCGCCATGAATTCGGCAATGGTCGCGGGGCTGGGACCGGCAGATCTTAGCAAAGCAGAAAGGCCGGCATCGCTCGGGCAGGATATCGAACGCGCGCACTCGGCATCCGACTGCGCGGTTACGAACAATGGCAAGTCGTGCAATATTCCCGTCAGCAATCCCGGGCCGTGCCCGAACGGAGGCACGATCAGCGTGAACGGGGATTTCATTTACACGCTTGACAACTCCGGGAATGGCAAAGACAGCTCGACTCTGACGCTGACGCCTTCGGCCTGCGTGGTGGACAATCTCGCGCTCAACCGGAATCCCAATGTAACGTTTGCGATGTCATTTCCCCTGCAGAGTGATGCGCTGACGTATCCGCTCCCGTTTTCGGGGTTGGGCGGGATTTCGTTTGGACCCAATCCGTCGGGGAGCTGCAGCATCAAAAATGAGAGCCAGGGTGACTTCAGCGACATCATGCAGTGTGAGTGGGTCGATTTGCGGGCGATCGGTTAACGGCAGCTGCTAGCAGGAGGCGACACGCAAAGTCCCTCCACTACGCTCGCGCTCTCGCTCTGGTCGGGATGACCGCTTAAAAACTATCCGGCTTTCTTGCGCATCTTCGCACCCATGCGCAACAGTTTCCTGACGGTTCCGGTGGGCAGGCGCTTCATCTGGTCGTGAAGTTCGGTGACTGCTTCGAAAAATCCGGCCATGGCTTCGAAGCGCTCGCGAGTGTAGTCGGCGCCGGATTCTTTTGGATCGAGCTCGGCGAGGCAGCGGCGAAGCATCTCGCGAGTGGGGTCGACCTCACGACGCTTTCTCTGCTCGATCACGAGGCGAAACATCTCCCAGACGTCTTTCATGGATTCGTAGTGCTCACGGCGATCGCCGAGAACGTGTACAGCGCGGACAATGCCCCAGGTTTCCAGTTCGCGGATCGACGTGCTTACGTTGGAGCGGGCAACGCTGAGGGTGTGGGCAATTTCTTCTGCTGGGAGCGGCTTGGGGGACAGATAGAGGAGTGCGTGAATCTGGGCTACCGTGCGATTGATCCCCCAGCGCGTGCCCATCTCGCCCCAGTGGAGGATGTATTGTTTTTGGAGTCCAGTTAGTTCTGCCATATCTGCGATTTCGGTAAGGGCAGAATATATAGAAACGTAGGGCTCGTCCACAGAATTGCTGCCGAACATCCCCTTCGCTTCCCTCGGGGGGCGGGCGGAGGAATGCGTCCGGCGCTGCACCAGCATGGCTTGACCATTGGGCGCGTGTGACTTACAGTGGCGGCACTTCCAATTCGGAGGCTCGTATGCTCGACGGATTCAAGAAATTCATCCTGCGCGGGAATGTTGTGGATATGGCGGTGGGCGTGGTGGTGGGCGCGGCGTTTGGAGCCGTGGTGACCGAACTCACGAAGGCGTTTCTGACTCCGCTGATTGCTCTGGTGGTTGGCAAGCCCGACTACTCGAATCTGAAGTTCGCGGTCCGGGGCACGATGTTTCCAATCGGCGAATTCATCAATGCCGTCATTTCGTTTGTGCTGATCGCGGCGGCGGTCTATTTCTTTGTAGTGGTGCCGATTAACTGGTTAGTGGCCCGAATGCAGAAACCCCCGGCTCCGCCTGCGCCGACCACGAAGAAGTGTCCCGAGTGCCTGAGTGACATTCCGATCCAGGCTAAGAGGTGTGCGCATTGCACGCAGGTGGTGATGGGAAAGGCGGCCTAGCTTCTCAGATTTCGCAACTCTCGCGAACAAAGGTCAAAGTCCCCCCGTGCTTTCTCTCGAGATTCCTTGCAGTTCAGAGCAAAAATCCCCACTCTAAACGTCGCAAATGCGCGAGGTTTGGAATGGGCCACCCCCCAAAGTCCCACCAGTCTCACGTAACATGGCAGCATGAGGTTTTGTCTGGCTTTGATCTTCTTGATGTGGACACTCGCGGCCGCTGCGGTGGCGCAGGTCCCGTCTTCTTCCTCCTCGAAACCCAAGAAGAGTTCGTCTTCGCGATCGGTCCCGGATATCACAGCCGGGACGGTGGCGAATGGGGTGTATCGGAACCGGGGGTTTGCTTTGACTTGCAAGATTCCTGCGGGGTGGGTGCTGAGGACTGAAGAGATGAACGCTCGAGAGGCGGCGGATTCCGAGGACGGCGGCTTAGAAACAAAATCTTCACCACAGGGAACACAGGGGAACACAGGGGAAGGTGGGCGGGTCCTGCTCGCGGCGTTTTCGCGGCCTCCGGATGCACGGGGGAAGGAGGTGAATGCGTCGATTGTGATTGCCGCGGAGCCGGTGGGGACTTATCCGGGGCTGAAAGAGGCGGCGCAGTATTTTGGACCACTCACTGACGTTGCCAAGGCTCAGGGATTCAGCGTCGACGCAGAGCCGTATGAGATCGAGATCGGGACTAAGGTCGTGGTGCGGGGAGATTTTCATAAAGATGTTGGCTCGAGGGTGATGCGGCAATCGACGCTGGCGTTTCTAGCGCAGGGGCATGCGGTGTCGATTACCGTAATTGGCGGGACTGAGGACGAGGTTGAGGACTTGATTGAGGGCGTGAGCTTTGGGGCGGGCAAATAAACTTCGTTTCCGCGGAATTTGCGGAGGAACGCCGATTCATCAGAGGCCCGGGTGTGGGTGCTGGAGTAGGGATCCTTCGACCGCGCGTGGGTGCCTTATCGGCACTCACGCTCCGCTCAGGATGACATCCGCGATACTTACTGTGACGTGACGGCGCGCTCCTTGATGTCGATCGAGATTTGCGGCGGGTGGAGTAGGGTGTTGTGGATCAGACAGTGATGGACGGCGCGTTCTACGCCGGCGCGGTGCGGGTCGGGGAGATCCGCGGGAGTTTCAATTTCAATGCGGAAATTGTCGATGCGAGGCACGGGCTCTTTCACCTTGTCGGCCAAGACGCGGACGTGCGTGCCTTCGGTCGCCAGCTTGAACTTGCGCAGGTATTGCGCTGCGTAGAATCCGGCGCAGGAGGCGAGCGCCGCGAGGAGGAGTTCGGGCGGGGTCATCCCTTCGTCGTAGCCTCCGTTCTCGGCGGGTTGATCGCAGGCGATGGTGTGTTGACGAGCTTTGATTTCGAATTGGACTCTGCCGAGATGTTGGGCTGTGACTTCCATGATGGCCATCCTCCGGGACTGAAGCCCCTGAATCTTTTATGAACCTCACGCGGCGCTGAAGCGCCGCTTGTTCACACCTCCCGAACGCCAATCCGAGAGCGCTGGCTTTGACTCATTGCGGCGCTTGCCTTTCAGAGCGCGTCAGGGCTGCCTCAAGATGCGCCCGGACCAGGTCGCGGGCGCGGTGCAGGCGCGCCTTCATGGCGGCGCGGGAAATCCCGAGTTTCCGTGCGGCTTCGTCGCCTGGAATATCTTCGATATCGCGCACGGTGTAGACCGCGCGATAAAGTTCGGGCAGAGTGGAAATCGCGTGATCTAGTAGCTGCTTCAACTGGCGGCGCGCCAGGCTTGCCTCGGGACTGGGGTCACCCGCCGGAAGTTCGCGACCTTCCTCATCGAGCGTGGAGAGCTGGAGCAGAGGCAACAAGGCCTCTCGTTCCTTCAATTGCCAGCAGACGCGGCGGGCGATCTGTGCGAGCCACGCGCGGAAGGCCGACGAGTCGCGGAGCTGATTGAGGTGTCGATACGCTTTCAGCAGTGCCTCGATTAAAACGTCCTCGGCGTCTTGGCGATTGCCGCATACGCGCAGCATCTGACGGTAGACCGCGTCTTTGTGCTGGCGGGTGAGGGCGTCGAAGTCGGGGTCGTGTGGCTCCCGTACCATGCGGTTATTCTGACAATGGCAATGCTCGACGGATGTATCCAGAATCACAGGTTGCGCAGTGGTATTTCCATTCCGAGATGTGCCGTCGAAAATCCCCACTTCTGGCAAACCCGGGCAGTAGGGCACCCCAATCGCTTCTTGTTTCGCGATTGGCATTACTGTCCACCTGTTAACGGGTTTTGCTCTGACGCGTCGGATTTGCAATTTTTCGCTTTGTTCCGGGGCATACGCTGGAGGAGTTCGGCCATCGGGCAGATGTCAGTGAGCCCGGCGAAGGTGAGGCCCGCGCCTATAAATGCTGCGAGGAAGAGCCGATCGGCTTTGCTTAGGAGAGCAAGCGCCGACGCGGTCAGGACGATCAGACCTGCGCCGAATCGGACCTGACGTTCGAGGGACCAGCCGGATCGTGTGCTCTGCACATTGGGAAGTCCCGCGTCGATCCAGGCGCTGGTGCCACCTTCGAGAACTGAGACCTGGGCGATCGCACGGCTCGAGTACGCTGGCGGTCATGTGAGCGCGCTTGCCCATGTGGCAGATCAGGACGACGGGCTTGATTGTGCTTAGGTCCTGCAGGCGCGGCTCGATCTGGGCCATGGGGATATTTATGGCGCCGGGGATGTGGCCAGTCGCGAATTCGGATGGAGAGCGCACATCGATCAGCTGGGAGTCGGCGGAGCGGCTTCTCAGGTCCGCGACGGTAATGGTTGCGGTCAAGTTCCTCCTGTTTGGGAAGAGCGGGGGATGGAGCAAAAGGATTCATGGCATTTCGACGGGTGCGGAAACCTAGGCGTTTGGGAGGGAGTAGAAATCCTTGGATTGCGCCGGGTTGCCGTTATCGGCAGTCGGGCTGGCCTTTCCGAAGTTTGATGCGCCAGCGACTGCGGTCCTTTTGCCCGCAAAGACGCTCGCTTAGGATGCCGGGTTGCTTGAGGCTGAACCCCAGATCCCTCGGCTCCGCAGCGCATCTGGCTTCGCAGAATCTCGGGATGACGGAGTTCGCTAGTCCTCGCCCTTTAATGACAGAGTGGGTTATTCCAGGGGTTCGGGGTGAAGGCTTAGGTCGGTTTCGCCGCGGGATTTTTTTTCGGCGTATTTTTTCATCCAGGCTTCCCACGATTTTCCGGCGGCGGTATCGCGGCCGCTGAAGGCCAGGGCGGCGATATCAGAGTACGGAATCGAGACCTTTTCGTTCGAGGTTTTAGGATAGAGGCGGACTTGCGAGTCGGTTAGTGATTTCCCCGTGCGTCGGTCGAACAGGTAGCCTTCGATTTTAGATCCGTCTTTACGGGTGATGGTGATGTCGCCTCGGTAGTCGAAGGCTTTTTCTAGCGCCTGGCGGAGATCTTCTTCATTCGCCACGTCGGGGATCCAGCCTTCCAGGTTTTCGTGCTTTACGCCGGGGGCGACTTCCAACGCATCCGCGTTTTGGATATGGGATGGGTGTTGGTCGGTGTGGCCTGCTTCTTTGCCGGTCATAGATAGCCACGAGTCCCGCGTTGTGGGCCGCGAGCAAGCAAATCTTCACCACCGAGGACACGGGGAACGCGACCCTCCCCTTCGCTCAGGGACGCGGGACCGACGAAAGCGTCCGTCCCTACACGATTCTTGTTACGCTCGAGACTCATGGAGCGATTCCGCTGGGGGACTGATCTGGATCAGAGGATGCACTGGGGCTTGGGGTTCTTCCAGCATGCGCTGGGCTTCTTCATCTTTGTAGCTGGTGAAGAGTGTCGCTTTTACAGTCGCTAAGAATCCGCCCAGGGAGCTGAACGTTGCGTTTACTGCGCTTGCTTCGTAGCCGCTGTGGACCATGCAATTGGCGCAAGCGGGATTGCCCGATTCGGTTCCGTAGTTTTGCCAGTCTGTGGTTTCGATCAACTCCTGAAAGTTCTCGGCGTATCCGTCTTGCAGCAGGTAGCAGGGCTTTTGCCAGCCGAAGACGTTATAGGTGGGCATGCCCCACGGAGTGCAGGGGTATGTGCGCTTGCCCATCAGGAATTCCAAAAACAGTGGCGAGAGGTTGAACTGCCAACGCTTCTTGCGATTGGAGAGGATCGCTCGGAACATGCGTCGGGTGCGGGCACGCCCCAAGAAATGCTTTTGGTCGGGCGCTTTGTCGTAGGAGTAGCCCGGGGAGAGCATCATGCCTTCGACGCCCAGGTCCATCATTTCGTCGAAGAAGGCGCGGACGGATTTGGGATTCGCACCGTCAAACAGAGTCGTGTTCGTCGTGACTCTGAAACCCCGGTGGAGGGCTTCTTTTATCGCATCGACCGCGATGTCATATCCGCCTTCGCGGCAGACTGCCAGGTCGTGCTCTTCGCGCTGGCCGTCGAGGTGAACGCTAAAAGTCAGGTACTTGCTTGGCTTGAATAAGTCGATCTTCTCTTTTAGAAGTAGGGCATTGGTGCAGAGATAAATGTACTTCTTGCGGGTGACCAAGCCTTCGACGATCTTGTCGATCTGGGGATGCATCAAAGGTTCGCCGCCTGGGATCGAGACCATGGGAGCGCCACACTCGTCGACGGCGCGGAAACATTCTTCGGGGCTAAGATCCTTCTTGAGGATGTGGGCGGGGTATTGAATTTTGCCACATCCGGCGCAGGCCAAGTTGCAGCGGAACAGCGGTTCCAGCATAAGAACTAGCGGGTACTGCTTCCTTCTGGCTAGTTTTTGGCGAATCACGTAGCTGGCTACGGTCCACATTTGAGAGACTGGTACTGGCATGCTTGGGGAACCCCTTCCGGCTATTTTATCAGGGAATTGTGTCGGGGTTTGGAGGGGAACCACCCGGGCTAAAGCCCCTGTTTTGTTTAATCTTACTCGGGCACTGAAGCGCCGCTCTTCGAGCATCGATCAGGCTTTTGTGAGGATCCGCGGTTAAGTCTCGGGATGCGGCAGCATGCACGAGGGCTTCGCCCCCGGGACCGACGAATGCGTCGGTTCGTGCGCTGGCGCAATCTCTGCAACCCGGGGGTATGTTCCTCCGTCTAAGGGAGTGACCTTTGGTTGGCTCCACGTCCAACGGGACTCTTGTCGCGCCGGAGGAAACCCGGTACCCTAATCCGGTCATTTGTATGTTTAGCCCCCACCCGAACCTTGCTGATGAAGTGAACCGTGGGATCATCCAGTCGGAGATCGAGGGCGGAGTGTTTCTAAACGACCTGCCGCCGTCTACGGTGCTGGAGATTCAGACGATGCACCACTGCTATCGGGCCGTCATGCTCGGCGGGTGCGAAGCGCTGCTGTCGGGACACCCGGAGTTTTGTCCGGAGCCGGTGCAGGTGGCAATTTCGGGGTCGACTTGGGGCGGATCGATGCTGAAGCTGCAATTTGTAGGCCGCGGGATGCATCTGGAGTTTCGGCACCCGCAGTATCCGATGCCAATCGTGACGTCGCCTATTCAGGAGATCCGTGACCAGGTGGCGTTGCCGGCCCTCGACCTGGATACGCGGTCGCAGGGGGCGCATTCGTAACGGGCCGGTTTCCAGCCCTGGGCTTGCGCTGACATTTTTCTTTCGTCCTTCTCCTCTAATCGTTGGTCGAATCGCCGATCTTCGGGCGCGCATCCTGCGGTGCGCCGAACTGATTTAGCGGCACAGTTCGTGATCTGCCCACGCCCCTTCGACAGTGCTCGGGCCCGCGGACGGACGACTGCGTCCGTCGCTACACGAGCGACTGTGATCCGAAACATGTGATCCGAAACATTGACTTGATACGGCTGACGCTCTAGTATTCCGGCCAGCGGGCTTGCCGGCTCATCCATGGCTTTATCTATCAATTCGCGGGAAGTTTCACAGGTCACCATCCTCGATATCCACGGACGCATTGTGCTGGGGGATGAGATTCATTCTCTCCGGGACGCGGTGCGCAAGCTGGTTGGGGAAGGCAAGAAGAAGGTCATTCTCAATCTGGCGGATGTGGATTACATCGACAGCTCGGGAGTCGGCGAGTTAGTAGGATGCTTTACGACTGTGCGCAATGCGGGGGGTGAGTTGAAACTATTAAACCTTTCGCAGAAGGTGCACGACGTGTTGCACGTGACCAAGCTTTATACGGTGTTCGATATTCGGGATGATGAGTTTCATGCAGTGAAGTCGTTCGATTATTATTTTGCCAAGTGAGGACCCGGGGCTGGAGCCGCTCCGAGGCTCCTGCTTTTCAGGGCGCTGAAGCGCCGCTCTTCCACGCTGGATGTCCTGCCCGAACAACCCCACTAAGTCATTTCGCTACCAGCAGTCGACACTCCCTCCGCTTCGCTCAGGGTCGCGGGACGAAGGAATGCGTCCGTCCCTACACGCTTTGATCCTTTTTGTTACGTTACACAACACTGCATTCGGGTTAGGATATCCGCAACGTCCCAGGGCCACCGGAGTCGCTCGTGCGGGAGTGGCTGAGTGAATGGCAGTGAAGATCGTCGACCGCTTCAGCAGAAGACTGCCAGAGAATTGATCTGGACTTCTAACCGGACATTTCAGGGCTGGACCTGCTCCCAGTGCGAGTGGAATTCTCCGCTGCCCACGTTGCTGAGCGATGCGGATGCACGCATGGCCTATGACCGGTTGGCAGCGGCCAAGTTTCGTGAACACATGTGCGCGGATCATCTGACGCGGCTCGGGATGATTGAAGACGACGAGAGTTTTACAGCGCGCATCCGGAAACTGGTTTCGCAGGGATTCAAGCCTAAGGATGCGGTCGAGTTATTTCTGCAGGAGGCTGCGCTGGAGTTTCGGAACGAGCCGAAGACACTGGCTCGGGCGAAAGCTGAGGGAGAGGATTTCTTGCGGCGGGTGCGGGCGGGGTTGATTTGAAGACACAGCAGTAAAGACCGATCACCACGAGGGCCTCTCAGGGCAATGGTTCGGCAATTCCAGTGCCCGCCATCGGAAAGACACCAGGTCCCTCGACGGCCTCGGGATGACAGTGATTCGGTGAACTCTAAATACTGTTTTCGAGAGAGAGGAATTCAGAGCTACACAAATCGCATTCACCTCCCGACAATTCATTCGTAGCGCAGGGCCACCATGGGGTCGACTTTGGTGGCACGCCTGGCGGGGATGTAGCACGCCATCAGGGCGGTCGCGACTAGGAGTGCGACTACGGCGGCGAACGTGAGCGGATCTGTGGCGCTTACGCCGAACAACAGCGACGAGAGCGTCCGCGTAAGCGCCAATGATCCGGCTAAGCCGATCAGTACACCTATCACGATCGTGCGCATGCCTTGGCTCAGGATCATGATCAGGACGTCGCGGGAGCGCGCGCCCAGGGCGACACGGACTCCGATCTCGCGCGTGCGCCGGCTTACGGAGTAGGCCATTACGCCGAAGACACCGGCGGTTGCAAGTAACAGAGCGACAATTCCGAAAATCGCGATCAGGACAAGATTGAAGCGGCGGGAGCCTAGCGACGCAGAATAGATCTGCGAGAACGTGCGGAAGCGCGGAGGAATCTCCGGATTCAGGTCTTGCAGGACACGGCGCGCGCTGGTCGTTAGGAATTGGGTGTCGGCGTCGGTCAGCATGGCGATGGTCATCCAGGGCACGGGACGCTGGAACAAATCGACATAAACCGTCGGGCGGGGCGGGGCTTCCAGGCCGTACTGGTGAACGTCGCCGACGATGCCCACGATGGTCAGCAGGCGAATATCGCCGTCCATGTTGCCGAATTCAAGAGTCAGGCCGATCGGATCTTGGCCGGGCCAGCGAGTGCGAGCGAGCGATTCACTGATTACCGCGACGTGAGGCGAGTCGGCTGTGTCGCGATCGTCGAACAGGCGTCCGCGAAGCAGAGGGATGCCGAGGGTCTGGAAATATCCCGTGGTAGCGACGCCGAAGTCGGCATTCCCGCCGCGATCCTTGCGCTGAAACAGAAGATCGAAGTCCCGAGAGAGTTCATCCAGGGTCTTGGGGATTTTTGGGAGTTCGTCTTGTGTCATGACCAGGAAGCTACCGTCGGGAATGCCGCCGTTCATGGGGAGACCGTTTATAGCGCCGACCTGGTGCACGCCCGGAATCTGCCTGACGCGCTCGATGAGCTGCGCAAAGAAGACGGCCTGGCCGGCCTTGCCCTTACTGTCGGCCCAGTCCAGCCAGGGCAGGTTGACGTCCATAGTGACGATCTTATCCACGCGAAAACCTGGGTCGACTTCGAGAACTTTCGTGAGGCTGCGTCCGAGCAACCCGGCGCCGACAACAAGGACCAGAGTGATGGCGACTTGTGCAGCGACGATGGCCCGTGCTAGGCGCTGGGTTCGCTGGGAGCCGGATTGCGAGCGGCCGCCTTCGCCTAGTGCTTCACGGACGTCACCTCCAGTCGCGCGTAAGGCGGTGGAGATGCCGAGTCCGACTGCAACTGCGCTGGAGAGTAAAACCGCGAAAATAAGAACCGGGATGTTGATCGAAATGGCATCGAGGCGCGGCAAATCTTGTGGAGCGAGTGCGATCAGTCCCGATATGCCGGAGATTGCTCCCAAAACTCCCAACGCGCCCGCGGCAAGGGAGAGGACGAGCGATTCGGTGAGAAACTGACGAATCAGGCGTCCGCGGCTGGCACCCAGCGCGCTGCGCACGGCGAGTTCGCGTTGCCGGACGGAGGCTTGCGCAAGTAGAAGATTCGCGACGTTCGCGCAGGCGACCAGCAAGAGGAATCCGACAGCGCCGAGAAGGATGAGCAGAGCAAGGCGGGCTCTACCGGTCAATGATTCCTGGAGGGGGATGACCGCTGCGTCTTTGAGGAGATAGTCGCCCGGCTCAGGCGAGGAGTCATGAATCCGGCGGGCTATGGTGCTGATTTCGGCATTTGCCTGCTCGCGCGTTACTCTGTCGCGGAGGCGTGCAACAGCATCGTAGTTGTGGGAGCTGCGGCTGGGATTTTCGCCATCACGGTCGGCCGGAACGATAACCTCAGTGTCGGCCGGAAATTGGAAACCGGGCGGAAGAACGCCGATCACGGCGAAGATGTCTTTGTCGATCTTGAGATGAAGCTGGGATAGATCCGAGGACGAACCGAGATACTGCTTCCAGTATCCGTAGCCAACGAGGGCAACAGGAGCGGAGCCCTTCTTCGCGTCAGGCGCAACAAAATCGCGACCGATGATGGGCTGAACGCGGAAGACTCTCAGGAACTCGGCAGTGACTGCGCCGACCATGGTGCGCGTGGGTTGAGACCCGCCGGAAACGGATGTGATGTTTGCGCTGTATTTCGCGATCGCCTCGAGCGTGCGGTTCTGCTCGCGGAAGTCGTCGAAGTTGGGATCGGCCAGGCGCGACCACGTGCCACGCGTGTTGATTTCGTGGATGGCCATGATTCGGTGGGGATCGTTGTAGGGCAGCGGGCGCAGCAGGACTCCATAGACCCCGCTGAAGATGGCGGTGGTGGCTCCGATCGCTAGAGCCAGTGTTAGAACTGAGACGGCGGTGAATCCAGGGCTGCGGCGGAGGATGCGGAAGGCATGACGGAGGTCTTGAAGGAGCGTTGGCATGGGAGTACCCCGACTCGTTTCTTGTGCAAATCCGATGCCAGCCCCTCAGGTGTCAATTGATTGTGGCCAAAGGGGCCGACGCGATTTGGTGCGTTAGCTTTGACCATCCGCGAACTAAGGTGTACGAAAGCGGACAGGGGGCGTGGTTCATGGCAGCGATCGTACTGGCGGCGAGAGTAGGCTCACGTTGCAAGCTTGGGCACGACTGAAGTCGTGCTCTTCGCGGTTTCTGATATTTGAGACCCGGGGCAGAATGCTGCGCCTTCCCTATCGCCGACCGCAGGGGGACGGAGCAAAGGCTCCCTCCCTGCACAATCGCAATATTTTTTCTTCCCACCGGACGACTCAGTGCTTCGTCAGAATGTCGACGACTTGCCGGCGGTAGCCGTGCGTGCGGGGCGAGTCTGGTTCCCTGAGGATGCAAACGGTTAGAGCCTGCAGCCGGTAATTGTGATCTCGAAATGCGCGAGGGACTCAGGAGTCGTGGGTGTCCAAACGTCGCGGTCTTGCCCCTTGAAAACGCGCGAGCCAAGGGGTAAATCCTGAAGCATCAAAGTCTTTTCGCCGGATTAGCGAAACTACGGCGACTGCCAGACGATCTTGTTCTCCCTGAGTAAACACGTCAGTTGCCGTGGCGAGCCGTGCCGGGATGGCTTGAAGCATTGAGTCGGCTTCGTGGTGGGTGAGCTGCCGGCGTTGCGCAAGAGCTGCTAGCAGATCGGTGGTGTGGGCGGTCGCGCGGACCCCGGTGGAGGTTGCGATCGTAGGCGCGGAGATCGCGTTCGTCCTGTAAATAAGCAATGGCTTCGGCGACCAGGCTGTGTTAGCGCTCGGGCCCAGGGAAGGGAGCCTTGTTGTCCCGGCAAGCGATCTCGGAGAGGCAGAGAGCGGAGAAGGATCGCTTGAAAACGGAATCATTGCCTGTCTCGCCGATGCCGCTCTTCAGGGTGGCGCGCCATTCGTCCGTGAGTGCGATCAGGGTTGGCGTGGAAACGACGCTGCCGCGATAGATCCAGGTCCAGGATGGAGCGGGCAAGATCGTCGCGGAGTTTAGGGTCTCGAGAGGCGAGCATCCCGCTTCGTTCGTGAGCTAGGGCGTCGGGTGATTCGTTGGCAGGGACTGCCGCGGTTGTTTCAGAATCGTGCGCCGGAAGTCTTTGTCATGCTGTGGCTGAGTCGCGTATGCATGCATCGTTGCCAAGCTTGTGAGCAGCAGGATCAGGGTGGTTAGCCATCGCAACATTGCGGTTCTTCCAATGATGGTTATGCAACCGGCTCGGTCTGATTAGAAAGACGGATAAGGATAGAACGAGTTCAACATAGCTGACCTTGTAACCACCTCAAAAACTTCGTGCGCCACCGCGTTTGAGGAACAAGATCACCACAGGGGGGACAGAAGAATACCGGGTTTATGGACTCTTTACCTCGACTTTCCCACATCGGCGATCCATCCTAAGGTTTTTCTTGAATTACGTGTAAGTTATTGAAAGCATTTGCAGTAGAACACGTTTGCCCAAATTGTGGCTTAGATTTCCTCATGCTTCCACAAGGAAGTCTCATCGTCCACAGTTTCTTCACAGTGCAAATCGCTTTTTGTATTGCGAGGTGCGACGAAGTGACGGAGAGTGTGTGAAGCGAAACGTGAGAGTTCCTGGCTGGGCCGGTTGATTGCGGCAGAGCCGGCGGTAACCGGCGATTCTCGAGAGTGAATGGCCGGGGGGAAACTTCCAGAAACCGCGCTTGCGCGAACTGGTTGCCCGGGCTTGCGGCCTCCTCCCCCTTCTGCTCTTCGGAGCAAAAGAAAGGCTGCTGGCCACCGCAAAGTTCCGAATTGCCGTCGCAGGACGGCGATTCGGTGGCTGGGCTTCGCAAAACGGTACTCGCATGGGCGGGCGCTGTCGGGCAGAAGTCTTCATTGCGCCGCCTCCTGCGGTGACAATGGCAGGTCAGGAACACACGAACAGTGCGGTCCGGGGTGGCTGGCCCCGGGCCGCATTCTAGTTTTTAGAGGAAACTGCCCATGCGCTTCATTCAGAGCGAACCCTGTACAGGGCGGGTTCTAGGGCCACTCGGCTGTCGGCGCCTGTGGCTTTGGAAAATGCTGCATCGGGTGTCGTTCCGCCGAGTCGTGGAACCAAACGATCTTTGAGCCGCAAAAATTTCTCCTCGAAGTACCGCGATCATTTACTCGCATTCCGCATGTGTGACCGGATCTGTCAACATTACGCACCTCGATGGATTCCTTCCCAACCGTCATTTCCATTTAGTCGGAATGCGGTTTGCGAGCGCCGGGGGTGGCGGGTGACGAACTTCTGAGCACGCGCAGACAGAACCGCAACAGATAATAAGCGGGCAGAATGCGCAGGGCCCGGCGGGTATAAAAGCGGCGGTAGTAATCAGGACGAGTCCTCGAATCGAGCAGGATGCCCGTAATCAGAAATCCGGAGAGGACGAAGAAAAGATTGACGCCGCCCCCACCCGGACGCGTGAAGTTCAGGAGGATGCGGCCCCATCGGCCAAAGGAGTACCAAGCGTATTGCCAGAAGAACGCATGCAGGCACATCACGCCAAGCACTGCAAGGCCGCGCAGGGTATCCAGTTCCGGCATGAAGGGGCGAAGCCGGGGCGTGGGTTCAGACTGCGCCGCCGGCGTGTGAGCTGAGTACAGGCAGGGGTCATTCGCAATCAGGGAAACGGTTCGGGTCAACCAGCCGGCGGGCCAACCGGAGGGCGATTGCGAACTTCCTGGCTGTGGATCTGCACGGATCACAATCCGGCTATTGATATTCGTTTTTTATTCGCCTACACTCGCATGAGATCAGGACTCGGCTCCGCCATCGCGGGACGGGACGAATGCGTCCCTCCTTACATGTGCTGGTGCCAACTTTTTTTGATTTCAATGGAGATTTCCAGAGGATGCACATCGCATTCACAAGGCGCGGCAGTTTAGTGTCCGCTCTGCGAAATTAAATTTCAGTAGGACGAATCCTTGGCGACCTCTGATTACACGATCAGCACGCTTCCCGCTAATGTGGATGCGGAGCGCTCGATTCTGGGCGCGATTCTGCTCGACAACTTTGTGTATAACCAGGCGGCGGAGCACCTTCGCGTCGAGGATTTTTCACTCGACTCGCACCGCCGGATTTATGCGCGCATGGTGGATCTAGCGGAGTCATCGCGGCCGATCGACATGATCACGCTGATCGAGGAGCTCGAACGGCATAAAGAGCTGCAGGCGATTGGCGACGTGGCGTATGTGTCCAGTCTGGTCGAGGGCGTTCCGGAACGGCCTTCGATTGAGCACTACGTCAAGATCGTGCGCGACAAGGCCTTGCTGCGCGGGCTGATTGCGGCAGCGAGTGCGGCGATTGCGCGAGCTTCCGACCAGACGGACGCTGCGGAAGATGTGCTCAGCGATGCCGAGGCGGCGATCTTTCAGCTTTCGGAAAAGCGTATTGGCCGCGGGTTCATGGGGATCCAGGAGATCGTCCGGGAGAGTATCGGATCGGTGGATGCGCTGCTGCAGCGCGGGCAGCGGATCACCGGGCTGGAGACTCACTATAACGATGTGGATGAAATGACCAGTGGCCTGCAACGCTCCGATCTGGTGATCATTGCGGCGCGGCCTTCGATGGGCAAAACGGCTTTCGTGATGAATATTGCGGAGAACGCGGCGATTGAGGATCAGCAGGTCGTGGGAGTTTTCTCGCTGGAAATGTCGCGCGAGGCGCTGCTGATGCGTTTGTTGTGTTCGCAGGCACGGGTTGACGCGCACAAGATGCGGACGGGGTCGCTGTGGCAGGACGACACCAAGAAAGTCGTGCGGGCGATGGAGCAGCTCGCGCATGCCCCGATTTTTATCGACGACACGCCGGGAATTTCTCTCAGCGAGATGCGCGCCAAGGCGCGTCGGCTGAAGCAGTCGCAGGGGCGGCTGGATCTAATCATCGTCGATTATTTGCAGCTGATGTCTGGTGGCGGCAAGCGGTTTGAGAATCGTACCCAGGAAGTGTCGGCGATTTCGCGCGGGCTCAAAGCATTGGCTAAGGAGTTAAGCGTGCCGGTGATCGCACTGTCGCAGTTGAGCCGCGCACCGGAGAGCCGCGGGGGGGATCATCGCCCGCAGTTGGCGGATCTGCGCGAGTCGGGCTCCATCGAGCAGGATGCGGACCTGGTGATGTTTATCTTCCGCGAGGAAGTTTACAAGCAGGATGATCCGGAATTACAGGGCCGGGCCGAGATCATTATTGCCAAGCAGCGCAACGGTCCCATCGGCCGGGTGAAAATGGCCTTCCTGAAACACTGCACCCGATTTGAGTCGTTGGCTGAGGGCGGGATAGCCGGTGAGGAATAGTCGATTGGCTACAGGGATTACTGTAGGGCCGAGGAGATAAGTACTGTAGGAACTTTGGTTTGCAAGATTGATCCTCAAGAAGGTTTGCCTGTGGAAAAGCTTGTGGAAGTGAAAACGAGTTTCCGAATTACTTCTAGAAAAGACCGATCGGTCGGTTGCAATCCCGGCCCGAATGTGCCGTTAAATTCCTGAATAGTAATCAGTTATGCAATTCACGCAGCATTAATACAGGGCCGAGCCGGAGTTAGCGGAAAATCGTTCCGCTTTCGAGATTTGCACATTTTGGGGGTCTAGCACCTTCGTTTTTCGCGCGGATTTTCGCCTCATTGCGAAAACTTATGGGCCGGACGCGAAGCAAAAATACCGATAGCGGCAATTCATTTTGCTAAACCGTAGATCGGAACCTGGCGCACGCTCCGGATTCTAAAGTGGGGGTTTCCGGAGGCGCCGCCGCGGCCCTGGATCGAAGCGGTCGGTGGCAGGCTTTGCCCGCGGGACGGACGAATGCGTCCGTCCCTACACGGACTTAATCGCTGCCTTCGCCTACTTTCAGGACTGCGAGGAAGGCTTCCTGGGGGATGTCTACCCGGCCTATCCGCTTCATACGCTTTTTGCCTTCCTTCTGCTTCTCCAGCAACTTACGTTTTCTCGTGATGTCGCCGCCGTAGCACTTCGCCAGGACATTCTTGCGCATGGCATGGACGGTCTCGCGGGCGATGATCTTGGCGCCGATCGAGGCTTGAATCGGAACTTCGAACATCTGGCGTGGGATCAGTTCGCGCATTTTCGAGACCAGAGCTTTGCCACGCTCGTAGGCGAAATCGCGATGGACGATGATCGAGAGGGCATCAACGGGATCGCCAGCGACTAAAATGTCGAGCTTGACCATCGGCGAATCCCAATAGCCGGCAAGATGGTAATCGAGCGAGGCGTATCCGCGGGAAACGGATTTCAGGCGGTCGTAGAAGTCGAGGACGATTTCGTTCAGCGGCAGTTCGTAGTGCAGCATCACGCGAGTTGAGCCAACGTATTCGAAGGTCTTCTGCTTGCCGCGCTTTTCTTCCACCAAGGCGAGAATTCCGCCGACATATTCCTCGGCGGTGAGAATGGTCGCGAGAATGACCGGTTCCTCAACCTTCGCGATCGCGGCCGGATTTGGCCAGCGCGAAGGATTGTCGACCTCCAGCAACGAGCCGTCCGTCATCGTGATGTTGTAGCGCACGCCGGGGGCTGTCGTGATCAGGTCGAGTCCGAACTCGCGTTCCAGGCGCTCCTGGATGATTTCCATGTGCAGGAGGCCCAGGAATCCGCAACGAAAGCCAAACCCCAGGGCGGCTGAGCTTTCGGGTTCGAAAAAGAAAGAGGAATCGTTCAGGCGGAGTTTTTCGAGGGCTTCGCGCAGTTGCGTGTGTTCGTGGGCGTCAACCGTGTACAAGCCCGCGAAAACCATAGGCTTGATTTCTTCGAAACCGGGCAGAGGCTCGATGGCGGGATCGGCGTTGTCGGTGATGGTATCGCCGATTTTGGTGTCGGCGACGTTCTTGATGTTGGCGATGAGGAATCCGGCCTCTCCAGCTTTGAGTTCGTCGATGTCGACGGGCTTGGGCGTCAGGACGCCCAGGGCTTCAACGTCGAAGACACGATTGTTTGACCATAGGCGGATTTTCTGGCCCTTGCGGAGGGTGCCTTGGAAGATACGGGTTAGCACGATTACGCCGCGGTAGGCGTCGAACCAGGAATCGAAGATCAAGGCTTGAAGCTGGTTGTCGGGAGAGCCCTTCGGCGGCGGGATCCGTTTGACGATTGCTTCGAGGACGTCGGGGACGCCTTGCCCGGTTTTAGCGCTGATGAGGACGGCGTCGGAGGCGTCGAGGCCGACAGCGCTCTCGATCATTTCTTTCGTGCGCGGGACGTCGGCGGATTGGAGATCGATTTTGTTGATGACGGGGATGATTTCCAGGCCGTGATTGATCGCCAAATAGGAATTCGCCAGCGTTTGTGCTTCCACGCCTTGGGAGGCATCGACAATCAGGAGCGCGCCCTCGCATGAGGCTAGCGAACGTGAAACTTCATACGAGAAATCTACGTGACCGGGGGTGTCGATCAGGTTGAGCTGATAGGTTTCGCCGTTCTGCGCGGTGTACATCATGCGAACGGCGTGGGCCTTGATGGTGATGCCGCGTTCGCGCTCGAGGTCCATGGAATCGAGCACCTGGGCCTGCATCTCGCGCGCGGTCAGCGAACCCGTGAGTTCCAGCAGGCGGTCGGCCAGCGTGGACTTGCCGTGGTCGATGTGCGCGATGATCGCGAAATTGCGGATGTGCTGGGAGTCCATGAGAG
>Ga0126378_10001385_pt1 | contig 18073 bp, 13 predicted proteins | sample PanSoiMetPlot_23_FD_92587 | JGI IMG/M metagenome (GOLD analysis project Ga0126378, IMG submission 92587) | Tropical forest soil microbial communities from Panama - MetaG Plot_23 | ecosystem: Environmental > Terrestrial > Soil > Tropical forest > Bulk soil | place: Panama | collected 2016-02-17
CCCAGCCGCACGAAGTTGTCGACGGCGAGCATGAGGGCCGTCTTGCCCGAGGGCCCCGGCAGGCGGAAGCTCGCCGGCGCCGGCGGCTGGTAGCCGTCGGCCAGCGCCAGCACCTTGGCCTTGGCCGCGGCCAGCAGCCGGTCGCGGTTCATGACGATTTCGTCTTTGGCGCCGAGGAAGCCGAGTTCCTTCGCCTCGAAGGCGGAGCGGGCGACCTTCGCCGTGGAGATGGTCTCGAAGGCCTGGGCCACCGGCGGCATGGGGCCATGGCCCTTCGGATGGGCCGTGGCGCGGGTGAGCAATTCCTTGCAGCCGCCCCAACCCGGCACGATGCCGACGCCCGCCTCCACCAGCCCGATATAGCTCTCGGCATGGGCGACGATCGCGGCGCAATGGAGGAGGATCTCGCAGCCGCCCCCCAGCGCCATGCCCGAAGGTGCTCCCACCACCGGGAAGGGCGCGTATTTCACCGCCTTATAGGTCTGCTGCCCCGTCTGGACCATGTCCTCGATCATCGGCCACAAGGCGAGATTGGCGGAGAAGAGAGCAAGGCCGAGATTGAGGCCGACGGAGAAGTTGTCGCCCTCGTTATGGATCACCAGCGCCTTCATCTTGCGCTTGGCCACGAGATCGAGGGACTGGCGCAGGAGCTGCAGCGAGTCGGGATCGAGGCTGTTCATCTTGCTGTGGAACTCGAGGCAGGCGACGCCGTCTCCGAGATCCCAGAGGCTGGCCGAGCCGGTGGCGGCGAGCGCCTTGCTCGCGCGCTTGATGTCGCTCAGCAGCAGCACCCCCGCGGGCCGCTCGATCGCGCGCCAGCTGCCGTCGAAGCCCAGCTGCTCCAGCCGGCCCTCGCGCTCGCGATAGAAGCCGCCCGCCTCCACGGCCTTGGCGAGCAGCGGCGGCACTGGCTTTTTCTCCGCCGCCAGCCGGTCGGCGAAATATCGGGCGCCCATGCGGTCGATGAGCTGGAAGGGTCCGTATTTCCAGTTGTAGCCGTTCCGCATGGCGCCATCGATCGCGGCGATGTCATCAGCGATTTCCGGCGCCACTCGGGCGGCATAGCTGAGCAGCCCGGCGAGGACCTGCCAGGCATAGCGCCCGCCCTTGTCCGGATGCTCCACAAGCGCCTTCAGCCCAGCCTTGGCGGCAGCCACGCTCTCCAGCCGCGCCTCCTGCTTCGCCCGGTAGGCGCCGGTCTTGAGATCGATCGCCTGGAGCTCTTTCCCGGCCCCGTCGCGCAGCAGGCGATAGAAGCCGCCCTTGCCTTTGCGGCCGGTATAGCCCTCGGCGATCATCTTATCGAAGAGCGGCCAGTCGCGGCGCAGAGGCTGATAGGGATCATCCTTGGGGAGCTGGGCGGCGAGTGAGGCATCCACATGGGGCTGGAGGTCGAGGCCGACCAGATCCAGAAGCCCGAAGATGCCGGTCTTGGGAATGCCCAGCGGCCGGCCCATCACGGCATCGGCTTCCTCGACCGTGAGCCCGCCATCGACGGCGCCAATTGCGGCGCTCTGGATCCAGAAGGCGCCGATGCGATTGGCGATGAAGCCCGGCGTGTCTTTGCACCAGACGACGGATTTGCCGAGTCGATGATCGGCGAAATCGGCGAGTGCCTGGATCGACTGGCCATGCACGCCCGATGTTTTATCAGCGGGCGGCGGGACGATCTCCAGCAGGCGCAGATAGCGCGGCGGGTTGAAGAAATGGGTGATGGCGAAGCGCCGAGCCAGATCCTCGGGCATTCCCTCCACCAGCCGCCGGCGCGAGATGGTGGAGGTATTGGAGCTGAGGATCGCCCCCGGCTTCACCACGCCGGCGAGCTTGGCATAGAGCGAATGCTTGATCTCGAGCTTCTCGACAACCGCCTCGACGATCCAGTCCACCTCCTTCAGCCGGTCGAGATCGTCCTCGATATTGCCGGGGCGGATGAGCCGGGCGTTGTCGCGGCTCATCAGCGGGGCGGGATCGGTCTTCAGCAGCCGCTCGATGGCGCCGGCCGCGATGGCATCCCGCGGACCCTCCCTGGCCGGCACGTCGAGAAGGTCGACGGGAAGGCCGGCATTGGCGATATGGGCAGCGATGCCGCTGCCCATGACGCCGGCGCCGATGACCGCGGCGCGGCGGATCTCCATCAGACCGCCTCCATGATCGTCGTGATGCCCTGGCCGCCGCCGATGCATTGGGTGGAAAGCGCGAAATGCTTGCCCTCGCGCTTCATGATCTGCGCCGCCTTTCCGGTGATGCGGGCTCCCGTCGCGCCGAGCGGATGGCCGATGGCGGTCGCGCCGCCGTCGATATTGGTCTTGTCCCAGTCGATGCCGAGATCGTCCACGCAGGCGAGCGCCTGAACCGCGAAGGCCTCGTTGAGCTCGATGACATCGATATCCTTGAGAGCGAGCCCGGCACGCTTCAGCGCCTTGCGCGTCGCCTCGACCGGGCCGATGCCCATGATCTCCGGCGCGCAGCCGGCGACCGCGATGCTGCGAAGCTTGGCCAAAGGCTGGAGGCCATGAGCCTTGGCGTAATCCTCGCTCACGATCAGCGTGGCCGCAGCACCATCGGTTAGCGGCGAGGAGGTGCCGGCGGTGACGGTGCCTTTCTCGTCGAAGGCGGGCTTGAGGCCGGCAAGCGTCTTCAGATCGGTGCCCGGGCGGATGCAGCCATCCTTCTCGACCCGCTGATTGCCCGCCGCGATGGGGACGATCTCGTCGGCAAACTTGCCCGCAGCCTCGGCGGCGGCGGCGCGGGCATGGCTGTCGACGGCGAGTTGCTCCTGCCTCTCGCGGCCGATCTTGTATATGCGGGCCAGATTCTCCGCCGTCTCGCCCATGGAAATATAGGCCTGGGTCGCCGTGGCGAGCCTGGGATTGGGCAAGGGATTGAAGCCGCCCAGCGGCACGCGGCTCATGGATTCGATGCCGCCGGCGATGAAGGCCTCCCCGGCGCCCAGTTGAATGGCACCAGCGGCCATATGGATCGCCTGCATGGAGGAGCCGCAGAAGCGATTCACCGTGGTGCCGGCGACGCTGATGGGCAGGCCCGAGAGCAGGCCCGTCAGCCGCGCGACGTTCAGCCCCTGCTCGCCTTCCGGCATGGCGCAACCGACGATGAGATCCTCGAGATCTTCCGGCGGCACGCCGGTCTTCTGCAGCAGGCCCTGGATCACCGCCGCCAGCATGTCGTCGGGGCGCACCCGGGCGAGCGCGCCCTTGGTGGCGAAATGGAAGGGCGAGCGCACATAGCCGGCGATGAAGATGTTCTTCATAGGGGAGGTCCTTCTGCGAGGAGATCCTTCTTGGAGATCTTGCCGATCGCGGTCTTGGGCAGGCTCGCCCGGAACTCGATCAGCTTCGGCATTTCCACGGCCGAGAGCTTGTCGGCGAGGAAGGCGGTCAGCGCCTCGGCGGTCAGGCTCTGGCCGGGCTTGAGCGCGATGAAGGCTTTCACCGTCTCGCCCCGATAGGCATCGGGCACGCCAACCACCGCGCATTCCAGCACCGCGGGGTGGGTCAGCACCACCTCCTCGATATTGCGCGGATAGATCTTGAAGCCGCTGGCGTTGATCATGTCCTTCAGGCGGTCGGTGATGAAGAGATAGCCGTTTCCGTCCATATGGCCGACATCACCCGTGGCGAAAAGACCATCCACCAGCGCCCGCTTCGTCTCGGCGGGCTGCTTCCAGTAGCCCGCCGTGACCTGGGGGCCGGCGACGCAGATCTCGCCGGTCTCACTCGGCCCCAGGATCTGATGCGGCGGATCCACGGCGCGGATCGAGATCACGGTCCTGGGATAGGGCAGCCCGACCGCGCCCGGCGGCGGCGGAACGGCATCGGGCGGGTTAACGGGATTGCAGCAGACCACCGGCGAGGTCTCGCTGAGGCCATAGCCTTCCAGGACCTTGGTGCCGATGGCCTTCTCGAAGCGCGTGCGCAGCTCATGGGAGAGCGCCGCACCGCCGGAGACACAATAATGCAGGGAGCTGAGATCGTAGCGGGCGAGATCCGGCGCGTTCAGGATCGCATTGAATAAAGTGGGCACGCCGGCGAGCGCCGTCGGCTTCTTGCGGGTGATTGTGCGCAGCAGATCCTTCAGCTTGAAGCGCGGCATCAGGATCATCTCCGCGCCCTGATGCAGCGACCAGTTCATGATCACCGTCATGGCGAAGACGTGGAACAGCGGCAGGATCCCCAGGATGCGCCGCGGCCCGGCCGGCGCACCGGCAAACCACCGCGCGCATTGCTCGGTATTGGCGTAGAGATTGGCATGGGTCAGCATCGCCGCCTTCGGCACGCCCGTCGTCCCACCGGTATATTGCAGCAGGGCGATGTGGCGATCCGGATCGATCTCCACGGGCGAGGGATTGCCGTCATTGGCGATCAATCGGGCGAAGAGGAGATGGATCGCGTCCGCCGGGATCCGCGCCACCTCATGGCGCATGACCCAGGGATAGAGCAAGTTGCGCGGGAAGGGCAGCGCCTGGGCCAGGCGGCAGACCACCACATGCTTCAGCCGCGAGGCGCCGATCAGCGGGGCGAGCTTGTCATGGAGCGAGGCGACATCCAGGGTCACCATGATGTCGGTCTCGGAATCCTCGATCTGGTGGGCAAGCTCGCGGGTGCTGTAGAGAGGGTTGAAATTGACCAGCGTGCCGCCCGTCTTCAGCACCGCGTAATAGCAGATGACGGAATAGGGGCAGTTGGGCAGATGCAGCCCGACCTTGACGCCCGGACAGACGCCGAGCGCCTGAAAGCCCTTGGCCGCCCGGTCCGCCAGGCGGCCGATCTCGGTGAAACTGTAGCGCCGGTCGAGGAAGTCGATGCAAATGCGGCCGGCGAAGCGGGCGGCCGCCTCCTCGAGCAGCAGGTGCATCGGCTTGACGGGGATCTCCGCCCCCCAGTCAACGTCGGCGGGATAGGACTTCAGCCAAGGATAGGCCGGCGTCTCGCTTGCCGTCGCCCGCTGCATCGCGTCCCAACCTCTCCCTTCACCCCCGAGACTATACTGCGGGCTAAACATAGGCGGTCCGACGGGGAATTGCGATTGGGGCAAGTTTCCTCTTATGGTCCAGCTTCCCTCCAGCCTGCCTTCCTTGGATGATCCGCAGATGACAAGCTTCCACACCCTCGATGACCTCGACGTCGCCGGCAAGCGCGTGCTCCTGCGCGCCGATTTCAATGTGCCCATGAAGGGCGGAAAGGTGACCGACCTGACCCGCATCGAGCGGGGGGCCGTCACCATTCGCGAGCTGGCGGCCCGCGGAGCCAGGATCGTGGTGCTGTCCCATTTCGGTCGGCCCGACGGCAAGCGCGTCCCCGAAATGTCACTGAAGCCGATCGCATCAGCCCTTTCCGGCGTGCTCGAGGGCAAGCCTGTCGCCTTTGCCGAGGATTGCGTCGGGCCGGCGGCGGGGAAGGTCATCAACGCTCTCGCGCCGGGCGGCGTCGCGCTGCTGGAAAACCTGCGTTTCCATGCCGAGGAGGAGAAGAACGATCCCGCCTTCGCCCGTGCGCTCGCCGCCGAGGGCGACCTCTATGTCAACGACGCCTTCTCCTGCGCCCATCGGGCCCATGCCTCGACCGAGGCCATCGCCCATCTGATGCCCGCCGCCGCGGGACGGCTGATGCAGGCGGAGTTGGAGCATCTCGGCAAGGCGCTCGCCGAGCCGAAGCGGCCGGTGATGGCCATCGTCGGCGGCGCCAAGGTTTCGACCAAGCTCGACCTCCTGGGCAATCTGGTGAGCAAGGTCGATCTCCTGGTGATCGGCGGCGGCATGGCCAACACCTTCCTCCATGCCAAGGGGATCTCTATCGGCAAGTCCCTGGCCGAGCGGGAGATGGCCGATACCGCGCGCGATATCCTGGAAAAGGCCGAGGCCCGCGGCACCGAGGTTGTGCTGCCGGTGGATGCGGTGGTGGCCGAGGCGCTCAAGCCCAGGCTTGCCACGGCGATCGTGGACATCAAAGCGGTGCCGGCGGATCGCATGATCCTGGATGTGGGGCCGGCAACGGCCGCCGATCTCGCGGTGCGGCTCGCCACCTGCCATACCCTGGTCTGGAACGGACCGGTGGGTGCCTTCGAGACGCCACCCTTCGATACCGGCACCATCGCCGTGGCCCGTGCCGCCGCGGCGCTGACGGACAAGGGGAAGCTGCTCTCGGTCGCCGGCGGCGGCGATACCGTGGCAGCGCTGGCCGCCGTGGGTGTGGTGGAGCGCTTCTCTTATGTCTCCACCGCCGGCGGCGCCTTCCTGGAATGGCTCGAGGGCAAGACGCTACCCGGCGTGGCCGCCCTCATGCGCTGAGTTTTCGAAGCGCCGACCGCTTGGCAGGAGGCAGAGCGCGCTCCACTTCAAGGAGGTGAGCCCGGCTTCCCTTCCCCGCCTCTTCGTGATTTTTTTCGGCACGCTGCTCCTGGCCATGCAGGCCGCGGGGGCGGCCGATCTTCCCGATCAGGCGCCGGGCCAACCTATCCAGATCGATCCCGCGCGGCTGCCCGCGCCCTATGCAACGGAGTCAGTCGACAACACTGCCGATCTCGTCGCTCGTCCCTCTCCGCCGCCCTTCCGCCTGCCCCCGGGCTTCAGCGTCAACGCGTTTGCGGACGGCCTCGACAATCCGCGCTGGATGGCGGTGGCGCCCAATGGCGATGTCTTTCTCGCCATGCCGAGGCTGGGCCAGGTCCTGTTGCTGCGCGATGAGAGCGGCGATGGCCGGGCCGATCTCAGAACGGTGTTCGCCGCGGGCCTGCATCGGCCACACGGCCTCGCCGTCCAGGGCGGCTATCTCTATATCGGCGCGACCGACGGACTCTGGCGCGTGGCGCTGGATGAGGGCAACCGGGCGGCGAGCCAACCGGAGCGGGTGACCCCGCCCGGCGCCTTCGGGGCCGGCGTGCTTCATTGGACCCGCAATGTCGCCTTCGCCCCCGACGGCAAGCGCTTCTTCATCGCCATCGGGTCGGAGAGCAATATCGGCGAGGATCCCCTGCCCCATGCCTCGGTCCAGAGCTTCGCCGCCGATGGCAGCGACCAGAGGACCTACGCCTCGGGCCTGCGCAATCCCGTGGGTATCGCCTTCTATCCGGGGACCAACGATCTCTACACCGTGGTCAATGAGCGCGACGGGCTGGGCGATGGGCTGGTGCCTGATTTCCTGACCCGGCTGCAGGAGGGCGGATTCTATGGCTGGCCCTATGCCTATATCGGCCATCACCCGCAGCCCGATTTTCCGAGCCGGCCCGAGATGGTGGCGAAGACCCTGACGCCGGATCTGCTGTTCCAGTCCCATTCGGCACCGCTGGGCCTCGTCTTCTACGAAGGCAGCATGTTCCCCGCCGAGTACAAGGGCGATGCCTTCGTGGCCCTGCACGGTTCCTGGAACTCGGCCGAGCCCACCGGGTACAAGATCGTGCGCGTCCCCTTCAAGGACGGACGGCCCCAGGGTTATTACGAAAATTTCCTGACCGGTTTCTGGCTGGGAGGTACGAGCCCGGCCCAGGTCTGGGGCCGGCCCGCCGGGCTTGCCGTGGCCGCGGATGGCAGCCTGCTCATCGCCGACGATGCCGGCGGCGTGGTGTGGCGGGTGAGCTACAAGAAGCCTTAAAGCATTTCCGCCAAGGGCGGAACGCTCAAGTCTTGTTGTTGTTACGCTCGAGCGCCGCGCAGGCTCGCGCGGCGCACAAAGCGAGAGGTCTTCGATGCCAAGAACCTCCTCGACGGAACAGCGACGCCTCGCCGCCGAGCGCGTCAAAGCCGCGGAGCTCGCCGCAAGCCAGGTGCATGAGCATGTGACGAAGTGGCTGCAGCGGCGGGCGAAGAAGAATACAAAACCGCCGCGCAAACCCTAGCGCTTGTGCTCCGATAGATCGTGGATCGTCGCTTGGGCGCCGCAGAGACGGCAGGCAGGATCGCGCGGGATGCGCAGGGTCCGGAACTCCGTCGCCAGGCCATCATATATAAGGAGTCGCCCCGAGAGGCTTTCGCCCAGGCCGAGGAGTTCCTTCAGCACCTCGGTCGCTTGAAGCGCGCCGATGCTGCCGGCGATAGCGCCGAAGATGCCGGCCTCCTCACAGCGCGGAACGAGATCGGCCGGCGGCGGCTCGGGAAAGAGGCAGCGGTAGCAGGGATGCGGCGGGCCGAGATAAGCCTTGAAGACCGAGAGCTGGGCATCGAAGCGCAGCAGTGCTGCTGAAACCAGGGGCTTGCGCGCCAGATAGCAGGCATCGGTCAGCAGGTATCGTGTGGCGAAATTGTCGCTGCCATCGGCGATGAGATCGTAGCCGGATACGAGCGCCGCCGCGTTGGCCGCGGTGAGGCGCTGCGCATGGGCCTCGACGGTGATTTCCGGATTTATGGCGGCGATCGTCTCCTTCGCGCTCGCGACCTTGGAGCGGCCGAGGCTCGCCGTTCCATGGATGATCTGGCGCTGAAGGTTCGAGAGCTCGACCGCATCGTCATCGACGATGCCGATGCGCCCCACACCCGCCGCCGCCAGATAGAGCAGCATGGGCGAGCCGAGGCCGCCGGCACCCAGCACGAGCACGCTCGAGGCCAGCAGCTTCTCCTGTCCCGCTTCTCCCACCTCATCGAGGATCACATGGCGGGCGTAGCGCTCGAGCTGGCTGTCGGTCAGCGCGGTCATCGCTGGCCCGTCGAGCCGAAGCCGCCCGCACCCCGGGCGCTTTCGGGCAGGGCCTCGCTCTCGCGCCAGGCGAGGCGGGCCACGGGCGCGATGACGAGCTGGGCGATGCGGTCGCCACGCTGGAGCCGAAAGGGCGCCTCGCCCAGATTGATCAGGATGACACCCACCTCGCCGCGGTAGTCGGCATCGATCGTGCCGGGACTGTTGAGCAACGTGACGCCATGCTTGAGCGCCAGGCCAGAGCGCGGGCGGAGCTGGGCCTCATAGCCCGGGGGCAGCGCGATCGAAATTCCCGTCGGGACCAGGCGCCGCGCGCCGGGAGCGAGCTCGATCGGCTCCGCCACCGCCGCCAGCAGGTCGAGACCCGCCGCATCCACCGTCGCATAGCTGGGCAGAGGCAGGCCAGCGCCATGGGGCAGGCGCTGCAGGGGAACTTCGATCGGTGTCACGGATCTCAGGCCGAGCGGGCGAGACGGCGCTCGATCGTGTCGGCCAGCCGCTCCGCCACCTCCTGCTTGCTGAGGCGGGGCCAGCTCTCCACCCCATCGGCGGCGACCAGATGAACCGTGTTCTCCGTCCCGCCGAAGGTGCCGGTGCCAGCCGAGACATCATTGGCGAGAATCAGGTCACAGCCCTTGGCGGCGAGCTTCTTCTTCGCATTCGCGATCAGGTCCTCGGTCTCGGCGGCGAAACCGACGACGATCCGCGGCCGCGCATTGCCGGGCGCCGAGAGGGTCGCGAGGATGTCGGGATTGCGGGTGAGCTCGATGGGCAGCGGCGCTGCCGTTCCCTTCTTGATCTTCTGCGCCGCCACCTTCGCCGGGCGGAAATCGGCGACCGCCGCGGCGCAGACCGCAATATCGGCGGGGAGCGCGGCGCGGCAGGCAGCCAGCATCTCCTCCGCGCTCTCGATGCGGCGCACCTCCACCCCCGCGGGATCCGGCTCGGCGGTCGGGCCGGCGACCAGAACCGTTGTCGCACCCCGTCGCGCCAGTGCCGCCGCAATGGCGTGGCCCTGCTTGCCGGAGGAGCGGTTGGCGATGAAGCGCACCGGGTCGAGAGGCTCGATGGTGGGCCCGCTGGTGACGATGGCCCGCCGGCCGCTCAAAGGCGCCGCGGTGCCGAAATAAGCTTCGATGGCTGCCAGGATCTCCATCGGCTCGGCCATGCGACCGCCGCCTACCTCGCCGCAGGCGAGGTCGCCCGATTCGGGGCCGATCTGGCGGAGGCCGCGCGCCTTCAGGGTCGCGATGTTCGCCTGGGTCGCCGGATGGGCCCACATCATCATGTTCATGGCGGGGGCGATCAGGATCGGCTTGTCGGCGGCGAGCAGCGTGGTGGAGGCGAGATCATCCGCCAGCCCATGGGCCAGCCTGGCCAGGAGATCGGCGCTGGCCGGCGCCACGACGATCAGATCCAATTCCCGCGACAGCCGGATATGGCCCATCTCGCTCTCATCGGTGAGGGAAAAGAGATCCTGATAGACCTTGCTCTCGCTGAGAGCCGCCACCGACAGCGGGGTTACGAACTGAGCCCCGCCCTTGGTCAGGATGGCGCGAACGAGCGCGCCGCGCTCCCGCAGCCGACGGATCAGCTCCAGGCTCTTATAGGCGGCGATGCCGCCAGAGATGACGAGCAGTATGCGCTTGCCGGCCAGCATGGGAACTCCTGAGCTAGAAGGTAGGAAATCGGACAGAAGCCCGCAAGCCGGGCTATCCGCGCAGGCCCCTGAACAGCCCGACCAGCTCCCGGATCCGGCCGCGGGCGAAAAGGAGCAGAAGCGCGCCATAGACCAGCGCCCCGGCTACGATCTCGGCAACGACCTGAAGGGCGGCGCGCTGGCCAGCCAGGGCGTGATCGATGCCCAGAACCGCGGCGGCCATGGCCGTGGCGGCCAGCGCCGGCACCAGGGCCTCCGCCAGATAGGACGGCACCGAGAAGCGGACCATGCGCCGCAGCACCGCGAGCTCGACGCCGTAGAAGACGATCTGGGTGACGGCCATGGCGACCGCGACCCCGGGGATGCCCCAGGCGACGCCGATCAGGCAGGACCCGGCCTGGGCCAGGGACTGGGCGAGGACGACGCCGAGGCGAATGGTCGGCCGCCCCAGGGCCGTAACGACTTGGCCGAAGAAGAAACCCAGACAATAGGCCAGGGAGAAGAAGGCGAGGATCCGGGTCGGCAGAATGCTCGGCATCCACTGATCGCCGACGGCAACCCGGATCAGGGAGGGTGCCACGGCCGCGAGCCCGACGAAGGCGGGGATCACCGTCAGGCTGAGCAGGCGCTGGGCGGTGATCAGGCCGCGGGCCACCCGCGCGCGATCGCCCTGGATCCTGGAGAAGAGCGGCACCACGGCACGCTCGGTGCTGCCGGCCACGAAGTCGGTGATGATGGTCACCAGGCGCTGGGCGACGCTGTAATAGCCGACCTCGGCCGCCCCGAAATAGAAGCCCAGCAGCAGCCGGTCCGCCTGGCCGCCGAAAATCCGCAGCAGATTGGTTACCAGGACACTGAAGCCGAAGCCGAAGAGATCGCGGAAATGGCGCCGGGAGAAAACGAGGCGCGGGCGCCAGTCGACGATGGCCCAGAGGATCACGACCCCGACCGCCTGGGTGACGAGGCCCTGGCCTACCAGGGCCCAGACCCCCATGCCCGCGAAGGCCATGGCAATACCGACCGCTCCACCGACCACCGCGCCCGCGGTCTGGCGCAGCGCCAGCTCGCGGAAGCGCAGCTCGCGCCGGGCGAGGCCGACCTGAACGACGGAGATCGAGGTGAGAAAGGGCGCCAGCGAATACCACTGCAGCACCGGCGCCAGCCGCGGCTCGCCATAGAGCCCGGCCAGTGGACCGGCAAAGAGGATTGTGAGCCCCATGAGCGCGAGGCCGACGGCGAGATTGGCCCAGAAGGCGGAATTCTTGTGGGCCTCCTCGATGGTTTCGCGCTGGATGAGGGCGGTGGTGAGGCCCTGGTCGGAAAGGGTCTGCACCGCCATGAGATAGACCTGGGCCAGCGCCGCAAGCCCGAAGGCCGCCGGCTCGATGAGCCGGGCAAGCAGCAGGAAGACCCCGGCCGAGACGATGCGCAGGCCCCAGCTCTCTCCCATGGACCAGAGCGCCGTCACCAGGGCGGTGCGCTTCATGGACATGGGGGATGGACCCTCGATAGTCCGGGGGAGTCAGGATTCAGGGCAGGCAAATTCGTGGATGGTCGGCCTTCGCCGACCATGACGGCTGAGAGAGCGAGCTTAGCTTGCGGAAGCCTCCTCCTGCATGCCGACGTGGATGGCCGGGACTTCGCCCGGCCATGACGGCAGAGGGGAAGAAACGTCTCCATTCCTATCGCAGGATCAGCAGGACGAGGACGGCGAGGGCCGCAGCAAGCCAGATATGCCAATTGAGGGAGCGGCGGTCCTCGTTGTTGAGGTGGCGAAGGGCCGCCATGGTCTCGGGATCGATGCGGATGCCGCGCCGGGCCGTGCCGGCGATGGTCTCCATATCCGCCAAGAGCTCCGGCAGCCGCCCGGCGATGCGGGCGAGATCACGAACTCCCTCGGCGATCCGCGCCTCGGGCCCGCGATTCTCACGCATCCAGTCCGCGACAAGAGGCTGGGCCAGCGTCCAGATATTGAGGGCTGGGTTGAGCTGGCGGCTTACGCCTTCGGCCATCAGCATGTTCTTCTGCAGCAGCAGGAGCTGGGGTTGGGCCTCCATCTCGAAGGCTTCCGAGAGCCGCAGGAGCTGGCCCAGCACCTGAGCGAAGGAGATCTCCTCGAGGGAGCGGCCGAAGATCGGCTCGCCGATCGAGCGGCAGGCCTGGGTGAACTCCGCCAGCGACTGGCCCGCCGGCACGAAGCCGGCGGCGAACTGCACCTCTGCGACGCGGCAGTAATCGCGCTCCAGGAAGCCCAGCAGCGTGTCGGCGAGGTAGTAGCGGGTCTTGCGGTCGAGCCGACCCATGATGCCGAAATCGACGGCACCGATATTGCCCTCGCCATCGACGAACATGTTCCCGGGATGCTGGTCGCCATGGAAGAAGCCATCGCGGAAGGCCTGCTTGAAGAAGATCGCCGCCGCCCGGGCCAGCACGAGATCGATATCGAGCCCGGCCGCAAGCATGCCTTCGCGGTCGTCCATGCGGATCCCGGTCAGGCGCTCCAGGGTGAGGGCCCGGCGCGTGGTGCGGCGCCAATCGACCCGGGGCACGCGATAGGTCGGATCGCCGGCGAAGTTCTCCGCCAGCTCGGCCGCGGCAGCCGCCTCCAGGCGCAGATCCAGCTCGATGCGGATCATGGCGCGGAAGGTCTTGACCACCGCCAGCGGCTTGAAGCGGCGCAGCCGCGGCTGGCTGCGCTCCATCCATTCGGCGATCCAGAACATGAGATCGAGATCGCGGGCAAAGGCCTCCTCGATCCCTGGCCGCAGGATCTTGACCGCCACCGGCTCCCCCTCGCTGGTGACGGCGTAGTGCACCTGGGCGATGGAAGCGGCGGAAACCGGGGTCTCGTCGAAGGAAAGGAACAACGCCTCCAGCGGCTGGCGGAGCTCGGCCTCGAGCAGGACGATAGCCTCGGACCCGGCAAAGGGGGGCAGCCGGTCCTGCAGCAGGGCGAGATCCTGGGCAACCTCCTCCCCCAGGATGTCGGAGCGGGTGGAGAGGATCTGACCCAGCTTGATGAACACGGGGCCGAGGTCGATGAGGGCAGCGGCGAGCCTCTCGCCGGGTCGGCCCGCCTCCTTCGCGCCGGAGAAGACGCGCGCGAGGAACAGGATCGCGGGCGCCAGCCCCGCCCCCTCGATCTGTTGCAGGAAAAGGGCGAGGGCCCCGTGCCGGGCCAGGACGCGTGCGACCGTCGTCAGCCGGGCGATGTTGCGACAGGCGCGAAACAAACCGCCCTGCCGTCTCAGATGCGCCAGGCGGAATGGAGGGCCGCAATACCGCTGGAGAGGTTGCGATAGCTCGCCCGCTCCAGCCCTGCCGCCGTCATGCGATCGATCAGCTCCTGCTGGGGCGGGAAGCGGCGGATGCTCTCCACCAGATAGAGATAGGCGTCGCGGTCCCCCGCCACGATGCGCCCCATCCAGGGCAGGACCTGAAAGGAATAGAGGTCGTAGAGCTGCTTGAGCTGGGGCAGGACGACCTGGCTGAACTCGAGGCAGAGGAAGCGCCCGCCGGGCTTCAGAACCCGGCGCGCTTCGGCAAGCGCCTTGTCGATCTCGGCGACATTGCGCAGCCCGAAGGCGATGGTATAGGCATCGACGCTGCGATCGGCCAGCGGCAGAGATTGTGCATCTCCCGCCACCCAATTGATTCCGCTGACGATACCCCGGTCGATGGCCCGGTCGCGTCCGACCACGAGCATGGCAGGGGTCAAATCGCAGACCACCGCCCGCCCGCTTGCGCCCGTTCGCGCCAGGAAGCGCTGGGCGATGTCGCCGGTGCCGCCGGCGACATCGAGCAGGAATTGGCCCGGCCGGGGGGCCAGCCAGTCGATCAGGGCTCCCTTCCACAGACGATGAATGCCCCCGGACATCAGATCGTTCATGAGGTCGTAGCGCCCGGCGACGCGCTCGAAAACATCGCGCACCAGATGAGGCTTCTCCGAGGTCTCGACCCGCTGGAAGCCGAACCAGGCCTTGTCGCTTTCCATGGCGGGGAACATAGCGCGGCGTCCGGGAACACGCTACTTAGGCGGGCATGGCCGGCGGGCGCCTTGGCGGCGGACGCCCCCTTGAACTAAAATTCAACCCCATCCGAATCCCCAGGAGCTCCCTTGTCATCGCCGATCGAGATCGATTCCGCTGAAACATTGGCGCAGCGGCTTCAGGCGCGCGCGGCCAGAGATCCCGAAGGCGAGGCCTTCGTCCATCTGAAGGACGGCGAGGCCGAGGCCCGGCGCCTGAGTTGGCGGGAATTCGACGCCGGTGCCCGGGATGTTGCGATGGCGCTCGCCGGCCGCACCCCGGGCGACCGGGCTTTGCTGCTCTACCGGGCGGGGCTCGACTTCATCACCGCCTTCATGGGCTGCCTCTATGCGGGGATCATCCCAGTGGCGGCGCCGGCAGATACGCTCGGCCATCGCGGCCGGACCCTTGCCCAGCTCCTCGCCACTTTCAACGACGCCCGGCCCTCGATCCTGCTCTCCACGGGGGAGCTCTTGGCCAGCATCGGCGCTCTTGCCGAGCAGGCGCCCGATCTCTGCCGCACGGCCCAGCTCGACACCTCGGCGATCACGCCCGGGAGCGCCGGCGCCTGGCGGCCTCGACGAGAGAGCCCGGACGACATCGCCTATCTGCAATACAGCTCCGGCTCCACCTCGACCCCCAAAGGCGTCGTCGTCGGCCAGCGCGAGCTAATGCGGATGATGGAGATCATCAGTCGAGCTTATGGCTATGACCCTGAGAGCCGCTTCGTCTGCTGGATGCCGCATTACCATGACTACGGGCTGGTGCAGGGCCTGCTGCACCCGATCTTCGCCGGCATCCCTTGCATCGTCATGTCGCCGGCGAGCTTCATCCAGCACCCCTATCGCTGGCTCGCCGCCATGACGCGCTATGCCGCGACCCACAGCGCCGGCCCGAACTTCGCCTATGACCATTGCCTGCGCCGGATTGCCGAGGCGGAGCTCGCCGGGCTGGATCTCAGCGCCTGGCGGTTTGCCGGCAATGGCGCCGAGCCGGTGCGGGCCAAGACGCTCGCCGCCTTCGCCGAGAGATTTGCGCCCTGCGGGTTCCGCAAGAGCAGCTTCTATCCCTCCTATGGCCTGGCCGAGGCGACCCTGCTGGTCTCCGGTCCCAAACCCGACGCGGCGGCGGAGCCACGGGTCCTCACCCTGAGGGCGGCTGCCCTGGAGCAGGACCGTGTGGAGATCGCCGAAGACGAGGCGGCTGTGCGCCATATCCCGAGCTGCGGCAATCCGGTCGCGGGCGCCACCATCCGCATCCTCGACCCGGAGACCCGCCGGTTGCGGGCATCGCGGGAGATCGGCGAGATCTGGGTCGCCCATGGCGCGCTGGGCCGCGGCTATTGGAATCGCGCCGACGCAAGCCAGGAGTTCTTCGCAGCGCGAACCGAGGACAGCGGCGAAGGCCCCTTCCTGCGCACGGGCGATCTCGGTTTCGTCGAGGACGGACAGGTCTACATCGTCGGCCGGAAGAAGGACCTGATCATCGCCAATGGCGGCAACCACCATCCCGAGGAGATCGAGTGGTCCGTCGAGCAGAGCCATCCCATGATCCGGGCCGGCTGTGTCGCCGCCTTCACCATCGACGATGACGAAGGCACGGTCCTGGCCGTGCTGGCGGAGCTGGCCTCACCCCGCAATGTCGAGAGCGGCGATCATGCCGCCGTCATCCGGGCAATCCGCAAGGCCGTTGCCATGGATCACGGCCTGACCATCGGCCGGCTTGCGCTGCTGGCGCCGGGCGCCGTCGCCAAGACCACCAGCGGGAAGATCCAGCGCGCCGCCTGCCGCACCGCCCTCCAGGGCGGGCGCCTGGCGATCGTGGCGCAGGGATAGGCTTTCCGCTAGGCCGCTCGGGCCTTCGAGCGGGGGCCGAGGGCCTCGTCCAGCGATTCCCGCAAGCGGCCGCCGAGCTGCGGAAGGCCGGTGCCGAAAATATCGACATGGGCGGTGGCGATGGGATGGAGCACCCATTGACGGGCCAGCGCCGACCAGCCCGGCCTGCGGTCGCGGACCCGGCCGATGCGGTCGGTGGAGGCGAAGATCGTGATGGCGCCGCCATAGGGCTTCGGCCGATAGGCCTTGAGCGCCACGGTCATGCCGACCCGGATGGCAAGATGCCGGCGCTCCATCTCCGCACCCTGAGCAGGCCGTTCGATAGTTTCCTCCGGCGGATTCCAGCCGATCAAAGGTCCGACCCGGCGCCGAAGATGGAGGGTCCGGCGGATCGCCCAGCGCCGGAGCCGCGTCGGGAGCGCCTCCGGATCGGTCCAGTAGAGCCAGGGAACCTCGACCGGATTGGTGCGCGGATCGACCAGGCCGACAAAGGCGACCTCCTCGCCGGCGGCGCGCAGGATCCGCGCCATCTCGACGGCGGTCAGCGACCCGTCGCAGAGCCCGGCGAGGAAATAGGGCCCCGCGGGCTGGACCCGCCGGATCAGCTTCACGAAATCCGCAGCCATCTCCTCGAAATCGCTATGAGGCGCATCCTCGCCCTCGAGCCCGCGCGCCTGGATCGCGTAGAGCGGCTGCTCCGGCGGCAGATAGGGCAGGAACTGGCGGACGAAGACCACATCGCCCAGGATCGTATGGGTGAAGAAGAGCGGCGGCAGGCTGCCCTCGGCGCGGATGGCGATCACGGGGCGCTGCACGGCCTCGCGCCGGATTACGGGCGTGGCGCGCGGAACGGCGACCACAGGCGCCGAGGGAGCAACCGCGGGTGCAGTGCTCTCTTCCAGCCGCTTGACGAGGAGGCGCACGGTCGGGCAATCGAGCAGGACGGAAACCGGCAGTGCCTGGCCGAAGCCGCGCTCGATCTCTCCGAACAGAATGAGACCCACCAGGGAATCCCCGCCGAGCTCGAAATAATCGTCCTCGACGCCGAGGCCGCGAATGTCGAGGACCTCCTGCCAGATCTCGAGGAGGCGCTGCTCGCCCTCCGTCGCCGGCGGCACCGCCGGTTCGGCCAAGCCGAATTGCCCGCGCTCCTTCGGTGTCGAGGAGGCTGAGCTGGAAGGGCTGGACGCCATGACCCCTTTTTGCCTATGTGACGCGAGTCGCCGATCGATCGCCGGGCCGAATACATCACGGCCAATCGCCTGTTACAAATAGAAATATTACGCCGCAGAAAGCCCTGTCATGCCCGAGCTGCCTGAAGTCGAGACCGTCTGCCGCGGGCTTGCCGCGCGATTGGAGGGACGGCGCCTGATCCGCGTGCTGCAGCGCCGGCCGGATCTGCGCTTCGCCTTGCCTGCCGGCTTCGCCCGGCGCCTGACCGGGCGGCGGATCGAGCACATCAGACGGCGGGCGAAATACATCCTGATCTATCTCGACGACGGCAAGGTCCTGATCTGCCATCTGGGGATGACCGGACGCATGCTGCTGGGCAAGGGCGAGCCGGAGCTCGAGATTCACGACCATGTCGTCTTCTTCGCCGAGGGCGATATCACGCTTCGCTTCAACGACGCGCGGCGCTTCGGATTCATGGATCTGACGACGGCAGCCAAGCTGGCGGAGCACAAGCTGTTGAAGGGTCTCGGACCGGAACCTCTCAGCCCCAAGTTCAACGGTCCGCGCCTCGCGCAAGCGCTGGCGGGCAAGCGCGCGCCCATCAAAGCGGCGCTCCTCGACCAGCGGGTCGTCGCCGGCATCGGCAACATCTATGCCTCGGAAGCGCTGTTCCGGGCCGGCATCTCGCCGCGGCGCCTGGCGCGCACGGTGCAGGGCGAACGAGCGGAACGGCTC
>Ga0126378_10001386_pt1 | contig 18071 bp, 18 predicted proteins | sample PanSoiMetPlot_23_FD_92587 | JGI IMG/M metagenome (GOLD analysis project Ga0126378, IMG submission 92587) | Tropical forest soil microbial communities from Panama - MetaG Plot_23 | ecosystem: Environmental > Terrestrial > Soil > Tropical forest > Bulk soil | place: Panama | collected 2016-02-17
ATGCTCGGCCTGCAGTTCTGCCCGAGCTCCTCACGGATCGTCGCGCACGTGCTCGCCCGCGGCCCGATCAGGTAGCTGATCGCCGAGCTCAGATCGGTTCCAGAACGCGGTCAGCATCGCCGCGGTCGTTTCAGGCGCCTCGACGGCGGGGGAGTGGGCGGCGCCTGGGATGCAGATGCGCTCGGCGCCAAGCCGCTTGGCCATCATGTCCTGGGCGTCCGGCGGCCACGCATCGTCGTTCTCGCCGTAGCTGACCAGCTTGGGCAAGTGCTCGAGCATCGCAAGCTCATCGGTGCGGTCCGCGCAGTTCAGCAGCTCCCTGGCCATCTCGGCGAGCCCCAACGGGCAGCTAAGGCGCGTGCGTTCGCCGAGGAACTCGATGACCTCAACTGACGTCCCGTCGGCCTCGGCCTGCGGTCTGAGCTGGTCGGTCCAAAGCTGGTAGATCTTGTCGGCGAGTTGGTCGATGTCGGATCCGGCGGGTGCGAGGAAGTCAAGCAGCTCCGTGAGTGCATGCGCCCTGGCCCCGGCAATAGTTCCAGGTCCCGACCCGAGCAGTGTCAGCGAGAAAAATGCGGAAGGCGCGGCCAGCGCGGCTTGGCGGGCAACCAGGCCGCCGAATGAGTGGCCAACCAGGTGCACGCGTCCTCCGTCGTTCGCGACTGAGCTGGCCACTGCGACGAGGTCGGCGGCGAGCTGGTCGAGTTTGTAGCCGGCCGCGCTCGGGGCACGAGGCGACTGATACTGGCCCCGCATGTCAATTGCGACGACTGACCGACCGGCGGTGCCGAGCGGCTCAACAATCGCCAGGAAATCTTCCTTGCTCCCGGTGAATCCGGGGACGAGTAGCGCGGCTTGTCTTTCGCTGATACCGCCGGCGGGCCCTGCCGTCAGGGCCGCGAACAAGCCTCGCGGCGTATCGACGACCAGCGGCCTGACATGCTGGGACATCCGCAGCGATCGTGGAGTGCTCACGGGTTGGCAGCCTACTGCGACCAATTGGCCGAGACCGGACCTGTCGCGAACTACGGGTCGACCGCCTTGAGATTGCCGGTGGCGCGGCCTGACCGCCTCCCGCGAGGCCGGTCGTCGGACGGACTGTGGCCAGCAGGCTGACGAGCGCGCTGCTGGCTGTCAGCGGCCTCGGGCTGCGTGTGACGTGCGCCGACCTCGCCGGTGCTCTCGCCAGAGCGGTCTCCGGCTGGCGGCGCCCCTACCTGCGCTCCGCCACGAGTCCGCCTTCTTGCCCTCGTTCTGGGCTTCGGGCCGCGCTGACTCCGCTGATCGCCTGAAGATGCTGCTTCCGCGCGTCGGCCCGACGTCCGGTCACCGCGCGGGCGCCGCCCTCCGGCCCGCGGCTGGCGCGATCGGTGCTGGCCCGTCTCGCCGATATCTTCGAGGTCCTCGGCCTCAAGCCCCGCGCGACCGCGCCGAACACTCGGCAGCGAGCCACCGGCGTCAGCAGCAATGCCGAGCGTGCTGAACAAGTGCGGCGAGGTGGAGTAGGTCTCAGTCGGTTCGGGGTGACCGAGGTTCAGCGCATCGTTGATCATCTTCCACCGCGCCATGTCCTGCCAGTCGACGAACGTGACTGCGATGCCGGTGCGCCCAGCCCGTCCGGTTCTGCCGATGCGGTGCAGGTATGCCTTGTCGTCCTCAGGGCACTCGTTGTTCACTACATGGGTGACGTCATCGACGTCGAGCCCGCGGGCGGCGACGTCGGTCGCGACCAAGACGTCGACCTTGCCGTTTCTGAAGGCCCGCAGGGCGCGCTCGCGCTGACTCTGACCGAGGTCGCCGTGCACCGCGGCGGCCGCGAAGCCTCGCTCCGTCAGCTGCGTCGTGACCTGGTCGCAGGATCGGCGCGTGCGGCAGAACACGATGGTCAGGCCTCTGCCCTCGGCCTGGAGCACCCGGGCGAGCACCTCGATCTTGTCAAGATGGTGCGCACGGAAGACATGTTGGTCTGTGGTCGGGACGTGGGCTGGCTGGTCGTTGTGCTCGGCGCGGATGTGAGTTGGCCGGTACAGATGCCGCCTCGCCAGCGTCACGATCTCCGAAGGCAATGTGGCAGAGAACAGCATGGTCTGACGGTGCTCGGGCGTAAGCCGCAGGATGGCCTCGACGTCGGGCAGGAAGCCGAGATCGAGCATTCTGTCGGCCTCGTCGAGCACTAGCACATCAACTCGAGACAGCCGCAGTTTGCGCTGTCTAGACAGATCGAGAAGTCGCCCAGGAGTGCCGACGACGACGTCGACGGTGGCCAGTGCCTCGATCTGAGGCTCATATGCGCGTCCGCCGTAGAGCGTGACCACGTTGATGTCGCTCCGGGCTCCAGCCATTCGCAGGTCTTCTGCCACTTGGATCGCTAGCTCCCTGGTCGGCACTACGACGAGCGCGCGCGGGGCTGCTGGTTCGCGGCGAGCATTGCTGAGCAAGTGCTGAACGATCGGGATTCCGAACGCCAGTGTCTTGCCTGTGCCCGTCCGAGCCTGCCCGATGACGTCGTGCTTGCCGAGCGCAATCGGCAAGGTCAGCGCCTGGATCGGAAACGCCCGTGTGATTCCCGCGGCCCCGAGGGCGGCGGTGATCGGCTCGGCGACGCCGAACTGGCCGAAGGTGGCGCCATCGGTTACTGGTTCGGTGTCCGCGATGATCGCAACCGCACCGGCCGCCAGGGCGTCGGCTGTGAGGGCGCCGGCTGTCAGGGCGTCGGCTGCTAGCCCGTCGGTTGCCAGGCCGTCTGGGGTCAGGCCGTCGGCCGCCAGATCCTCGATCTGCAGCTCGGCGATGTCGAGCGCGAGATCCGTGCTTCTTCCGTCAGTGGTCAGGTCTTGGCCTGTTTCAGGGTCTTGGTCTGTTGTCAGGTCTTGCGTAGTCAGGGCTTTCGCCTCCATCGGTGGCCCGCGGCCGGCTTGCCAACGAGGGCACAGGCTGCCGGCCGCGGGACGGCAATTGACTCATCGGGAAGGCGGCGTTCAGGCCGCTGTCGCTGCCCGGTCGGGCGAGCAGAAAGCTGTACTGGGCCACCCATCCGCCAGGAGGAGCCAAACGCTGAGCGGCAACTGAGATTTTTCTCGTACCGCCCTACGTAAATTAACGCTCCCTGGGCTGATCCCATTCCGCGATGACGTCATTGGGCAGTGTATCAACGTCGGCCGACAGTCGATCATGAGCGCGACGCCGTGTCGCGCGGCCTCCGTCGCGCGCCTGCGCGGACGACGGCGTTGTTACGCTGCCGGTTGTGAGCGCACACGATGACACCCCTGACGGCGGAAGCGAGCCCGATCCGCTGGCAGGCGCAGCGGCAGGCCCAACGGCAGGCGGAGTGGCCGGCGCCCACTCTGGCGAGGCGGCCGACGAGGCAAGCCGCGCCGAGACGCCCGGCGGCGATTCATCGAGCGGTCCCCAGAAAGACGGCGTGATCGATCTGCTTGGCTTGCTCGCCTACGCGTCGCTTGTCGCGTTCTTCCGGCTGTCCGATGACGCCTCGCTGTCCGCGTCACTGCCTGACAAGGCGGACTTGGCAGCCATGGCGGTCGCGCAATTCGGCCACTTCGAGTTGCTTACGGCGCGGATCAATGAGCTTGGGGCCGACCCTCAGGAGGCGATGCGACCGTTCGTCGAGGCGATTGACGCATTCCACGCCAGGACGGCACCATCCAGCTGGCTCGAGGGACTGGTGAAGGCATACGTGGGCGACGGCATCGCTGCCGACTTCTACCGCGTGATCGCGCAACTCGTCGATCAGCCGACACGATCACTTGTGGACACGGTGCTTGCGGACTCGGGGCGGGCACAATTCGTGATCGCGCGGGTTCGCGAGGCGATCGCCGCAGACCCGGCCGTCGCTGGGCGCCTGGCGCTATGGGCCAGACGGCTTGTCGGCGAGGCACTCAGCCAGGCGCAGCTGGTGGCCGCGGAGCGCGAATCGCTGGCGAGCCTGCTGGCAGGCGGGTCGGCGGCGCAGCTCGGTGAGATCGGCAGGATGTTCGCCGCGGTGACCGACGCTCACGCACAGCGGATGTCGGCACTCGGCCTGGCCAACTAACGACCAGCCAGATCGGGGTGCTACACCCGGACTAGCCGCGGTACTTGTCCTTCGCGGACTCCTCTTAGGTGCCGAACCCGACGGCGCGCGGCCTGGCCTGGTCAAGCTCCACGTACGCGATCTTGTCTCCGGGAACCAGCACAGTGCCGCCTCGCTTGTCGGTGATTACGAAGATCTCGTGCCCAGTCAGCGCCGCCGTGAGCGCCCGCTGGAGTTCCTCCGCTGACATCTCGGTCTCGATCACGAGCTCGCGTGGTGCCATCTGTATGCCGATCTTGACTTCCACGAGGTTCCTCCGCCGGATCGAAGCTGGCCGCAGCTAACTCCCGAGGCTAGCCCGTACCTCGCGAACTAGCGTCGCAGCGAGGACCCGAATGGCTACGCTCGCAGCGATCACAGGCACTCCCCCCGGATTAGACCGGGCCACTTTCCGGCCCGATTTGCGAACTATCGGGTGAACTAGATCCGGGGAAGACGCCGCTTACTCGTGGAGGGGTTCGGCAAGCGGCCAGCCGCTGATGCCACGCCAGGCCAGCCTGGACAACAGCGTCTCTGCGATCTCCTGATCGATTTCGCGCTCCATGCTCAGCCAGTACCGCGCGCTGACCTGCGCCATGCCCACCAGTGCCATACCGAGCAGATCTGCCTCGGCATCGGACACTCCGGCATCCTCCCGGATGAACTCGCTGACCATCTCGGCGCACTCGTACAGAGCCCGATCTAGACGCGCCCTGACGGCCTGCTCGTTGCTCAGATCGGACTCGAATACGAGCCGGAACGCCTCACCTGCGCCGCTCACGTAGTCGAAGAATGCGCGGAAGGTCGCGGGTACGCGCTCTCTGTTGTCGCCAGTCGAGGCCAGCGCCGCGGAGACCGCGCCCACCAGCTCAGCGACGCTCTCGTCCAGCAGAGCAAGATACAGGTCAAGCTTGCCAGGGAAATGCTGGTACAGAACTGGCTTGCTCACGCCAGCGCGTTCGGCGATCTCGTCCATCGCGGCAGAGTGGTAGCCCTGCGCGACGAAGACCTCGCGGGCGGCGCCGAGCAGCTGCCTGCGCCTCGCCGGGCGGGGCAACCGTGGGCTCGGCGGTCTGGCGGTCTGGGGCGTCGCGGTCACGAGATTCTCCGATGTCTATCGGCGGCGGTCATCGGCCTGACTGGCTCATCTTACGGCCGGCGTCGCGTACTGCCGAGGTCGCGACATGCGCATGGCCATCAGGTCAGCGGTAGTCCTCGTCGCCAAGTTCGACCACGCGAGCTTGCTCGGCGGCATCAGCGGCGTCCGCCTCGAGCGGGACACCATCGGGTAGCTCGGCCCGATCGGGATCGTCGGCTCCAGGCACAGCTTCCTGGTGCTGCTCGGCCGCGTCAGGCTCTGGTTCGTCGAGGCCTCTGTCGGGCATGGCAACCCCCTCTGGAAGTCTGGCTCTCGGCCACTGCGGCGCGTATTTCAGTTACTCGAACATATTGCCGAATGGCTACAGTAGAGGAACGCTAGGTGTATACCTATCCGATCTGCCGGGGTAAGGAGACGACGTGCGCAGCATGTGGAAGGGCGGGATCTCCTTCGGGCTTGTCATGATTCCCGTGCGACTCTACGCCGCGACTGAGCAGAAAGACATTGCGTTCCGCCAGGTGCACAGGGCCGACGGCGGCCGGATTCGGTTCCGCAGGTTCTGTTCGGTAGACGGCGACGAAGTACCGTACGAGGACGTCGTCAAGGGGTACGAACTGCCAACTGGCGAGATGGTTGTACTCGACGACGAGGACCTCGCCGATCTTCCTCTTCCGACGACTAAGTCTATCGAGGTCCTGCATTTCGCTCCCGCTGAGCAGCTCGACCCGATCCTGTTTAACCGCAGCTACTTCGTCGAGCCCGAGGCGGCAGGCACTCGCGCATACGTCCTGCTCAGAGATGCGCTCGAGCAGTCAGGCAGGATCGCGATCGCCCAGGTAGCGCTCAGGCAGCGAGAAGCACTCGCGACCCTGCGCAGCAGGGACGGCGTCCTGGTGCTCGAGACGCTGCTTTGGCCAGACGAGGTTCGCGACGCCTCGTTCCCGTTCCTCGACCAAGACATCGAGGTTCGTCCGCAGGAACTGACAATGGCCTCCTCGCTCATTGATTCGATGACCTCCGATTTCGACCCTGCCGCGCACCACGACGGCTACAGGGAAGCGCTGATCGAGGTCGTCGAAGCGAAGATTCAGGGCAGAGAGCTTGCCCAGCCGGCCGCCGTTGAGATCGCCGCCGGCCCGTCGACCAGCCTTGCCGACGCACTGAGGGCCAGTCTCGCCGCGGCGCAGCACGGGTCCGGCGCCGGCGAAGCTGAAGGCAAGGCAAAGGCACTCGGGGCTGGCTCGAAGAGCAACGGGGCCAAGGCCACTCCTGACGAAACCGGCGCGACTAAGACCCGGGCCGGCAGGGCAGGCAGAGGCGCCGGGGATACTGCGAAGGCTGGGGCGAAAGGACGCGCCGAGACCGGCTCAGATGAGGCAGACTCTGGACAGGCAGGATCAGGCAAGACCGGCCGCGCAAGGGCGGGCACCGGCAAGGCGGCATCAGGCGGTGCGCGCAAGGGCGGGGCTGCGAAGTCGGCTGCCGACGCGCGCAAGGCCAGCTGACAGTAGACGGCCGCGCGGGCCCGGCGGGCCGAGCCGCCGCCCTGTCGCGCAGGAATGCGCCACTTCGGCTGGCGGTTGGACGAGATGCGAGGCGATGTCAGTGTTGCGAGCGACGGACGATCAGGGATCGCCTGATCCTGTTCCTCAGGGCGCGGTCTCATCAGAGCCCGCGCCCGAGTCCGAGCCAATTGCGCCCTGGCCAGGTCATCTCGTTGACGTGCCCGGCAGACAGATCTTCGTACGCCACGCGCCAGCGGCCGATGGGACGGAGCCCGCACTGTTCATCCACGGGCTTGGCGGGTCGTCGACGAACTGGACCGACCTGATGGACTTGCTCTCGCGGCCGCTCGAAGGCACTGAGCGCGCCATGGTGCTCGCCTGTTCGGCTCTCGACCTGCCAGGTTTCGGTTATTCGCCGCCGCCAGCCAGCGGCGGGTACACGATCAGTGCCCACGCCGCGGCCGTGATCGAGCTGATCGAGGTGTCAGGTGCTGTACCGACCCATCTGATCGCGAACTCAATGGGCGGCGCGGTCAGCACTAGGGTGGCGGCGGTAAGGCCCGATTTGGTCCGCACGCTCACCCTGATCTCGCCGGCGCTCCCTGATCTGCGTCCTCGCCTGCTGCCGATGCGGCTGGCGCTTGCGGCAATGCCAGGCGTCGGGCCCGCGATGCTTGACTGGTTTCGGAGGTATCCAGCCGAGGCCAGGACCGACCGCGCGCTCAGGGACGTGTACAGCAAGCCCAGCGCCGTGCATCCGTCGCGTCGGCGAGAAGAGATCGCCGAGGTCACGAGGCGGGACAGCTTGATCTACGCGAACCAGGCGCTCGTGCAGTCGGCCAGAAGCCTGGTGAAGGAGTACTTCAAGGTCGGCAGGCGATCGTTGTGGCGTGACGCGGGCAAGGTGTCGGCACCCGCGCTGATCCTACATGGCAGCAATGACCGGCTGGTCAACCCGGTGATGGCGGGTAAGGCGGCGCGGGCGTTCTCAACCGCGCGGGTCATGATTCTTCCCGGAGTTGGCCACGTCGCGATGATGGAGCGGCCCGGCGTGGTGGCGAGCGAGATCCGCGGGTTCCTTGAGTGGGCCGATTCCGATCGGGCCGCTGAGAGCGCTGCGCGCCAGGGGTAAATGCGGCACATGGCATGACTCTTGGCTGGCAGGGTGCGAAGCTGGCCGAATGCTGATCGCGGCAGCACGGATCATTCCCGCAAGGAGCATTCATTCAGGCGCTACCATCGTGGCCCCGGGATTCGTGGCCTGCGAGGCTGGCCAAGTCACCGCGATCGGCGCCGGGTCGCCTCCCGGGCGGCCCGACATCGAACTCAGCGAAGGGATCTTGCTACCCGGCTTCGTCGACCTGCAAGTCAACGGCTATTTCGGCATTGAGCTCGGCAGCGCGGAGCGGCCAGGCTGGGAGCTGGTCTCGCGTCGCCTACCGGAGACGGGGACGACGGCGTTCCTGCCAACCTTCGTCACGAGCCCGATCGATGTCATGCTGGCCGCGCTTCGGCGAGCGGCGGAGTTCGCTCCCGACTTGGCCACTCCCAACCCGTCCCCCGCGGGTGCGCCAGGAGCGCGCGTGCTGGGTGTCCACCTGGAAGGCCCGTTTATCGCCATGAACCGGACCGGGGCGCACAACCCGGCGTGGGTCATCGACCCGGACCCGGTCACGGTCGACGCTCTGCTCGATGCAGGATCTGGCCTGGTCCGGCTCATGACGCTTGCGCCGGAGGTAGACGGCGCCATGAGCGCGATCAAGCAGCTCACCGAGGCCGGCGTGCTGGTCAGCGTCGGACATTCGGACGCGACGGCCCAGCAGGTCAGCGCGGCAGCGGCGGCCGGCTCCAGGATGGTCACGCATTTGTTCAACGCACAGCGCGGGCTTCATCACCGCGAGCCTGGCGTGGTCGGCCAGGCGCTAGCTGACAGTCGCCTGACCAGCAGCCTCATCGCCGACTTGCATCACGTCTCCGGGCAAGTCGCGGCCGTGGCCTTCAGGGCCGCGGCAGGCCGGATCTGCCTGATCACCGACGCGGCGGCGTGCGCCGGAATGCCACCGGGGCGATATGTCCTCGGCGGCGAGCCGATCGAGCTTGCCGAAGGCGATGGAGCACCGCCTGTGCGCGCCGACGGCACGCTGGCCGGGTCTGTGCTGCGGATGGACGCCGCTGTCGCGAACATGGTCGCGATCGGCAGCGGACTCTCCGACGCGATCGCGGCGGCGACCAGGATTCCGGCCGACCTGATCGGCCGTCAGGACTTGGGCGGGATCACGCCAGGTGCAGCGGCTGATCTGACCTGGCTCAGTGACGATCTGCGGACCATCGCGACCTGGGTCGCCGGGCGTCAGGTGTACGGACCAAGCCTCGGGTAGGCGATGGCCTAGTCTGAGCTTGTGGACAGATAGCCCATAAGACTTCATGGCGCCTTTCGTCGCGCTAAAAGGACGGGATTCGCGGTGGACTCGGCAACCGAGCCGTACGATCGGGCGGCCACGCACATGCGGACCGAGATACTTCAGCAGCCCGACGCGCTCCGCGCCACTATCAGTGCGCTACTGCCGCGCAGCGCCGAGGTCGCCGCGCTCGCCGACCGGGCCAGGCAGGTACTCTTCTTTGCCCGCGGAACTTCGGACAACGCCGCCGTCTACGGCACCTACTTGATCCAGACCAGAACCGGGCGCCTGGCCAGCCTCGGGTCACCCTCGGTGGCGACCGCCTATCGGAGCCGGATTGACCTATCCGGCGTGCTGGCGATCGGCCTGTCGCAGTCCGGTAGGACTCAGGAGATCGTCGAGACCCTGGACTGGGCCCGCGACTGCGGTGCCGCAGTCGTCGGCATCACGAACGAGGCCGGATCGCCGCTGGCTGAAATGGCCGACGTCGCGCTGGTCACCGAGGCGGGCGTCGAGCAGGCCGTCCCTGCCACAAAGACATTCACCTGCCAGCTCGCCGCGCTCGCCGTCCTCGCGCTCGGACTCGGCGCGGACCTTGACGCAGTCGCGCTGCGACAGCTACCAGCCGCGATCGAGGATCTGATCGCCAAGGCAACCGCACCTGACTACGGCCTGGCCGAGGTCATCGACGAGCTCGCCAGCGTCGACGGTCTCGTGATATCGGCGCGCGGTCTCGCGTACTCCGCGGCGCTCGAGCTCGCGCTCAAGATCAAAGAGGCCTGCTACCTGCATGCGATGGGAATCTCCTACGCCGACCTGCAGCATGGTCCGATCGCTGTGGTCGACGCTGGGACTCCCGCGATCATCATCGCCGCTGACTCTGGCCCAACACTCGACGCCGCCGTCAGCTTGGCAAGCCGCGTCACTGAAGCCGGGGCCCGCGCGTACGCGATCGGCGGCAGCGCCGCGCTCGCCTCCGTCAGCAGCCGCGCGCTCGCCGGTCCCGCGCTCCCAGAATGGCTGGCGCCGATCGGGCTGATTGTGCCAGGGCAGCTCCTCACCGAGGGGCTCTCGCGCCGGCTCGGGATCGACCCAGACAACCCGCGCGGCCTGAGCAAGGTCACTCAGACGACCTGACTGAGCGCGCGGCTGACGCGGGTTAAGGCCTTCGGTCCACCTTGTGCTGAGCGGCCTGGGCGCGGGGACGAAGCACCATCAGGTCGACGTTCACGTGCGCGGGCCTGGTGACGGCCCAGGCGACCGCGTCGGCGACATCCTCAGCCGTCAGCGGCTCGGCCACGCCCGCGTAGACGGCGGCCGCCTTCGCCGCGTCACCTCGGTACCTGGTCAGCGCGAACTCGTCGGTCTTGACCATGCCGGGAGCGATCTCGATCACCCGCACTGGCTGGCCGCAGAGTTCGAGGCGCAGCGTCGCCGCGATCGCGTGGGTGCCGTGCTTGGCCGCGACATATCCTCCGCCGCCCTCGTAGGCGACGAAGCCCGCGGTCGAGCCCATGATGATCAGCGTTCCTTCGCCGCTGGCTATCAGCTTTGGCAGCAACGCTTGCACCGTATGCAGCGTGCCAAGCACGTTCGACTGATACATCGTGAGCCAGTCCGCCGCTGAGCCGTCGGCCACTTGGTCGGCGCCAAGCGCGCCGCCGGCGTTCGCTATTAGCACGTCGCATGCTGGCAGGGCGGCGGCAAACTCGCCGACCTGGCCTCTGTCGGTAACGTCGAGCCTGCTCACCTGAGCGCTTCCGCCCGAGTCGGCGATTCGCGCCGCCACCTCCTCGAGGCGGCCGAGCCTGCGGGCGGCGAGTACCACGTGGTACCCCTCGTGAGCGAGCCGCTGAGCCGTCGCCGCCCCGATTCCGCTGCTCGCTCCGGTGACCACCGCTGTTCGCATGCGGTGCATTCTGCCAGGAGCGCAGCGCAGTGTTCATTTCCGCGCCGCCGAGGTCGGTGTCGAGGTCACCTACGATCGGGAACGTGGCCGAATCGTTTCCCGCGCCGCGCGCCGTGATCTTCGACTGGGGCGGCGTGATTACCAGTCCGATACTCGACACCGTTTCTGCATGGCTAGAGGCCGACCGGATCGACCGTGATAGCTACGCCGCGGCGATGCGGCCATGGATCCAGCGCGCCTACGGCGGCGACGAGGCCGAGTCGCCCATCCACGCGCTCGAGCGCGGCGAGGTGAGTGATGCGGAATTCGAGGCCACGCTCGCTGCAGAACTCGTCAGGGTCGACGGTGGGCCGGTCGCGGCCGCCGGGCTGCTGCGGAGGATGTTCGCCGCATCGGTTTTGCAGGAAGAGATGCTTGACCTGATCAAAGAGCTCCGGGCAGGCGGAATCTTGACCAGCATGCTCTCGAACTCGTGGGGAACCTCGGACGGATACCCGAGGCACCTGTTCGGCGTGCTGTTCGACGATGTGGTGATCTCAGGAGAAGTCGGAATGCGCAAGCCTGAGGAGCGGATCTTCCGGCTTGCAGCCGGAAGGCTCGGCTTGACGCCGCAGGAGTGCGCGTTCGTCGACGATGTTGAGTACAACGTGCTCGCGGCGCGGGCGCTTGGGTTCCTAGCCGTGCACCACAACGATCCGCTGCGAACCAGGACTGAGCTGTCCGAGCTGCTGTGCGGAGTCGCCCGCCGGGACTAGCGTGATGCGCTATGGCCGACGATGTGGCGTCGCGGCAGGCGTACCCGCATCCATCCAGTGCTGGCCGCTCCGCGAATATGAAGGCGAACCGCCGGGCTGACACCAAGCCGGAGCTTGCGCTGCGCCGGGCACTGCACGGCCTTGGCTACCGATACAGGAAGGACTTCAGGCTAGACCTCGACGGCGGCGTCAGGGTTCGGCCCGACATCGTGTTCACAGCGCGCAAGGTCGCGGTGTTCGTGGATGGCTGTTTCTGGCACAGCTGTCCTGAACACGGCAGCAAGCCGTCGTCGAACACTTGGTACTGGGAGCCCAAGCTGCGGCGCAACGTCGATAGGGACCGAGCTGCCGACGCCGCTCTCGGCCAGGCGGGCTGGACCGTGATCCGGTTCTGGGAGCACGAGTCGATCGAGTCCGCGGTCGCCGCATTGGTCGGAGTGCTCGGCCGTGGCAGGGCCCGTTTCAAGCCGAAGCTCGAGGAGCCAGATCCTTGCGATGGCGCGTGAGGCACGTGGTGATTCTGGGTTCGGAAACGACGTCTGGCTGGCAGACTCGGTAGGACTCACCGCTGACTTCGCCGAGGCGCATCGCGGCTGAGAATCACAGCTGATTGAGCGAGTTGGGAACCTCGTGCGCGTCTACCTGCCGACAACGCTAGCGGACCTTGGGTCAGTGCTAGTGGCGGGGGAGATCGGCCCGGCTCCGCTGAACGGATTCGCCGTGACGCCAGCGCTCCGCGAGTGGTACGCGAGCGGTGATGAAGAGGAGCTCGAGTACGTCGCCATGTTGCAGGCGGCGCGCGCATCGCTTCGGATGCTGCACGCCGACACCAAAGCGCCGAGGCGGCGCGTCGTACTCGCAGCGGAACTGCCCGATCTGGTGATCAGCGTCAGGAACGGGTTCGACAAGCCTGGCCACGTCGCGGTCACGCTGCCGGTCATGCTTTCCGACGTGGTCTCCGGGCACGTGGATGCCACGGACGCCGCGGCCGACATCGACGCCGCGGCGGCAGCGCTGCCGGCTGCCGACGCCGGTGACGGTGACGCGAAGTTCGTCGTCGACGGCGCCGAAGGCCACGAATTGCTCTGGTATGCCACCCAGGAGCTGATCTACCTGATCGGCTGACGCAGTCGGCATGCTCTCGGCCGGTCTCGGGTCTGGTCTCGGCACGCACCGCGGTTCGTGGCACGATGAGAGCCGACGTCGTACAACGTCGTGCGAAATTGTCGAGCCCTGGGAGCTGTCCGTGTTCGATGCCGTCACCAGCGTTCCCGTTCCGGCCAATGAGCCCGTCAAGACCTACGCTCCTGGCAGCGCCGAGCGCGCCGCACTCGAGACGAAGATCAAAGAGCTAGCCGGCGAGTCGATCGATCTCACCATGACCGTGGGCGGCGCCCAGCGAATGGGCCGCGGCGATTCGGTCAACGTCGTCCAACCGCACAACCACGCGCACGTGCTCGGCCGGCTCGGCGAGGCGACCGACGAGGACGTCCATGATGCGATCGAGGCCGCGAGCCTGGCCGCTCCCGGCTGGCGAGACCTGTCTTTCGACGACCGCGCGGCGATCTTCCTGCGAGCCGCCGAGCTGCTCGCTGGCCCGTGGCGTCAGGTGATCAACGCGTCGACGATGCTCGGCCAGTCCAAATCGGTGCATCAGGCAGAGATCGACGCCGCGTGCGAGCTGATCGACTTCTGGCGCTACAACGTGCACTTCGCCAGGCGCCTGCTCGCCGAGCAGCCGACCTCGGCGCCAGGATCGTGGAACCGGCTCGAGTACCGCCCGCTCGAGGGCTTTGTCCTCGCGATCACCCCGTTCAACTTCACGTCCATCGCGGGAAACCTACCCACGGCTCCCGCGCTGCTCGGCAACGTCGTCGTGTGGAAGCCCTCGCACACCCAGCAGTTCTCCGCGCACTTCATGATGCGGCTGTTCGAGGCGGCAGGGCTGCCGCCCGGCGTGATCAACATGGTCACCGGCGGAGGCCGGGTCGTCTCCAGGGCGGCGGTGCCGCATCCCAACCTGGCAGGCATTCACTTCACCGGGTCGACAGCGACGTTCCAGCACCTGTGGCGGGCCGTCGGCGAGAATATCTCCGGTTACCGCGGATACCCGCGCCTGGTTGGTGAGACCGGCGGCAAGGACTTCGTGATCGCGCACGCGTCGGCTGAGCCTGACGTGCTGACAACGGCTCTGATCCGGGGCGCATTCGAATATCAGGGCCAGAAGTGCTCCGCGGCATCGCGCGCATATATCCCGCGCAGCGTGTGGAGCCGGATGAAGGACGACTTCATTGCGACAGTTGAGTCGCTGACCATGGGCGACGTCGCGGCCGACCTGTCGACGTTCATGGGTGCGGTGATCGACGAGCACGCCTTCGCGCAGCATGCCGACGCGCTGGAGCGGGCGCGCAGCAGGCCGAGCGTCCGGGTCGCGGCCGGCGGGACGACCGATCGGACTCGCGGCTACTTCGTCGAGCCCACGGTCCTCGAGTGTTCTGACCCGTCGGACGAGGTGTTCACCACTGAGTATTTCGGGCCCATCCTTGCCCTGCACGTGTTCGACGATGCCGACTATGACGCGGTGGTCAGCCAGGCAGCCGATGTCGCCAAGTACGCGCTGACCGGCGCCATCATCGCGACCGACCGCGCGGCCATCGCATCGGCAACCAACGCCCTGCGGTTCTCCGCGGGTAATTTCTATATCAACGACAAGCCAACGGGCGCTGTCGTCGGCCAGCAGCCCTTCGGCGGCGCGCGGGCCAGTGGCACCAACGACAAGGCCGGCTCGCTGCTCAACCTGACCAGATGGATCAACGCCCGCACGATCAAGGAGCTGTTCGTGTCGCCGACTGACTACCGCTATCCGCACATGGGCTAGGCAGTGCTGCGAGACGGCGGAGACAAGTAAGCCGGTCGCTGGGATAATCTGCCCGCTATCGGAAGCAGGCGCGGACCGGAGGCTCGTTGCACCGCCTCATCCTGTGGAACATCGACCTCACCCTGGTCGACGTGGCTAGGGTGTCACGCGACGCATACGCGGAAGCGTTCAGGCGCGTCACCGGCCGCCCGCTGGTGGCCTTGCCGCAACTTGCCGGGGCCAGCGATTCGGAGATCTTCTTCGAGTCGCTCGCGCTGAACGAGGCGGGGCCGGCCGGGCACGCGCGAGAACAGGGTCACGCGGCGCACGCCGAGGCGAACGACCTGCTTGCCAGGTACGCGGCAGAACTCGCGACGGCGTTCGGCGCCCGAACCAACCTGCTCGCCAGCCGGGGCCGCGCCTTGCCAGGCGCTCGTGCGGCGCTGGCGGCCGTGTCGAGGCTGCCCGGCGTCATCCAGACCGTGCTGACCGGCGCCATCAGGCAGAACGCGGAACACAAGCTGTACGCCTTCGGCCTTGAACGCTTTCTTGATCTCGGGATCGGCGGCTATGGGTCCGAGGTCTACCCAAAGGGAACGCAGATCCTGCGGTCACTGGCGATGGCGACGGAAAAGTACGGGGTCGCGCTCAGCCCCGCCGCCGCCGTCTACGTGGCCGACTCGGTCAGGGATGTGGCCGCGGCGAAGGTGGCAGGCGTGCGTTGCCTCGGCGTCGCGACCGGCCGCTCCACGCTGAGCGAGCTGCGCGAGGCGGGCGCCGAGCCTGTACTCGCCGACTTGTCCGATACCTCGCGGGTGGTGGCGGCGATCGGCCAGTGACCCCGACCACGGACGGTGCAGCGGGATCTGAACACCCGACGGCCCAAGAGGCTGACCTGAGCGCCGGCAGCGGAAACGCGGCCGCAGGTCGCGGCTACGGTGCGACCTTGTCGACGCCAACTGAGGCCGACGTCGAGCAGGCAAGGATCACCGACTACGCCCGCTGGCTGGACGACACGCGCGGTGTCGGCACCGAAGGCGGCTATGCCAGCCTGTGGCGGTGGTCGGTAACCGAGCCCGCGGCGTTCTGGGCCTCGATCTGGGATTACTTCGGCGTGCTCGGCAGGCGCGGCGACGCGGTGCTGCAAGGCGATCAAATGCCGGCCGTCCGCTGGTTTTCCGATTCCAGCCTCAACTATGCGCGCAACGCACTCCGGGCGGCCCGGACCGACCCGGATCGCACGGCTCTTATTTACCGGTCGGAGCGCGGACATGAGGGCGGTCATGAGGCCGGTCACAACGGCACCCTCACCTATGCCGAGCTTGATGCGCGCGTGGCGATCGTGCGGGCTGGCCTGATCGCCCTCGGGGTACGCAAGGGCGATCGCGTCGCAGCGTACCTCCCTAATTCGCCGCAAGCCCTGATCGGCCTCCTCGCGACAGCCAGCCTCGGCGCGATCTGGACCTCGTGCTCGCCGGACTTCGGCGCGCGCGCCGTCATCGACCGGTTCGCGCAGGTGGCGCCGACGGTGCTGATCGCCGTCGACGGCTACGTCTACGGCGGGAAGACCTTCGACCGGCGGGATGAGGTCGCGGCGGTCACCGCCGCTCTTCCCGGGCTGCGCAGCGTGATCATGGTCGACTACATTGGCGCGGGCTCGGCCCAGCCCGCGCTGCCGGTGCCGGTCACGGCGTGGAGCGCCCTCGCCGATCTGGCCGGTCACGACGCTCCTTCGAGCACAGAGTTCGACGACGTGCCCTTCGACCACCCGCTCTGGGTGCTCTATTCCTCGGGGACGACAGGGCTGCCCAAGCCGATCGTGCACGGCCATGGCGGCATCGTGCTCGAGCATCTGAAGGCGTTGTGCCTGCACCAGGACATCTGCCCGGATGACGTGTTCTTCTGGTACACCACGACCGGCTGGATGATGTGGAACTACCTGATGGGCGGCCTGCTTGCCGGGGCGACGGTCGTCGCGTTCGACGGCAGCGCTGTCCATCCCGGCACCGATGAGCTATGGCGGCTGGCAGCCGAACTTGGCGTCACGTATTTCGGTACCGGAGCGCCGTACCTGGTGAGCTGCATGAAAGCTGGCCTGCGGCCGGCCGCCGAGCTTGACTTGTCGAGGTTGCGCGGCGTTGGCTCGACCGGCTCGCCGCTGCCTCCTGAGGCCTTCGACTGGGTGTATGCCTCGGTCGCCGCCAACCTGGGCTTGCAGCGCGCGCACCTGGCTGCTGCTAGAACGACAGCAAGGGACCCACGCCGCTCCTTTGTGCTCGGCTCGTTCTCGGGCGGGACCGATATGTGTACCGGGTTTGTCGGGCCGTGTCCGCTTCTCCCGGTGCGGCGCGGGATCATCGCGGGGCCGTGCCTCGGGGCCAAGGTCGAGGCGTTCGATACCAACGGCCTGCCTGTCGTCGGCGAGGTAGGCGAGCTCGTCCTGACTGAGCCGATGCCTTCGATGCCGGTCGGCTTCTGGGGCGACGAGGACGGCATACGGTACGCGGCGAGCTATTTCGCCCAGTATCCTGGCGTCTGGCGGCATGGTGACTGGATCATGAATCTGCCCGACGGTGGCTGCGTCATCTACGGCAGGTCCGACGCCACGTTGAACCGCGGCGGCGTCCGGATGGGAACCAGCGAGTTCTACCGGGTCGTCGAGGATCTTCCCGAGATCGCCGACAGCTTGGTCATCGACACGGGCACGCTTGGCCGCGAGGGCAAGCTCGTGCTGTACCTCGTGCTCGCGCCTGGCGTGAGCCTCGACGACGAGCTGCGTCGCAAGATCAGGTCGGCGCTGCGCTCCTCGCTGTCGCCGCGGCACGTTCCAGATGAGATGCACCAGGTTCCCGGCGTGCCGAGGACGCTGTCAGGCAAGAAACTCGAGGTTCCAGTGCGCAAGATCCTCACCGGAACGCCCGCGAGTGAAGCGGCCGACCCTGACTCACTGGCCAACCCTGATGTCCTGGCTTTCTTTGCCGGCCCGGGGGCACGAACCCCCGGAACCCCCCGCGAGGCCGCAAGCGAGGGTGAGCAGTAGTGGCAGGGAACCGGGGACGCAGTTTCGGCGAGGAGGGCGGCCGGCTCACCTACGGCACTTATCTTCGCCTGCCCGACCTGCTCTCACAGCAGGTTCCGCTCACCGACCCACCGGTGCACGACGAGTTGCTGTTCATCACCGTTCACCAGGTTTACGAGCTGTGGTTCAAGCAGCTGCTGCATGAGCTCGTCGGGGCGCGCGATGCGATGGATAAGGACGAGTCCTGGCTGGCCAGGCACCTGATGCAGCGTGCCCACGTCATCGAGCGGCTGCTGGTCAGTCAGATCGACGTGATCGAAACGATGACCCCGCAAGATTTTCTGCAGTTCAGGTCGGCGCTCGCGCCCGCGAGCGGTTTGCAGTCTGTCCAATTCAGGGAGCTTGAGTTCTTGTCGGGAGCCAAGGACCATCGGTTTGTGGCGCGATTTCGGAATCTGA
>Ga0126378_10001387_pt1 | contig 18064 bp, 32 predicted proteins | sample PanSoiMetPlot_23_FD_92587 | JGI IMG/M metagenome (GOLD analysis project Ga0126378, IMG submission 92587) | Tropical forest soil microbial communities from Panama - MetaG Plot_23 | ecosystem: Environmental > Terrestrial > Soil > Tropical forest > Bulk soil | place: Panama | collected 2016-02-17
GCCGGCCTTAAACAAGTCCTGGGCCGATTTGCGCGACGAGCGCGGGTCCTGCATGTACTTCGCCGCATTGATGATCGAGGCGCGGAACTGCTCGCCGGAGATGGCGAGAAAACCGTCGTCGTCGCGGTAAACATAGCTTTCGACGTTGTCGGTCTTTTTGATTTCGCTGCCCTTAGGGGCGGCAGCCTTTTCCTCGACCGCCTCGACATTCCAGGCGTGGTAAAGATACGGGACCGTTCCTTTTATGCGGATAGTCGCGATGTAGGGCTCAGTCATAGCGATGGCATCGTCGGCACCATTAGTCGGCACCTGACCGCCGATCGGCACTATCTTCGCGGACGCAGTTCTTCCCCGTGGCATTTTCCCCTCCCATTTCGCAACACCACGCTGTGTATCACCGGCAGGAGGAGTTTCACAAGCATGGCGCCCCCAACGGGGTTCGAACCCGTGTTTCCGGATTGAAAGCCCGGTGTCCTAACCGCTAGACGATGGGGACCAGGCGTCGCGTGAGGTCCAAGTATATAGAGTGTGTGATGCTGTGCGGGAGTGCCGCCCTAATTGAGCGCACAGAACCAGCGGGGTAGGCGGCCCGCGGCTGGGGTCATAATTGTCCGAAATTGTCCGGACAAATAGGCCAAATAGGCCGGATATAGGCCGGATATAGGCCGATTATGCCGGTCTAACCTGTTGATAAATCAAGGACGAAATAGGCCGGACAATTTCGGCCTGTTTGTCGGCCTATTTGTCCGGTCAGTTTGTTCTGTTTGGTCAGTCATCACTCGGCCTTTGGAAATTTGACCCGCATCAACGCCGCTATCGCAGCGATCAGTTCAAACGCGTCGAGCTCGGACCCGTCGTGGTCGCCGAGCGACTGATCCAACAGTTCCAGTTCGTGGCGGATGTAGTCGAGCCGCCGACGGGACTGGTCGATGAGCTCACGGCTTAGGGGCATCGCGGCCTCCCGGTTTGTGCATGTGAACCGCATCCCGATAATACTTCCGGCGAACCGGGTTCAGCTTAGGCTGCGGCTCGGTGACCACGTAGCCAAATCCCTTCCAATCCTCGACGCTCTTCGGCGCGATCCAGATGCCCGTCTCAGCGATGGCCTCATCCTGGTCCATCAGTTCGGCCGCAGCGCTTTCGCCTTATCCGCAGCGTCGATGATCATCTGGCCAAACGCCCTGGCTCGCTCCGGATCAAAGCCGAGCCAGGTCAGTTCGGTGCCGAAATGGATCTCGACGACATCTGTTGCGGCGTTGTAGCCGATCGCGACCGTCAGTTCGCCGCGGTCGGTTTCGTTGGCGACGCCGTGCGGATATAGGTTGGTCGGCCCGAGCTTAGGTCCGCCGGCCGCCGAAGACCGGCTCTTCGTCCTCGGGCGCGATGATCTCGACATTTTCCTGCTCCTCGATTTCGGCCTCGTTCCCCCAGGCGTCCCAGCCTGGGCGCGGCGCGCCGCGGCAATTGAGCTCGATCTTCGAGAGCTGCGGGAAATACCACTCGATCAGGTCGCAAAACTCCTCCGGCTTTTCTGAATGCGCCCCGACCGGCGCCAGGAGCAGCGATTCCCATTGGGTCCCAGCTACCGGTGCCGGAACATTGCCGCGCACACCCACTAACAAGTGCTCGTGCTTATTCCGATTCCAGTAGCCGGTTCCGACCCGGTTTTTACCCCAAACAAAGTTGGTCGCGTAGTTAAAGCCACGCAGGCGCAGCACATCGATGCCGACCGCCAGGAACGGCACCGGCACCCACATAAACAGTACACAGTCCTCAGCCGCGCACTCAAAGCGCGGCGCGGTGAAATCGACGATCTTTTGCGCCTGGCTCTTAAAATGTTCCGGCTTTCCTGCCGACGACACCGGGTAGTGGTTGGCAGCGTGCCGGTCCATCCCGGTATCGCGCGACCAGACCTCGAAGTTCCACTCGAAATCTTCGAGGATCACGTTGTATTTGCGGGTCGGATACGCCGTTGATGTCTTCTCGGCCAGGGCCCGCTCACGCGCCTCACGAGCGTCGCGCTTCTCCCAATTTTTCTGCGAGCGTTGGATCGAGTGGATTGTCGCCCGCTTGGTGCTGCGGACCAGCGCCTCAAAATCCTCGTCTGACATTCTGGCCAGGCGCTGCCACAGCGACGAGGCACTTTTCGCAATCTTCATGTCCTTCAGGGTGCGATTGGCCTGACGTTGCACCGACCGATAGTCGCCGCCTTTACCGGGATCGCGCTCGCCAGTCTCCTTCATCCGGATCAGCATCTCACCGGCTTTGCGCGAAGAGCGCAGCCGGAGCTCGGTCGCCTCGTTGAACCGGTCGACGTCCTTCGCGACCTTGGCATACCGCTCCAGGGCAGACGCCATATCGCGAAGGGTCTTGACCTCATCAACCGTCTCAGCGGTGGCCAAGGCGTGCATCGCCGCGCTGTACTCGGTGACGGCCGTCGTGTCGCTCATTAGGCCGCTTTCTTTTTCGGCCGACCCGGCTTCTTCTTCTCCTTGGTCTTTGCCTTGGGCGGCGGTGGTGGTGGAGGCGGCGGCGGCTCCGGCCGATACGACGCCGAACCCGGCGGCTGCGGCGGTGGCGGCGTCCGGTGCGCGTGGTTCAGAAAGGCGATCGGGTAGGGCAGCGGCGGCTCCTTACCGAACTGGCGCCGATAATACTCGTCGAAGAAATGTGCCAGCAGCAGTTTGACGGTGTACCGGCGCGCCCGCGCATCGATGTGGGCCGGCGGCAGTTTCCCCTCGACATAGTATTTATAGCTCTCGGTCTCCTTACTAAAATGCGGCAGGGACCGAGCCGCGGCTTCCTTGAGCCGGCCGGCCTCGTTGTTCTCGATCTCGTAGGCTTTGCGCTCCTCGTAGATGCGCCCGTAGTAGCACTCGTCCCGTTTGTGGAAGCGCATGAACGAGATGCCGCATTTCCACAGCAGCGTCTTCAACTGGGCGTTAAACGGTCGGCGCTTTCCCTTTTCCCACGGCTTCTGACCATCGCCGGCGACACCCGCGAACTGCCAAATGTGACCGACGGTCGGTGTGCTCTCGACCGGCTCAAAGCGGTGCGGCTGGATCTTGCGCTTTTTGTCGTTCTGCCGGCGCTGGCAGTCCTTCTCGTCCCGGCCGCGGCAGTGGGCGCACCACATGCCGATATAGATGTGGGCGAGGAGACCGGCGCAGAGCACGGGCCCGAGCCCGTAGATGTTGCGCAGCCAGGGGCCCATCATGTGCGACCGGGTGTAGTGGTCGAGGGCTTTGGCGACCTGCCGCTCGATCGTGTAGGATTTGTCGGCCAGCCACTCGATCAGGACATACGGTTCTTCGGCTTCTTCGAGCGAGCGCACCTGATTGTCGGCGCGCTTGCGCATCTCCTGCATCATGTAATAGCCATCGACGAGGTACCGCGCCGAGGCAGTCCCCATCGTCCGCGAAGCTTTGATCAGATCGCGGTCGAGCCTGACCTTTTCTTCTTTATGCTCGCCGACGTCGTCGTCGTCGTCGTCCCACCAGTGCGGCCCGTTCTGGCCGTTTTCGTCAACCATGGTCACCCCTCCCGTAAGGCTTCGTTATGGATCGCTTGGCGGCGCTCGGCCTCGGCCCGACCGGCCTCGGTCAGTTCCACGTATCGCTCATTCGACCGGCTCATCTGCAGCCAGCCCTTGTCGAGCAGCCAGGCCTGGGCCTTGGCGATCTTCCCCACCGTGCGGTGCAGCATGAAACCGTGCAGCGCATAGCTGAGCTCTAGCCCGACAAAAGGCGGCTCTTTCTCCACCAGGGTCAGTTCGCTCATTTGATTTGGTCCTCGTCTGTCGTGTAGCTCGCGCTGTTCACAGTGGTCCGCTCGCCTCTCTTAGCTCGCACAGTTCACATGGTGCCCGCTCGGATATAGCTCGCGCATCTTCTATGGTTCTCGCCGGCAGGCTGGGCTCGATCGCTTCCACTGGTACTCGCGGGCCAGTTAGCTCGCTTTCTTCATCTGGCGCTCACGGTCGCGATAGCTCGCACGGTGCCATTGGTGCTCACCAGCTTATTAGCTCACGCCTCTCGACTGGTTCTCGCAAACTTTGTGGTTCGATCTATCCGCCTGGTTCCCACTTTTATAATGACTCGCACTCTTTCTATGATGTCGTCTGTCAACTTGGCCCACTCGGCAGCAGTGGTTTCACACCCACTTAATGGCAGGCTACGCTATCCTAGAGTACGGTAGCGTGCTGTGTAAACCCTACTGGATCCGGCGCGCGCCGATCGCAAATTTGTGGATGGCGATCAGCGCCTGCTCCGGCTCGTCAACCGATTGCGACAGCACGTGTAGCGCCATCGCCAGCGCCGTAAAGCCGAGCTGCGGCGAGTACCGCGTCACCAGATCCTCGATCCGGCGGGACAAATCCGAAATCTCCTCGCGGTGCTCTCTCAGCGCCGCGTGCATCTCAATCTCCATCGCCTCGACGCTCATTTCAGGATCTCCCGCACGTCCATGCCGTAGTAGCGGACCAGTTTTACCGGCCGACCGGCGGCCTTTTGAATGGCCTTGGCGTAGTCGCGGTACGATTCGATGCGGTCGCGGTCGGCGCCGACCAGCGGGACAAAGCCGAGAGGGCCGATCATGGCGCCGAGCACGCCTTCGCCGCCGTCAGGCTCGACCCCGATCCAGGCCCACAACTCGGTGATCTTCAGCCCCTTCCCGGGCTTGTATTTCTGCTCGGCTTTCATTGATAGAGCCGCGCCCTGACGGCACAATCCTTCGCTTCGAGCAGTTTCGCCAGGCAGCGGTCGCGCTGATTGTTTTTCGGCAGCACGATCGCGATGTGCTTGGCCAGGTTGGCGAACGGCTCGGAGACTTCCTGCAGTTCCTCGGCTAGGTGCTCGAAGCGGAAGAATTGCAGCAGCGGCTCGCGATCCGGCGAATCGACGCCGCTGAGCTGCGGCTGGGCGCCCTCTTCGCGCGGCAGGTCGGGCAGCACCGGCGGGCCCATCTTACCGGCTCTATATAGCCGAGTGAGCTCGTCTAGCGGCCGGTCGCACCACTCGTTCCACTCGGGGCGGGTATCGAGCCGCACCTTGTCGACAATGTCGTGCTGGTGCGTCGCCGGAATGATCCCGTAATAAATGGCGCCGATGTCACCCTTCGGTGTGCGCTGAATGACAAGCCAGGTCGCCTCATCTTTTCTTTCGCTCACTAAATTTCCTCCCAGAGTTCAGCATGTCGCGATCGGCAGCACTGCCCTCGATGGCGATCGACCGCAGCATTTCGGCCGACGCCTTTAAATACCAATCGCCACAATCGAAGACGCGGCAGAGCACCGGACGCCTGTCGTAGATCGTACAACCAAATAGGTTGTCGAGATAGACGCAGGCGCCGTCGGGCCGGCGTTTCAGCACCGGGTTGTCGAACACCGGGTCGAGCGCCCACCGGATGTCCGAGCGGACCATGTCCTCTGGTTCAAGGCTGACAAGCTGATGGCAGCACCCGTGGCAGGCGCCGCAGTCGATCTTTACTTCGTCCTTAGAACTCGCCATCGGCACAGTGGAGAACAGTAAACCCGTTCGAGCGCCACATTTCGACCACGACTCGGCGATCGTCGACGATCAGCACCGGCTCCCAGCCGTCCGCTTTGACCTGGTTCATGATCTCCGCCTTGATGACGTGATCAGGCCGGTAGTCGCCCTCTTTTCGCATGTAGACGCAGACCGGGTTAAACCCGTAGCGGTGCAGCCAGGCCTCGGTCTTGTCGCGCACCTCGTCGGAGCGACCCGACACGATGATGCGCGGGGTCGGGAACAGGTCGAGCCACAGCTGCCGGATCGGCCAGATCGGGACGTCGTCGCTGCAGGCCTGGAAAAACCCGCGCCAGTCCTTCTTCTCGCCCTGGATAAAGTGCAGCCGCTGCTCAATGTTTGCCAGCGTGCCGTCCAGGTCAAACACGTAACACGGCCCCATCACGCCCCCGCTCTGTTATCTTGGTTCTCGCTTTGAACGTAGCTCACGCGATTCTTTTGGTCCCCGCTTTAGGTGCTGGTCCGCGTCATCCCCTTGATGCCGTCTGGGATTATGGCCCGCGTCTGCTTCCTGGTGCCCGCGACAAAGGTGGCCCGCGCTAGACGTATGGTCCGACACTGGACATTTAGCCCGCCCTCACCTTTTGGTCCGCCTATCACGTTGTGGCCCGCTGTCCCGTAATGGTGCCCGCGTCTCATTCTGGCCCGCACTACGTGTATGGTCCTCACCCGTTACTTAGCCCGCACTCCTACTATGGTGCTCATCGACCTCCAGGGCCCGCGCATTTGACTTGGTCCCCGCGGGGCTCTCTAGCTCCACGCAGGTGTGTTGGTCCCCACCTCGTTTATAGCTCGCGCCGTTCTCCTGGTCCTGCACGAAGGTGTCGGCACGCACTTCATCTTTGGTGCCCGTCCTGGAACATGGCATCACTCCATAGCCCTGGTGCTCGCTTCCCAGGATGGCTCGCACTGAGTCATTGGTTCACGCTGATGACATAGCCCGCGCAATTCTAGTGGTCCGCGTCCCCAGGTTGGCCCGCTCTTTTTTCATGGTTCCCGTCATCTCTATAGCGGGTCGTACGATACGACAGATGCGGCTCGGCCGGCGGAATCGCCTTGCGCTTCTGCAGAAAAACATGCCCGGCCTCGGTGATCGCCACCCAGTGCTCATGGATCGTGATCAACGGCGGGTCCTCGTTGACCATCTCCATCGCCAGGTCGACCGCGTCGACCGGTGTGCGCGCAAAATCGAGGAACTTGCGCCCGCCCAGCAGCGACTGCAGCAGGATCACCTTCGCTTCGTCTCGGGTGTGCTTCATACGCTCTGGCACTCTGGTCCCCTCTGAGCAGTCGGCTCGCGCTGCGCCTCTGATCCCGTCCTCACAACATGGCTTGCGCCTATGATCTGGTGCTCGCAACCACGTTGGCCCGCTCGACTCCCATGGCCCCCGCGTATGAAGTAGCCCGCACTTCACTACTGGAACTCGCGTATCCGCTGGCGCGCACTCTTTGTGTGGCACTGGTCGGTTACTGGCCCGCATCGCTTCTTTGGCACTCACCTCATCAACGGCTCACTTCGACCCGGGTCTGCGGAAACTTACGGCAGGCCCCGAGCACCTCGCCGACGAAATCGACGAGCGCCTGATAATCGCCCCAGCCACTCTCGGGATTGAGCTTCTTGAAGAAGGGCGGGTCGATCTCCAGCGCTGCCAGCCCGCGCTCCAGCGGCTCGATCAGCTGCTCGGCCCGCTCGATGCCGTTTGCCGCCGGGTTCCACAAATACTCGTAGACCAAGGCGGCGGTCGCCATGCCGCCGAGGTTGTGGGTGATATTCGCCCAAAACACGATGCTCGGGTCACGGGTCAGTGTGATCGGCTCAAACTCCGGTGGGTGCGAGGCTTTCCACTCTTCGCGGCTGATCTCGATGACCCGGCCGTCGCGGCGGATCAAGATCGCCGCCGGGCCGATCGGACCGCCGGCCAGCGCCGGGTCACTCAGGTAAAAATCAAGGCTCATTCGGTATGGTCCTCATACGCTGATTGGCCCGCGCTAGTGCCCTGGTTCACGCCTTCAAAATAGCCCGCTCATTCTCCCTGGTTCCGCGCATTTCACCTGGTTCTCGCCATGGTCACGTGGCCCGCGTAATCAGCATGGTGCCCGCTTTTCCAGTAGCTCACGCTTCAGTTTTGGTGCCCCCGTCCTGCTTGGTCTCGCTCGTCTGTTTTGATGCCGTCGCCATACTGAGCTCGCACTTCTTTTTTGGTTCACGCGAAGTGGTTGGCTCGATGCCCGACAGGATCTTGATCCAGACGCTCCAGGGCGGACGCTGGTCGTAGAGGCTCACCAGCATCCGCCGCTTAAAGTCGCTCACCCGGCATTCCCGCGCGAGAAGCTGCGAATCGCCTCGATAAACGGGTCGACCGGCTCCGTCACGGTGAACGTCTCCTTCACCGGCTGCGGCAGGGTCTGCTCCCACAGCCGCAGGATGCGGCGGCGCAAGCGCTCGAGCCCGTCATGGTTGAGCACGCCACTGCCATCGTCACCGCCGGCGAAGATGCGTTCCAGCCGCTCGACCACCATTGTCGTCGCGTGCTCTTCGCCCCGCCACCAGGCCGGGTGCGCAAAATCGGTGCCGTCGAGCGCCGGGTCGTCGCCGAGACGCCGCGTCACCTGGACCTGCTGCTGCTGCGCCGGCTGCATCTGGACCTGCAGACCGCCGCGATACGGGTCCGGGTAATCCGTCGGGACGGCCTGCTGCTGCGACATTTCCTCCATCAGCCGGCTCTGGCGGGTGATCTGCTCGGCCTTGTTGCGGATAAAGGCGTTGTTCGCGACACTATGCACGCCCTCGATCAAGCGCCGCCGCTCCGCGGCCGGGTCCTCGCGGTTTGCCGCGACCATCTGCTGGCCGGCGACGATCGCGGCCTGGATCTGGCCGACACACTCCTTCATCCGCGCCGCGGTCTCCGGGTCCGGCTTGGGGATCTCGATCACCACCGCCGGCGCCTCGACTTTCACCCGCTTAGCCATGTCGCTCGCTCCATCTGGTTCTCGCGAAAACTCAGGCCCGTTCCATCATCATGGTCCTACGCAAATAACTTGACACCCTCTTCCTGCATGGTCCGCGCTGGCTTAGTGGGTCGCGCATCACTTGGTGGTTCAGCACCGCCTCTATGGCACACTATTATAATAGAAGGACGCATGGCGGAATTGGTAGACGCAGGGGACTTAAAATCCCTTCCAGGCTCCAGACTGGGTGCGAGTTCGATCCTCGCTGCGTCCACGCTCCCTGATTTTGGTCCTCGCGACTATTTTGACCCACGCATTGGTGGCTTGGTCCTCGCGAGCATCTTAGCCCGCATCCTCTTCCTTGGTGCCCGCATCTGGGGCTGGCCCGCACGAGGCGGCTGGTCCGCACTCTGCTCTTAGCTCGCACGACATTATTGGTCCGCGCCTGTATCTTAGCCCGCGCGCTGCGGATGGTTCCCACGTCGCGAAGTGGCGCGATCTCTTGTCTTGGTCCTCCTCACATGGATATAGCTCGATCGGTTTGGTTGGTACCCGCGAGCGCCCTAGCACGATCATGCCCCTTGGTGCCCTTGGCTGGTTTGACCCACTCTTTTCGTCTGGTCCTCACAACGCCGGGTGGCTCAACGCGCATTTTTTCTGGTGCCCGCAGGACCTATGGCCCGTGCTTTCCCTCTGGTGCCCTGATGCTGGATGACCCGCGCAGTTCCTTTGGTGCCATCTACAACTGTGGCTCCGGTTCTTTGGTCCTCTCGACAGTTCTAGCTCGCTCCCATTCCCTGGTTCAACACGCACGGATCGGCCCGTTCTATTCTGTTGGTGCCCGCACTATCGATGACCTGCTCAATCTCCCTGGTCCAACGCTAGACTCTTGGCCCGTTCCTTTCGTTTGGTGCCCACCAGCGTCAATGACCCGTTCATCTCCCATGGTTCAACATCTACCATCTTGACCCGTTCTTTTCGTTTGGTGCCCGCAGCGCGGCTGACCCGTTCTTTTAATTTGGCGCCCGCCTGCGCCATGACCTCGCTCGCTCCTCATGGTGCCCCGCGTTTAAAGTAGCTCGCTCCGAACCGTTGGTCCCCGCAGATGTCTTAGCCTCGCACTGGTTCTTCTGGTCCCCGCAATCATAGTGGCCCACTCGGAACTTATGGCCCCCACAGGGCAAGTGGTTCACCTGATCTTCGCCACCCCCGACGCGTCGATCGCCGCATGCACCGCCTGCAGCATCCGGCCAAACCCGATATCAGCCAGGATGATCTTCGCCCGGCCGAGCTCGACCACACCACCGGCGACCAGTTTCTGAAACTCGTCCTCGTCCAACCGCACATACTCGACATTCCCCTGGATCTTGCGGTCAGTCGCCACCGCGTCGAGCGCCTCGACCGCGATGCCGGCGATCTGCCCTAGCGCCCAGGCATAGCGATCGTCGACGTCGGTGTCGTGCGGATACGGGTACAGCTCCTCCAGCACGACACCCTTCACCTTGCGCAAAAACTCAGCGGCCTTCGCGTTGTCGCTCATTGCCTTTGGTCCCCGCTAATCTGGTAGCCCGCCCTCTGGCGATGGTTCCCGCGGTATTCCTGGCCCGTGCTCTAGATATGGACCCCACATTATGTTTGACCCGCGCTTTACCATTGGTCCAACGCATTTCTTAGGGCCCGCTCCCCGATGATGGTCCAACACACTGATTTCGGCCCGCTCTCCCTTATTGGCCCTCGCCACTATCGATAGCCCGCGCTGATAGCGTGGTGCTCACACGGGAAATAGCCCACTCTGATCTCTTGGTGCCCGCGTTGGTATTAGCCCGCACGTCATTTTTGGCGCTCGCAATTCCGATAGCCCGCACCGGGATCCCTGATACTTTCCTTCAATATGGCCCGTAGCCTTTATAGTTTGACCGCCTAACCTTTCAAATCGCTCCCGGCTCTCTGGTACACGCGACTGCTATAGCCCGCGCAATAGCTTTGATCCCATCCCGGTTTCTGGCCCGCGCTACTTCCCTGGTACCCGCTCCCTTTTTGACCCGCTCCGGTCTTGTGGTGCCCTCATGACCAAAGGCCCGCTCGCCGGCGCTCAATGGTGCTCATGAGCGATAGGCCGGCTTGTCTTTGGCCCGCACTAGACCTCTGGTTCCCGTGCTTGGCCTGGCTCCCAGGGAAAATACGGGTTCTTCGCCCGCTTCGCCGCCGCCGGATCCGCCGCACAATAAATACACTCAGCCCCCTCGCACGTCGTCGACACGATCGTCCCGTCCCCTAGCCGAACATCGTGCAGATACATCCGCGCCACCGACGGCTCCCTCGATCGCCTCGCCATCACCGCGCCAACCCCTTTGGTGCTCACAGTGGAATTAGCCCGCACCAATACCTTGGTCCGACACAAATTCTGTAGCCCGCTCACTTATCTTGGTCCCCGCGCTAGCTATAGCCCGCTCTTGATCCATGGTCCCCGCATGTCAGGTAGCTCTCGCTCAAGCTGGGTGGTGCCCTCTTCCCATTTAGCCCGCGCTCGTTCCACCTGGCACCCACAACCTCGATAGCCCGCTCGATCCACCATGGTCCAACACGTCCGTCCTAGCCCGCGCGTTCGTCCTGGTCCGCTCGATCTCGGATGACCCGCACTCCTGACGTGGTCCCCACAATCTTAACTAGCCCGCACTCAGAAGTTGGTGCTCACCTCACCTATAGCCCGCCCGACGCTTCTTGGATCCCGCCTCGGAGTTGGCCCACGCTTCGCTCCTTACTCTTGGTCCATCACCGGACAGATGGCCCGATCCCGGTTTCTGGTGCCCGCAATAGCTTTGACCCGCACTTCGAATGTGGCCCTCACTGAATGACTGACCCGCGCTGCTAATTTGGTGCACCCTCCCGCTTATAGCCCACTCACCTATCTTGGTCCTCACGCAACGATTGGCCCGCTCATTCTTTATGGTGCCCGCAGAAGCCGCAGCCCGCACTCATGACGTGATCCCGTCGATCTCCCTGGCTCAGCGCGTTCTTTACATGGAACCCGCAAACCGACTGGCACGCACCTCAAGCTTGGTCCCCACAGCTTATGTAGCCCGCTCTCTTCGATTGGTCCCCCACGCCACTGAATACCCCGCACTCATATTTTGGTGCCCGCTGTCTATCTAGCCCGCTCAGGTCTTCTGGTCCCCTCTCTGCGGCTGACCTCACTCTTGGTTCATGGTCCAACACGACCTTCTCGGCACGCTCTCTTAAATTGGTCCCCGCGCCACATATAGCCCGCGCAAATTTGATGGTCCTACTCCCAAGATATAGCCCGCTCGCTTCACTATGGTCCGACGCTCTTCACGTAGCCCGCTCTCCTAACTTGGACCCCGCGATAGCTCTAGCCCACTCATCTTTCTTGGTCCCCGCTGGAAATTTAGCCCACACGTTACCGTTGGTCCCCACGAAGGCGCTGGCCTGTTCCCCGTGGAACTTTATTTGCGACGCCGCGCCCGTGCCGCCGCCGCCTTCCTCTGCTTCCGACGCTCCACCGGCGATAATTCCACCGTATCCGTAGCCGGCGATGCCCCCTCTACAGGTACACCCGCATCCTTCAATATGGTCCTGGCCACAGACCGCAGACCAGCCGAAGGCATCCCCGCAGCCACCCGGTACCGCTTGTACACGTGAGCTCGGTCAGCCACCTCCGGCTCTACAATGATAAACGTCTGTCGCCGGCCATCCACCTCACGAACAACCACCCGCGGCTTGGGCCTTTTACCTTCCTGCGCCTCCTTCGCCTCCCCGCAGACGCAGAGAAACCACGGCGACGACCCGCCACAGTAAAAGCACCCCGTCTTCCCCTGCACACTAAACCCGCGATCCGGTGCCCTCGCCACGCCAACATCCCTCCGTACCCCAACATTATTCTGGGGTACGCAGCCGCGAAACCCCAAAATGTTTTGCGCCCAGGCGAGGGGGTAAAACGAAAATCGCGGGTGGTGCCGAAAAAGGGGTGGGGGGTCCCGGTCGGGCCCCGGCCCGCGGCGGCACCCGGGCTCCCGGCCGGAGCGCACCGCGGCGCCCCGCTGTGCCGCACCGCACCCGACTAGATCTAGCGTTTCCGCCGCGTATCTCGCTATCCCGCGGCGCAATATCCCCGTAAGTGGCTGAAATCCCGTGTTTGCAAATGTCGCATATGATGAATTATGGAAAATCGAGCCGTTCGGCGCCGCAACCGAACGCGACCGCAGCACCGCGCCGAAACGCCTTTGCGTACGCGGCGAACCTGGCGGAAATGCTCGAGTTTTGCCCCGCTGTTCACTCTCGAGCCGAGTCCGTCTCTTCGTCGATTGCCTCGCCTTCGATCAGTTCACCATCTTCGGCAGCCGCCGCCAGGCGCGACCGCACGCGGGCAATCAAAGTATTCGCGTCGTCTATTCTTGCCGGCTCCGACAGACCGCTAACGTTCTGAATAAGCTGCACAGATTGCACTTCCAGCCGGTCTCCGAAGCGTCGCCGGCCATACTTTTCCATCAGCCATTGCCGGGTCTTTATTCGCAACTCGCTCCGTCTACTGTGCTCATAGTCAAATTGCCTAATAACGCGACCCGCTTTTGTTTCGTAATCTACCCAGTCATTTGTTGAATTATCAGCGATATCTAGGCACTCATCCGCACGAATCTCACACTGATATTCGCGAGCACGAGCATATGCCTCCGCGAAATCCGGGTATCTCGTCAACCACGACATGACAGTCATTACCGCTAGCCCGGTCTCTTCGCATGCCTGTTTGAGCGTTCGGGGTGTGGTTGCGATGATGGTGCACAAGCGCTTGGCGCGTTCGGGAGAGTAAAGCGCCGGAGCTCCCATGCGGTTCCCGTTCCCGTTCAGCGGCAAGGGTGCGACGTCGAAGGATGGTAGTTCCCGGGGCAGGGTGCGCGGTACGCGGTCGCCTGGCGCGACGGTGCTTTGCGGGTCGCCTTCGGCGTAGCCTCCGACCCTGTCGTCATTGGCTCCTCTAGGGATGTCATCGCCGCCCGGGTGCATGTGGAACGCTCCTAATCCACGTGGAACCGCGGGGGAGCATCGGCGCGCCAGGCGACCCGTGCAACGTCTATGCTTGACAAGTCAAAGCGTCTCGGATTAGACCATAGGTCTAAACGCAACGCACTACAGCCACCGGGGCATAAACCGATGAAATACCTAGTTTACCGCAATCTGAACGCACACGATAACCTGGCCAAGCGTTGGTCTCTGTGCACGCTAGGCGGATCCCGCGGCGATGATATGCGCCAACGCGGCACAGTCGACGGGCACGCTCAATATGTGACGCTGCAGGGTGTGAGCTTTATCACCATCGCTGCAGCACTCGCGCGGTACCGCAAGAACACGGTCGACCTGTCATTGCCTGCGAAGCGTCGCGGGCGCGAGGTTTTCGCTTGGGCATGTGGCGACATGCTGCCGGGTGCACCTGTCCCCGCGGGGCAGGGTGTGCGCGTGACAATCGACGTGCGACCCGGTGGCGATGATGGTTTCGTCGCGGTCTATCCCGACGGTCGGCGGGTGCCGGTAACGGGCGCCGATTACGTGCGGTTTGGTGACCATTGCGTTGCCTACGGGGTGCGCTGATATGGCGACCCTCGCAGAGCTAGAGGCAACCCGGGAACTGTCCCGCAAGCCGTTGGATCCGACCCGGCAATGCCGGGTGCATTGGAACATCCCGCAAGCGCTGTGGACAGTCTCACAGGGTGGCGAGCGCACCGTGCGCAACGGGCATCGCCGCACGACAGCGCTTGTCGGCGTTTCGTTCGATTACAACCCCGCCCGGTTCCGGGAATTCTTTACCGACCGCATAGCCGCGGGGATGAAACCGGCGCGCAAGGTCTTTGCATGGGCTCGGGGGCATATCGCCGAGGATGTGGCGATACCTGCAGCACTCCCGGCAACCCGGGTGCGGTTCAATCCGCGACGCTCCGGGTTGCGGTTTACGACCGACGACGGGCAAACCGTGGTCGGCTGTCAGTTCCTGGAATTCCGCGCCGATGGCTCAGCATGGGCTCGGGGCATCGTGGAGCTAGAGGGGAGCACGCTTTGACCTATTACACTCTCGCCACGCGCGCCGATTACCGGTTCCCGTTTCGCGCCGTGTGTACCTCAGGCGACAAGGCTGCGGTGCATGCTCGGCGCGATAGCCTGGCAGCCGAGGGAACCGCGCGCGACGACATGCGCATCCTGCGGACCCGCTCCGATAGCTTCGTGACCATCGCCGCGGCATTGCGTGCGCTCAATCGGCGGAGCTCTCCCGACGGGTAAACCCCTGGACTCAAAAATCAACGCGCCTGGCGCGCCCCCTGCCCCGAACGGATGACGCCGTCGGGGTTTTCGGGTGCCGGAATAGGTACCGGCGCAAAACACGATCATGGAGTCGACAAGTGGAAAACATTCTCGCGGTGCAATTCCGCCAGGTTTACGGGCTATCAACCTGCTATCCCGCCAACACTGCAGCGCATGCGGTCGCGGAACTCGCCAAACAAAAGACCCTGACGGTTCGGGAGCTCCGCATTGCCCGCGGGCTCGGGTTTCGCGTTGTCGAGGTCGACCGCTTCGGCCGGCCGGTCGGCGACGTGGTCGACGCGTAGGGGAGGCGCGAACATGGGCGACATCTACATCCGACGTCATGGCGTTATGTGGTTCTGGCGGTTCGGCCGGCTCGGCGGTTCGGTCTACCTGGCCAGGCCGCGCCGATCGCTAGCCGCCGATCGCGCAAACCGGCCGATCGCTGGCGCCGATCGCGCCGAGTCCTTCTTTGACGTGGTCTATGGGGGTGCACAGTGAAGGCGCGGCGCCCCCCGCGCGCCTGGCTCGTGACCTGGCACCCCGATGATGCCGGCGACTGGCGGAGCTCAGACGATCGTTTCCGGGCCCGCAAGCGTCCGGGCTCAGGTCGTTGGGAGCTCCGCGACTACCAACGCGGCACCACGTCGACCCTGATCAGCCTAGGGGAGGCAATCGCGCACGCTCGCAAGCTTGCCATGGGCTAGACGCTCGCATCCCTGCCAGGCGCGCCAGGCGCCCCAAGCCCCGTACGGTTCGGCCGTCGGGGCTTTCGGGGTGCCGGCAGGGTGCCGGCTTACATCATGGAGTCGAAGATGAACGATAGACTTACCGGCCGGCCGATCGTGATTACCCGCTACCTAGGCGCAACCGATACCCGCGGCTCTCGCATCGTCGCCAATGCCGATTTCGGGTCGAAGATGGTTCCCTACGATCACCGACTCGATACCGCCGACAATCACCTGGCCGCCGCGCGTGCGCTGGTTGATGAGTACGCGCGCGAGGGTGTGCTTATCGGTAGCGCGTTCCCGGCCCCGCGGAGGGAGTACGCGTTCGCGCTCGCGGGGCGCGACGATATCGACGCAATGCACGGGCCGGCCGCGGCGATTGCGGAGCTTCTCAGCGGGTACGGCTGGAACGCAGAGACGCTGGAGTCGATCGCGATCGTTTTGCGCGACGCTGGCTATACCATCGCCGAGCCCAACGACTAGCGCCCCGCGGGCATAACCTGGCGCTTCGGCGCCCCCATGGGCTCGCACGGTTCGCCGTGGCGGGCCCTTCGGGGTGCCCGCTCCGGGCAAACACATCGGAGGTTTAGAATGTACTTTGTCAGCATCCGGCACATCCGGCCGGTTTTCTCTCCGACAATCTGGGGAGACCACATCAAGGCCACGACCGCAGGGGAGGCGCGCGCCATTGCCGCCAAGCTTTACCAACAGGCGAAAACCGAACGTTTCGACGATGACAGACTCAACGCGTTACTTGCCGCGCAACCGCCGCTGAGCGATTGCGAAATCATCGCGCGCAAGTCCCGCACCCGGGCATAGCTAGCGCGTTCCACAGGGAACGAATCCCGCTTGTCACATGAGGCATAATGCCTCAATATCCGCAGCACGGGGCGCGGCACACGATCGCGCCCCCGCAACCAAATCATGGAGTCTTCTAATGTTAGGCATGACGCTTTATTCGTCCGAAACCAAGGTCGCGGATATCGTCGCGCTCCTGAACGCGCAAACGATCGAAAACGACCCGCCCGAAGAGGCGTGGACCTATCGCGTCGCGACCCGCGGCAAGTTCTTTGCGGTCGCGGTTTACGACGAAACCGATTTTTTCCTCGGCTATCTGTAAGGGGGGGCGCTGACGATGAACACACTATCGGACAAAGCACGCGAGGCATTGCGCGGCGCCTATTGCACCCGCGGCAAGCACCGCCGGGGGCAACTCCTGGCGCGGTGTCCCCGCTCCGATACCCTGGCCGCCGCGGCCTGGCAGGGTGCCATGTTATCGTGCAACCCCTACCAGGCGAGCATTGCCGCAATCCTCTTTATGACGGCCGAACAGCGCGCGATCCGGGATGAAGTGCTGCAGCATTTCGACAGCCTACCGAAGGCTTACCGCATCATGGCGCAACGCGACCGCTACGCGCTCGAAACCCTGGGGGTGTGGTAATGGCGTTTCCTCAGTTTAAGGAGCACGAACAAGCGTCGTGTTTCAATTGCGGCGGAGATTTTAATCCCGCCTATCCGTTCAAATCTGGCTTTCCGCACGGTCACGGCGAATTCGAACAGCATTGCGAAAAATGCCGGATGACGACCTATTACGATCTACTGAGCGATTCGGACTGGGCGCCGATCGCGCAAAGTTAATCCTAACCACATCCCCACGGGGGGCGCGCTCGCGTGACGGCGGCGCGCCTTTCGCGGTGCCAGTACCTGGCAAACCCCAAATCATGGAGTCGAGCATGTTTACCCTTAATGATTTTCGGCCAGGCGACCGCGTCGAATTGCACCCCGCAACCGACCTGTGGATGAGGGGCGCGCGGTTCGGAACCGTTGTCAGCGTCGGGCGGCTCATGCTGCGGGTGAAGCTTGATCGGGCACCTGGACTCGACAAGCTGGTAAACCCGGAAAACATCTACGCGATTAATCCCTAAGGTTTGAACCGATGGAAATCTGGCAATTTCGCGATGATGCCGAAGCGGCGGCAATCGCCGACCTAGAGGCGATTTTGCGCGAGCGCGCCGACGACGACGACCGCGCCCGCGGCGATGAATTCGCCTGGCGCGAGGCGAACCGCCTATGACGGTTTCCGACATCGTCTCAATCGCGGGGATGATCATCATCGCCGCGGTCGCGCTAGCGGTACTAATCGCAACGTAGCGAGGGAATTCATGGAACCGATTCAGATAACGGACGCGCGCGGCTATATCGTCGATCGTGCCACACGCGAGGCTTACGACCGAATTTTTGACGCAAACCGCGGGCGCGGCGACCCGTTGCGCACCGCGGAGGCATTCTTGCGCCTAGTCGAAAGGTTCGCCGCGCGCGGCCGGCGCGTGCTCTAGAGCGCACCCGCATAGCCTGGGCGCCTGGCGCGCCCCCCTAGCCTCGCACGGGAGACCGTCGCGAGGCTTTCGGGGTGCCGGAGTCAGTCTCCGGTAACCTCAAACCATGGAGTCGGCCGATATGTCAGCCGTCGCGATCTACTATCACTTTGCCAAACGCTCCCGGAACAAAAAGACCGGGCCCATACCGGTAACCACC
>Ga0126378_10001389_pt1 | contig 18048 bp, 15 predicted proteins | sample PanSoiMetPlot_23_FD_92587 | JGI IMG/M metagenome (GOLD analysis project Ga0126378, IMG submission 92587) | Tropical forest soil microbial communities from Panama - MetaG Plot_23 | ecosystem: Environmental > Terrestrial > Soil > Tropical forest > Bulk soil | place: Panama | collected 2016-02-17
ACATCGAAGTTTCCGGCGACAAGCTCACGGCGGAGCAGATCTACCGCGCCGGATATCTGCCCGACGTTCCGATCAAGCCGTAACGCTTCGGCCGCGCACTCGGTGTGTCCCCTCGCCCCGCGTCAGCGGGGAGAGGGTGGCCCGAGCGCAGCGAGGGCCGGTGAGGGGCAGCCCTCCGTCCGACAAATCCTCTCTAAAGGAGCGATTTTCTTGCCCCTCACCCGGCTCGCACCTGCGGCGCTCACCACCCTCTCCCCGCTGGCGCGGGGCGAGGGTGACCGAGTTCGCGGCTCAGACTGACTCGGGTTACGGAGATCCGTCTCAGAAAAACGCTAGCGTGCGGATTTCTATGCTCTCGCGCGGCCGCGCGTTGGGCGGCGAGGTCGGATCCTCGAATGCGGTGTGCGCGGACCAGCGCGCGCGGCCGTCTTTTGCCGAATCGAAGACCTTGAACACCAGCGCCTCCTCGCGTCGCATGCGCGGCAGATAGTACCAGCGGTGCTCGGGGTTGTAGGTGATGGCGTAGGTTTGCCCGATGCGATTCGGATAGCGCCGTTCGCTCACCAGGAAATCGTCGGTCGAGATCGAGCGGGCATCGCAGATCGCGAGCGGAAAACTCTCCACGGGATGCCGGATCGGCCGCCACACCTGCACGATGGCAAAGCGGCCTTGCAGGAGCTTTTCGGCCTCGTCCGGGACGAGGTCGCGCACGCGCTGCGGGCCGGACCATTCGGTGTAATCGTTGTGAACGCGGCGCACGACCTCGCGGATCTTGCGCGCCTCGCGCGCACTGTCATCCACCGTGCGCAAGGTGTGGTCGAAGACGAGAACGCGCGAGGCTCCGCTTTCGGCTTTCACCAGCGCTTCCATCTCCGGATAATAGACCCTGCGGATCTGCTCCTCTTCGAAGAAGTCCGCAACCTTCGTGTCGTGATGAACGAAACGGAAGCCGTGGCGATCGAGCACGAACGGCTCTTTAGCGAGCCGCGCATTGCGGATCGTCACGCGATGCGGGTCGAGTGTGCCGCCGCTGCGCACGTCGGTCGCGCCCGGCACCGCCGTCTGGGTGAAGATCTTCTCCCCGTTATCGAGAACGTAGTTGACCGTAGCCTCGATGGCTTCGTTGACCGTTTCCCGTTCGATGACCTCAACCATAGCCAGCTCCTCGGCGTTGCGGCTGCACGGCTGTTTCTCTGCGGCAGCGGGCGCCCTGATATAGGTCCGCCCGGCAGGCAAGACAATCCGCATAGGATATGCTTGCGGCTCCGCCATGTCCGCGCGGTAGAGCTCGCTGCGCGAGCCGCGAAACGACTGGATATTGCTGCTTGAAGGCGCCAGCGCGCAATGTTCTTCTACGCCACGCGCGCTGCGCGAGAGATATTGGCATGGCGGCGTGAGCGCCGAAGGGGAGGACCGCAATGGCCGACTACAGTTATGATTTTGTCAACGTCAAGGTGCGCGACGGCATCGCCTGGGCGGCGCTCAACCGGCCTGAGAAGCGCAACGCCATGTCGCCTGCGCTCCACTACGAAATGGACGACGCGCTGGCGCGTCTTGAAGTCGATGACGCAGTCAAGGTCGTGGTGGTGACCGGTGAAGGCGGCAATTTCAGCGCGGGACAGGATCTGAAAAAGTTCTTTCGCGAACTGGACAATAATCCGGCCGAACGCAAGAAGGCGGCGGCGGCCGCCAATCGCTGGCGCTGGGAGCGGCTCTACGGCTACGACAAGCCCACCATCGCCATGGTGCACGGTTATTGCGTCGGCGGCGCGTTCATGCAGCTGCTTGCCTGCGACTTTGCGATCGCGGCCAAGGATGCGACCTTCTCGCTGTCGGAGGTCAACTGGGGCATTCTGCCGGGCGCCCTCGTCTCTAAGGCCGTCGCCGACACGGTGCTGCCGCGCCACGCGCTCTATTACGCCTGCCTCGGCGAGCCGTTCGACGGCAAGGAAGCCGCGCGCATCGGCATGATCAACTATGCGGTTCCGGCCGAAAAACTCGAAGCGGCGACCGTCGAGCTTGCGCAGAAGCTGATGAAGAAAAGCCCCGCCGTGCTGCGCGCGACCAAGCAGGCGATCCGCCACGTGCGCACCATGGACGTTCCGCAAGCCTACGATTACCTCGCCGAAAAGGGCAAAGCCATCAAAGCGGCGGACAAAGAGGATTCCTACAATACGGGCCTGCGCCAATTTCTCGACGAGAAAACCTATAAGCCGACCTTCGAGCCGTTCCGGCTCGCAGCGAGCGAGAAAAGATCGAAAGCGGAGGCGAAGAAGTAGAAGATGTCCGCGTCTGATTTTCGAATGCTTAAGATGCGCGCTCGGTGCGTCCCCTTCCCCCCTTGCGGGGGAGGGTTAGGGAGGGGGCATGCAACAAGGTCGAGCGAACAGGGATCAATGTGCCCATGCTCACCCCCTCCCCATCCCTCCCCCGCAAGCGGGGGAGGGAGCAGACCGAGTCTGCCGCTCGCACTGATGCGAACGACGCTAATCATGCTGGTCTCGGTCGCGGGGCTTTCGTTCCCAAGCAGCGCGCAGGCCCAATTCTACAAGGGCAAGACCGTCACCATGATCATCAACTACCCGGCGGGCGGCCCGACCGACATCGAGGGACGCATCGTTGCTCAACATCTGCCCGTCCACATTGCCGGAAAGCCGAACATCGTCATCAAGAACGTCGGCGGCGCCGGCGGCGTGGTCGGCACCAATCAGCTCGCCGACGCCGCGCCCGACGGCGAGACCATGGGCTTCTTCACGATCGATGTGGTCGCGCAGCTTCTTGGCAAGCCGGCGCTGCGTACCAACTACGCGGATTTCCTGATGCTCGCTGCAGTCGAGGAGCCGCTGGTCGCGTATGCGCGCAAGGACACATCGCCGGGGCTCAAGGTCGCGACCGACATCATGCAGGCCAACGAGTTCAAGGCGCTCTCGCTCAACGCGCAGAACAGCAACACACTCAACCAGGCGCTCTCGCTCGATCTCTTGGGACTCAAATACCGGCCGATCCCCGCCTACCGCGGACTGAAGGAAGTCGAAACTGCGATCCTGCAGAACGAAGGCCAATTCGCCAACACCTCGCTGCCGGGCTGGACCGGCTCGGTCGAGCCCACCATGGGCGAGCTCGTTCTGCCGCTGTGGCAGCTCGCGCCGCGCGGCAAGGACGGCGGCTATCCGCGCAGCGCGGCGCTGCCCGACTCGCCGACATTCGAAGAATTCTACGCCACGGTGAAAGGCGGCACGCGGCCCTCCGGCTTCACCTACGAGGTCTTACGCGCGGCGATCGACCCGCAGGTCGCAATGTTTCGCACCGCGCTGATGCCGCCGAAGGCGCTGAACGATCTTGTCATCCTGATGCGATCCGCTTTCGTCGAATTGTGGAAGGACCGTGACTTCATTCGCGACTATTCCAACGTGGTCAAGACGAAGCCCATTCTGGTGACCGGCGAGGAGGCGCAGGCCATGGTCGCCGCCCTCGGCAACGTGAAGCCGGAGATCAAGGCCTTCCTTCTCGATTACAGCAATCGCCTGGTCAGGTAGCTCTCACGCGCTGCCGCGCCGATCGACCGAGGGCGCGCGAGCAGAGGAAACGATGCAAATGCGAAGGTCGCGATTGCGAATGAGCGTGCTCCTGCTCGTTTTTGCCGTCGCGGGATTTGCGGCGCGCGCCGAGGATTATCCTACACGGTCTGTGAAGCTCATCACCCAGGGCGCCGCCGGGAGCGGCCCGGACGTGGTCGCGCGCATCGTGGCCGAGCCTCTCGGCCGGCTGTGGGGCCAACAGGTTGTGATCCTCAATCATCCTGGAGCGGCCGGCAGCGTGGCAGCCCGGCAAGCGGCATTGGCGCCCGCGGATGGCTACACGCTCTATATGCCCGCAACCTCTGTCTTCATCGTCATGCAGGAAATGTTTCCAAACCTGCCGTTCAATCTCGACCGCGATTTTGTGCGGATTGGATTTGTTGCCGAGCAGCCGATGCTCATCGCGGTTGCGCCTTCGCTCGGCGTCAATTCGCTCGCAGATCTGATCGCGCTGGCGAAGGCACGGCCGGGCCAAATGCTCTACGCCGCCAATGCGCGCGGCACGCTTCCGCACCTCACCGCCGAACGCTTTGCCAAGGAAGCGGGCATCGAGGTGCGCTTTGTTCCCTACGCCGGCGCGGCAGCCGGACTGCAGGATCTCCTGGGCGGACGCATCTCGATGATCGTGGAGAGCTTGGGACCTTTTTTGGGCGCCATTCAGGGCGGCTCGCTCAAAGCGCTCGGGGTTGCCTCCGCGCAGCGGCTGCCGAATTTTCCGGATATGCCGACGGTTGGTGAAACGATTCCGCGCTTCATCGCAACCGGTTGGTTCCCGCTGCTCGCGCCGGCCGGGACACCCGATTGGATCGTGCGGAAGGTGGGCGCGGATCTGCGCGCCGTCCTCGATCAGCCGGCCGTGCGGCAAAGGCTTGCCGACCTAGGCACATTCGCGCGGCCGATGTCGGGCGCCGAGACGACCGAATTCATCCGCCGGGAACAAGAGCTGTGGCGGCCCGTGGTGAAACAGATCGGCGTCTCGCAATAGCCGACCGCCGCAAGGATCCGCTGACCCATCGCGGTCAGGGCCTGCTAGTTCTGCGTTCCAATAACGTCTCTCGCCAATCGGCCCCATTTCTCGTTTTCTGCCCTATAGAACTCGGCGAAGGCCGCAACGTCGTAAGGCGTAGCGGGATCAAGCGCATTGAAGGGCTGAGCGAGGCAGACGTCGCCAGGTCTCATTCCCGCCGAGCGGATCTATGCCGAGGTCACCCCGCACGGTCAGCGCTTGACCGTCTGGGCTCAGCTGCATTTGCCCGTAGTATTGCGAGCCATCACGGGGATCGAGCACGGTCCCGCTTTCGTAGTCCAATCCATCGCGCGCCATGTCCTTGACCACAGTCAGCCCGAGCCACGGCGCATTTTTCTCATCGCCGGAACATTGTGTGCAGAGTGGATTGGGTCGACCGCCTGGCTTTGAAAATAGCTTCACCAGGGTCGCGTCATAGAGCCCGTCGTGTTCGGTCACAAGAAACCAAGCGTCGGGCTTGCCAGTGGCCTTGTCGACTTGTTGCCAAAGCCCGGCGGCGCTGGGCTCGGCCGCCCGCGCCGACTGTCCCTGCAGAGCGAGGCTCGACACAACGATCATGAGCGCAGCAAGATAAACACGCATCTTGTGCCCTCCTCGCACCGTCACCCCGTCGCCACCGGCACCGCGACGAAGTGCGTCGCATCACCGGACTTGATCCGCATCAGCACGGTCTGCTTGTGCGAAGAGCGAGCTTCGTTGATGGCCTCGCGCACCTCGGCGGGTGTGTTTACCGCCTTGCCGGAGACGTCGAGGATGAGATCTCCGCTGCGTATGCCGTGCTCGGCTGCCGGCCCATCCGGGTTGACGTTGGCGACGACGACGCCGCGGCTGCCTTTGCCGGCTACGGTGCCAACGGGCGCCAAGGTAAGACCAAACGGTGCGGCGCCTTGGCTGCTACCGCCGCTCGGCCCGTTTTGCGCGAGCTTTTCGTCCGCCATCTTCGCGATGGTCACCGGCACCGTCTTTTGTGATCCGTCGTGCAGAATCCCGAGCTTCGCGCTATCGCCCGGCTTGATCGCCGCAATCTTTTTGGCGAGGTCGCGCGAGTCCTTGACCTCTTGACCGTTCACCGACTGGATCAGATCACCCGCGACGATGCCGGCCTTCGCTGCGGCTCCGTCACCAACGCCTCTTCCGTACTCTTGAGACCGAGGCTGTCGGCAATATCTTTTGTGACTGTCTGAATGTGGACGCCAATACGGCCGCGGGTAACGGTTCCATTCTCCTTCAACTCAGCGACGACCGATTTGACGGTGTCGGCCGGGATGGCAAAACCGATCCCGATCGAGCCTCCCGACGGCGAGTAGATGGCGGTCGTCATTCCCACGACGTTGCCGCTCCCATCGAAAGCGGGGCCGCCTGAATTGCCTTTATTGACCGGAGCATCGATCTGGATGAAATCGTCGTAGGGGCCGGTTCCGATGTCGCGGCCGCGCGCCGAAATGATGCCCGCGGTTACGGTTCCCCCGAGGCCATACGGGTTGCCGACCGCAATGACCCAATCGCCGACCCGCGGCTCCGGTTCGGCGAATTTCACGTAGGGAAAGTTCCCGCCGCCGTCGATCTTGATGACGGCCACGTCCGTTCTGGGATCGGTGCCCACCACCTTCGCTGTATAGGTCTTGCCATTGTCGGTGGAGATCTCGACCGATTGGGCGTTGGCGACGACGTGGCTATTGGTCACCGCATAACCGTCGGCGGAGATGAAGAATCCGGACCCCTGGGCAAGCTTGAATTGCTGCATGCCGCGTCCCTTGGGCAAATTCGGCAAGCCGAACTCGCGGAAGAACCGCTCGAACGGGGAGCACTTCGGGAACGGCAGCTGGTCTCCGCCACTCTCGTTCGACCCGACGGTGGCGCCATCGCCCCGGAGCTTGACGCGCACCGAGATGACCGCCGGTTTCACCTTCTGAACGACGTCGGCAAAGCCGCCGGGCCCCGTTTCGGCCGCGTGTGCCGGCGTAACCATCGGCATGTCGGCAAGCTGCGACCATGTCGCCCCTCCGGCGAGCACGATCGCCACAGTGGCGACCGAGGCCAAGAGCGCGAGGCGCCGACGCACCGAACTTTGCTCGCGTTTTGGTGAGGTCATGAAGCGCATGGCGTAATCTCCCTTTTGCGCAGGCCCTGCGAGCTTTTCAGGAAAGCGAGGGCGGCGCGTGATTGTGTCGTCCCTGATGCATGTAGAATGGTGATTGCGGCCATGAAGTTCACGTCCCGCCGCATTAATCATCGGTAAGCTGCGGTTTAATCGTTCGTAAGTTTGCGCTTTGCTCATAGGGCGCGGAGCAGAGCGAGTTGCGCGCTCAAGCCAACGAGATGGCCCCGCGCGCCGGCGGCTATTTTTCCATGCCGATCACGTCCCTCGCCAATCGCCCCCACTTTTCGTTTTCGGCCCTATAGAACTCGGCGAGGGCCGCAACGTCGTAAGGCGGAGCGTCGATGGCATCGCGCGCCAGGCGTTGGCGGGTATCAGGCTCCTGCCAAGCTTGCACGACCGCTGCGTTGAGCTTGCGCACGATGTCTGCGGAAATGCCCGGCGGCCCCGAGAGCGCAAACCAAACTTCGGCGACGAGCGACGCAAAGCCCTGCTCCGCGAAAGTTGGAACATCGGGGAAGTCGGGAACACGCTTGCGTGACGTGACCGCGAGTGCGCGCACCTTTCCACCCAGAATAGTTCCAGCCGCCGAGGTGAGCGCCGTGCAGGTTACCGCGATGTGGCCGCCCATGAGGTCGGTCATCGCTTGGCTTGCGCCGCGATAGACGACGTTTTGCAGCGCAATGCCTGTTTCTTTCTGGAACAGCACAAAAGCTAGGTTGGCCAGCGAGCCGGGCGACGGCGAGCCATAGTTGAGTTTGCCCGGATTCGCTTTGGCATAGGCGATGAACTCCGCGAGGTTGTGCGCGGGTATGTCCTTGTTGACGACCAGTACGGCCGGAGGACCGCCAAAGTCGGCGATGTGGGTATATCCAGTCACGACATCGGCGGGCGGATTGGCGCTAATGGCAGATGAGATGATGAGCCCGCCGACCCCAGAGACAAACAGCGTATAGCCGTCCGGTGCGGCGTTTGCCGCGTCGGCGGCAGCAATCAGCCCGCTGGCACCCGGTTTATTCTCGGGCACGAACTGTTGACCGAATGTGAGAGAGAGCTTTTCCGCGGCCAGGCGGCCTAACATGTCGGCCGTCCCGCCCGCCGTGAATGGAATGAGTATGCGCACGGGCCGGGCCGGCCAATCATCGGCGCGCATGGTGGATGCGGCGACAACGATGCCAAGCAATCCCAGCACGACTGCGGGGAGCATCCTCGCTGGCGTGAACCGCGTTTTTATCATGTGCGCCTCGGCCCCCCATTCCGGCAATCGCGGCCACCGGCGGGCCGGTCTGACCTTAACGGCGGCCCCACGGGCTTGGAACCCGAAACTCTCTAAGATTAATCGGTGTGCGCTGAACGTCGCAGCCACGAAAGCGTTTCTATAACGCGAACCCACGGGAGGCGTTCGACACGGAGCGCGCCATGCCCCTCCTAATCCGCCGCAGGCTGTTGCGCATGGCGGGCGCGGTGTGCGTTGTTCCAACCGTAGGCGTTCCCCAACCGGCACGCTCCGCGCGCCCCGGCTCTCCACCATGGCGGCATGGGCTCTCGCTCTTCGGCGATCTTAAATATCATTCCGGCTTTGCACAGTTTGATTACGTCAATCCCGGCGCACCGAAAGGAGGCGTCACGCGCCAGGGGGCATTCGGCACTTACGACAATTTCAATATGGTGGTTGCCGGGTGGAAAGGCCGGTTGGCCGCCGGTCTGGAATTCATCTACGACACGTTGCTGGCGCGCTCGATGGACGAGGCATCGTCCCAATATGGGCTGCTGGCAGATGCAGTCACGCAGCCTGCCGATTTTTCCCGCGTCACCTATCGCTTGCGCGCGGACGCAAAATGGCACGATGGACGGCCCGTTACACCCGACGACGTGGTTTTTTCCTTCAACGCATTCAAACAGCACAATCCGCAACTATCCGCCTATTATCGGCGCGTGATCAAAGCCGAGCGCACCGCGGAGCGCGAGATCACCTTCTCGTTCGATGCGGCGGGCAATCGCGAGTTGCCGCAGATCCTGGGCGAGCTGATCGTCTTGCCCAAGCACTGGTGGGAGGCGCCCGGTCCCTCCGGGCAACGGCGTGACATCGTTGCAACGACGCTCGATCCGCCGCTTGGATCGGGACCTTATCGCATCAAGGAATTCGAGCCCGGCCGCACGATCGTGTACGAGCGGGTCAAGAATTACTGGGGCAAAGACGTCAACGTCAGGGTCGGCCGCGATAATTTCGACGAGTTGCGCTTCGAATATTTTCGCGACTCGAGCGTCGAATTCGAAGCATTCAAGGCCGATCAGTTCGACTGGTTTGACGAACACAGCGCAAAGAATTGGGCGACCGGATACGCATTTCCGGCACTCGAAAACAAGCGGGTAGTCCGTGAAGAATTCCCGATCCGCAATATCGGAATCATGCAAGCGTTCGCGTTCAACATCCGGCGCGACAAGTTCAAAGACTCGCGCCTTCGACGCGCCTTCAATTTCGCCTTGAATTTCGAACGGATCAACAACGAGATTTTCTACGGCCAATACAAGCGCACCGCCAGTTATTTCGAGGGCACCGAGCTCGCTTGGGCGGGACTGGCGCAGGGCCAGGAGCTCGCTATCCTCAAGACCGTGCGTGGGCAGGTGCCGCCGGACGTGTTCGAGACTCCCTACTTCAATCCGGTCGCCGGCACTCCGGAAACCGCCAGACGTAATCTTTTAGAGGCCGCGCGGCTCTTCGAGGCCGCCGGCTTTATCGTGCGCGATTTGCGGCGGGTTGACAGCAGAACCGGCGAGCCTTTGACCGTCGAGTTCCTACCGAATCGCCTCGGCATCGAAGCCGCCGTGCGATCCGTCGACGACGTGCAATACCAGAACCGGGTACGGCAGTGGGATTTCGATATCGTCGTGACAACCTGGCCGGAAACGCTGTCGCCGGGCAACGAGCAGCGCGATTACTGGGGATCGCAGGCGGCGGCGACGCCCGGCTCGCGCGACATCATCGGCATCGCCGACAAGGCGATCGACACCTTGATCGATCGCGTCATATTCGCGAAGAACCGCAGCGAACTCCTTGCCGCGACTAGGGCGCTCGACCGCGTGCTGTTGTGGAATCACTATGTGGTTCCGCAATGGACTTACGGCAAAGCGCGCACTGCCAGATGGGATCGATTCGGCAAGCCAGACCCGATGCCCATTTACGGCGCCTCGGCGTTCCCGACGATCTGGTGGTGGGATGACAGGCGAGCCTCGGAAGTTGCATCCCGGTGGGAGCCGGCGGCGCCATTATCCCGCCTCCACCCTGCTCGCGGATCAATTCTTCATCCTGGCTTCGGAGTGGGAGGCGGAGGCGGCGCATCTCCCTTACTCGCCGATCAATTCCTTTCGCCGCAGTTCCAGCTCTTCCGCGTAGCGGCGCAGCGCATGCGCTTCCGAGAGCAAACCGATGACGCGGCGTCGCTCCGGCGACTGAACGACCGCAAGCGCCTCCGCCTCGACTTTGTCGAAGATCGCGACCGCCTCATTGACCGTCATAGTCGGCAGCAAGGTCGTGTCCGGGTGGCGGAGAATCTCCCGAACCGGGCGCGAATCCTCAAGCTCCGGCGCGTGCGCCTCGGCGACCTGGACGATCCCGGCGTATTCCTTCTCCTCGTTGAGCGCGACCACCTGCGTTGCGGAGCCGGGCGGAAACACCATGCGAAAACGCGCGATCGTCGTGTGGGCCGGCACCGTGCGCACGTCCGGCCGCATCATGCGGCGCACCGTGAGCTCGCGCAGCCAGCCGACATCGGCGGCGCTGCGGATGGTTTCGCCGCGCAGGTGGAAGCGCCAGGTCGCGAAGGAATAGCCGAAGGTTTCCCGCGTCACTTGCGCGGACACGATCACCGCAACCAGCACCGCGGTCGTGAGCCAAAGATCGCCGGTCGATTCGAGGGCGATGAAGCTCATCGTGAGCGGGCCGCCGATCACCGAGACCGAGAGCGCCCCCATGCCGATGATGGCGTAGACGTGGGGATCGAGCGCGATCGGCGCGGGCAAGACCGCCGACACGGCGTCCGCAAAGAGTGGCCTGCGATCGCCCCCATGAGCAGCGAAGTGAAGAACAGCCCGCCGCGGAAACCGGTTCCTAGCGAGACGACCGAGGCCAAGGCCTTGAGAAACAAGAGCAGCGCAATGTCGCGCAGGGGGCGGTCGAACACCGTCGCCAGGCGGATCGCGCCATGACCCGAAGAAAGAATCTGGGGCGTGATCAGCGCCAGCGATCCGACGACGAGTCCGCCGAGCGCCGGGCGCAAGAACTGCGGCAGAGATAACCGATTGAGCAGCGTCTCGCAGTAAGCGACGCTGCGCATTAATCCGATGCCGACGGCGGCGGCGAAAAGCCCAACCGCACTCGCCATCACGAGATCACGGGCAGTGACCCGTGACACATAGAGGGCTCCGATCCCAAGCGCAGCCGGGTCGAACAGATTGGCGACGATGTAGCCGACCAGCGCCGCCAGTCCCACGGGAGCAAGGCTCGCGACCGAATAGCTGCCGATGACGATTTCGAACGCATAAAAGGCTCCCCCGAGCGGTGCTCCGAACGCACCGGCGATCGCGCCCCCTGCGCCACACCCGACCAGCACGCGCAGGTCGCGGCGCCGCAGGTGGAACGCGCGCCCGATCCAAGATGCAATGCCGCTCGCCAACTGCGTGTAGCCGGCCTCCAGCCCGACCGAGGCCCCCACCCCACTCGACCAGACGGTCTGTACCGCCACATTGATGCTTCCGACGAGCGACATGCGCCCGCCGTGCAACGCGTTGGCCTCGATCGGATCGACTTCCCGCGTCGGCCGCCAGCGCGCCAGCGCCATGAGCGCAAGGCCGAAGATCAGCCCGCCCACTAACGGCACCGTGACGGCGCTCCACGGCTCGAGCGAGGCGAGCGCGGAGAGCCGTTCGTCGGGCGGGACTGCGAACAGCCACCAATGCAGCTTGCTCACGCCCCATCCCATCGCCGCCACGACGAGGCCCGCCAAGGCGCCGATGACCCCGCCAAGCAAGGCGAGCCCCGATTCGCGGGCGCGCACCAGCGCTCGCAATGAGCGCGGAATCTCCAGGCTTGATAGGCGCTGCCAACCTGATACGGCGGGTTTCAATGAGACGGACATCACAGCGACTTTGAAGAAATATCCGGGGTCTAGAACAAGTCGGCGTCTGGAATCTGCGGCGCCCGACCTCGCCGGCAAGCTGTGCTCCGGGAGCCCAGCGCTGGAGCTGGTACATTAACTTTAGGTAATGGTCGAACGCGAACGAAAGGAGCAGGTTCCGGGACAGGGTGTGGGGCGCGTTGGCGACGACTGCGCGCCGGCAACGAGGTTCGCAGGTGCGGCATTTTAGTCTTTGCCAAGCGAATGTGTCTTCGCGCCGGCGCCGGCAGGTGCCACAATGGCCCCCAAGCGCGGGCATATGGGAACGGTGGCCCCGCCTGAAACAAAAAATCCGGAGAGGAAATGCCATGCTCAAGCGTGCACTGACCACAGTTGCATTCATCGCTGCGATTAGCTTTGCCAGCTCGACCGCGTGGTCCGAACCGAAGGACATCCGGTGGGGCACCGGCCCGGTCGGCTCGTCGGGACACAAGGCACTCGTCGTCCTGGCCAATATCCTCAACAAGGAGATGCCGGACTATCGCATCAGCGTCCTGCCGCTGCCGGGCGCCGTGATGGGAGTGAAAGGCTTCGCGACCGGCGAGTACGAGGCCTTCTACGGCTCCGACATCGCGCTCGAGGAGTTCGCCACCGACTCCGGCCGCTTCAAGGGATTCAAGGAAAAGATGAAGCGCCCGGCCGTGCAGTCGTTCTGGGCCTACACGATCGAGGTCGGCCTCGCGATCAAGGCGAGCAACCAGGACAAGATCAAGAAATGGGGCGACCTCACTGGCAGGAAGGTCTACACCGGTCCGCTGCCTTTCGACACGCGCCTGAAGGTCGAGCGCGCGCTGGCCGCGCTCGGCGTCAAACACAACTACACGCAGGTCGACCTTTCAACGGCGGGCTCGCAGCTCGAATCTGGCGCGATCGAAGCCATACTCATCTATACGGCGGGGGAAACGCAGCCGGCGCCGTGGATCACCGAGGCCTCGCTGGCTGTCGACTGGGCCGCGCTCAATCCGAGCGCGGATGAAGTGGCAACGTTGAAGAAGAAAGGCTTCCAGCTCATAGACGTGGCGCCTTCCGCATTCAGGCGCGACGCGCACACGCCCAGGGTGACATTGCTGCCCTTCTATTGGGGCTTCGATGTCGGACTCGATGTGCCGGCGGACGACGTCTACAAGATGCTGACGATCATCGAGAAGCACTCGGCCGAACTGGCGCAACTTGATCCGAGCTTTACCCAGATCGCGTCGAAGATGTGGGAGTTCCAGAAGAAGGCGCTCGATGCGACGTGGGAGCTCTGCCCCATCCATCCCGGCTTGGCGAAATACCTGCGCGAGAAGGGCGTTTGGGACCAGAAGTGGGATTCCAAGATCGCCACGATGTAGCGCGTGACGATGTGAGCCTCAGGCGGGCGCCCGCCTGAGGCTTATCCCAACCATGAATCCGACATGACCGACATGTCGTCACGGCCGCCGCTCCTCAACGGCATCTATTACGGCGTCGCGATCGCCTTCTTCGTTTACATTTTCCACTACTATTGGACCGGCAGCGGCGGCTCGACGCTGCTCGCGCTAACGCTGATCCCGATCACCTTCGTCTTGTTCGTTCTGCAGTCGCTGCGCGAGAACGAATTCTATCCGAAGCTGCAGCCGGTTGCGAACTACGTCATCGCGGCGATCTACATCGCGATCTCGCTCTACGTCTCCTACTACATGACCACCGAATACGAGGAGCTCGGGACCTCGCGCGCCGGTATGTGGGATACGGCCGACTTGGTCTGGGGCGGCCTGATGACGCTTCTGATCATGGAATACGCGCGCAAGCGTCACGTGCCCCTGTTCATCCTCAACATCGCGCTCATCCTGTACGCGGTCTACGGTTACCTCATCCCCGGCATGTTCCATCACGCGGGTCTGAGCTGGGAGCGCGTGCTCAGTGCCATGAGCATCGAGATGGCGACCGGCATCTTCTCCAGCCTGCCGCAGATCGCGCTCACGACGGTCGGCTCCTTTCTCCTGGTGCTGAGTTTGTTGTCTGGGTTCGGCTGCATCGACTCGCTGCTGCGGGCGACCAAACGCGTCGCCATCCGCTCCGCGCATGCGCTGCCGCAGTCCGCCGTGGTCGGCTCCATGTGCGTCGGCACGGTGAGCGGCAGCGGAGCGGCGAACGCGATCACGATCGGCTCGGCTACCATCCCCTCCATGATCGGCGCGGGCATGCCGCCGGCGACCGCGGCCGCGATCGAATCGGCGTCCTCGCTCGGTGGGCAACTGATGCCGCCGGTCATGGGGATATCCGCCTTCCTGATGGCCGAATTCCTGGGCAAGGACTATTTCGAGGTGGTCGCGCGCGGCTGGGTGCCCGCGCTGATCTACTACGCCACCGTTTCCGTCTCGGTCTATCTTCTGGCGATTCATTTTCGAACGCGGCTTGTGGTCGGCGCGGCCGAGACGCTTGCCTGGCGCGATCTGGTGAATCTTGGCGCCTTCGTCGTGGTGGTGGGTGGCCTCGTCGGCCTGATGGCGACGATACATCTCGCGCCGATGTTCGCCGCGCTCTACGTCTTCATCGCCGTCGGTTCGGCGCTATTCCTCGTCAATACCGTGCCGCTGCTACGCCCGCGCCACTGGTCCACACGCGCGTTCATCGAGCCGATCAGGCGCTTTCTCGATGCGTTCACCGACATGATCTCGGACTTGGCCCTCTTGCTCGCGACGCTGTCGATCATGACCGGCGCGCTGGTCATCACCGGCGTGCCGACCAAGCTCGGGAGCCTGCTGATCGAGGCCGCAGGCGTCAATCTGGTCGCCATGGTCGTCTTATCCTTCATCTTCGGGGCGATTCTGGGCACCGGCCTGCCCCCGGCCCCGACCTATATCCTTGTCGCCATCGTGATCGCGCCGCCCATGATCCAGGTCGGCGTCAATCCCTGGGTGGTGCACTTTTTCGCATTCTTCCTCGGCGTGTTCGGCGAGCTGACGCCGCCCACCTCGCTGGTCGCCGCGGTCACCGCGAAGATCGCCAATGCCTCCTTTTACCAAACGCTCAATCGCGCGCTGCAAATCTGCGTCTCGCTCTTCACCTTGATGGCCGGTGTGTTTGTGCGCCCGGAGCTCGTCATCGAGCCGGGCCTCGGCCAGATGAAGGGCGCGCTGCTCGTTTTGACCGCCACGCTCGGGATCACGTTCAGCCTGCAAGCTCGATTCTCCGACCGCCGGTCCGTCGACGTGCCAGTTCGATTATTGCTTGCCGCGTTCGCGCTGGTGGCCTTGTTGCATCCGAGCGAGCAGGTGGCGGCGCTCGCCTGTCTGCCGGTCGCGCTGACCATCGCCTACTGGCTGCTGCGGCGCAGGCCTGCTGCTGCTCTCGAGGCGAGGAAAGCTGCCAGCACGACGGTGTTTGCAACGTCGCTTGCCAAGACCGATTCGCTCGGCCGCATGGATTGATCGCTGGAGAGGTGCCATGAACCTCAACGCGTGCGCGCGTCACCTCACGGCCGTATGACTTGGGCTGCTCGCGATCGCGACCGCCGCGCAAGCGCAACCGTACCCGAACCGGCCGGTCACGATCATTTCGGACTCGGCTGCCGGGAGCACACCGGATGCCGTCCTGCGCCTCCTCGCCGATCGGCTTGGCCAGATTGGCGGCCAATCATCCCGGCGCTACCGGCAGCATCGCTACGCGCATTGCCGCCGACGCTGCACCCCAACGGATACACCCTCCACATGCCGGTTCTGTCGAGCTTCGTGTCGCTGCCTGGGGTGGCGGCCAATGTGCCGATCCAGCTGCCACGCGACTTCAGCGCGATCGGTTTCGCGGGCGAAAATCCCATGTTCGTCGTGGTCAATCCTTCGCTCGGCATCACCAAGCTTTCCGATCTCATTGCCCGGGCAAAGGCGCATCCGGATGATATATCTTGCGCGGTGACCGGGGTCGGCAGGCTCACGCATCTGACGGCGGAACTGCTGCAAAGCCGCTCCGGCATCAAAGTGTTGACCGTCCCCTATACCGGCGGCCCGGCGTAGGCGATCGGCGACGTGGTCAGCGGCGGCGTCGGCTTTATTATCGAGGGCTACTCGGGCATCGCTGGTGCGATCCAATCGGGCTCGATCAAAGCCATAGCGGTCGCATCGGAAAGCCGCGCCTCGCCGAATTCCCCGGCGTGCCCACCGTGGCGGAAACACTGCCCGATTTCGCGGCGACCCGCTGGCAAGTTTTAGTGGCGCCGCTCGGCACGAGCGAAAGCATCATCAAAAGGTGAGCGAGGATCTGCGCAGCGTCGTGACGGATCCTGACTTCCAGAAGAGGATCGCGACCCGCGGGAGCTGTACACGCGCGATGTCGCCAGCCGAAGTCCTCGCCTTCGTTGTGGGAGAGTAACGCAAATGGAAGCCGGTTATGGAGGCGATCGCCAAGAAGACGCAATGATGCCGGGCACATAGACCGCACGCGCGATTACAAGCGTCACTTGGCGCCGAGCTACAAGAGAGAGCACCGGGCTACATCTTCGGACCTTTGAACTCGACCCCGCCCGCCTTCTTCATGGCCTCTACGATGGCGGCCGGGCGCATCAGCACGGTCGTCTTCAGCGCGCGGACGTGACCGGGTTTCATCGCCGCCAGCAGCATCGCGGTCACCGTACTCTCGTCCGGCGCCTCCAGGATGACGAAGCCATCGTAGTCGCCGAACGAGTAGTAGAGCGCCTCGCATCGACATCCAAGTTTCTGCGCCAGCTCCTGCACCGCCTTCGTCCGGTCCTCGGGATGCTTGGTGAACGCGGTCCAGGCTTCGGACGTGTACGCAAATTGAGTCATGTAGAGCGCCATCGCCGTCCTCCCGTTCGATTGGGCTCACAGCATATCGCTGTGACGGACAACGCTGTGCTTGCCGGCATCGCGGAGTCAAGATTTCGGGAGCGAATGTAGGATGGGTTGAGCGCAGCGAAACCCATCGCCAAGTCATCCACGGGGTCCGCTGGGAACAGTGCGCATCTTCGCGTGAAGCTTGCGGGCACGGCGACGTTTCGCTCGGCTCAATCCGTCCTGCGCGCTATCGACCGAGCATCCGCAATGCTATGCCGCGTCCGTCGCGACTTCGATCGGCTCGATGATCGACGGATCGTCGTTTTCCGGCTTGTTGACCCGCGTCGAGATCGGCCACATGCGCATGAGGCCGGCGGGGAAGGGCCGCATCAGCTCGCGCGGGTCCGGCTCCTCGCCGAGCCAGCGCGCGTAATCCTCCCGCGCGAGGATGAGCGGCATCCGGTCATGAATGTCGCCGACGAGCGCGTTGGCCTCCGTGGTGATGATCGCGAAGGTGCGGATCCATTCGCCTGACGCGGGCTCTTTCCAGTTCTCCCAAATCCCCGCGATCGCGAACGGCGCGCCGTCCTTCATCGCGATGGCGTAAGGCTGCTTGCGCCCCTTGATCGCCTTCCATTCGAAAAAGCCGTCGACCGGGAGGATGCAGCGGCGCCTGCGATACGCCTCGCGAAACGCGGGCAGGTCCCGTACCCTCTCGCATTTCGCGTTGATCGGCTTGCGGCCGCCCTTGGGATCAGCGCACCAATATGGAATGAGCCCCCACCGCAGCGGGTCGAGCGAGATCTCCCCGCTTCGGTGGTTGCGGCGGATGACCAGCAGCTCCTGGCTCGGCGCGCCGTTCCAGCGCGGCGGATGGTTGTGCAGCCCCTCGCGCACGTTCATGCCGTCGACGATGGCATAGCGCAGCGGGGCGCTGCTCTGGATGACCCTCCCACACATGGCAGAGATATAGGGGTCTGCCGGCGTGAGCACTAGCGCGGGTGGCGACGGGTTGAGCGGAACGAAACCCATCGCAAAGGCAATGGACCGGCGCTACGAGCCTGGACCGCGCAGATCAAGCACGACGCGCCGCAGGTCCGGTCCCATATCTTGGGCTTTAAAACCGAGCTCTTCGCACATTTGCAGCATGGCCGCGTTTTCGGCCAGCACGTCGCCGTAGATGCGCCGCAGCCCTTTTTTCTTGCCGTAATCGATGACGCGCCGCATCAGCATCCATCCGAGGCCGTGTCCCTTGAGCCGCGAGCGCACCAGGACCGCAAATTCCGCCGTCTCTTCGTCGAGCTCCTCCTTCAGACGCACCAGCCCGAGCATCTGACCGGTGTCTTCATCGAGTGCGACGAAAGCGATGTTGTGGCTATCGAGATGGCTGAGCTTGTCCATTTCCTCGGCGCTGAGCTCG
>Ga0126378_10001390_pt1 | contig 18041 bp, 12 predicted proteins | sample PanSoiMetPlot_23_FD_92587 | JGI IMG/M metagenome (GOLD analysis project Ga0126378, IMG submission 92587) | Tropical forest soil microbial communities from Panama - MetaG Plot_23 | ecosystem: Environmental > Terrestrial > Soil > Tropical forest > Bulk soil | place: Panama | collected 2016-02-17
ACACCCACGTGATCACGCTGTAGATGGAGTCGAGGATCCACTTCCATCCGATGGTGCCGAGCGAGACCGGCGCCACCCACGGCAGCAGGATGAGGTACCGCACCAGCCCTCGGCCGCGAAAGGGTTTCTCCAGGGCGATGGAGAGGATGTTGGCGCAGACCATCACAATGATCTGCGCGACGACGGTGAAAACGATCGAGTTAAACACCGCTTTGCGAAAGCTGGGACTCTGCAAGATGCTGCGAAAGTTCTCCAGCCCCACAAAATGCAGCTGGGTGCTGCCGATGCGCGCATCGCTAAACGCGTAATACACCGCCAGACAGAACGGCCCGGCGATCAGCAAAAGAATGTAGAGAACAGCCGGGCTGAACATGGCGAAGCCCAGCCATGGGCTTTGCGCTGCTCCAACGGACTTGATCCTGGCTGGGGCGGCTACTGCCATGTGAATGCCCTCCGTTCCACTTTCTTATCCGTTGCTCGATCAAAGAACTTCAGGTGGCGATCGGGAACGGCAAAATCGTAGGTAGTTCCGATCGCAAACGGTTGTCCCAGAAGGAGGCGGGCGATCACCTTCTTGCCGTTGGCGGGTCCTCCCACCAGGCTGCCGGAGAGGATGAACTCGGCCCCCAGGTATTCCGTGTTCTCTACCAGGAACTTGAAAGTCAGTCTGTCTTCGTCCTTCACCTCGTCGGCAAGGCGGAAATGCTCGGGACGGAAACCCACGATCATTCCAGAGATATCGATGAGGTTCATGGGCGGCGAACCCAGGAAGGTGGCGACGAAAGCGTCAGCTGGATCGTCATAGACTTCCTTAGGCGTGCCGATCTGGCGGACGTAACCTCTATTGAGCACCACGATGCGGTCGCCCATGGCCATGGCTTCCACCTGGTCGTGGGTGACATAGACGGTGGTGGTGCCAACGCGTCGGTGGAAGCGCTCCAGTTCCTCGCGGGCGGAGAGACGCAGCTTGGCATCGAGGTTGGAAAGAGGTTCATCCAGCAGGAAAACCGAAGGCTCGCGCACAATGGCCCGCGCCAGCGCCACGCGTTGCCTTTCGCCGCCGGAGAGTTCGCGCGGCTTGCGATCCAACAGGGCGCCAATGCCCAACAGAGAAGCCGCCCATTCGACCTTCTCTTTATGGGTCGCCTTGGGAACGCCCTGGGCCTTGAGTGGGAACGCTATGTTCTTATAAACCGTGAGATGGGGGTACAGAGCGTAGCTCTGGAAGACCATGGCGATCCGGCGTTCGCGCGGGGTGAGATCGTTCACCACCTGACCGCCAATGAGAATTTCGCCGGCCGTTGGTGTCTCCAGGCCGGCGATCATTCGCAAGAGGGTCGTCTTCCCGGAGCCCGAAGGTCCCAGAAAAACCAGGAATTCGCCTTCGCGTGTTTCCAGATTTACATCGTTGACTGCTCCCAGCTCACCTTCTTTGAATATCTTGGTAAGGTTTCGCGTCTCAAGGACCGCCATCAATCCCCCGTGAACTTAGCAATTGGCATTCAGTAATTAGCACTTAGCCGAGAGCGTTCTGTTCCGATCTTTTCTCATAAACTTTAGCCCGTGCTGCTTACGACGAGATCACTAAGCTAAATGCTAAGGACTAATTACTAATGGCTGTTCTTACTTCCATCTCTCGAAGATGCGTTTATATTCCTTTTCAGCGGCCGAGGCGGCGTTTTCCGGAGTCTCTTCGCCGCGCGCGACTTTGGCGAACATCGTAGGAATCACCCAGGTGTTAAAGGCCTCGTCGATAGCAGCGGTGGCGTATCCCGGATAACCCACGTTGGTAGCCCAGTCGAGCACGTCACCCAGTACCTTGTATTTGTCCGGGGGGTTGGCGCGGGGGTCATTGGCAATTTCCTGCTTCAGCTTGGGAACGGTCTTGGGGAAGCAGGGGAAGTTGTAGAACTGGCCGGCCACGAACCCGTCATGGAAGTGATCCATGTAATCGATCAGGAACTGTTGAGCTCCCTCTTTATTCTCGGCAAAATCCCAGATCACGTAGCAATTCATCACGTGCTCGGCGGCGATGCGGCGCACTGGTCCTCTAAGAGCGCGGCTTACCATGATTTTGCTGTCAATGGGCATCTTTTCCCGCTCCGACTGCCTGGTGATGGAGATGGCATTGGCCACGTAGGACACCCGGCCGGCGAGCATGGCCTGGTTGTTGGAAGGCGGAGTCCAGGTGAAAACTTCGGGAGTCTCCGATTCCTGGTACAGCGCTTTCATGTACTTCAGCGCGTCAATAGTGTTCTTGGAATTGATGGTCACGTTTCCGGCTTGGTCCTGCTCGGTGCCGCCAAACGACCACAGCAAAGCGCGCATGGCCATGCTGGTATCGAGCTCCTGCGCCAACCCCAGCCCGCAAGGATGTCCGTTCTTGTCGCGTATCTTCTTGGCTCCGTCGCGCAGGTCATCGAAGCTATCGGGTCCATTGGGATAGCCGGCCTCCGTCCACCAATCCTTGTGCCAGTTGCCGGGGTCGGGGGTGTAGGCGTCAGAAAAAGCAAAGTATTTCTTGGTTTTGGGGTTGAAGGTGGATTTGTGCGCGAGGTCAATCTTTTTGCCGTGCTTTCTCTCCACCTCGGAATAGACGTGGGTCATATCGATGACCTGGTTCTCGTACGAGGCCGGCGGCGAGAGGAGCATGAAGAGATCGTGTCCCCTCTTGGCCTGCGCCTCGGAGGCGGCGCGGGTTTTGAGGTCGACCAGGTTGATGTTGTCAACAATTACTTTGGTGTTGTGTTTCTGGCCCCATTGCACGGTGTAGGTTTTGTTGAACCACTCGTCCCAGGCGGGAACAAAGTGGCTCCACTGCAGGATTTTTAACGTCTGCTGTTGCGCCGCGGCGCGCTCAGGAAACAGGAACGCGGGTCCCATCGCGCCTGCGGCCAAGCCGCCCGCTCCGGCAATCTTGATAAAATCCCTGCGGGATACGCGTGTGCCCTTCTTCTTGTCGCTCATAAAAGCCTCCTCAGTTCAGGTGCACAACTGACTTCCACTTGAAAACGGTCCTCGTGGCACGGCTGCCCCAGTGATCGCAGCCACGGGAAACTGCACTGGATGTCTGCAACGATTTTCAGTTCCCCCCAGGCGAGGGCGCGCGTGCCACACGCCTGTGCCACCCGATCTTGTCCGATTACCGTTCTTCGCCGAAGCGCTTCACATCCTCCGGCGCGTCCTTGACGGCTACTTTCGTAGCGCCCTGGACCATCACCCTGATTTGTTCGACTACATCGGGATTGGCCAGGGTAGTAACGTCGCCCGTGTCCATCTGGTTGGAGATCGCGGCCAGAACGCGGCGCATGATTTTTCCCGAACGCGTCTTGGGCATGTCGGGGACCACATGCACCTTCCTGGGGCGGGCGATTTTGCCGATCTGGTGTTCAATCGCCTCGACTACCTTTTTCTCTACTCCAGCGGGATTCGCCACGCCAGGTTTCACGGCAATATAGACTTCCGGCACGCGGCCCTTGACTTCGTCAACTACCGGAACTACAGCGGCCTCGGCGACCTCGAGGCACATAAGGCAGGCTGATTCCAGCTCCTTGGTTCCCAGGCGATGCCCGGCCACGTTGATCACGTCGTCCACGCGTCCCAGTATGCGGAAGTAGCCGTCGGGCGCCTGCACCGCGCCGTCGCCGGCGAAATACGGCCAGTCCTGCCAGTCTTTGCTGTCCTTCTTGCGGTTGTATTTTTGATAGTACTGGCGGACGAAGCGCTCGCGATCACCCCAGATCGTCTGGAAAATCCCCGGCCAGGGATTGCGAATGCATATGTTGCCGGCTTTGCCTGAACCCGGTTTCACTTCTTTGCCCTCTTCGTCGTAGATCACCGGATAGATCCCCGGCACAGGCGGTCCGGCGCTGCCGGGCTTCATGGGATCGATGGCCGGCTTGGTGCTGCAGAGAAAGCCGCCGGTTTCCGTCTGCCACCACGTGTCCACGATTACGGCTTCGCCTTTGCCGACCACGTCGTAATACCACTTCCAGACCTCCGGCTCGATCGGCTCGCCGACTGTGGTCATGTGTTTGAAATGGTAATCATACTTGGCAGGCTCGTCGGGTCCGGCTTTGCGCAACATGCGGATAGCTGTGGGCGAAGTGTGGAAGATGTTGACGTTGAGACGTTTGGCCACGCGCCAGGGACGTCCGGCATCGGGATAGTTGGGAACACCTTCATACAAAACGCTGGTCGCTGCCAGCGCCAGCGGGCCGTAGACGATATAAGAATGTCCCGTGATCCAGCCGATGTCCGCCATGCACCAATAAACGTCCTCGGGATGAAGGTCCTGGATGTACTTCGTGGTGCCGGCGACGTAAGCGAGATAGCCGCCGGTGCCGTGCTGGCATCCCTTAGGCCGGCCGGTGGTGCCGCTGGTGTACATCAGGAAGAGCGGCGCTTCCGACGGCATCGAAACAGGCGCTACCACCTGGCCAGCGTATTTCTTCAGCAGTTCGTCGAGGAAGAAATCCCGTCCTTGCACCATGGCCCTGGCCGAGTGGTACTTCGCGGCCACCCGCCGCCAGACCAGAACCTTTTCGATCTCATGTCCTTCCTTCTTGGCAGTCTCGACCGCCAGATCGGCTTTCTCCTTGTGATCGGTCATGTTGCCGCTGCGGTAATAACCGTCGATGGTGACCAGCACCTTGCTGCCGGAGTCGGCGGCGCGCATGCCGCAGGCTTCTCCGCTGAATCCGCCAAAGACCACGGAATGAATGGCCCCGAGACGGGCGCATGCCAGCATGGTCACCGGCAATTCCGGGACAACCGGCATGTGGATGGTCACGCGGTCGCCGGTCTTTACTCCACAGAAATCGCGCAGGAGTGCCGCCATCTCGTTCACGCGGCTATAGAGCTCCTGGTAGGTAATGGCCACCGGGGGCTCGTCTTCCGGTTCGCCGACAAAAATGAAAGCCGCTTTGTTCTTGTGTTTTTCCAGGTGCCGGTCTACGCAGTTGTAGGAGACGTTGAGCTTGCCTCCGACAAACCACTTCCAGAAAGGAGCGTCGCCGGTATCGAGCGTAGTGTGCCAGTATTGGTCCCAGCTCAGCAGGTCGGCGTACTCGCGGAAGCATTCGGGAAAGTTCTTCTCGCTGAACCGATCAGTCACAGCGGGATCGGAAAGCGTGGACTGTCCTATGAATTTGGAGCTGGGGTAGTAGTATTGCTCTTCTCTCCAGTGGACGGCAATCTGCGCTTCCGTCAGCTCCGTCTCCTGATCTGTCTCCTTCATGACACGAGCTTCAGCCATCGAATTAACCTCTTCAGATTTCCAATGTTTCTTTTATGAACCTGTACTTTGCGAGACTCTCTATTGTTGCGAAACCAAGGATAATCCTACGCGGCACGCGGAGACAACACTGAAAAGCGGGCGGCCAAAAGCCGCCCGCTGGGGTTCGAAGTACGATTGTGGGCAACGAGGCGGCTTCTGCGGCCGCGTCGCAGCCTTGGTTTAGCTTACGGCCTTACCGGCGGCGGGGCCGGATTTAACTTCCTGCCAAATCTTTACATGCACGGTCTCCTTTAGCGCGAATGACCCGACCACAAAGGTCATGGCCGCCACCGCCATCGGATACCACAAGCCGGAATAGATATTGCCGGTAGCGGCACACACATAGATGCCAACCAGCGGCACCAGTCCGCCAAATACGCCGTTCCCAATATGGTACGGTAACGAGAAAGACGAGTACCTGATCTTGGCGGGGAACGCCTCCACCAGGTAAGCGGCAATCGGAGCGTACACCATGGTCACGTAGATCACCTGGATGAACACCAGCAGAACCAGCAGAGGAACGTTGGGATTGGTTGCCGCTTTGGCCGGCACCTGTTTTCCTGTCGCATCCGTTGTCAACGGCGTCAAGGTCGGAGCCTTGGTCACCGGGTTTACGACCGACGAGAATCCATCCACTTGATTGCCCGCTGCGTCCCTCATGGCGTGGTAGAGGGGGTAATAGGTGAGCACGGCAAGCAGGCAGCCGGCCATGATGATTTTCTTGCGGCCAATCTTGTCGGAGAGGGCGCCAAACACTGTAAAGAAAGGCATCCCGAACAACAGAGCCAAGGCGACAATGATGAAACCGGTGCGCAAGTTCACCTTCAAAATCGATTGTAAGTAGAACAGCGCATAATACTGACCGGTGTACCAGACCACGCCCTGTCCGGCGGTTGCCCCCAGCAGCGACACTAGAACCAGCTTGAAGTTAGGCCACCTGGTAAAGGCCTCTTTCAGGGGCTGGGCCGAACTCATTCCGGTGCTCTTGATGTTTTGAAAGATCGGGGATTCTTCCATCCTGAGGCGAATGTAGAGAGAGACCATAACCAGGATGATGGAAATCAGGAAAGGAATACGCCAACCGTAAGCCAGGAAATTGGCAGGCGTCATGTAGAACTGGAGGACCAACACAGTGATAATGGAGAGGAACAGACCTAATGTGGCTGTGATCTGAATGTAGCTGGTCCAATAGCCGCGCTTGGTATCGGGCACGTGCTCAGCCACGTAAATGGCTGCCCCGCCATATTCCCCTCCCAGCGCCAGCCCTTGAAACACACGAATTGCGATCAAGGCGACGGGAGCAAACCAGCCGGCGGTGGCGTAAGTGGGCATCAGGCCAATTAAGAACGTCCCCAGACCCATGATGCTGAGCGTAACCAAGAAGGCATATTTACGGCCCACCAGATCGCCGATTCTTCCAAAGAACAGCGCCCCAAAGGGCCGCACCATGAATCCGACGGCAAACGTGGAAAGATAGGCAATCAGTGCGAAGGTGTTGTTCCCCGGTGGAAAAAACTTTTGGGAGAGCACAACTGCCAAACTGCCGAAGATGTAGAAGTCGTACCACTCGATCATCGTGCCGACTGACGACGCTAGAATCACCATCCAGATCTTGGAGCCTGAAATCTGATCTGATGAGGTTACCTGCGGAACACTTGCCATGCGGCCCTCCTGATTGAGGTTGTCAAGCCGGCCAGGCCTGACTCCCTATTTATTTGGTTTACTCCAACCGCGGTAGAAGGTAAAGAGGCACTGAAATTCAGAGCGGAACCCACTCGTCTTTCGTAGAGATTCCCCGGGGGAAACGCGTTCGCCGCTTTCCCGGTGCTTCGGGAAATTCAGCTCAGTGCGTCGGCCCACTAGCCTAGCGGCATTACCGGCAAAGTCAAGCGGGAAATGAGTATCGAGAAAAGCCGGCAACCTCTTTTCCTTTTCTGCGCGAAGAAGGCAAGCGTATAGTATCGTTAACTCTGTTTTTTCTCCGAGGCCGCCCCAGCCAAGAAAATCTTGTTTATCCAACGTCGAGAGGAATATCATGCTGCCTGCCGTTCACCCGGGTCCGATGCTCGATCCATTTCCGTACAGGAGGGAAGCGTGAAACTCTCGTCTTGGCTTGTCAGGTATGTTTGCGGTCTGGCGGTAGCAGCACTCTTAATAGGAAGCGCCGGGACGATCACCGCGCTGGCGCAGGGCGACAGCATTACCCTGGGGGTGGTGCTACCTATCACCGGAAAAGAGGGCAAGCCCGGCCTATATCAGAAAGAAGGCATCGAACTGGCCATCAAGCAGATCAATGACGCCGGCGGGATCTTCGTGAAGGACAAAGGCAAGAAGCTGCCTGTCAAAGAAATCTTCTATGACGACAGCTCGGACTCTGCCAAGTCCGCCTCCCTTACCGAGAGAGCCATGAGCTCCGATAATGTCACCGCTGTTCTCGGCGGTTACTCCACGGCCCTGGGTGAGGCCGAGTCTGTCATGCCTGACCGCTATAAAACGCCCTGGATCACGCCCGGCGCCGGGGCCACTGCTATTTTTGCCAAAGGTTACCAATTCACCTTTGGCACTCTCAGCCCGGTGGCCTTGATCGGCACCACCAGCGCAGAGTTTCTAGGCAGCCTGGTGGATCAGGGCAAGCTCAAAAAAGGTTTGAAGGTTGCCATGGTGGTCGAGAATACCGACCACGGCGTTGATTACGTGAACGGCTTCAACGAATGGTCCGGCAAGCACAAGGGCTATTTCCAGGTGGTGATGAATGAGAAGTTCGAACTCAACGCAACGGACTTTTCCGGCATCCTGCAGAAGGTGAAGGGCGTGGGCGCGGATATTTTCCTTTCTGACGCGCACTTGCCGGACTATATCACCATGCACCGCCAGTATCTGCAGAACGGCCTGCATCACCAGATGGTGAGCTACGGCGCGCGTGGTCCAGAGGCTGATGCGCGCAAGGCGCTCGGTGACGGAGTGAATTACATCTTTGCCGGGATCTGGTGGTCCAAAAGCCTGCCTTACCCGCAGGCCAAAAAGTTCGTCGACGACTACAAGAAATTCACCGGCCACGACGTGGATTCCTGGTACGCCGCCCCAGCCTACGACGGGATGCGCATCCTGGCCAAGGCCATCGAACAAGCGGGCACACTGGATAAAACCAAGATTCGCGACGCCCTGCGCAAAGCCGAACTCAAGGATTCCATCCTGCCCGGCCAGTCGCTCAAGTTCGGCGCCAATGGACAATCCCTGTATCCGTTTGTGATCACGCAGAACAAACCTGACAATAAGGTGGATATCGTTTTCCCGAAAGATGCGGCTACAGGAGAGGCGGTGGCGCCGATGCCGAAGTAGCAATTAGCAAATGGCAAATAGCCAAACTGGTGATCATCGATCTTCGGCTCTGCAGAAACTGGTCCAGTTTGCGTTTCATGGGGCCGATCTCTGGCCACGGCCCTGGCTGTTCGCTGATTGCGCGGCTAATTGCTATTTGCTGATTTCTATGTGCTCTCCGTCATGAGCTTGGTCCAAGGCCTCAACCTGCTGGTAGCGTCGCTGCTCCTGGCCGGCATCTATGCCGCCATGGCGGTGGGGATGACGGTGATTTACGGCGTGATGAAGATCGTCAACCTGGCCCACGCCGGCTTCCTCATGATGGGAGCGTATTTCGCGTATGAGCTGTTCGAGCGCTTCCACATCGATCCCATTCTCGGCGCGGTGCTGGCGCTCCCTGCGTTTTTTCTCATGGGCATAGCCGTGCACTGGCTGCTGATACGCTGGCTTCCCAAATCGGACACACCCACCCTGGCCTCGCTTCTGCTCATGTTCGGATTCTGGCTGGTACTGCAGAACATCGGCTACATCTTCTGGGGCAATGACGACCTGGCCATCAACACGCCGCGGACGCTGAGAGCGGTCAGCATGGGGCCAATTTCCGTCCCCGAAGTCAGTTTGATCGTGTTCATCGCGGCCGTCATCTGCCTGCTGGTTCTGCAACTGCTGTTCGAGCGGAGCTGGTTCGGCCGCTCCATGCGGGCGCTCATCCAGAACCCCTACGCCGCGCAGATCGTCGGCGTGGACGATCAAAGAACCTCGCGTCTGACGTTTGGCCTGGGAACTGCGTTTGCCGGTTTTGCCGGGGCCCTGCTGGCGATGATCTACCCGTTCAGCCCGGAATTCGGCCGCAATTTCCTGCTGCGCGCGTTTGTGATTATCGTGCTCGGCGGCTTGGAATCAATTACCGGCGTAGCTTTAGGCGCCCTGGTGCTGGCCCTGGTGGAGACTTTCAGCATCGTAGTCGTTCCCGCCAGCTATCAGCCTGCCATCTCCTATGCCGTGCTGGTTTTGGTCCTGCTCATCATGCCGAAAGGCATCGCCGGTCTGCTCGAAAAGAAATGGCGGACGGCGTGAACCGCCAGGCCGGCACTTCGGGTGGCGCCTCAGGGCTGTCTTACTGGCTCAAAGTCCTGCTTCCCGGGATATTGCTCGCGGTGCTGGTGGCGTTTCCGGCAACTCATCCCAGCCCAGACACCCTGAAGCTGTTGTTTATCACCGCAGTCTGGACCACTACCAGCCTGGCCTGGAACCTGCTCGGCGGAGTGGCCGGCCAGGTGTCGTTCGGCTTCGCGGTGTTTTATGGTCTGGGCGCATACACCACCGGACTTCTCATGCACGCCGGCTGGAGTCCTTACCTGGGCTTTTTTGCAGGGGGCGTGGTCGCGGCTATTGGATCGTTTGTCGTTGGAGTTCCTACCTTCCGCCTGCGCGGGCCTTACTTTGTGATCGCGACCATCGGTGTAACCGAGGCGGTGCGCGTGATCATGAATAACCTGGACATCACCGGCGGTTCCAGCGGCTATCGCATCCTCGAGGACAGAGCTTTCGATCCCCGCGAACACTACTACACCGCTTTGGCGGCAGTGACGCTGGCCGTCGTAATTTCTTCGGTGATTGCGCGCAGCAGGTTCGGACTGGCACTGCGCGCCATCAAGCAGGATGAAGACGCTGCTGCTGATCTGGGCGTGAATCCTTATTTCTCCAAGCTCAAGGTACATGCCATTGCCGCGGCCCTGGTGGGAATCGCCGGCGGAATTTACGCGCGCCGGGCCGCTTTCTTCTATCCTGGGGATGTGTTCGCTTTTCAGACGGGGATTTCCATTCTGCTGATGCCGGTGATCGGGGGCATCGGCACGGTGTGGGGCGCGGTTTTGGGTGGAGTGATTTTCGGAGTGGTGCAAGAGCAACTGGACGCCAGGTTCCCCAACATTCATCTGCTTCTGTATGGCGGGCTGCTGATGTTGATCATTCTGTTCGAGCCGGACGGCCTGCTCGGATTAATGCGGCGAGCTGCGCGGCTGCTGCGGAGAAAACGTGAATATCCTGGAAGTAAAAACCCTGACGAAGTACTTTGGGGGCGTGGCGGCGTTGCGGGACGTAAGCTTTGACGTTCCGGAAAAGCTGATCTGCGGCTTCATCGGGCCCAACGGCGCCGGCAAGACCACGCTGTTCAGCGTGATTACCGGCGCTTTCCCGCCATCCGGCGGGCAGGTCGAGTTGCGCGGCAGCGATATCACCGGTCTCAATTCCGCGGCGCTGGTGAAGAAGGGAGTGGCACGCACCCATCAGATCGTGCGTCCGTTCCGCGCTATGAGCGTGATCGAAAACGTGCAACTCGCGGTTCACTATGGGCGGCGCTCCGTGGCTCGTCCCGCAGAGGCGCGCCAGCACGCGATGGAAGCGCTGGAACTTGTCGGTTTGGACAACAAATCGGGGCAGCTGGCTTCCGCGCTCTCGCTCGGACAACAGAAGCGCCTTGAAGTTGCGCGCGCGCTGGCCACAGCGCCCGAACTGCTTTTACTCGACGAAATCTGCGGCGGCTTGACCACGGCAGAGACCAAATCCATGCTCAACCTTCTTGAAAAAATCCGGGAGGGTGGGACCACCATCATGTACGTGGAACACGATATGAAGGCCATCATGTCCATTTGCGACCGCATTACCGTGCTCAACTTCGGGCAAAAACTGGCGGAGGGCAAGCCCGAGGAGATTCAGAACAACCCGGCGGTAATCGAAGCTTACCTGGGCAAGAGCACACTAGAAGGAGTGCCGCATACGTGACAACCGAAGATCGGGTCATCGGGCCATCGGGTCATCGGAGTTACCTCGACGACCGTCCTTCGGAATGCATCGAATCAAAACCAATTGCGCCTACGATCATCAGATGAACCGATGGCCCGATGAACCGATCTTCCCTCGATAACGTAAATATGGAACCTGTTGTCAACGCGCCCGACCAAGACCTTCTCGTCGCCGAAAACCTCGAGCTTAGCTACGGCGCGGCCCAGGTTCTCTGGGGCGTCTCGTTCCGGGTGGCTCGGGGAAAAGTCACGTGCATCATCGGCTCCAACGGCGCCGGGAAGACCACGACGCTCAACGCCGTCGCCGGAGTTCTTCCTCTCAAGAACGGAAGCGTCCAGCTCGACGGCCGGGACGTGACTTCCCTGCCTACGCGCGAGCGCGTGAAGCGCCGAGTGAGCCTCGTCCCGGAAGGCCGGCAGCTCTGGCCAGGCATGTCAGTGGAAGAAAACCTGCAGATGGGATGCTTCCTTCCCTCGCTGCGTCACCACGTGCGCGCCGGTCTGACCCGCGTTTACGATCTCTTTCCCCGGCTAAAGGAGCGGCGGCAGCAACTGGCAGGGACGCTCTCCGGCGGCGAGCAGCAGATGTGCGCGATCGGCCGCGGCCTGATGACCGAACCACAACTGCTGATGCTGGATGAGCCTTCCCTGGGACTGGCGCCCATCCTGGTCGACGAGATCTTCCGTTTGATTGGTGAAATCGCCCACCAGGGGGTAACCATCCTGCTGGTCGGCCAGAACGTGAACTATACACTCCAGATTTCTCACTATGGCTACGTGATGGAGGTCGGCCGCATCACGCTCGAAGGCCCCAGCAACGTGCTCCTAAATCATGAGCACGTCCGGAAGGCTTACCTGGGAGTAGCACAGGAGTCGCAGTGATCTTCGTTGTCGCGTGACTGTAGTTGAGACGCGACTGGCTCACCCTCAAAAGAGTGAGCCAGTCGCGGGCGATCGCGAGCCACCGCGAGCCGCTAAAACAACGGCTTCAACCCCGGGAAAACGTGGCTGATATCCGTCGTCGGATTGGGGGCCGAGCCAAAGTTGGAGTGACAACTGAAGCAGTTTGTCGCCCCTTGCTGATAGGTCTCCATGGTGGTGTTGGCCAGCAGATTGGTGCCGACTCCGTTGTTGTTCGGAGGAACTGGATTAGATCCAAACGGCGTCCAAGTGGCCCCGGTCATCACGTAGTTGCCGCGCACATCGCCGCTGGCCAGCATGGTGAGCACGTGGCTGTTCATGGAGATGACCTCAGTGTTGGAACCGGCATTGCTGCCGTCGATGCCCCAGGGCTCAACTCGATTGGTATCGCTTGGGCTTATGGTGAAGCCGCCGGCAGTGTTGGCGTTGATGGTGTTAGGCGTTCCTTGCGTGAAAGACATGTGTGGATTGTTGAAATTGCCGGTCGCGTTGCTGGCCGCAAACAGCCAGGCGAAAGACGAGGGATTGATGGTCTTAGGGCCGCTGGTGGAATTGTAGGAATAAGAGGCAATGGGATCATTGCCTGCGTGCTCGAAGGTGGCCCAGACCATCTCAGGGTGCCCGGCCGTGCTTCCGACTACGTGAATGCCCACCAGCGCCAGCTGCACGGTCTTTTGCCCGGACTGCGTCCAGAGTATCGAGCTGTTCTGCGTATAAGTGGGAATCGTGGCCGTCATGGTGATGTAGGTGTTGAGGTTGGGCAGTCCTGCGGCCTCTACCCACGCCGTTTTTATTTCGATAGCAAGGGCGTTGGGATCGGGAAAGGGCGGATTAGGTTTCCCGTGCGCCATGGCGAAATTGATGGTGTTGTTCAGGTCAGTCGTCGAGGTCGGAAACTGGTTCGAGGGATTAGTGGTGATTGCTCCGTCCTTGGCTCCGGTGAGAAAGTAGGCGTAAACGTCATTGACCATGGTCGCAAAGTACACGAGCGAACCATTCGCTGTGGTTTGCGCCTGCAGCACATTGCTGTCTGCCTGTCCCTGCTCCACCTCGATCACGGCGAGCGAAGGGTCAATAAAGATGGGAATGTTATCGATCACGAACCTCGTGGCCAGGAGTCTATTCACCACCTTCTGCTCGGCAGCGGGCTTCTTCGGCCCAGCCGCCTTCTTTCCCGTGGCCGGCTTCTGCTCAGTTGTTGGTTTCTGTTCAACAGGCGCCGTTCCTGGTTTTGAAATTTGGGCAGAAATGGTTTTGCCGTCCTTGTCGAGCAAAACCAGGCGTCCGTCTTCGCGTTTGGCGTGGGCAATCTCCACCACGTTGCCCGCCTGGTCGCGCACCATCGCTGTGGCATTGGCCGCCGGAGGCGCCACCTCGAAGAACTGCCGAGAGCGGTCGATGATCACGGGAAGCCCGTGCGGACCTCTCTGCGAGAACCGCAAAGGAAGTGGGAAGGGCCTGATCTGGTTGGCGACATGAGGAATAAACGTGCGGTTGCCGCTGGCATCGGGGGGTGAAACGTCAAAGAACGTCGGCGAATCAAAGATGTTGGCGCCGCCCCCATACGTCGGAGGAGCCGGCGAGGTCAACCACAGGAACATCTGCTCCGACCAGCTGTAAAAACCGCAGTTGGGCTGTGGACTGTTGAGGCTGTTGGCAGGATTGACCACACCGTTCAAGGAGACGCTTCCGGACTGAAACCAGGTGTTAAAGGTCGCTGCGGAAAGCGGGCAGGCATCTTGCGCATCCGTCGGTGGCATGGGCGGCGACTGGTTGCAGCCTGTGGCGAAAGCCAGCATCAGGACTGCGACCATCGCCAGCCTCAGTTTTGCAACCTGGCTCAGCCCGAAAAGTATCGAAATGCCGCGCCGCTTGAAATCGGACCAGACCACGCTCCTGCTCGATACTTCTTCAGCAGGCGATAACGTGGTGTTGCTCACGCATCGCTCCGCAATCTTAAGTTTCATACCTTCTCCTTATTCCTGTCCTTATTCCTGGTAATGTAGAGGCGGACGCAGATCCGCCTCTACGCTGACATTGGATCCTGGATTACGACTTGCTTGTGAAAGGGTAGTGAGAAGGAGTGAGCAAACGTTTCATTGACGCCGCGACCATCCGCCACTTCTTCCAGTTGAAACTCCATTTCCAGTCATGAGATCTTCAGCGTGTGCCGCGCTCTCTCATTTCGCACCTGACTCGGGCCGAGCAGCGGGAACTGCTCGACGACCTGAATTATTTGAATACCCCGGAGATCAAGTCGTTCTGCAAAAAGCACGCGATTCCCTACACCATTTCCATCGCGACGGCTGGTAGCAGGCGCCGGCGGACTCAGGACGACGACCGCAAGGGGGTAATCCTCGATCGCATCCGCCACTTTCTGACTACGGGCTCGGTCTTGCCGGAGACCTGCTTTCCGGCGGAGGTGGTAAGCTTCGACGCATTCCCCGACAGCGTCTCTGCCTCCGACAGATTGTTCTATGGGCAATACGACAAAACCAACCACACCATGATGGCGATCCTGAAAGATCTAACCGGCGGAAAGTTCAAGGATGGAGCCATAGCCAGGATTCTTGCCCGGGACTTCTGGAGCCGCGGCGAAGCGCCAACACTCGAGACGTATGCTTCGGCATGGCTCCTGGCTACCCGAGAGCATACGCGCCCGAATCCCGAGTGGGCTTTTCTATCTGACCGGGCCAACAAGACGGCCGGCGGCGATTGGAAGCAACTTCGCAATCGCAAAGCAAAGAAGGTGCTGAGGATTCTGGGGCAGATCGGGCGGGACTAACGTCTACGGGAGTGAAATGTGGAGCGGCGGCTGTATCACCCGAGCTTCAGCTTCATACTGATGCGGCGCGTCCGTTCTTGCCCTTAGAGCGGTCAATGGCTTCGCGTACGGCGCGGGCCAGAGTATCGCGGGTAAAAGGTTTTTGCAGCAGGACAGCGGAGCCGATTTCCCGGTGCTGGACGTCAGTGAATGCGCCGAAGCCGGAGAAGTAGACGACCCCGATTCCACCACGCAGCTGAGTGAAGCGGGCCGCCACCTCGAACCCTCTCAGATCGGGCAGGACCATATCCGTGAGAAGCAGGTGGATCGGGTCCGGATATTTGTCCGCGATTTCAAAGGCTTCCGCCCCGTTCTTGGCCAAGAGGACTTTGTATCCGCATTCCTCGAGCATCTCACCGAGGATTTGCCGCACGTCATCTTCGTCATCGATCAACAGGACCGTCTCGTCGCCACCGGGGCATCCCTTGGCCATGCCCGGGACCTCCACACGGACGGCGCTGTCTCTTGTGCGGGGCAGGTACACCTGAAAACACGTTCCCTGGCCAAGCTGGCTCGTAACCCAGATATACCCACTACTCTGCTTCACGATTGCGTCCACCACGAACAGTCCCAAGCCGGTGCCTTTGCCTTGTCCCTTGGTGGTAAAAAACAGCTTAAAGATGTTGGGTAGGATTTTCGCATCAATCCCGGCGCCGGTATCGCTCACGCTGAGCATCACGTAGCTCCCGGCGATGGTGGGCCGATGCAGATTAGCCCAGGCTTCAGCCACTTCGATGTTGGCCGTCTTGATCAGCAACCGCCCGCCCGTGGCCATCGCATCACGCGCGTTGACTACCAGATTCAAGATAACTTGTTCGATCTGGCCGGGATCAGCCAGCGCATGACCAAGATCGGGATCCAGTTCGACGGACAGATCAACGTTTTCGCCGGCCAGAGAACGGAGAAGCTTGTCGAACTCCGTGACTACATCGTTCAAGTTGATGACTCTGGGCTGGAGGATCTGCATGCAGCTAAAGACCAACAACCGCCGGGTCAGCGATGCCGCTTTGTCCACGGCTGCGGCCAGATGCTCCGCCCGGCGCTGGCCAGGATGCTGGGGTCCCAGTTCCCTCCTCAGCATGTCTAAATGGCCCAGGATAATGGTCAAAAAGTTGTTGAAGTCGTGAGCAATTCCGCCAGCCAATCTCCCTACAGCTTCCATTTTCTGGCTCTGCAGCAGTTGCTCCTCCAGTTCACGCCTCTCGGTAACGTTTTCAGCTATCAAATCCAGGAACTGCAGGCTGCCGTTCTCATCGCGCACCGCGCCGCCGGCGAGGCGTACGGTGATGAGAGACCCGTTCTTGCGCCGGCAGCGAACGTCTACCCCTGACTCGAGGTTGGATACGTTGCGGATGAAGCCAGCCGGCTCTTCGGGATCGGCGTAGATACTGAGGTTGGCTGGCGCAGAAACGAGTTCTTCAGCGGAAGCATAGCCCAGCATCGCAACCAGCGCCCGGTTGGCTGTCAGAATCCGGCCGCTGGCGTCGATGCGAAGGATGCCATAGGGCGCTCTTTCTACCATGCTCCGGTAGCGCATTTCGGTCTCCCGCAAGGCCAGCTCAGCGCGGTGCTGCTCGGTCACATCCCGTGCGAATACGATGACACCAAGGACGTTGCCATCGCGATCGCGAAAGGGAATCTTGTCTGTAATAATCTGACGCTCCTCGCCTGACCAGGTCACCACGGTCTCGCGAATGCTCAATTTCGCCTTGCCGGAGCGAATCACTTCGAGATCGTCCCGGTGATACTGCGCGGCCTGCTGCGGAGAGAGATCGTAGGCGGATCGCCCCTGCATGTCACGTTTTTCCAGCCCCGCGGCCTCGGCGGCCGTGCGGTTGGCGCGAAGAATGGTGTTTTCCCGGTCTTTGTAGAGAATCATCGCCGGCGCCGCATCCAGAATCATTTCCAGTTCTTCGTGCTGTTCCTGCAAAGCTTCGCTGATCTGCTTCTCTTCAATCACGATCGCGGCAAAGGGAGTTGCCCACCGCACAACCTCCCGCTCTCGTTCGGTAGGTCTCCGCGGCTCGTGATAATAGAGGGCAAATGTGCCCAGCACTTTGCCTTCGCCGGATGTGATGGGAGTCGACCAGCAGGCTCGCAAGCCGTGCGGCAAAGCTAGATCGCGATAATCATTCCACAGGGCATCGTGGGCAATGTCGGAGACAATGACCGGCTTTCCCAGGTAGGCGGCGGTGCCGCACGAACCCGCGTTGGGGCCGATCGCCGACCCGTCGATGGCTTGCACATAGACTTTGGGGAGGCTGGGCGCAGCGCCGTGCGACAAGTATGTACCGCCGGGATCGAGGATCAGGATCGAACACATTGTGCCTGCGGACTGTGCTTCCACAGCTCGGCAGACAAACGCCAGCGCATCCTCGAATCTGCCGCTTGCGCGGGAAATAAGAGCTACTGTGTCCACGGCTAGATTAACTCCTCGGGAACTCGTGCGAATGCCTGCCCGGAGCGTTCGCTTATCGCGTATCTAACCTGGAACCCTTGGACGGAACACTGTTTTCAAAAACAGATTTGCATCCGTCAAAACAAATTAGACCTCCGCTCCGCGACAAAGTCAATGCTGATTACGTTGCAATTTGAGTTACTCGGTAAAACAAGTCCAGCACGGAGGAGCGGCACAGCTGAGCCCCAACCAAAGCAAGACCCCCAACACAGAGAAGGTGTGAAAAAACCCAACGTAGTCGAGATTCTCGTAACCGGTTGAATGCATCGAGAAGCCACATCCATTAGTTTTTTCACACCTTCAGAGGAACCGAGGAAGCAGAGGGCTGGAAAGAGACAAACGAAACGCGGTTAGAACAGAAGCAAACGAAAGCAGAAGCAAACCACGAGGAAATGCCAGAGAGGCTGGGAAGCTTCTACAATCACACCATCTTTAACG
>Ga0126378_10001391_pt1 | contig 18040 bp, 14 predicted proteins | sample PanSoiMetPlot_23_FD_92587 | JGI IMG/M metagenome (GOLD analysis project Ga0126378, IMG submission 92587) | Tropical forest soil microbial communities from Panama - MetaG Plot_23 | ecosystem: Environmental > Terrestrial > Soil > Tropical forest > Bulk soil | place: Panama | collected 2016-02-17
AAACCACTTTGGCGAGCACTTGAGGCTTCACCGCGACAACGACAATCGATGCGCCTTGAACGCAGGAATCGTTGTCGGCGGCCGCGCGCACCCCGTACCGTTGGGCAACCTGCTGGGCGCGCTCTGGGCGACGCGCCGAGATGACCACGTCCTGCCGATTCATTTTGCCGGAGGCGACGAGTCCCTTCACCAATGCTTCGGCCATATTTCCGGCGCCGATGAACGCCACGCGCTTGCCGCTGAGCATAGGACGGCAAGCTTAACTCCGGACATGATAGAAGTCTGCTTGTGGATCGCGGGCAACTCCGCCAAAGCCAACGGTGCGTGATCAAGATCGGCAGCAGTGTGCTCACCCGGGAGGACGGCAGCATCGACCGCGATATCCTGGAGGGAATCGCCGCTCAGTGTGCCGAGGCGATCAGCGCCCGGCGCGCCATTGCGATTGTCTCTTCCGGTGCGATCGCCTTAGGCGTGCGGCAACTGGGTCTCCACGGCCGTCCGAAGCGGATGAATGCATTGCAGGCCTGCGCGGCGGCGGGCCAGGGACAATTGATCCGCCTGTGGAGCGAAGCGTTCGCACCGCACGAGCGCACTGTCGCCCAGGTGTTGCTGACCCATGCGGACCTCGCCGATCGCCAACGCTTTCTCAATGCGCGGCGATGCATGTCGGAGCTCCAATCCCGAGGCGCCATCCCGGTGATCAACGAGAACGATACCGTGGCAATCGAGGAGATCGCCTTCGGCGACAACGATGCACTTGCCGCCCAGGTAGCCAACCTGGTCAATGCCGATCTGCTCGTCATGCTGTCAGTTGCTCCCGGACTGATGGACGCGGACCGCCGCATTGCTCTCATCGGTGCGGAAGATCGTTCGGCGGAGCGCTTCATCCGCTCGGAAAAGAGCCGCGCCGGCAGCGGGGGCATGGCGACCAAGGTCAACGCCGCTCGCAGCGCCGCAGCGAGGGGAACCGCCGCGGTGATTGCCGCCGGCAAGGAATCGGACATCCTCCGGCACATCCTCGCCGGAGATGACGTGGGCACGCTCTTCGTTCCGGCGGAAGAAGGTATGCGCAGCCGCGCGCACTGGATCGCCCATACTCTGCGGCCGAAAGGGACGATCGTCGTCGATCGCGGCGCGGCGGACGCTCTGATCGCGCGCAATCGAAGCCTGCTTCCTTCCGGAGTTGTCTCCGTCAACGGCGGCTTCTCGCAGGGCGATCCCGTGGACCTCGCCGATTCCAACCTCAAAGTCTTTGCGCGCGGGCTGTCCACCTACTCCTCATCCGAGCTCGAGGCTATTCGCGGCAAGCGCAGCGCGGAGATCTTCGGCATCCTGCAGTACCACTTGGGAGACGAGGTCGTTCACAGAGACGATCTGGTGATTCTTGACCGCGACGCGGCGACCACGCCTGACAAAACATGAAAAGCACTTCGGCTCTTCTTATCGATGCAGGTTCGGCCGCGCGCTTTCTATTCAGCGCCAACGAGGCGAGCAGGAATCGAGCCCTGGAGTCGATCGGCCGGGCAGTGAGTGAAGCGAGCGCGCCGGTGCTCGCGGCGAATGCGATCGACCTCGCCGCCGCCCGCGAGTCGGGAATTTCCGCTGCTCTGCTCGATCGGCTGATGCTCGACGCCGGTCGACTTCAAAAGATCGCCGACTCCCTGCGCGAGGTAATCGCGCTGCCTGATCCCCTCTCTGAAATCCGAGACATCGGAGAGCGCCCGAACGGCCTGCGAGTCGCCAAGCGCCGCGTGCCGCTGGGTGTTTTGGCGGTGATCTACAAAGCGCGGCCCAATGTCACCGTGGAGGCGGCGTCGCTGGCGATCAAGAGCGGCAACGCGATCGTCCTCCGGGGAGGTCGCGAGGCTCTTCACAGCAACGCCGCTCTGGTCTTGGCCATACGCGATGGTCTGCAGTGCGCGAGCATGCCGGCCGATTGCGTCCAGTTCGTCGAAGATCCTTCGCGGCAACGGGTTGCGGAGTTGCTCGGCAGCCGCGGAAAGGTCGACCTTGCCATCGCGAGGGGCGGATCGGAGCTGATGGCGATGGTCGACGCCTGCGCGCAGGTGCCGGTGATGCAACACGGTCAGGGAATCACCCATGTATTTGTCGACAAAAGCGCCGACCCGATGATGGCCGAGCGAATCGTGTTGAACGCGAAGACGCAGCGCCCGGGCGTCTGCAATGCGCTGGAAACGCTGCTCGTTCACCAGGATCTGATCGCCAGCGGCGCGTTGAAAGCAATCGCCGAGGCGCTGGTGCGATCGCGCGTGGAGCTTCGCGCGGATCCAGAAGTCGCAAAGGCTCTTCAGCGCGCCCGCATTCCTTGCGTTGCGGCCTCCGAGGCGGACTTCGATACCGAATTCCTGGCCCTCATCCTCGCGATCCGGGCTGTGCCCTCTCTCGATGCGGCGCTCGCCCACATCGCCGAGCATGGAACTCAACACACGGCGTCGATCGTCACCGCCGACCCGAAAAACGCGGAGCGTTTCTTGCGCGAGGTCGACGCATCCTGCGTGCTGTGGAATGCATCGACTCGGTTCAACGATGGAGGTGAGCTTGGGATGGGGGCGGAGATGGGAATCTCAACCTCCAAGATGCACGCGTTCGGACCGATGGGACTGCGGGAGCTCACCGCGGAAAAATTCGTCGTCTACGGCACCGGACAGGTACGCCGCTAGCCGGCAAGGCGTCGATTTTCCAAGACTCGCAGCCGTAAAACGCTTGACTCCATCAGGCGGCGAACAAATTCTGCGCTCCGCTGTTGAGGGCAGTCATAAGCAACTCGCCACACGCGCAAACCAATGGCGCTGACAAGCGCGCTTGGAGGCTTCGGTGCCGACTTCGCGAAGGACCTTTCTGACCTCCTCGGCTGCGGCGGCGCTCGCTCTGAACGTTCGATGCGCAGCGAATACTGCATTGTCACCGAACAGCCCAAGCAAACCGCAACTGGCGAGCCCAGAGATGCCTTTGGTTTCAAAGGCGGGAAGGTCGCTGAGAATCTTGATCCTCGGCGGCACAGGTTTCATTGGCCCCCACGAGGTGCGCTATGCGCTTGCCCGAGGCCACCAAGTGACGCTTTTCAATCGAGGCAAGACGAACCCCGGGCTGTTCCCCGAGGTGGAAAAGCTACAAGGCGATCGCGCGGTCGGAGACTATCGCTCGCTCCAAGGGCGCGATTGGGAGGCGGTGATCGACAACCCGACCACGCTGCCTCGCTGGGTACGCCAGGCCGCCGACGCGCTCAAAGGCCATATCCAACAATACGTGTTCATTTCCACCATCTCCGTCTACGCCAAGAATGACATCCCGAACGCGGATGAAACTGCTGAGCTGGCAACGGCCGAGGAGCCCCAGAGCGAAGATATCCGCAAGTACTACGGCCCTCTCAAGGCGCTGTCGGAAAAGGAAACGGAGAAGGCATTTCCTGGGTACGCGACCATTCTCCGACCCGGCCTGATCGTGGGTCCCGGGGATCTCAGTGATCGCTTCACCTACTGGCCGGCGCGAATTGCCAAGGGCGGCGAGGTGCTGGCGCCCGGGGATCCGACCGATCCCGTTCAGATCATCGATGCGCGCGACCTCGCCGAATTCGCGATCCGCGTTTGCGAGACGAAAATCACCGGCGTGTACAATTGCACCGGTCCGCAATCTCGGCTCACCATCTCCGAGCTGCTTGGCGGCGTGCGCGCGGTGATGACTTCGAATGCCTCACTGACCTGGGTCGATGCCAACTTCCTCAAGGATCACAACGCCCGCCCGTGGGTTGATCTTCCGGTCTGGGTCCCGCCCAAGAACGACTCCGCTGGCTTTGCCAGTCGAGATATTCGCCGAGCGCTCGACAAGGGCCTCACCTTCCGGCCGCTGGCGGTCAGCGCCAAGGATACTTTGGATTTCTACAACTCGGAGCCTGAGGACCGAAAATCCAAGCTTCGAGCAGGGCTCTCGCCCGAGCGCGAGAAGGAAATCCTGGCCGCATGGCGCGCCCAGAGAAAGTCCTGAGCTCGTCTGGAGCGCCGCTCGGACCGAGCACTGAACCCAGCTTCGGGCCGGGGCTGCGCCTGATCCGTCGCGTCGTCGACGTCAAGCCCGTGGAGCTGCGGGCAATGCTGCTGGCCTGCGTCTATTTCTTTTTTCTGCTTTCGAGCTACTTCATCCTTCGTCCGATTCGGGATGCGATGGCGGTCGCCGCCGGCGTCTCCAAGCTGCCCTGGCTTTTCGCCGGGACGCTGTCGGCAATGCTTGTGGCAAACCCGATCTTTTCCGCGCTGGTGTCTCGCTTTCCGGTGCGGCGTTTCATCATCATCGCCTATCAATTCTTGGCTCTGAACCTGATCGGCTTTTACCTGCTGGGCAGAGCTCTCGAGGGGCAAGGCGAGGTTTGGCTCGGCCGCGTGTTCTTCGTCTGGACCAGCGTTTTCAATTTATTTGTCACCTCTGTTTTCTGGTCATTCATGGCAGACCATTTCCGCAGCGACCAGGCGAAGCGACTGTACGGATTTATCGGAGTTGGCGGAACGCTCGGTTCGATTATCGGCTCGGCTACGACCGCCGTCCTTGCTCGACGAATCGGTCCTACGAATCTCTTGTTGGTTTCCACTGCCCTGTTGCAGCTGGCAGTCCTGATCGTTGCCATCTTTCCCGCTCGAGAAGATCACCCGCCAGACCGGGCTTCCGCCGGCCAGCAGTCCACGGTGATCGGCGGCAGCGTTTGGGCGGGTCTGACCCGCGTCGCGCAGTCGCGCTACCTCTCGGGGATCGCCCTTTTCATCCTCCTCTATACGCTCGGGTCGACGGTGCTCTACTTCGAGCAGACGGACATCATCGGGAGGTATTTTAAGAGCCACAGCGCGCGTACTGAAGCGCTGGCGCGGATCGAGTTCGCGGCTCAAACGTTGACCGCCTTCACGCAGGCGTTCTTGACCGGCCGAGTGATCCGTTGGATCGGCTTGGCCGCCACGCTGGCGATCATGCCCGTGGTGAGTGTAATTGGATTTACTCTGGTAGGCGCCAGCGCGATCGGCCTGCTCCCGCTGCTTGCGACCTTCGTCGCATTTTCCGTTGCGCGGCGCGCCAGTACTTTTTCGCTTACCGACCCGGCGCGCGAAGTTCTCTACACATCGGTGAGCAGAGAGGACAAGTTCAAAGCGAAGAGCTTCATCGGGACCTTCGTCTATCGCGCCGGCGACCAGCTCGCGGCTTGGACGTACGCCGGACTGACCGCTCTAGGCTTGGGCCTGGCTGGAATCGCGTGGTTCGCCGCTCCAATGTCGCTGGTGTTCGTCGCGCTCGGCGTTTGGCTTGCTCGAAGACACGAAGAGCTCGCCCGGAGCGAGATCCGAAAATCCTGAAAAGATGGTATAGCGCGCTGCTTGGCTCAGGTGACCACGGAGAGCGGCATGCCGCCCCAGCCGGGGGAGACATTCGTTTCAAAGCCCCGGCGGGCGGATGAGTCAATTCGGGAGCACTGCACAGCAGAGATTCAGCCGGCCATCCACGAAGAGCTGGTCATCGCCGAGCGCGCTCGCTCTCTCTACGGGCGAGGATTACTCCCCTATTTGACCAACATCATCAACGGGACAGTGCTCACCATTGTCCTTTGGGGAAGCGGCATTCTGCCGACGGTGCTCATCTCCTGGCTCTCGGCGCTGACGGTCCTGACGCTGATTCGAATTGGCGTCTGGCGACTCTTTCTCGCGCGGGCGCCGGCGCTCGCGCAGTCGCGCCGATGGGTGACGAGCTATACCGTCGGCACTGCAGTTAACGGCGTGACCTGGGGCTCAGCGGCATTCTTTCTCTATCCCGCGGCGAATCTACCGGGCCAGCTGATTATCGCCTTCGTTCTCGCCGGAATGGTCGCCGGAAGCACCGCATCCGCGTGCGCCTACCAACCTGCTTTTCGCGCGTTTGCGTTGCCTGCGCTGGCGCCGATCATCATCCGTTTTCTGGCCAACGGCGAGCGATTGCACATCGCGATGGGAATCATGATGGGCTTGTTCGGCATCGCGATGTCGCGCATCGCTGCGCTGGGTGGGGAGACACTCATCGATGCCATCCGTTTGCGGATTAAGAACGAGGCGCTGGTGCTCAGCCTCTCCCAAGCGCAGCGGCGGCTGCAGCAAGCAAACGATCTGCTCGAAGAACGCGTGGCCGAGCGAACACAACAAGTCACCGAGAGCCAGTGGGCGTTGCAGAAGGCCGTTATCGCGCGAGATGATTTCATGAATATCGCTTCGCACGAGCTTCGAGCGCCGCTCTCGAACCTAACTTTGCATGCACAGGTGCGGATCAAGAGGCTCGAGAAAGATCCCGGCGCCTTCACCTTGAGCGCGCTGCGAACAATGTTTGAGGACGACAATCGCAGTATCCATCGATTGTTGGACCTGGTTGACGAGATGTTTGACGTCTCCCAGCTCGACTCTGGCACGCTGACCTTGAATCGAGAAAGTTTGGAGCTCGACTCCGTCGTTCGCGAAGTGGTGGATCGGTTTCGCCCCGAGCTCGAGGCAGCCGGTAGCTCGATCGACGTGCTTGTGCGCAGCCCCGCGATCGGATCCTGGGACAAATCTCGAATTGAGCAGGTGCTCTCGAATCTGCTCTCGAACGCGTTGAAGTACGGCGCCGGGAAGCCCATTCATTGCGTCATCGCGACGGAGAACGGCCGCGCGATCCTGAGACTGTCGGACGAGGGGCCGGGAATCGCACCCGACGAGCAGCTGCGCATCTTCAACAAGTACGAGCGCGCCGCGTCTTCCCAGAATGTCGGGGGCATGGGGCTGGGGTTGTACATCGCTCGACGCATCGTCGAGGCGCACGGCGGCCGGATCTCCGTGGAGAGCGCACCGGGCGAAGGCGCCACCTTCTTGGTGGAGCTTCCACTCGCTGATCACCGGACGATATGACAGCTTCCAAGATCGCGGTTCGCACAGTGGCCGCCCACGAGGCCGCCAGGATCGTCTCCGCTCTTTCCGACGTCCTGATCGACGTAGTCGAGGGCGGCGCGTCAGTCAGTTTCATGGCGCCGCTGGCGCGGGAGCAGGCCGAAGCATTCTGGGAACGGGTCGCGCACGACGTTGAGCGGGGCGACCGCGTTTTGCTCGTCGCCTTTGATGGAGAGACTTTGGTCGGGACTGCCCAGCTGCTCCTTGCGACCCCCCCAAACCAGCCTCATCGGGCGGAAGTGGCAAAGGTTCTCGTGGTCCGGCGAGCGCGCCGTCGAGGCGTCGGTCGAATGTTGATGAATGCCTTGGAAGAGGAGGCTCGCTCGCGTCGGCGCACGTTGCTGACGCTCGATACCGTGGTGGCCGGCGCTGGCGAACGGCTCTACTCATCCTTGGGTTACGTCAAGATCGGCGAGATCCCAGACTACGCGCTGCTTCCTAGAGGCGGTCTCGTGGCGACGAGCGTCTTCTACAAGCAGCTCGACTCAGCAGCGTGAATCGACCAAGAGACTCGGGATTCAAGGCGGGCTTGAGTCAGGTGGCGGAGCTTCGATAGCTAAACAGCCCTTCAAACTCAAAGGAGCTGGTCATGGCGCGGCAAGGTCGCTCAATCATCAACAGGCTCGCGGCGACTGCCGCCTTGCTGGTGACCCTCGGTTCGCGGGGACAGGAGGCACCAAAGCCCGCCCCTGCAAACGTGGAGCGCTGGCGAGTAAGCCACGCGGCGGCGATTGTCCGGGAGCTCGCCGACTTCGTAGCCCTTCCCAATCTCGCTTCGGACCGGCCAAACATCGAGAGGAACGCCGAGCACTTGGTAGGCCTGCTCCGCGGCCGGGGCATCGAAGCCCGACTGCTCCAGGAGCCCGAAGCTCCTCCGGCGGTCTTCGCCGAGTTGCGATCCTCCGCCGCTAAATACACGGTTGTGTTCTACGCACATTACGACGGCCAACCGGTCGATCCATCGCAGTGGACGGGATCTCCGTGGAAGCCGGTCTTGCGAGACAAGCCGCTCGAGCAGGGCGGACGAGAAATTCCGTTTCCGGAGGATTACTCGCAGCTCGACGAAGCTCGCCTCTACGGACGCTCGACCAGCGACGATAAGGCCGCGATCATCGCGATGCTCTCCGCTCTAGACGCCCTGCGCGCCGCATCCGCGCAACCGTCGGTGAACCTCAAATTCTTTTTCGAGGGCGAGGAGGAAGCCGGTTCGCCGCATTTGCGGCAGTTTCTCGAGCACAATCGCGATCTGCTCAAGGCCGATGCCTGGATCTTCTGCGACGGTCCGGTGCACCAAAGCCGCCGAATGGAAGTAGTCTACGGCGTGCGTGGGAGCCTCGGCCTGGAGCTGACTCTCTATGGAGCGACGCGGACGCTTCACGACGGCCACTACGGCAATTGGTCGCCAAATCCGGCCGCGCTTCTGGCGCAATTGCTCTCTGGAATGCGCGACCCGGACGGACGCATTCTGATCGCCGGATTTTACAAGCGAGTGCGGGCGCTGACCTCAGCAGAGTGGCGGGCGGTCGCAGCAGTTCCGGACATCGACGCGCCGCTGCGCCGCTCGTTCGGCCTCGCCCGTACCGAGGCATCGAATGCTCCAATTACCGAGCGCCTTCTGCTTCCCGCGTTGAACGTTCGCGGTTTGCTGGCTGGGCACGTCGGCGCGCAGGCTGCCAATGCCATACCCACCGAGGCTCGTGCATCGATCGATTTCCGGCTGGTGCCCGATCAGACGCCGGAGGAGATCAAGACGCTGGTCGAGAAACACTTAAAGACCCGCGGCTACTTTGTGGTGCATGAAGCCCCCGATGCGGAGACGCGCTTGGCGCACGCGCCGATCGTCCGCGCCGAATGGGAGGCCGGTTACCCCGGAATCCGAACGGCGATCGAACTGCCGTTGTCGCGCGCAGTGGCCAAGGTGGTCGGCGACGCTGCCGGCGGGCCGATCGTACAGCTGCCCAACATGGGCGGCAGCCTGCCCCTCTACCTCCTTCACCAAGTCCTGGCGGCGCCGTTTGTCATCGTTCCGATCGCGAATCACGACAACAATCAGCACGCGGCGAACGAGAATCTACGGCTGCGCAACTTGTGGGACGGCATCAACGTTTTTGCCGCCCTCTTTAGCAACCTCGGGCCGGCTTGGAGCGCCGAAGTACAGCGTGGAAAATGAGAGAATTGGATCGCTCGCGAACCCGGGCGCTTACCTTCGACGTCTTTGGGACCGTGGTGGACTGGCGAGGCAGCATCGTCCGCGAAGGCGAAGGGCTCGGGGCGCTCTGGGGGATCCGACTGGACTGGGCGCGCTTCGCCGACGCGTGGAGAGCCCTTTACCAGCCATCGCTGGAGCGGGTGCGACGAGGCGAGATCCCCTGGACCCGGCTCGACGACCTACACCGCATGGCGCTCGAGAAGATCCTGTCCGATTTTGGCGTCACCGGCCTCAAGGAAGAGCAGATCGAGCACCTGAACCGCGCGTGGCATCGGCTCGATCCCTGGCCAGATGCGATTGCTGGCCTTAGCAGGCTCAAGCGCAAGTTCATCCTCGCCACGCTCTCCAATGGGAACGTGGCGCTTCTGGTCAACATGGCCAAGCGCGCCGGTCTGCCGTGGGATGCGATCCTCGGCGCCGAGGTCGCGCGCCACTACAAGCCGCAACCCGAGGCGTATCTGCGTACCGCGGATTTGCTGGGGCTCCAGCCTGACCAGTGCATGATGGTGGCCGCTCACAACTCGGACTTGATTGCCGCCGGCAAGCTGGGCTTTCGGACCGCGTTCGTCCCGCGCCGCACGGAATACGGTCCCAATCAGAAATCCGATCTGACGGCGGAGAGCGAGTACGACGTCGTAGCCGAGAACTTCATCGATCTCGCTGCCGAGCTCGGCTGCTGACGGGCCGCACTCGCCGCCTGTGCCGCAAGGCTCGAAGGGAAATTTCGTGCGTTTTTTGGTGAATGTCGGATGTGCATGATAGTCAACGTTTCCGAGAAATCACCGGGATTCCTTTCCAGGAGGAACCCTTGGGCGAACGGACCATTCGGGTTTGCGACGGCTGCCAGGTCGAGGAAGAAGACCTCGACAGAGTCAAAGCCGAATGGGGCACCTGGTACCGGCCGAAGAACAAGGGCGGCGCATCGCGCTTGGACTTTTGTGGAACCTGCGCGAGCGGGACTGAAGACGCGATCCTCAAGTACGCGTCGGTGATGGCGACCCGCAACGGCTACGCCTCGCGCCTGGAAAACGACGACGAGGACGAAGACGAAGGCACTCCGGTCGTCGATGAAATCTTAGACAAGCGCGAGCGAACATCGCAGATGCCGAGGGACGGCCCGATCTTGACCAAGGAGGACCGCGCGAGGCTTGCCGCCCTGAAGGCTGCCGCCAGCGACAGTGCCGAGTCGCGACAGGCACACGCCTCGGGCCAGGGGAAGGCCCAAACAGAGATAGCGCCCGTTCGAAAGCTGTAGTCGCCGCTCAGAAGGTTCTGGGTGACCAGCGCGCTGGAATTCGGCCGCGCGAGAGGGGTTGTACGCCCGCTGGCAGCGCCAGCAAGCGCGGGTCGTACTAACCTCCAACGAGGGTGGGAACCATGAATCGAAATTCGAAGTCCGCATCCGTCATTCTTCTTTTCGCCGCAGCGTCAGCCGCTGCGCAGCAGCAGCGGCAGCCCCCAACTCCGGCCCAGGCAATCAGCGGTAATTTCGCCTCCGTCAATAAGCGCCTCCTTGATATGGCCGAAGACTTCCCGGCAGACAAATACGCGTACCGGCCCGCAAAGGAGTCACGCTCGTTTGGAGAAGTGATCGTGCACGTCATCTCAGGCAACATCTACGCATCGAAGGCGGGCCGCGGGGACAAGGTCAGTTGGGACGAGCTTGATCCCAAGAGCTACAAGACGAAGGCTGAAATCGTCGCCGCCCTTCAAAAGTCGATCGCGGATGCAAACGCCACCCTGAAAGCCGTACCGGAAGACCGCTTCACCAAGACGCTGTCTCCGTGGATCGACGTCATGGAGCATGCCGCCGAGCACTATGGCCAGCTCGTCGTCTACTACCGGGCAAACGGGATGGTTCCTCCAGCATCACGCCCTAAGACCAACTGAGTCTCTAATAGTCATTGGCCGCGCCGAGCAGTGAGCTAGGCAGACCCCACTCGGATTTCAGAAGTAGAAGCTGATCCTCCATGGCGAAAAGTCGGCGATCTCGCAGGGGCCGCATCGCACCGCGCTCGCGCACGAGCGGACCATCGATCATCCAACGCTTCGACCCAATCGATTTTGTCTGCCGCCACGGAGTCGTCTTGGCCTCGGCGAAAGGACCCGTTCCCAACATCGCCGAGGCGGTCGCCGGTGAACCGGTGCGCGGCAGCTGGTGGGGCCACAAGAAGGGTTCCGAGATTTTTCGCGCTTTGAGCGTACTCGGCGACTCCGGCGACGTACTCTGCTTTCGGCTCGTCGCGGGCAAAGTTACATTCGTTCACCGGCGCTTGTGGGCGGCCCTCGCCCGGATGGCGGAGGAGTTAGGTCGCGAGCGTTTGACTGCGATCGAGCAACGACACACCGAGACCGGAGCCCACCGGAACATTTTGACGCCGTTTCCCCTCTGGGTTTCGCCGGAGGTGAAGGAGGCGGCGCTTCGGCTCACGGAATCGGAGGCGAGGGCGCAACTTGGGGCTTGGGCCGAGGCGGAAAAATCCAGAAGGACACCGCGGCGCAAGCGCCGAGCCGACTAGCGAGAATTCCCTTTTTGGCCTTCCGGCATCTGAAGGCCGTGCCGGTATCTATTGGGAGCTGACCTACAACTCGGCGAGGAGCCTTTCGCCGACCGCGTCGAATCGGGATGTATGCTTCGCGCGCCTTGACCCACTCCGCGTGGATCCCTACGATTTGCCGATGAGCACGGGACCCTCGGCGAACCGCGGTCCTAGCGCTGATCCGCCATGGGCCTCCGGGAGCAAGCGCGTACCCGATCTGGTCACCCGTCGGCAGCCTGCTCCGCTTGAGGTTCGCCTCACCCCCGCTCGATCCGGTCGCCGTCGGCTCTCCGTCGGATGGATTCTTCTTGTCGGTGTGCTCGCGCTCGGCGGTTGGATCTTCTACGAGATTCAAATGCTGCCCGATGTCGGTTGGCTGGCAAGCCAAAACCCCGACCGGACGGCGCTGATGCGCGCGAGAGAGAGTGAAGCGCGAGAGCAGGGGAAAAAGCCGCGCCACGAGCAACGGTGGGTTTCTCTCTCTTCGATCGCGCCCCAAGCCGTCGACGCGGTGGTCATCTCCGAGGACGCTAGCTTCTATCTTCACCACGGCGTGGACCTCGACGAGCTGAGAGACGCAATCAACAAAGCCTGGTCGAAGGGCTCGCTCGGCCGAGGCGCTTCAACGATTACAATGCAGCTCGCCAAGAATCTTTTTCTTTCCGGCGAGCGCACGTTGCTCCGGAAGGCGAAAGAGGTGCTGCTCGCGCGGCGGCTCGAGGAGTCTCTGCCCAAGAAGAGAATCCTTGCGCTCTATCTGAACGTTGTTGAATGGGGAGACGGAATCTACGGCATCGACGCGGCCGCCCAGGCTCACTTTACGGTTTCGGCGAATGAGCTGTCGGTAGCGCAGGGCGCTATTTTGGCGGCAATGCTTCCGGCACCCAGGCGTTGGCTGCCCTCGAGACGGCCGCGAATTCTGCGCACCTCTGCTCTGCGGATCATCGAGCGCCTCGAGCAAACGGGAAAGATCGCCGCCGAACAGTCAACAGGCGCTCGAGATGAAATCGATCGCATCTTCGGCGACAAGCCGCCGAACGCGGAAGAAGATTCCGAGCAGCCGGACGACGACCGCTGAGTTTTTTTTGGCAAGGAGCCCCGGCCGCTGCGGTGATACACGCTCGTGTATTACCAACCGTGAGCGCAGTGCACATCGGCTCACCTTCACTCGTAGTCTTTTAAGCAACGAGCGATGAGAATAATCCCGAGTCGATGCCCAGCTTCAGCTCAATCCGGGTGCAAAGTCGCACGCCGTTCGCCTGATGGCGCGCTGCTCGACATGCGGCTGGCGCGTCGATTCGAAACGCACCTCGTGCCCTGCCGACGGTACGCCGATTTCTTCACGCCATTCGGAATCCACGGCTGCTCCACCCAGTTCCGAGCTCCAAGTGCCTCGCTTTACGCTCAAGCACGTCCTGGGCAGGGGAGGTTTTGGCACCGTCTATGCTGCCCGCGAAACGACCAGCGGGCTTTTGTCGGCGATCAAGGTTACGCGCCCCGACGTACGCGGCGCGAAGGAGCAGCTTCGGCGGGAGGTCCATGCGCTGCGCGCCGTCGGACCTCCCCACGTTCCGAAAGTATTCGCCTCCGGCGAGCTTTCAAACGGGGCGAGCTACGCCGCGTTCGAGCTCATTGCCGGGCCCACTCTCGCCGAGAAAATGGAGCTTGAAAAGCTGCCGTTCGAGCTTCCGACTTTCGGCAACTGCGCCGACGCGATCCTCACCAGCGTGGACGCAATTCACCGGCGCGGCTTTGTGCACTGCGACTTAAAACCGGAGAATATCCTCATCGAGGATTCGCCGCTTCGAGCGAGGTTGGTGGATTTCGGCTTGGTCCGCGCGGCTGGGCGACGGGCGCAGGGCGATAACACCGGCGCCGGCGCCGCGCCGGGAAGCCCCGACTACATGTCCCCGGAGCAGTGTCGCAATTCATCAAAGATCGGCGTCGCGGCGGATATCTACGCCCTGGGGATCGTCTTTTTCGAGATGCTCACCGGACGCATCCCCTTCTTCGGCAAGCCGGCGGATGTCCAGGAGGCGCACCGCAGCCGGCGGCCGCCGCGGTTGGGGGAGCTCGCGCCGACCGCGGTCGCGCTCGAGGGTGTAATTCTTCGGTGCTTGGCAAAAAAGCCGGGCGACCGTTTTTCCTGCATCGCCGCGCTGCGATTGGCCCTCCAGGATGCGCTGAATGCGCCGGTGACATCGGCGCCGAAAAAGCGCGCCAGAGTGGAATCCCAGCCACCGAAGTCTCGTCCGCGCGAGAAGCGCTCGGTGGCGATGGCCTTCTTCCACAGCGCCGAAGATGCGGCTCAGGTTAATTCGACCCTGAAGTCCCTCGGCGGACGCCTCGCCCATGCTGCCGCGAGCGCATTTGTCGGCGTGTTCAGCTCGGAAAGCGGGGACAACCCGGTCAATCGCGCGCTGATCGCCGCGCGCATGCTGCTCCGCCGGGGATCGTGTCAGCGCGCAATGGTCGATGTCGCGACGGTGACGGTTCAGACGCGCACCGATGGCGAGAGGCAGTACTTCAGCCCGCTGTTCGCCCGATCCGACCGCTATCCTCTGCCCTCGGACCCCGACGGCGCCTTCCTGACCGAGGCTGCCGCAAAGGTGCTCAAGGACGTCCCGGGCGCCTCATTGCACAAACATCGCAGCGGCGTGCTGCGCCTGGTGGACTCAGAGGGCGACGCCGACCCGGGACCGATCACAAGCAAATTGATCGGGCCGCTCGTCGGCCGCGACGATGTATTGCAATTGCTCTGCGACCGCGCTCGTGCGGCCGTCAATTCAAGAGCGCCCACCATCTGCACCGTGATTGCCGAGCCAGGCCATGGCAAGACTCATCTCTACGTCGCGCTCGGCGAGGAATTGAAGAAGATTGCCGGGGCTCAGGTGATTCAGCTCCGCGCCCGCGAACCGTCCGCCGGTGACGCAAACCAAACCATCGGAGAGATGCTTTTGAAGTTGCTCAAAATTCAAGGCGGTCCCTGTTCCAAGGAGGCGGGGCGAAGACTGCTGGTGGAACAATTGGGAAAGGAGCTTGCGACCGAAGTCTGGCCGGGCGCCGCGCTCGCACTCGGATGGGTGTCCTTGGATTCCACCGAGCTGAGGCCGTTCGCCGCTGCACCTGGCGCCTTGAGAAGCGGCGCGGCGCGAGCGGCGGGCGCGGCGATGAGGAGGTGGGCCAAAGCTGCGCCTTTGCTCTTCATCCTCGACGATGCGCAGTTCACCGACGAGGCTGCTCTCGATGCGCTCGAGTACGCGACCCTCGCCGAAGAGCATTCGCCGATCTGGGTGTGCGTGCTCAGCCGCCCAAGCTTCGAGGCCGCTCGCCCGAGCTGGGCGGAGCGTTGCGCCGAGCGCTCTCGAGTCGTGCTCGGGCCGCTCGCACAGGACGGCGCCTCTGCGCTTTGCCGGTCGCTGTTGGCGCCGGCGGAGAACGTGCCGGCGGCGGCCATTCAGCTGCTCGTCGAGCGGACGCAGGGCGTGCCGATCCAAATCGTCGAGCTCGTCCGCGCCTTGAAAGACCGCGGCTTGGTGCGCCAGAACTCGAGGACGGGCACATCGTACCTCGCCACCGACGAGCTGGGCGTCATCCCGGACCTTCCGCTCGTGGAGTGGCTGGCGGCCCGCGAGCTCGAGTCGCTCCCCCAGGATTTGGCCGCGCATGCCAGGCTGGCCGCGCTCCTCGGCGCGGATTTCGTCCCGGAGGAAATCGCCGGCGTGCTCGCCGAGCTGGAGCGCGACGGCGCGGCGGGCCCGTTCCCCCTCGACGCGTCGGTTGCGACGCAGTGGCTATTGACCAAGGGCGTGCTGGTAGAGCGGCGGCGCGACCAATTGACCTTCCGCCACGCGCTGGTGCGCGACGCCGTATACAAGTCGGCGCCCGAATTAATGAGAAGGCCGATTCACCAGGCGGCGTTTCGCTTTTACGGCGATGGATGCCTCCTTCCCCCCCAACAACGCTTGTCTCGGTTGGCCTTTCACGCGGCGCAGAGCGGCCGCGCCGACGTTGCCTCCGATTGCTACTTCGCTTTGGCGGAGCAGGCCCAATCGCGGCACGCCTATTTGGACGCAGAATCGATGTACACCCGTGCGCTGGAGCAAATAACGCCGGGGGCGAGCCCTCGACGACTCGCGGTTTTTCGAGGGCGCGCGCTGATGCGCTACCGCTTGAGCCGATACGAGGACGCCTGTCAGGACTTTGAGCTGGCCAGGGAAGTAGCGCACCGGCTTGGGGACCTCGAATCGGAAGTGGAAATCCTGTTGGACGAGGCCACCGCCCTGGACTGGGCCGACGAGTACCGAAGGTCGAAGGAGCTGGTCGAGCGAGCGGACCTGATGGCCCGCGATCACCAATCGCCGCTGATCGAAGCCAGAATCCTGATGGGCTTGGCTCGCTCCTGCGTCCGTTTCAACAGCTACGAGAGGGCGGCCGAGCTGTACAACCTGGCGGCGGACAAAGCGGAGCAGTTGGGCGACGCGGCTTATGAAACATACGTCATATCTCTGCTTCACAACGGCTACGTTTTGGCATCCCTCGGGCGCCTCGACGAATCGGAGAGCGCATTCAACCGGGTCATCCCGCTCTGCGAGCAGCGCGGGGACAAGCTGCACCTCGGCGCCGCGGTGGGGAATCGCTTCATGCTCTGGACCTGTCGCAACGAGGAAGACAAGCTGCTCGCCGACCTGCACCGCTTGCTACAAATCTGCCGCGAGATGGGCAACGGGCGGATGGAGCAACAAGCGCACTTTTACTTAGGCCTCTTTTTGCGTTGGCTTGACGAATTGGGCGAAGCGGAAAAACACGCGCGGCGCGCGATGGAAATTGACAAGACGCGCCTGGGAGAAGCCGCGCGCGCCGAATCCGCTCTCTTGCTGGCCCGCGTTCTAGCGGCGGCCAACAACGCAAAGGGCGCGCGAGACATCTTGGACCAAATCCAGGCGCGGCGCGCTCTGGCGCAAGAGCGAAAGGACAAAGAGTTCGAGTTCCTTCCCGGAGAGCAAATCTTTTTCTCAATGGTGGATCTCGCAACGCGCGAGGCCACAGAGAACGAATGGGAGCTGCTCCAGGCGCGAGCTCTGAAGTGTTTGACGGGACAGGACTTGCTCGAGTTCTTGGAGATGCGCGGCCGGGCCGCCCAACGCGGGCAGGCGCGCGAGGTCGCGGTGCGCGCCTTCAAGGCGGCAGTGGCGCTGGCGGCTCAGGTTCCGAACATCATGCTCAAGCGGCTCGAAAGTGAATTGGCCGCGCTGACCAGCCCGGGCAAGTAGACCGCCCTCGGCCGCCTGCCGCGCCTTGATTCGAATGACGTAGAGCTGCTGCTCTCGATCCCGAAAGCTCATGGTCGCCCATGACCGGAGAGAAGCAGCCGGTAGTTCACGAACGAGCGCTAAAGCCGCGCTTGCCCCTAGCGCAGAAGGACGCCGGAGACTCGGGCTGCAGTTGTCAGTTGCTTCACTTGTCTCGTTTGGCCTCAATGGCTTTGAGTCGCCGTCGGAGACGCTCGATCACTTCCTTGAGGATGGCAATCTCTCTTTCGATCGAGATGTTGCCGGCGACGTCGTCGGACGGTCGCGCCAAGCCTTTAACCAGACGCAGCATTCGCCTTCCTTTGCGTTCCTGAGGAGTGATGCTTCTACGGGGCCCGCGGCTCATTCAACCCGAGCAACCGGCCTCAGGTGTTTTCAGATCCCGCCAGACGCGAGGCGCATTCGCAAGCTCGGGTAAATCGCGCCCTAGGTGAGCGCCGACCCAGAGACCACTTTGTCGCGGCTCAACGGCAATACATTGCGCGATTTGTATTCACTTCGGGCCGGCGAACCAGTCTTTCGGACAATCGACATAGGACCGGTCGAGTTTGGCGACCGAGGCACAGCCCAGCAATTTGAGAGTGCGAATCGCGCCGGCGCGCAAAATTTCGATCGCGCGCGCGACGCCCGCTTCGCCCCCGGCAGCGAGTCCATAGGCGTAAGCGCGACCCACGAGGACCGCCCGGGCTCCCAAGCAAAGCGCCTTCACGATGTCGCTTCCGCGGCGGATCCCTCCGTCCATCAGAACTTCGATCCGTCCGCTTACAGCAGCAACCACTTCGGGCAACGCTCGCAAGGTAGCAGCAACGCCATCCAGCTGGCGACCACCGTGGTTTGACACCACCAGGGCCGCGGCTCCTTCGTCGACCGACCGGCGGGCGTCCTCCGGGGTGAGAACACCCTTGATGATGATTGGACCGTTCCACACTTGTCGTATCCAATTCAAATCATCCCAAGTCACCACCGATTGCTCCAGGGCTGCGCCGACATCGGCGTATGACATTGGGCCCTGACCGGGAAGGACGACATTGGGAAAAT
>Ga0126378_10001394_pt1 | contig 18019 bp, 17 predicted proteins | sample PanSoiMetPlot_23_FD_92587 | JGI IMG/M metagenome (GOLD analysis project Ga0126378, IMG submission 92587) | Tropical forest soil microbial communities from Panama - MetaG Plot_23 | ecosystem: Environmental > Terrestrial > Soil > Tropical forest > Bulk soil | place: Panama | collected 2016-02-17
TGACTACGCCAATACGCAACTCAAGAACTACGGCGTCATGACCGACTCAGGGCATTGGCAAGGTGTGACCACAGATGGGAAACCTGACCTGATGACCAAAGAGATCCTCGATATGGGCTTCGCGGTGGACCTCGAGCGTGCGTCATGGCACATGCCGACCGAGGACTACGCTGAATGGGTCGATGAACTCGCGTCGGAGATCGAGCCGAACCTGCCATGGGCCAATATGGAATTTGAGGAGCGTGTGGGGGGCGCACCTAAGAATCCACACGACTCGCTCACGTCCTGGCCTTGGTGGCACGGTCAGACGGATGAGACGATGAACCCCGAGGGTCAGTTCACGCATACCTACAGCGAGCGATTTTGGCCTACGCCGAACAAGGGTGTCCGCTTTAGGATGGGCAACTACGACGACGTGCTCGACCTGCTATTCCAGCATCCAAATACTCGGCAAGCCTACCTACCGATCTTCTTCCCGGAGGATACGGGTGCTAAGCACAGCGGACGTGTTCCTTGTACTCTCGGCTATCATTTCCTGCTACGTTCTAGCCACCTTCATTGCTGGTACGAAATCCGTTCCTGCGATGCTGTTAGGCACTTCCGTGATGATCTGTACTTGGCTGCTCGTCTGGTGGGTCATACAATAGAGACCCTGTTCGAGCGAGAGGTGCACAGTGACCGTGAGCAAGTTTGGGTCGACGTGGATCCGGGGATGCTGTTGTTCCGTGCCCACAGCTTCCATGTCCACATGGGAGATTACCACCTGCTATGAGGCCCTCGAGAGATCAGATGCTGATGCAGATTGCCCTTGTAGTCGCACAGCGTGGTACGTGTGACCGAGCGCAGGTTGGCGCTGTGATTGCCCGCGATGGTCGCATTCTTGCCACCGGATACAACGGTGCCCCGCCAGGCCTACCACACTGCGATCATGGTGACGATCCTGCTCCCTGCACGCGCGCGACTCACGCAGAAAGTAACGCGGTCGCGTTTGCAGCGCAGTACGGCATCTCTACAGATGAGGCTGACCTGTTTGTGACAGTTGCACCCTGCGCTAATTGCTCGCGTCTTCTGATCGCTGCGGGGATTGGGGCTGTCGTGTATCTTGATGACTACCGAGACAATGAGGGTCTTCAGATGATGTCTAGTGTAGGAATTGCGGTGGCCAAATTTGAAGTATCAAAGCCCACTTGATTACTTAGCGGACCATGATTGTGAGCTTTGCCCGCTGCACGAGACTACCGCGAGAGTCTGTGTTATGGGCAAGGGGACGTTGGACTCGCGGATCATGATTATCGGTGAGGCGCCGGGACAGGAGGAGGAACGGAGTGGAAAAGTCTTCTCAGGTCGTGCAGGTCAACTTCTCGACAAGTGCCTCGAGAGGGCGGGTATCGAGCCCACGCAGGTTTACATCACCAACGCCGTCAAATGTCGTCCCCCTGAGAACCGAAAGCCCGACCGTATTGAGGCGAAGACCTGTGCCGATGAATACCTTGCCGCTGAGATTCTCGAAGTTCGGCCCACTCACATTCTTCTCCTCGGAAACCAAGCACTTCAGGCAGTGGCGCGTAAGAGCGGGATTACTAAGCATCGGGGTGTTCGTCTGGAAGTTAAAGGTCATCCACGGTCGAGAACTATCATGGCTGCCTTCCATCCGGCGTACGCCCTACGCAACCCTGGTGTGCATCCCACTCTCCAGGAGGATATCCGTCGATTTGCTCGCGCAATCAAGGGCGAGTTCCAGGTCGTTCCCGTTACGAAGAAGTTTGTAGGCACAGTCGATGGACTCCGAAAGGTCATCAATCTTCTCGAGAAAGCGCCATCCGGTTCGGTGGTCTCATATGATGTGGAGAACAGATACCGCCCGTGGGATAAGGATTGGTCGATCCAATGCCTCGGTCTCAGCCTGGATGGTAAGACCTCATACATCATCCCACTACACCACCCTGAAAGTCCGTTTCGTAAGAAATGGCAACAGGTGCTTGCTCACCTACGAAAGGCTCTCACCAGGGAGGATATCAAACTGGTGGGGCAGAATGCGAAGCACGACAATATCCAGCTTGCGGGGGCGAGGCTCTTCCTAGAGCACAAGTTCGATATCATGTTGGCTGCGCATTTGCTTGATGAGAACCGTCCCAAGAATCTTGGGTTCCTCTCACAGACGTACCTAGGCGCCGACATCTACAAGGGTATGGTTGACCTCAAGCCTGAACAAATCCTCAGAGAACCGATCAGGCGATTGGCTGCATACAACGGTGAAGATGTCGGCTACACGCATCAGCTCTACCAGAAGTTACGGCCCGAGCTACTGCAGGATCCTCGTTTGACGAGGCTCTTTGTCAAGCTCATGATGCCCGCCTCTCACGTCATCCAGCAGGTCGAGATGAAGGGCATGTATGTAGACCAGGAGCGATTGTTCGACCGCATCGCCATCCTTCAGGATGAAATCAAGACCCGAAAGAAGGAGATGCAGGAGCATGTCAGTCCAAAATTGCTCAAGTACTTCCCGGGCGGAGTCTTCAACTACCGATCACCACAGCAAGTCTCACGCCTCCTGTATTCAAGCGAGAAACGTGGCGGATTGGGCCTTGATCCGATGCTCTTCACCAAGAACGGTAATGCTTCCACAAACGAGGAAGCTCTGCAGGAGTACATCGAGCATCCGTTCATAGGCCTGCTGTTTGAACTCAGGACGCTTGAAGGCAAGTGGATGAATACGTACCTTCTACCATGGAGTACACGACTTGACCGACTCAGCAGGCTCCACACCACCTACAAACTATACGGAACTGTCACTGGGCGACTCTCTGGTGATCTACAGCAAGTTCCCAGGGACTCTTTCGTTCGATCAGTGTTTGGTGCGCCAGAAGGATGGGTCCGAGTGGATGCGGACTTCAGTCAGATTGAGCTCCGAGTCGCTGCGCACTGTTCGGGAGAGAGAACTCTCAGAAGGCTCTTCCTTCTGGGTGAAGATGTCCACCTCACGCAAGCCGCCAACGTCACCGGGAAACCTCGACAGCATATTGGGAAGGAGGAGAGGAAACTAGCGAAGGCAATCAATTTCGGTTACCTGTACGGCATGTATCCCCCCAAGTTCCAGAAGTACGCCAAGGTCAACTACGGTCTCGACGTAACGATGGCTCAAGCCGAAGTCAGTCGGACGAAGTACTTCCAGATGTTCCCGGACCTGCTGAAGTGGCACGAGCGTCAACGACGGTTGGTCCACCAGAATCACCGTGTCCACAGTCCAATTGGCCGCGTACGGCATTTGCCCGACATTATGAGCGGAGACCGTTCTGTGGTCATGGAGGCTGAGAGACAGGCTATAAATTCACCCGTTCAGTCCTGCGCTTCCGACGTGACTCTCTTCGGCATGATCGAGTTGAGCAAGGTTCTTCGCCCGAGCGAAGCAGCGATGGTGATGACCCTGCATGATGGCATCGGCTTCGAGATCCGCGAGGACAGGGTGGAGGACTATGCTCCAATCATCAAAGAGACCCTTGAAAATCTCCCACTACGAAAGACCTTTGGGTTTGAACCATCCGTTCCTCTCATATGCGACGTTGAGTGGGGGTCGCATTGGTCGGGTACGGAGGACGCTTCGGGGTTGGGCTTCACGGGCTACACGTGAGGTGTAGAACGGTTTACACGGGGAAGTGTGAGGGTTTGATACAATGAGGGTATATGCATGAACGCGGTCAACTACAACCAGAGCCGCATCAAGATGTTCCGCAGGTGTCAGCGGCAGTACGCCTATCGGTACTCATACCCGGGCTTCTTGGGAAGACCTGGGACGGAGATGGTGCCGAAGGTGAGTCGTGTGACGCTCTACCGTGGGACGTGGATGCATGCTCTCCAGGAGGCGTTGCATTACCAGTGGGCAGGATTCGAGGAGTTTGAGATCCACGTCGGTGAGGGGCGTCAGGCCATTCACATGACTGCCCACAGTTGGAAAGACGTGCAGGCCGCTCTAACAGAGCGCTTTGAATCTCTCTTCGTGGAGGAGCGCGAGGAGTTGGGTGAACTGCCCGTAGAGTGTGAGGCGATGTTCAGGCGCTATCTCCGATTCTGGGCCCACGATCAAGAAACCTACTCTGTGGCCACAGTCGATGACGAGCCTCTGATCGAGTTGATCGTCGAGGCTGACCTGCACAAATTTGGTCTCAAGGCGGCTCGTTTCAAAGGCCGAATCGACCTTGTGGTCGAGGACGATGAGTACGGTGGGTACTGGATTTGGGATGGTAAGTGGGTAAGTAAAATCCCATCGCCCGACGACCGTATGATGAGTCCTCAAGCACCACTGTACGTGTGGGCACTGCGCGAGCAATACGGACTCGACGTACGAGGCTTCGTCTTCAACTACGGACGAACGAAACCACCTGCCGAGCCGAGAATCCTACGCTCGGGCATGGTGACTCAGCGGAAGAACATCGATACCGACCAATTGACGTACCTGCGGCAGATCAAACAGGCCCACGGCAAGCGCTACAAGCTGTATCTGCCGTACTACAAGGAGAAGTTGCTCGAACTGAAGGGTCGCGAAGCGCTGTGGTTTGATAGGCAGCGCATACCCGTAGAGTACGAGAAGCAACTGACGGCGATCAGAGAGTACGTCGCCACAATCAAGGACATTCAGCGTCGTGAGAAGCGCCGCGATTACATTCCTCGGTCCTTCTTCTACAACTGCCGCTACGGCTGTGAGTACTACAACGCCTGCGTAGCGGAATTTCAGGGGCTTGAGATTGAGCCCATCATCAAGCACGACTTCCAATTCGTGGAGGAACGGTACACCAAGAAGGAGGGTGATCTGCTGAGTGGCTAGGGCACCGAAAGTAGACATTGAGCAGGTCAGAGCGAGGGTCGAGAAGAAGATCAAACGTGCCGATGAGCTCCCGCTCAATCTGGCCATGACGATCTACGGTCGACCGAAGGTGGGCAAGACTCGATTCTGCGCGACGGCACCCGAGCCGCTCATCATCGACTGCGACGAGAGGGGCACTGACAGCACTCGAGATGATACCAATCCCAGCGTCGCTCGCATCACCACATGGTCCGAGATGAACGACATCTATTGGTACCTGCAGTCGGGTGAGCATCCGTACAGGACAGTCGCCATCGACACGATTAGTGGCCTACAGACCCTGTGCATGAACTTCGTCCTCGGCGACGAGCTCGCCCGAGACGCCTCAAGAGATCCCGATATGCCTACGCGACAGGCGTACGGCAAGGTGTCTCAGCTCATGAGGACCAACATCACCAACTTTCGCAACCTCGAGATGAACGTCATCTTTACTGCCCACACTCGTACTCGCTCCACAGGCGAAGACGAGGAGGATGAGTCCGTGATCACGGGACCCAACTTGTCACCCGCGATCTACACTCACCTGCTTGGGGCGGTGGGGCTAATCGGTTACCTAATGAAGAGGGAGGTGTTCATTCGGAATCCGTCCACCAAGAAGCGTAGAAAGGTTGCCCGCACCCGCTTGCTCATAGGCCCCAGCGAGCGGTTCGAGACAGGTGTTCGGTACTCCGCACTGTCGGGCTTTGACCACATCGATGCGCCCGACTTCCAGAATATGCTCGAAACCATCAAGAACGGCAAAGGAGGCATGAGTGGGTAAGCTTCGTGTCGACTTTGGGGACGTAGAGAAGGAGATCCGCAAAGGCGGAGGGCGCTCCAAGCACGTCCCTGAGGGCGATTATCTCGTCAAGATCGTCGAGGCCGACGTTCGTAAGTCCGAACGCACGGGTGGGCGCTACATCTCCTGGCGCACCCAGGTCGTCGATGGTGAGCACAAGGGGACCACACTCTACGGCACAACGTCCCTGAAGAAGGAAGCACTGTGGTCACTGCGTAACCTCATCCACGCAGTCACCGGCAAGAACGTCGCGGGTAGGGCAGTCAACTTCGATCCCGAGAACCTGTACGGCAAGATCGTCGGGGCCTCGGTCGAGGACAACGAGTACACCCGCAACGGGCAGACCAAGATCACCTCTCAGATCTCCACGTTCTTCCCTCGGGATGAGTACGAGGCGGCCGAGGACGAGGATGAAGACGAAGACGAGGAGGATGAAGAGGAAGAAGACGAGGATGAGGAAGAGGACCTCGAGGAAGTAGACGTCGAGGACATCTGACATCTAGCCAATCTTGGGGGTGAGGGATCTCTTCGCGGGGCTATCCGGATCCCCCAAGCTACCTGAGCTCGGTAGTGGGGAGCCCGTCAGTCTGTGGGCAATGGCGGGCTCCCCGTCTTTGTTATAATGACCGAATGGCCCATCAACCTGAGGCAAAACTCGTCTCCAAGATCAAGGACCTCATGGTCAAGAAGGGTGCTCGCCCATTCAAGATCGTCGGCAGCGAGGAAAGTTTTCAGGAAATTGGGATACCCGACCTGTTGGCCTGCTACTACGGTCGGTTTATTGGGGCAGAAGTTAAGCAGCCTGGCGCAAGCCTAAGGCCCGCGCAGCGGGTTATACTCCACGAAATCTATGAGGCAGACGGCGTAGCCGCTGTGCTCGAAACGGTGGAGCAAGCTAAGGAACTTCTGCTATACATCTCGAGAAGGAGGCACGATGCGTCTGCTGTCTGCTACGATCGTGGTGTATTTCGCCGGGGTGGGTGTCACTTCCGCAGCTAGCGATACCACGGCAACTCAGAACGCTCGCGTCATCTGTCAGACCTTTGGTAGCTATTGCTCGCAAGCCATACGCGTAGCTACGTGCGAATCAGGTCTCTCTGTCTGGGCCCATAATGGGCAATATTTAGGACTCTTTCAAATGGGGTCCTGGGCACGGTCAACGTATGGCCATGCCTGGAATGCGTGGGCCCAGTCACAAGCAGCCTACCGATACTTCGTAGCATCGGGCAGAAATTGGTCTCCCTGGACCTGTAAACCCTAGGCGTCTGTACGGAGTGAAAAACTGACATGAACGACGAGCCGAGCGACAGCATACCCCTCGCTGTAGAGATCTGTCAGATCGTGCTCTCGTCATGCCCAAACACTCGCTTCATACGCGCACTGAACGAAGGGCCGCAGGAGGCGATCTAACGGCCCTTCATTCCGCGAGGAGGGTACTCGCGCTTAGCAGGTGGGCGCCGCTAAGTTGGTGGTGGTTCGTCCTTGTGCTCTCGGTCGCGCTCGATAAAGACACCGACGCGAAACCGTTTAGCCGCAGGCGGCTGATCCTTCCGGAATATTAACCGCGCCAACACGACCACCGCAATCAGCAGGAAGAAGCCTACTGCGATAGCTGTGACGGCAGTGGCGGTATCAAATCCGATCAGCCGTGGATGCAGGTCCATGTGACGGTCTGACCTCCAGGATGATTGATGACAAGCTCGCCGGGCGAGAAGCCCTTTGGGCAGATTAGGATAGCAGATCCTGCCGATATAGTGACGGTGACCGTTGTTTCCACAGGGTGGTGATGTGATCCTTTACCGAGAGCTGATGCAGTCAAGAAACCTGAGGCTGCTGCGAGCATGAGTGAAGCTGCAGATCCCGCCAATGTCCTAGGACCAAGCGCCTTGAAAAACTCCCAGAGTTGACGGATCATTATTCACGGAGCTCGTACTTAGTACCGACCCTGAAGGCCTCCCTCATCAGCTCAATCCGCTTATCACAGGTATCATCGGACTTATGCTTAGCGCTTCGCAATGTGAGGCAAACGGCGATGACTGCTGATGCCCCAGTAAGGAATGCTCCCCACGCAGAGATATCCGTCGCGAAAAACCCCAGGATCAAGAAGTTCCTCCCGAAGCGGGTTTGTTTGGGACTGTGAAGACTGCCCCAAGGCCAACAAAGAAGGCGATCAGTGCCGTGATACCCTCAGCCCACGAGAGCCCATTTGAGACCAGGCCCGTTGTAATGGCACTCAGACCAGCTACGATTGCAGCGATGAATGCCTTGGCATATGGTGCAATGCGGACCATCATCGATGATTCTCCTCAGTCCTTGATGCAGGTTAGGATGGTCGTTTGCCCGCCAGGATGGTTGATGACAAGCAGCCCTGATTTGAACCCTGTGGGACAGGACTCAGCGCCAGGCGATCCCGCCGGTCCTGGTGGTCCCTGAGGTCCTGTATCACCCTTTGGTCCAGGTGGTCCTTGAGGTCCCGTACCGACATCCACTGTGGTGGTGATTTCAGGTGTACTACCAGCAGCAAATACCTGCGAGGTGAGGAACCCAGCCGTGCCAGCGAGCGCTAGCGATGCAGCCATGATTATCCAAGGTAGTCGCCTCATTCGTGATGCTCTCCTATGTGAATGCCCTCCTTGAAGGTCTTCATCACTTCCGCCACTCGCTCGTCACACGCCTTCTTACTCCGCTTTTCGATTAGGCGGACGGAAATGATGCTCCCAAGGACAGCGGCAACGCCTGAGATGAAGGCTGTGAAGGCGTCGAGGTTTTCGAGGGCTGTTGCGAGCGAGATTGTCCTCGGCCTCCCTTGACCGGTATTCCAACGAGCTCTACGTGGGCGGGGTCACCGTTAGCCCCTCCTGTCGAAAGACCCATCTTGATGAGCTTTTGCGGGTCCACCACTTCCCCAAGCGGATGGCCTGCGATGAAAGCATCAACAGCGAGTCCCCGGCGGTGGGGGCTATTCGGATGCCCACCGATCTGGGCATTGTAGTCCGCCGAGCGATAGCCCGACTGAAGCACAATGACCCCACCCAACTTCTGCGCCTCCTTGTCTAGGAGTTGAAGGAGACGAGGATTGACCTTCTGCCAGTCTACATTCATGGCCGCTTTGAGGCCTGGGTACTGAGCCGAAATGTCCCCGCCCGGCGTCATCGGCACGTGGCCACCGTGCGTAGGACCCTGCACCGCCATCATGAGTTGCTCGATCTGCTGTGGTGACGGTCCTCCTTGCGGAGGTCCTGCCCCGGGTGGCGGTTGAGCCGCTTTGTGAGTCGGCAGCGGAGGTGGTGGAGCACCCATCTGTGCAGCGATATTGGGTATCGGCACAGCTTTCACGCGAACCTCCTTGCGCCCATGAAGTCAGTACGGCCTGCTAGATTGGAGATCTGAACATTTGCTCCAGTGTGAGGAGCCTCGATGAACTGCCCATTTCCGATATACATGCCCACATGTCCAGGCAAGGTCTGACCCCCGCGGGTGATGGCGTCTGATCCCTTGAAGAATACAGCATCCCCAGGCCTGAGTTGCGACGTGCCCACAGGCGTGCCTGCGCCCCACTGGTCGTAAGTGGTTCTTGGGACATTGACGCCCTCCTTAGCCCACACATACTGCAGCAACCCTGAGCAATCAAACCCACCAGGTTTCGCACCGCCCCAGACGTAGGGTGTACCGAGGTACTGTTGCACGAGCTTGACCGCACCGTTAGCGACGGGATCGTTCGGGTTGGCTCCATGCACCGTGACACCCTTGCCACCGTCCGAGTTTGCCACAGGGATGGGGATTGGCTTGGTCTGCGGTACTGGGATGGGATTCTTCAGCATGCTGAGCGTCGATGCCATGGTGGGATTGTTCTGCCCTATGAGCTGCAGCGTCAAGTCACTTGGCGCCGCGTTCTGGAGCAATTGTCCGAACGTCGTCCCGACTGCAGGTTTGCCTAAGGCTGGGGGCCCAGCCGCTTGGGGGAGAGATTTCGGCGACGGGCCCCCGGCACGTGGGGAAGCTGGGAGGGTGCTTCCTTGGCCACCAAGCATTCTGGTGACCAACCCTCCTGTTCCCCAAGGTGAATTCTGTAGCGCCTCTGCCATCGCCAGCGCAGAAGTACCACTGCGCATGGCCTGCAGGATATTGCCGTACCGACCGTTCATCAGCGTGGCCGCGGTCGCATTGATACCACCCTCAGGCGTCGCATAGTTCTTGACGCCCACAGAGTTGTAGTTACCAAGTGAGCCGAAGCCTGGCTGCGTGGTGTTAAACGGATTGTTCGTTGCTCCGCCGCCCTCGGCGGCTGTCCATGTGTGGAGGAATTTGATGACCTCAGGCGTTGGCGCTACGCCGAGTTTCTTGGCCAGCAGCAGATCCCAGTTGTTGAGCTGCGGAGCGGCCATTAGCGCTGCCTTGACTTACGTAGACCACGAGCTTGGCTCATGAGCGAATCCCACGTCTGCTTGTAGAGCCCTAGTCCTGTCTGAGCAAACAGGATATTAGCAAGCGTGTTGGCATCTGCATCGTCCAAACCCTTGGCTGTGTCCTTGTAGCTCTGTATCTGAGCATCGTTAGCGAGCCCCGCACGACGGAGCCACTCAATGGCAGCATCGACCTTATTCTGTGGGGGCAAGTTACGGAATCCAGATTGGCCGTGTGACTGGGCATACGACTTCTGGTAATCCTTCAACCGCTGCAGACCCTGGAGATCCTGTGTGTATGGCTGCACCAAGCTTTGTGGTATATCCTGACCCGTCAGTTGCTTGTAGACCTTCATATCCGTCGGGATGCGAGCGATTGGTGTGGCCATCTGCTCGCGCTCAACAGCTTTCTGCAGAGCTGTAGCATCCGCGACGCGCGGGAACATCGATCCACCAATCCAACTCCCTAGAGCTTCAGTGCGTGAGGTGGGATAGATGCTACCCGACCCTGGATATTGCAGTTCATGAGCGAGCCGCAGTGGTGCGATGCTTTTCTCCACTCGCTTGGCAAAGGTTTGACCGCCAGTGCGAGCCTGCAGGTAGGAACCAACTAGCGGGTTAAGCGCTGAGGTGATATCCTGGGCGTTGTACTGATTGAAGGGTTGTCCTCGAAGAACTGAGATTGTACCTGCGATGCTACGTCCCACATCAACTGCAGTGCCCAGTGGGTTAAGGGAGAACGGATTGATGATGATTGGGTTGCCGTTCTTATCCCTACCGACAGGTATGGCACCTGCTAGGAATGTTGGTCTACCACCCAGCTCTTGATTGATGGTTGGGATCCCAACATTCTGGCTAAGCTGGTTGTAGATGTTGGATTGGATTGGATGCTGGAGCGGGAAGCGGGCTGCATATCGACCCGAACCTTTAACCCATGAGTAAACGAAGAGAATGTGCCGAATCAGGGCACGCTCGGTCTCGTTCATCTGCCCGAACTTGACGATCTCCTCCTGCGCCTTGCGACCAGCAGTAGCAATATCCCTTAGCGCTGCCTGATCACCACCATCCGCGCGCTGGATGAGTTGCTGAACGTCTCCAATCTTGCTGTATCCCATGCGTCGAGCCTCATGTAGAAAGGCTGCACGACGGAATGGTTGATCAGCAAGCTGTCCCATCTGATGAGCGAGAGGATTCGTAAGCGAAGCAACGTAGCCTCGTCCTTTTGGTGTGAGAGCCACAGTGGCTGGGTTTTGTCCCATGGCCTTGTCAACTACGGCGGTATATCGCTTACCGAGCTGATTGTCCATGACCAGCGACTTGGCAAGATTCACCGGTGCAAGCACACCCTGGTGGACCATGTTCATGAAAGCATTACCTACCCAGTTATTAGGTAGGTATGCAGGGCGCAGGTAAATCGCACCGGCTCTAACGAGGTCACTTGCCTCCCGCATCGTCGTACCCAGTGCTCCGTATGCACGACCAGCACCACGCCAACCCTCAGGCGAAATGAACGCTGGCGTCTCCTCGCCCATCTGTACGGATTTGGCTATACCTGCAGCACGAGTTGCCTTGATATCGCCCACGACTTCACGGTAGACATCTCCAAGACTTCGTCGATTCTGACGAATGGTACTATCATCGAGGACGGACTGAATCTCGTCCATCATTCGCTGAGTCTCAGCCTCATGAGTGATACCGCGAGCCTGCTCAAGGCGATCCAAAAGCTGACCTCGAGCGCCACCACCCTTAAGGAAGGCTTGAATCGGCTGCCCCGCAAATCGAGGACTGATCAAGCTCTGAGCGTGAGCGACTGCAGTCTGCTGATCTGGGAGATTGTTAGCAACGACCTTGCCAGTGTCCTTGTCAATGACCGCAAATCGAGGTGGCTCACCAGGTGCGGCTGTTTGGGCTCGAACATCATACTGGTTGCCCACAGTGGTCTTGCCACCTTGCATCGTTCTGCCAAGCTCACCCTCGTACACGCCACTGGGCACCTGACCGCCAGGCAAATCTGTCCTCATCACTGGCGTAAGGCCCTGGCGCTCGTAGAAACCCTCAGCACTGTGGGACGACAGCAAATCCATCGTCTTCGCACCACGATCCAACGCAGACTTGACGGCACTGTGGAGCAATGTCGCACCTGTGCCAGGCTTAAGCTGTCTCGTCGCGAGTGTAGCCATGCGCTCAACCTCAGGACCGTCAGGATGGTGCGATGCTACACCCAAAAGCTCACCTGTGTTGGCATCGCGAGCGACAAGGACCCTGGGACCGGGGTTGATGACGGTCTGCTGGGCAAGTTGCTGAGCCATAGGACCCTGAGGACCATTCCACGGCACACTGCGAATCTCGTGGAGCAGATTCATACGGTCGGACTCGGCCATAGGTTGGACATCGATTCCCTTGTACGGCTTGGAGATGATGCCGTTGATCGCTGTGGCCTCTTGACCGGGTACGTCAGCAATCTTGGCAGCGCGAAGTGCGTCCATTGCCTCGCCAATACGCGCCGAAGCACCAAGTCCTCCAGAGACAAGAGAAGCAACATCCAAAATGGGGCCGAGGGGATGCTGAGCCATGCGTGAAGCTGTGAGTCCGAAGTTACCGCTAAGAGCAGGACCATAGGTACGAGCATAATTCTCACCTATCGGCTTAACGACGTTATGCCACAGATGAGTTGGTACCGTCGGATCACCCATCGCAGTCTTAGCAACTGCGGGTAGGTCCTGAACGAAGCTTTTGCCCGCCTCGTAGATACCAGCCGGCATGCCGACCACAGCCTGACCAAGATCGGAGACGAGATTAGCTCCTACGCCCTTGACATTGGTCGGATCCATCGCAGCTGTTTGACCGACGTTCTTACCACCATAGCCGGGCAGGGCGCGCAAGGCTGTGAGCTCATCAGTCGGCGGCAGCCCACCCTCTCGGGCATGTTGGTTAAGGATTGTCCGCGTTAGCGTTTGGCGCTCGAGTGGAGTCAGGTCAGCGAGCAATCTCTGAGCTCGCGTCACGTTCATCTGACCGAACTTCACCTGCTGAAGGATATTCATGGCCGCGCTGAGCCGATCTTGCGTGTGTGCGAGCGCACCCCCACCCAAGGCGACTGTCCCGGGCGTCGCGACGGCGGGTGACGGCAAACCCGGAACGCGACCCAACTGTGGGGCAATTGATGGAACGCGGCCCAATGTCGGAAGCCCAGGAATTTGTGATAGTGCAGGGCCACCGGGCAGTCCCGCGACGGCAGCACGACCTCCAGGCGTTCCGCGCCCCAGATTGGGGATCGTTCCAGTACCTGCAAGTCCCGGGATTGGTCCTAGTGGCTGCGTCATTACCTACGGCTTGCGCTCGTGTCGCCAGGAATCGTAGTGTAGACGTTGCCCTTCGGCGTCGCTACATTACGGTTGGTGACATTCCCTCCTGCAGGCTTCCTTGATGCGGGCTTGGGTGCACGTGGATCACGCTGTCCGTACTGCCAGTTTGGAATCCCCTCGCGCGCACGAACCATATTGATAGCATTGGTCCTCGGAACACCATGTGCCACAAGGTAGTCTGTAAGTTGATTGGGGTCGGTGATTGGCGAACTCACAGGTGTCTGCACGACCTTGACGAGCTTAGAGAATCCCGTCGGCGATGTACCATCCTTATAGGCACTGTGGTCCTTGTACGCAGCAAGTTTGTCCACAGGGACCTTGACAGTCGTGGTGACAGTCTTGCCCGGCGTCGGGGATAGTGCCTGATCGAGCATCTGACCCCACTGTTGCTGCTGGGCAAGATGCAAGCGCTGCTGATTGTATGCCGTGGCTGATTGGAGCTGCTTCGCACGAAGTGCATATTCCGTTGCCGTTAGCCCCATCTGCTGTGCATCTCGCTTCTCCTGCCAGGTAAGTGTGCTCTTCGCAAGCGCTGTACGAGCGTTAGTCGCTGCGATTGAGGCATTCTGTGCAGTCTGAGCCATCGTGAGTCGTTTCTGATCGTCCTTGATGGTCTGCTGCGTAGCTTGCCAGTTATGCTGCTCCTTGAGCACATCGAGTGCGTGGTTGGCCTTGTCGAGCGCGTACTGGCGCTCCTGCACGAGCAGGTCGTTCTTGGCCTTGTCGATCATAGCGCCGCGCTGCCCCTGCAGCGAGGTGATTTGGTCCTGGATGGTCTTCTTTTGGTTCTCGAAGTAATCACGCAGCTTCGCTGTTTGCTCCGTCTGCACCAACGGCAAGACCTGACCCGAGAACGCGTTGGCCTCGCTCACATCAGCCATACCGTACGCGAGCGTATGGAGCATTTGACCCGCACCCTGGTTTACCAACGACTGCTGATCCTCAGGCAGCTGCGAGGTGAATTCATCGATGCTCACAGGCCCACCAATTTGCTGTGCTAGAGCCTGCGCCTTCTGTGCCTGCTGCTGTTTGAGGTTATTGAGCTGAATTTGAGCAGCCGTGAAGATATTCTGTTGCTGCTGTTCAGCATCGTCGTAGGCCGCACCAACTCGCTGCGCTGAGGCCTGTGCATACGGCAGGATATTTCCGAACATGCTTCCCAAATCGCCCAGCGCGGTCGTTTCGCTACCACCGATGGTATTGAGTTGAGACTGCAGCGGCTGAATTTGAGACGTGAGCTCATTGTCCACGTTGGACGTAGCGAGGTTGGTAATCTGATCGGGCGTCATCACCGACGTAATCCCTGGCCCCGATGACGGTTTCGCAATACCAGCCGTCGCAGCTGTGGCAACACCTGCTGTGTCCACAGGTCTGGCGATACCCTGACTCATGGTCGGGTCGTAAGTGGGATTTACTGGGGTGGTGAATGGAGGTTGGTTTTTAGGTTCGCCAGCCATGATTTACCATCCACGAACGATGTTGGTTGGGACGCCCCATCTCGTAGTAGGAGGTGCAGGCAAAGGTGGTGGAGGTTTGTATGCAGCTGCAGCCGCAGTGAGCGCCGCTGATGGCGGGCCTCCCTGGAAGTTCGGGTCAAGAGTGTAGCCGTTGTACGTCGTCGGCGGCGGACTTAGATCGCCCACAGTCTGGCCAGGAACGCCTGGGTCTTGAAGAATTCCACTAATATTACCCACAGCCGGTGGGCCTGTTGGTGCAGGTGCTCCTGCGCCAGCGCCTCCACCTCCTCCGCCGTCTCCTCCACCACCTGCTGCGGGTGGGATATTTTGTAGCGCTGCGGCCTGCCGTTGTGCTGCTGCGGCAAGGAGCTGCTGATTCTTGATCGAGAAGTCGCCCATGAGACCTGCAGCCTGCTCGTACAGGCCCTGTAGCGTAAGCGGTGTTTGGCGCTGAAGGTCGGCGATATTCTGGACGAAGGGGAATTCAGCGCGAGCCTGATTGATTCCACGAAGTCCTGAGAACAGCGTTTGATCCTGCTGGGCCTGCTTAGTGACGCCCTCATCCGAAAGGGCGATCTGGCGCTGTAGGAGGGCCTGTTGCCGATTCGCGTCGTCCTCGACCGAGCCCATAATGAAATTGCCTTGATCGTCCTGATACCCAAGCTTCTGTAGGATATCAGCATACTGCTTAGCGACGGTATTCCGCAGATCAGCAAGGTCCGCTGCGTACTGCGAGTCGGTGAACTGACCCATCGCCGCCGCTGCAGGCGATACAGGAAGCTGTGGGTTCTGTGTGAGCCACTGACTCGTTGGTAGGACGGTTTGGTTGTTTGTTGGCGGCAGCGCACCTACAGTGTCGGCAGGCGCCGCTGGAACTGGATAGGTCATGACACCTCCCTAACTGACTCGCCTTGGCGTGACTTCTAGGAACCGCTGCGCAAAGGGGTCGGCAGCGTTAGCGTAGTACGTGAGCTTGATCACTGCTCCCGATGCAAGGCCTGTAAGGTCACCATGAGTCGTCGCAGTAGCTACAAAACGTAGGTCACAGTTGCCGCTCGTTCCTGACCAAAGAGGGAAAGCTGCTTGTATATTACCAGTTGTTTTCCCAGTAATCGCGAGACCCATATAGTGCTGTGAGGTAGCGACGGTGTAGACCTTGCGAGCGCCGAAGCAGACATCGTAGTCACCCGCTCTCGGCACCGTGATCTGTGGACCGATTGTTGCGAGATCTGCCCACGCATTAAGCGTTGTAGGTGCTTCCTGTGTATTAACCAATGCAGCAGCAGGTGAGCCACCAATGAATTCCCATTTGTAGGCGCTTATGGAGCTACCGTTGTAGCGGAAGCGCCAAACGTAGGATGGATTTGAGATGCTATCTACGAGGACTGCTTCCTGCCCATTGGTCGCACTCGATGGCAATGTTGTTCCCACAGAGGGTGCTTGATAGGCCGCGACGGCGTTCTTGTCTACGATGTTGGCGAGATAGTCTACCATCTGCTGCACGACCATCCAACCCTCGGGGTCATCGCGGCGAGCTCTCATCGGGAAGTTAATGGGCATTACGCAACCCGCTTCGGGATAATCGTGAGTGAGGCCTGTCCACTACTTGCAACGCAAGCACCGGTAGCGTTATACATACCATTGATAACTCCACCGGCGGCGGGGACTGTGACGAGCAGGAAGAATCCCTGAGCGGTTGTATTAGCATTTGCAACCGATTGGTACTGAACTGCTGCAGCACCCGCTGATCCTCCATTAACCCCGGGTCCCGAGTAGATGGTTGCGCCAGCAGGAGTTGGTTGTACGAAGAATCCCGCCTGTACCTGATACTCACCAGCTCGTGCCATCGTAACTGAAACACCCGAGCGCCAAGTACTATCCCCTGTTGGCGAAAACGCCCCGGACTGAGCAGTTAGTGGAGCACCACCAACAAACTCCCACTTGTAAGAGCTCGAGGACCCAGCGTTGTACCGGAAGCGCCACGTATAAGTTGGCGTCGTCGTTGAGTCTACCAACGTATATTCCTGCCCATCCACAGGTGAGGCGGGTAGTGATGTGCCGTATGCGCCAACTGAGAGCGCTCCATCAGTACGCAGTACACCTGCTGCTGAGCGGTATAGGTTTGCGTCACCAGCGCTCCCGAATAGAATCGCCGCCGCGCCAGCATTGTCACCAATCCTGACCTGGCCTGCTGCACCCTGTGAGGCATATATCTGCAGCGCAGAGAGCAAAAGCGAGTCGGTTTTAAGCTGCCCCGCTGCGCTACGATAGAGGTTCGTGTCGAGTGCCGTCGAGCCACCGGGACCCCATTGGTGTCGACCGTCACCCATCACCTGGAATGCAGGCTGCGTATCGGTAGCCAGTATAGAGTTTCGGAGGAAGTAAGCGGCTGCCGACTGAACCGCCTGGTAGGCAACATTGCCAGACAGCACATCGACAAAGAATCCAATCACCGAACGAAGCTGACTGTCGGTTCTCAGGATGTTGGTGGTATAACGGTACAGGTTGGTATCGATGGCCGTCGAACCGCCTGGGCCCCACTCGTGTTTACCATCACCACGGATATCAAAGGCAGGTTGCGCGTCAGCCGCAAGTAGGAAGTTTCGGAGGAAGTAGGTAGAGGCAGTCAGTTGTGCCAAAAGTGCTGAACTCGCACCCGCCGGCACGATCACACCCAAACCAACACGGAGGTTACCATCAGTCTGCAATTGGTTAGCAGCATAACGGTAGAGGTCCGTGTCAGTGACTGTCGATCCACCAGGACCCCAGTTGTGTTTACCATCACCATTGATCTGGAATGCAGGCTGAGCGTCAGATCCTACAAGCTTCGACGAGAACGCCGACGCCGCTGCAGCTACTGTACCCGCAATCGGGAGGCCTGCAGTCACTATTGACCACACACCATCGCCTCGCGCGTACTTCGTCGAGTCGCCAGGATAGCCAGCAAGTTTCGAGAATTGAAGACCTGCGTTGGCTACGATGTTGCTATCATCGAGATACCCATTGATGACCTGAGCGATGGCGTTGAAGTTATTGAGGACCACAGACACGTCTTCAGGTTGCCCTGACTGCATCTGGTTGGTGCCGATGACATTGTAGAAGGTCATGTCTTGATGATGGCGTTGAGGACGAGGAATGGTGCGCAGTCTAGCGAATCA
>Ga0126378_10001396_pt1 | contig 18002 bp, 17 predicted proteins | sample PanSoiMetPlot_23_FD_92587 | JGI IMG/M metagenome (GOLD analysis project Ga0126378, IMG submission 92587) | Tropical forest soil microbial communities from Panama - MetaG Plot_23 | ecosystem: Environmental > Terrestrial > Soil > Tropical forest > Bulk soil | place: Panama | collected 2016-02-17
CAGGCACGGTCTGCGAATCTGACCTGCCATGAGCTCTCCTTTCGTGGCGCGGACAGGCGTGCTCCGTACGTACTCGTGTGGGTCGCGAATGTCGAGCGCCGCTGGCCGGTCCGGTTAGGCCTCTGCGGTTCCGACTCCTGCCGGGTGGGGACCGCTCGCTCCGCTGCCTCGGCCGCCTACCTGTTGAGCTGCGAGGTCAGCAACGTCCGCACGACCTGCCGCGCATACTCGTCGACATCGGTATCGAGGCCCGGCGGCGCCTCCGGTGCCGCGGGACCCGCGAGCAAGGTGGCGAAGGCCCGGTGCTGGCAGGACCCGAGGAGGGCGGCGGCGAGAAACGCGGGCTGGGCCTGCGGCCCAAGGCGCCCGACCTGCTGCTCCGCCTGCAGGTAACGGACGAGCGCGGCATGCCCCTGACTCAGACCAGCGGCTCGGCCCGTCCGCTGTAGCCACCCCAGCACCTCGCGGTCGGCGAGGACCGACCCTGTCATCGGCAGCAGATCACCGTAAAAGCGGATTGCACCAGCAGCGAACTGGGCGAGGTTGTCCTCGAGCGTGGCTTCGCCTACCGCCGCGAAGAGGTCCTGCATGGCCGACCGGATCCCACTGGCGACGAGGCCGAACGCCGCGCCGAACAGCGCGGTCTTGCTGTCGAAGTGGTTGTAGAGGCTGCCCTCAGAGACCCCGGCCTCGCGGGCAATCTCCTTCGTGGTCGTGTTGGTGACGCCCCGCTCGCCCATGACCCGCACGGCGGCCGTGACGATCCGCTCCCGCATCGCCTGGGCCTTCGACTCGTTTGGCATTTGACGCAGTTCCCACCTCCGCCTTGACATTTGAGTGGGTGCTCACTCATTATTGGGTGAGTACTCACTCAGAGGATACACAGAGGACCAAGGATATGGAGCTGGCAATCGTGAACCCGAGCCCCAAGTGGCCTTCCGCGACGCTCCGCGAACCCCTTCCATATGGCTACATCCACGTCGCGGCCGTGGTCGAGCCCCCGCGGCAGCCGGGGCCCCCGTTCCCGGGCCGCAGCGAGCGCAAGAGGGCGCTCCTGGCCCGGCTGAAGGCACTGGCCGCGGCGCTGGAGCGCCTGGAGCCCGTCGTTCGGGCCACCGTCTACCGCGCGGTGCTCGTGCCGCCGATCGGCGACCAGGCGCCCCACCCGGCCCGCTTCGACGTCGCGGTGCTCATCGAGACGGGGTCACCGAATGAGATCGGTGAGGTGCAGATGGCCGAGCCCTACCGCCAGCTCGTCGACGCCCTGCACGCGGCCGCCGGCGACGTGCACGTCATGGCGGCGCGGAACGCGCGGTTGATCGCCGACGTCGACAAGTCCCGGCCGGGGATCTTCCTCTTCAACCACTTCACGGCCGATGACCCGCAGGTGGCGCTGGAGCTGTGGGACCGGCTGGCCGGCTGGTACGCCGTAGAGACCGGGCTGGAGAACTCGACGCTCCTTCAGCCCATTGGTGATGCGGACTACATATTCGTAAACCACGCGCGGTGGGACCGGAGCCTGCCGCGCCTCCTGCTGGAGCAGTTTGGCAAGCGGAGCTTCTGGACCTACGTCCGTGCAAATCTGCGGGCGAACCGTACTGTAGCCATGCCCGTGCTGTACCGCCTCGCCTGATGAAGGTGAAGGGCATGGTCAACGAGACCACCTCCAGGCGCTGGGTCGCGCTGGTTTTCATCTCGCCGGCGCAGCTCGCGATCGCGCTGGACGCGACGATCATGAACATCGCGCTGCCCTCCGCTCAACGGGCCCTTGCGATACCGGAGCTCATCGATGCTACCCGGCCCGCGGCGTCCACCCCACAAGGAGCAACAGCATGACCGCACGACATCCGTTTCGCTTTGGCATCGTGGCTGCCACGGCCCGGACCGCTGACGAGTGGGCCGACAAGGCCCGGCGGGTGGAGTCCCTCGGCTATGCCACCCTGGTGATCCCAGATCGGGTGCAGCACACCCTCTCGCCGCTGCCCGCGCTGACGGCCGCGGCAGCGGCCACCACGTCCTTGCGGGTCGGCACCTACGTCCTCGCCAACGACTTCCGCAACCCCGTCCTGCTCGCCAAGGACGCCGCGACCCTTGACGTGCTCTCGGCCGGGCGGTTCGAACTCGGGTTGGGCAGCGGGATCCCCATGCCCGAGGACAACCAGATGCTGGGCATCCCGTTCGACTCCGGGAGCGTCCGCGTCGACCGTCTTGCGGAGTCGGTCTCACTCCTGAAGCGGCTCTGGGCAGGAGAGCGGGCAACCGCGCCCGGGCCCCACTACGCCGCCCTCGACGCCGCCATCACCCTCCTTCCCGTGCAGCAGCCCAGGCCTCCCATCCTGATCGCCGCCGGCAGCCGGCGCCTGCTTGCACTGGCGGGCCGGGAGGCGGACATCGTGGCCCTCACAATGCAGCCGACGGCCCAGGAGAGCGCCGTCTCCGAGAAGGTCGGGTGGCTGCGCGGCGCGGCCGGGGAGCGGTTCGAGCAACTGGAGCTCAACGTCAACCTGATGGCGGTGGGCGACCAGGTGCCCAGCCAGCTGCGGATGCGCATGGGCGTCACGGCCGAGGACCTGGCGCGAATGGGGGCGTTCCCAGCCCTCGTGGGGACGACCGACCAGATGTGCGAGAGGCTCCTCCGCTGGCGAGAGTCGCTCGGCATCTCCTACGTCATGGTCGCGGATGAGCTGATGGAGGGACTGGCGCCGGTCGTGGAGCGGCTGACCGGGCGTTGACCCCTGTCTGCAGCACCTGGTTGGCCGGCGCAAGGTCACGCCGAGCATGGTCGTTTTCGTCGATAAACAAGCCTGACAGTCCGGCGCCTCAGGTGGCTTGGGATCAAGTTGCTACGTAACCCTCACCTGTATTAGCTGGCAGGCGGAGTGCCGTATGGATGTGGGAGCGCGATTCTTTTTCGCGCGTGATTCGGAGGACAGGTCATGGAGCAAACCAGGTCCCGTTGGCGGCGTCTGGTAAGTCGGCGCAGGTTCCTCGGCACAGGATTGGCGGTGGGCGCGGGCGCCATAGGCACCGGCATGTTGCCGGCCTTATCGGCAGAAGCAAGTGGCAGCCTCACGCACGGAGATGCGGCGATCCTCAGATTCCTTGCCGCTCTTGAAATCCTTGAGACCGATTTTTGGCAGCAGTACAACGAGCTCGGCGGCATTCAGGACAGCGAAGTCCCAGGTGGTAGCGGAAGTAAGGCTTACACGAGGGCGCTGCAGCAGTTGGATGCCGACATGCCTCAGTACATCCACGACAACACTGAGGACGAGTTCACCCACTTTAACTTCATCAACCACTACCTCATGGCCAATGGTGCATCCCCGGTCAACCTCGACAGCTTCCGCACACTACCAAGCAGTAAGGCGACTGGTGCTGATCAAAGCAAGAAACGGCTGACCAACCTCATGCAGCTAACGGTAGATACGAGCTGGTGGACCCGATACCGAAGCCGCACGAAGAATCCCGATCCGCCGTTCAATGACACCTTTCCGCAGGCAGTACCGGCGATCGCGACCGGGCAGCACCCCGCCATACCGAGAACCGACAAGGACCTGACTCCGACACTGCACCTGCAGTTCATCGCTAACACCGCCGGATTCCACTTCGCCACTATCGAACAGGGTGGTTCGAGCCTCTACCCATCGCTCGCTCAGCGGGTCACCAGCGTCGAGGTTCTGCGCATCTTGATCAGTATCGGACCGACTGAGACGATGCATTTCCAGACCTGGCAGGACAAAGCTGGCAACGCACCGTCAATAACCGATCCGACCACCGGCTTGAGCTTTCCTGACCTCAACAAGCCGCCCTTTGGCGGAGAGGACTTCTCCACCAGCCTGATCATGCCGGAGCCGACGGTTTTCCTCGACCGCAAGTTCCCGGTCGTCTCGATCATTCGGCCAACTGAGACGACAGGCGCGGCGCACGGCGCGGCGAGATTCCTCACTGACATGGGACTCTTCAGCGGTCAGTCTGCGCAGTTCTTCGCGACCCTGAACGACCTCGCTGCCCAAGCTGACGCCGCTCGCAAGGGCGTGTGAATGACCGACACACGGTAGAGCCGGATTAGCGTGCACTCGGCCGGCGGGGCTCGAAGGTCCGAGCCCCGCCAGGCCGCTTGCCTCGACGATTCGGCCGCTCCTTCTCCCCGTCCGTCGCCGCGACCTATTCGTTCGGAACCAGCGCGTCCGCAATGGTGAAGCGCCCCGCCTCCCGGGAGGGAAGGGTGGGTCGCCAGCCAGGATCGACCGCACGGTAGGACTCCGGATCGCGGTCGATCACGCCGACCAGCACCTCGCCGACGATCGTGCCGCCCACTGGTCCCAGCCGTTCGCCGTCGGAGTGCAGCTCTGCCTCCTTCAGGACGTAGTACCAGAGCGGCGTCTCCCCCTCCCAGGAGCTGACGCCGTCGAGCCCGGTTTGGGCAGGTGTCAGCGGCTCCTCCCCCAGCGCCCGCGCGACGGCCTCCCCCGAGGGGAGACCCGTGCCGACGCCGCGCTTCAGGTCGCGTAACGCCAGCGAAGCCAGCTCCGGGTCGCGCACCGAGCCAACGATCGCCGCCGGCAGGGCCATCAGCGAGGCGCAGAGCCGGCCGTCGATCTTCTTCGCTCGCTGAGCAGGCGGCTCGCCTGGCACGTCGAAGAAGAGCCGCCAGTCGATCGCCTTCTCCGGCGGAAGCGGCTGAAACCCGACCAGATCGGGAGAGAGCCGCAATGGGGACCCGCCATGGTTGAGATGGAATTCTCCTCTGACCTGGCTGTGGCCGTAGCGGTAGGCTCCGTCGGCGAACTCCAACGGTATGTAGGGCGTCTCTCCGGCGCTGAGAAACAGGCGAGGGCCCTCACTCAGCAAACGCGCCGCCCTTTCGGGCCCGATTGCGGTCGGCAGCAGGCCGTTCAGGATCACCCACTGGTAGTGCCAGGTGGCGGCTCTCCGTGCCTCCTCGAAGAGCTCTCCCTCGGGCACGCCGTCCTGGCGCAGCCGGTCGACGAGCCTGTTGTGCATCCTGGCCAGTCCCACCTGGAGCTGCGACATCGGCACGTGAACATCCTGCCTGGGATCGGGGATCAGGGCGACGCCCTCACTGTTGCGGGGCAGGTCGTGGCCATTCAGCAGGAGCTTCGCGCCGTCGGCGTGGCTGTACATGAAGGGTTGGGCCGAGGGTCCGTCGCCGTAGAGACATTCCAGGTTGGCTCGCGGGCTGTGGAAGTTCACCAGCGCGTCGACGTCGGCCCGCATGGTCAGGGCCGATCGGTCGGCCGTCAGGTCGTGGGCGATGTACTGACCGAAGATCGGCCAGCCGGCAGCGACCCCGCGCGCATAGTCGAAGCCATCCGAGGCGTCGCACAGTCCCCCCAGCTGGCCCAGTGCTCTCAGCTGGTCGGGGCGAAGGTCCAGCGGGGGCGGCTCGGGGAAGAGCCGGCCGTAGCGCGCCCCTGCCAGGGCAGCGCGAGAGGCCCGGGCCGGAGCCAGGCAGTGGTCGCGTGCGACTGTGTGATTCGGCTTCATGGTAGTAGTAATCATGTAATCGTAGCCAACGCTCCTCTTCCTGGTTTCGTCGAACCTCCACACAATCGTCCCGGCAACCCCGTAACGGGACTCGAGCCCCTGCCCACCGCTGATGGTGTCCCGACCAGCATCTTTTACGTGGCTTTCGGCTTATCTGTACTGACTGTTTACTGATTAAATGACTTAGGCTGGCGATATCTCTGAGACCGGGTAAAGAAACCACTCCAGCGCCGCGATCTGAGCCGACGAAATCGCGCCAGGAGATGCAGCCATGCCAGCTGATACCGCAACCATAGGGCGGTACGTGAAGACCGACATCCCGGCCCGGCTCGATCGATTGGCCGTGGTCGAGATGGCACTGGACGACCGTGTTTGCACTCGGCATCACCTGGGTCCTGGACGCACTCGAGGTCACGATCGTAGGCACGATCGGGTCACGACTCACCGAGGCGGACACACTGTACTTCTCGGCCAGCCAGGTGGGCGCCATCGCCAGCTTCTACATCGCCGGAGCCGTAATCGGCGCGATCGTTTTCGCATACTTCACCGACAAGCTGGGGCGCAAGAAGCTCTTTCTCATCACCCTGGGTTGGTACACCATCTTCACGGTTGTGAACGCGTTCGCCTGGAACTTCTGGTCATTCGCGATCTTCCGATTCCTGGCTGCCAACGGTATCGGTGGCGAATACGCGGCCATAAACTCCGCGATCGACGAGCTGATCCCCGCGAAGCGCCGCGGCCAGGTCGATCTTTCGATCAACAGCAGTTGGTGGATCGGCACCATGCTGGCGAGCGCTCTCAGTCTGCTCCTGCTGGACGAGCGGCTGTTTCCAGCAGACCTCGGCTGGCGGCTCTGCTTCGGCCTGGGCGCCGCGATCGCGCTCGCTGTGCTCCTGGTCCGGCGCTCGCTACCGGAGAGTCCGCGCTGGCTTATGACCCACGGCCGAACCGTGCAGGCCGAAAGGATCGTCAAACAGATCGAAGAGGAGGTGGAGCGGAACAAAGGCCCGCTGCCACCGGCCACAGGGACCGTTGTGACCGTGGACACGGAGAGGCGCGTCGACTATGTCGAAGTCACGACAACGATGATCCGCAGATATCCGTCGCGGACCCTTCTCGGCCTCAGCCTGATGGTTACTCAGGCCTTCCTATACAACGCGATCTTCTTCACCGAGGCGCTCGTGCTGACAGTGTTCTTCAAGGTGCCGAGTGCAAGCGTCGGGCTTTACATCTTTCCGCTGGCAGTGGGGAACCTGCTCGGTCCGGGGATCCTGGGGCGACTCTTCGACACAGTCGGGCGGAAGCCGATGATCGCTCTGACCTACATCCTGTCCGGTGCGCTGCTGGTCATCACCGGGCTCTTCTTTGTTAACGGTCTGCTCACCGCCGTCACCGCGACCGCTTGCTGGGTGGTGATCTTCTTCTTCGCCTCTGCTGGCGCCAGCTCAGCCTACCTGACCGCGAGCGAGGTATTCCCGATGGAGATCCGTGCCAACGCGATCGCTTATATCTTCGCGTTCGGCACCCTCGTGGGCGGTGCCTTGGCACCATACATCTTCGGCTTGTTGATCCAGACCCACGCCGCCCGAAACGTCTTCTTTGGCTACCTGGTTGGCTCCTTCCTGATGGTCCTGGGTGGCCTCACCGAGCTCTTGTCTGGTGTCGACTCGGAGCGCAAGTCGCTCGAACAGGTTGCCGCGCCCCTGACCGCCCTGGAGGTCGGGCGTTGAGATGGACCAGCCTGAGCCGCCGCCAAGGCTCCAGCTCTGACGGACGGAATGCGAAGAGTGGTCGGTGACGGTCAGGGTGTGGCCGCTCCGTCGGGGCGGTGGGCGGGCTGGAACAGTTCGATGAGGTTGTCCGCGGGGTCGGCGAGCAAGATTTGGCGCCCGCCAGGGCCGGAGACCATTTCGCTGCGGAACGACAGGCCGGCCCCGCGGAGTCGGGCGATCTCGACGTCCAGGTTGTCGAGGACGAGGTGGATGCGGTTGCGGCCGGCTGTGGCGGCGTCAGCCGGTGTGGCGCGGGCGCCGGAGCTGGCGGGGCCGGACAGCAGCAGCCGCAGCGGGCCACGGACGACGTCGGCGAAGGCGGGTGCGGCGCTGCTGTTCAGCGTGAAGCCGAGGTGGGTGGTGTAGAAGTCGATGGCCGCCTGCACGTCGTCAACGAGGTAACGGACGCTGGCGTACTGGTTGGGTGGGTTCATGAGTCAAACCTCCTTGCGGTGGATGGCGGCGAGGACCGGCAGCAGGTGCCCGATCCGGGTGTCGATGTCCGCCGCGGTGCGCTGGAAGGCGGGGTAGCTGGCTTGGTCGGTGTCGCCCGCCGCGGCCGGGTCGGGGATGCTCCAGTGGATTCGCCGCGGGTGGTGGGCGAACTCGGGGCAGACTTCGCGGGCCCTGTCGCACAGAGTGATTACATAGTCGAACCCGCGGCCGGTGAGGGTGTCCAGGTGTCGGGGCTGCTGATCGGCGACGTCAATGTCGAACGTGTCGCGGAGCACCCGAATGGTGTTGGGGTGCAGGCTGGGTTTGGGCCGGCTGCCGGCGCTGGTGACGCTTACGTGCCCTGCGGTGTAGTGGCGCAGCAGGGCTTCGCCAATCGGTGAGCGGGCGCTGTTGCCGGTGCACACGAACAGTACGTCGATCTGCCGGGACCCCTCTTGGCCGGCCGAGGGGATCGGTGGTGCAGCGTGCTGACGCACCGCCGGGTGGAGAGCGGCACCGCTGTCGGTCAGCGCACCGGCGCAGCGGTCCAGATCCAGGTGGTAGTAGCTGTCCCGGCCGTCGAAGCTGCTCCGTGAGGCGGTGACCAGCCCGCCGTCGCGCAGCAGCCGCAGGTGGTAGGAGACCAGGTTCTGCGGCTGGTCGACCTGTGTCACCAGCTCGCGGACCCGGTAGTCGCTGTGGGCGAGTTCGGTCAGCAGCCGCCAGCGCAGCGGGTGAGCGGCCAGCCGGACGAACACCGGTGGGGCGGCGACTTCACCCGAGGGCACCATGCCCCAGATCATACATCAAACATGGTCGATGCATCAAACTAATTTGATGGAGGCGCCGAAGACTCGGCAGAATCACCGTGAGCGGTTGGCTGAGCCGTCCACCTTGCCGGTTGTCCCTGTTTCAAGCTTCGGGTTCGAGTGTCACGGCTGAGCCTGGCTCTGGCGGCCGCCTCTCGAGCCTTTCAGGCCCGCCCTACTTACTGCGGTGGCAAGCGCTCGGCCGTTAAGGGGGCCGCCACCTGCGCGTGCAGCCGAAGCAAATCGGGGATCGTCTCCGGCGGTCGCCGCCCTAGCCCGCACTCAGTGGCGACGCCGAAGCCCGGGACCACCTGGAGCGCGGTCTTCATGCGCTGCCGCGCTCCCTCAGCGCCGTCGGTGAGATGGACCAGGCCCAGATAGAGCTCCGTCTCAGGATCGAGGCGCGACTCGCCAAGTGGAGCGAAGTACGCAGGATCGGCACGCTCGCGGGGGACCGGTAGATGCACCCAGTTGACCGGGCGGCCGAGGCTCGCGCAGATGTCGTTGGCTACCTCGACCAGCAGGCCCGCGTCTTCAGGCTCCTTGAAATGCCGGTGGCCGGCATCCCCATAGCAGAGGTGGTAGCCGAGCTCGACGTCTTCAGGCACGAGGTCGCCAAGGCGGCGGAGCCGGACCAGGACCCCGTCGCGAGCGTCCTCGAAGTGCGCGGGCATGACCTTCTCCAGGATTGCGAACTCGATGGCCGTGTCCCACTGCACGGCCAGTTCGGTGTGCTGAATGGAGGCCGTGATCTCACCAAGCTCTTCAAGGATCCGCTGTTCGTACGCGGGCTCGACCGCCGACCGGTCCTGCTGCCGGATGAAGGCTGTCACCGTGGCGAGCGGCGTCGGCAGCGAGACCTGGAAGCGGCAGCGCCTCGGGATCACGCCAGCGGCTTTGAGTTCCTTAAAGACGGGATATGACTGCGCTGCTGCAGCCGCGTACCCCAGCTCCTCAAAGTGGACGTCGCTGCCCGAGGCACCCTCGCGGAGCGAGATCGGTCCGCCTCGAGAGTAGGGCACGTGCGCCTCGCGCTGCTCAAGAGCCGGGCAGGCGGTCAGGAAGGGTGTCTGCCAGCTGATCCAGCCCGATCGCACGCCAGTCTCGCCGTCTGGAATGCGCCGGAGCCACGGGCCCAGGATTCCCGCAACTGTTCGAAAAACCTCCTCGGCGCTCTTGAGCGGCACACTGCCGTTTAGATGCACGCCCTGCACGCCTGCGCCCAGACCACTCCTACCCCATTCGCTGCGCATCAGCCGATCCTCCTCGCACGAGCGCGCCGATCAGACCAGATCTCCGATTCCCGCGACACGTGCTAGGCACCCCTGTCTCGGCCTCGGGCCAAACCTCTTTGTGCATGGCCTTCAGCTCGTGCCTGTACGACGACGCGCCGGGGCACATATGGCCACACGCGGGTCGTGCTGGCCAGGGACAATGCCTCGACGCGCTCCGCCCGCGTCTCTGCCGCCTTACTCATGACCTTACTTATAGCCCGCGCGGAGCCAGGGTCCTTGTATCGGACCTTGCGGGAGAGTCACAACTCGGCCGCTGCCTCCATCCACATGTCTTCGTAAGTCGTGGCATCAGACATGAGCGAGTACACGGTCCAGCGGTCGAGGTACCCGGGTCAGATCAAGGGCCTTTACGAGTAAGGCCGCAGATTGGATTTTCCGGCCGCTGTGGGTGCCGATGAAGCGGCGGAGCTGCTGTTCGGTGCTCCGTCCTCGCCACGCAGGCTGCTTTTGGAATGTGCGGAACGATTCGAGCTCTCCCTGAGCATTGATGACATGTTCCACGGCGGCCGTACCGAGAGAGCGGATGAGCTCGTCCTCCAGGTCTGCGAAGCAAACGTAGAAACCGAGTCGTTCCAAGTCGGTGCGGCTGAGACCGGAACCGAGGCGGGCACGTTCGAGGCCGCGTCGGAAAGAGCCCTCTTCAGCGGCGTCACAGAGGCCCGCCAGTCTCAGGTCAGACCCATTGGGGCCGAACAGATCCAGGAAGTGGCCAACGTTCGTCGCACCGCCCATCGGCACGATGAACACGCCTTCGCCAGCGAGGTTCCTACCCCGGCGCACCGCCAGCGCTTCGAGCGCAAACTGGTCGCTGACTCCCTCAACCAGTACGACCGCGCGTTTGACGGAGCACATGCTGACAAGGTTGGCATGGCTGCGCCGAGGCGTGTTCTGCGTTACAGCCCCATCGAGTTGGTGATACTCGCGGAGCAGGTCATAAGACGATCACGGCGCTGGAAGATGGCTCAACGGCCAGGCTGCGCTGCACCCGCGCAACCCGCCGCCAGTGGTCGACCAGCTTGTGGCGGGCTACTCCGACCAGCCACGGCACCGTCATCTCTGGCGCGTCTCCCGCCTGCTGGCCGCGACGATGGCCATGAACGTGTCCGCGGTCAGGTCCTCGGCGACCGCAGCGCTGCCGCAGCGCGTCAGTAGGTAGCCGTAAACGTGGGGAAGCGCCCGGCGGTAGATCGCCGGGACCGGATCGGTGCCCACAACATCATCGCTCGAGCGCCGCGGATTCCGAGCACCGTTCGTGGCCGTCCGCGCCAACGCGTGGACCTGGCTCGCCCGTGCCCGGCGACCCACACCCCGGGTGGCGTGGCCAAGGAGCCAGCAATCACGCCCTCGCGCCCACCGCGATGCGCCCTACCTGGGGCAGGATCTCGCGTTCGTAGAGCCGGAAGACGCTGTGCTGGTCTGGCCCGATCTGATGGATGTGGACGTGGTCGAAGCCCGCCCGCGCGTACCGCTCAATGGCCTGGATGTGCTCCGCGGGGTCGGGACCCAGCACGACGCTGCCCTTGAGTGCATCCGGGGTAACGTCCTGTGCGGCCTGGCTGAACTGGGAGGGCGTCGCGAGCTCGGTGAGGATCCCTGACGGAAGCCCCGGCAGGGGCCACTGGCGCATCACAGTCTCGATCGCCCGCTCCCTGGTCTCGGCGCAGCACACGAGAAGCTCACCGTGGCGCGGCTTGCCGGCACCGCCCGACTCGTCGAAGGCCCGGACGTCGGCGGAGGGGCTGGTCGAGATCAGACCGTCGCCGATGCGGCCCGCCAGCTGCGCCGCCCTGCGCCCCACGGCGCCCAGGTAGATCGGTGGCGGGTCAGGCGGCAGGCTGTAGATGCGGGCCCGGTCCACAGTGAAGAAGCGTCCCTCAAATGTGTGCGTGCCGCCCCTCCAGAGGAGGCGGATGAGCCCGACGGCCTCCTCCAGCATGGCCTGCCGCCGGACGTTGGACGGCCACGCGTCGCTCAGGATGTGCTCGTTCAGCCGCTCCCCCGTGCCTGCTCCGAGGAAAAAGCGGCCCTCGAACATGATGGCCGCCGTGGCGGCCGCCTGGGCGACCAGGCTCGGGTGCATTCGAAACAGGGGACAGGTGACCGCGGTTCCCACGCGGAGCCGGGTGGTCTTACGGGCGATGCCGCCCAGGACCGACCAGACGTAGGGGCTCTGGCCCTGGGCGTCGATCCAGGGGTGGAAGTGGTCGGTGACCACCCCATAGGCGAATCCTGCCTCCTCGGCGCGCCTTGCGTGCTCGACCAGGTCGTTCGGCCCATGCTCTTCGCTGCTCAGGTGATATCCCAAGATCATCGCTCAAGCCCCCGCATGTGGATATTATCGCTATAACCTTTTCTAAGCGTACACCCTTCGAGCCGGGCTGGCGTCAGGGGGCGACCCGCATCGGCCGCTACATCAGCGCCGCTGCAGCGGCGCCCCTGATCGAGCACTCGCCGACCCGCAGAATGAGGGCGTCTGATCCGAAATCGTGCATTTGGACGTCGCGCGAGCCTGATATCAGCAACTACGGTGGGACGAGCATGTGCTGAGCCGGCGTGCCATACATGTGGACCTCCGAGCAAAGGGACTAAGCCGGCTGATGGGAATTGGGAATTGAGAGATAAGGGCAAGGGATCACGAGCCGCATCGTAAAGACGCCGAGGTGGGGCAGCGACCCGGAGGGCCTGGGCCTCGATGTTCTCGCCGCCTGGGTCGGCGCCTCGCCAGAGGGGGTCGTCGTCCTGGACAGCAATCTTCGGATCGTCTACGCCAGCCCGGCCTACTATGACTTGTTCGGCCATCCCCCCGACCCGATGGTCGGTCAGGATTTTCTCAGGTTCATCCCCGAACGGCATCGGCAAACCGTGCGTACCCACATGGCCGACGTTCGGGGTGGCATGTCCGAACCGCTGATTGGCTTCGGCTCCCGTCCCGACGGTTCCGAGATCGAGCTCGAGGTGAGGGCCACCATGTTGGACCTCCACGGCGAGCGGTTCTTCGTCCGCTCCGTCCGAGACGTGACGGAGCGGCAGCGGCAGGCACGGCAGGCGGCGGCACTGGCCCAGGCCGCCGCCAGCGTCGCCACGAGTGACTCGATCGAGGCAGTCATCGACGCCATCAGCGAGTGCGCTCTCGCAGGAACGCGCGCGCTCGCCGCATGGGTGAAGCTCGACGATGAGGATCACGTCCCGAGATGGGTCGGCGCCGCCGGTGTGCCGGACAGCTTCCGTGAGCACCTGCGGTCGCCGGACGCGGCCTCCTGCGTCCGCTTCATAGTGCAGGAGGCCCTGGCGGCGCGGCGAGTCGTCGTGTATGCGGATTGGCGGCAGCAGATAGAGCGGGCGCTCGGGTCCGAATGCCCGTTGAACTTCCCGTGGCAGCCGGCCGCAATCGCGCGTCTACTGCACCGTGGTGAGGCCGTCGGGCTGCTGACCGCTATCTTCCGAGAGGGCGAGATGCCGTACGAGGCCGAGACTACCTTCCTCGCGGCCCTGGCGGACCAGGCGGCGATAGCCGCCGCCAATGCCCGGCTGCTGGCGGCCGCTCGCGAGAAGGTCGCGCTGCGGGAACGGCAGCGGCTGGCCAGAGAGCTGCACGACTCGGTCTCTCAGTCGCTGTACGCGATCCAGGCGGGAGTGCAGATTGCACGCGAGCGGCTTGGCCAGGATTCGGCCGGGATCGCCCAGCCGATCGACTACGTCCTGCGACTCGCCGAAGCGAGCCAGGCCGAGATGCGGGCGCTGATCTTCGAACTGCGGCCGGAAGCCCTTGAGACCGAGGGCCTGGTGGCAGCTCTCAACAGGCAGATCGACGCTGTTCGTGCCAAGCAGGGCATCTCCGCCCAGACGATCACCAGCACCGAACCCGAGCTGCCCATCGAGGTCAAGCAGGCGCTGTACCGGGTCGGCCGGGAGGCCCTCTGGAACGCGGTGAAGCACGCCCGCGCCCGGCGCGTCGACGTCCGCCTGGAGGCTTATGGAGACTCGGTTGAGCTGGAGATCGCTGACGACGGTGTAGGGTTCGACCCCGACGGGAGCTTCCCCGGGCATCTGGGCCTGCGCTCCATGCACGAGCGCGCCATCGGGGCCGGCGGCTCGCTGGAGATCGTCAGTGCTCGCGGCGGGGGCACCCGAGTCGTGGTCAGAGTTCCGTCCGCGCCTCAGAGTCCTCCCCAGGGAGAGCGTACGTCACGCTCCGTTTCGCGACGACCGCGACGGGCTGCGTAGAGGCACCAACACCGGCAGCCCAGGGCGATAGATCAGTGGGCTGGTTGGGAGGCTGAACGCCAAAGAGCGTTACGCCCAGCCGGTGCCCGAGGGCGCCCATCGAACTGACGCCGAAGGCATCACGGCACACCAGAGGAAGCCTGCGATAATGTCCTAACGGAGATGCTGGCCGGCTGCGCTGTGGCTCGGTGCCACAGCTCCGCCGGTGGCAGGGCTACTTGGGAAGGGGGGAACGCCATGAGTTTCAAGCGTCGCCCGGGGTTCGTCGGGCTGGCAGGCGCTTTACTTCTGGCAATGTTGCCGCTGGGCGGTGCGGTGGACGGCCTCGCCTCTGGCGAGGGCGGCCTAGTCATCAAGTCGCTTTCGACGCACGCTGATCGAGTCAGCGGCGGGGACGTACTCGTCGAGATCGACACCATCGGGGCCGCCGCCGGGCGTCCGCGGGGTTCGATCGACCTCAACGGTCGGGACATCACGAGCGACTTTCATCCAGGTGCCTCGCCAGGGTCCCTCGTCGGCCTCGTCACCGGCCTCCGGACGGGCACGAACGTCCTGACGGCGCATGGGCCGGGTCGCTCTGCCCAGAACCTGACCATCACCAACTACCCGATCCAGGGCCCAATCAGCTCAGGCCCGCATGTCACACCGTTCATCTGCCAGACCGAGAGCTTCAAGCTTCCCGACGGCAACTTCTACGGTTCGCCGATCGACGCCGACTGCTCTGGCCCCAATAAGGTCACCTACCTCTACCGCCCGGTCGGCGGCACATCCCTGGTCCCCCTGCCCAGCACGACCACGCTTCCGGGCGACGTCGCGACGACCACCACGACGACCGGGGCAGTGGTGAAATTCGTGGTTCGCGTCGAGACGACCACCATCGACCGGGGGATCTATCAAAGCGCCATCCTTCACGACCCCACCAGGGATTCGACGCCGTCACCGTTCACGCCGCCCAAAGGCTGGAACAACCGCCTGATCGCAGTCGAGGGCTTCGGCTGCCCCGGCGGGTGGTACGTCCAGGGATCGAGCATAGGGAGCCTTGCATTCGGTGGAATGGACTTCTCGCTACTCAGCCTGGCGCGGCTCGGTGAAGGCTATGCGCTGTTCTCGAACACGCTGATGCACCCCTCCAACAACTGCAACGCTGTGCTCGAGGGAGAGGCGGCGATGATGAGCAAGGAGCACTTCATCGACACCTACGGTGTGCCTCGGTTCACGGTCAGCGCCGGTTGTTCCGGCGGCTCCTACGGCAGCATTCAGCTTGCCGACGCGCTGCCCGGGCTGTTCGACGGCGTGCTCATCGCGTGCACCTTCCCGGACCCGCTCTCGATTGCACTCTCGGGCTCAGACGGCCGCCTTCTGACCCACTACTTCAACGTCGTAAGGCCGGGCGAGTTCACGGACGCTCAACAGGTTGCTGTCTCCGGCTACAAGGGCAAGGTGGCGTTCATCGACGCAGCCCGCCAGTCTGGGCGGACTGACCCGGTTCCGAACCGCGTCGACAGTATCCCTGGGTACGTGTCTGCGCCATTCAACCCGGCGGTCCCGGTCTCCCTACGCTATGACCCGGTGAGCAACCCGAACGGCGCTCGAGGAACTGTCTACGACGCCGCACACAATGTTTACGGCGTCGACCCGGTGACTGGGTTCGCCCTGCGACCTTTCGACAACGTCGGCGTCCAGTACGGACTGGAGGCTCTCCAGGCGGGCGTCATCACACCCGAGCAGTTTCTCGACCTCAACGCGGCCATCGGCGGCTATGACCAGGACGCGAACTATGTGGCCGGTCGAACCACGGGCGACGTCGATGCAATTCATCGGGCCTTCGAGAGCGGTCTCGAGTTCTCGGGCAGTGGCGGGGCGGGTTCGATCCCGGTCTTCGACATCTCGGGCATCTACAACGACGACTCGGGTTACCACTACCAGTGGTTTCACTTCGCGACCCGTGACCGCATCGCCCAGGCAAATGGGAATGCGGACAACGAGGTGATGTGGCGGGGTGCCGTCCCCTTCAACCAGGCCTGGACGACATTCATCGACTGGGTCGAGCGAGTCGCCGATGACGCGTCGCCGAAGCGTCAGCGTGAAAAGGTCATCGCCGACCGGCCGGCGAGCGCGGTCGACGGCTGCTGGCCCAGCGCAAGCCAGTTCATCGCGGAGCCGCAAGCTTTCGGGAGTACTCCCAACACGACCTGCAACGCACTGCTTCCGTCATTCGCGTTTCCCCGCTTCGTGGCCGGAGGTCCGCTGGCCGCAGACATCCTGAAGTGTCAACTCAAGCCGGTGCAGCCGACCGAATATCCGGGCTTCACCAGGGCAGACCTGGCGCGGCTGAAGACGATCTTCCCGAGCGGCGTATGTGAGTGGTCCAAGCGCGGCCTCGGCAGCGCGTCGGTGGTTCCCTGGGCCTCCTTCGGACCCGCCCCGCAGAACCTTGTGTTCGACGTCACGAAGAGTCCTTAGGTGGTGCAGATCGGCTGAACGGTGGAGGCCCGACGAAGGCGGCCAGCGTCCAGTCTCAAGTCGAGACTTGCTCAGGTGTTCGGGTCTGACACGAGATCGCGGAGCTGCTCGCGGAGCCACCCATACGCAGGGTCGTTTGCTCCCCGCGGGTTCCAGACCATGTCGATCCTTAGACCGGGGAGGCGCAGCGGACACCGCACGATACGAACCAGGCCTTCTGCACTGAGCGACCGGGCGAGTCGTCCCTGCAGGATGGAGATCATCTGCGTGCCGCGCATGACGAACGGTATCTCCAGGAAGTCCGACACGGTCGCCACCACGCGCCGATCGGGTATCGCCGCGCGCAGGGCCAGCTCGGCCGCTGTGGACAACCCGCTCATGTCGAACGTGACGTGCGGGAGGCGTGCGAGATCAGCGAGCTGGATCACGTCGCCGACCTCCGCGTTCCGGGCGTCGACGACGCACACCCATTCCTCGTCGTACAGGCGCTCTCGGGGCAGCCGGGTTCGGATGGTATCGGGAAGCAGGACGAGGTCCACGCCGCTGGCGCCGAGGAGCTGATCCGGGGACGGCACCAGAGGAACGATCCGCAGTGCGCTGTTCGGCGCGTCTGTGGCGAGCCTCCTGGCCAGTCCGGACAGCACCGTGACGGCCGCGGCGCCGGACGATGCCACGGTGAAGACGCGCTGTGAGTCCGCTGGCGAGAACCCCTGCACGTTGATGACCTCGTCCTGGATGGCGCGCAGGGCAAACTCCAGTGGTTCGAGCAGTGCCCGTGCCCGTGCGGTCAGCTCGTACCTCCTGCCCACCCGGATCAGCAGTTCGTCGTCCAGCAGGCGGCGAAGTCTGCGCAGCGCGTTGCTCATCGTCGGCTGGGTCACCCCGGTCTCGGCGGCGGCACGAGTGACGCTGCGAAGGCGAAGCAGCGCACGCAACGGAACGAGCAGGTTGAGGTCCAGCGCCGCAAGCGTCGCCATGTAAGCTCGCTATAGCTCAGCCATAGACAGCGTGAATGATGACCATTTCAAATATAAGATAGACGAATGGTATGGCCGTGTCTAGCCTGTCCTTCGGAGGTAAACATGGACACATTCGACTATGTAGTGATCGGTGGCGGGACGGCCGGCTGCGTCCTCGCCGCGCGGCTCTCGCAGGACCCTTTCGTGCGCGTCCTCCTGCTGGAGGCCGGGCAGGCCGAGCCGCTGCCCGCGATGTCCAATCCGGCGGCCTGGCTGGGGCTGGCGGGCACGGCCGTCGACTGGGCGTACACCACCGTCCCGCAGCGCGGCGTGGACGAAGCGGTCCTCCCGTGGCCGCGTGGGAAGGTCCTTGGCGGTTCCAGCGGGATCAACGGCATGATCCACGTCCGCGGGGACAGGTCCAGCTATGACGCCTGGGAGACCGCCGGTGCTGCCGGATGGAACTACGAGGCGCTCCTCCCGTTCTTCAAGCGCAGCGAGCAGGTCGTGGGGGGTGATCCGGCCTACCGGGGCATG
>Ga0126378_10001397_pt1 | contig 17998 bp, 14 predicted proteins | sample PanSoiMetPlot_23_FD_92587 | JGI IMG/M metagenome (GOLD analysis project Ga0126378, IMG submission 92587) | Tropical forest soil microbial communities from Panama - MetaG Plot_23 | ecosystem: Environmental > Terrestrial > Soil > Tropical forest > Bulk soil | place: Panama | collected 2016-02-17
AGGCACTCGGAAGCCGCTCCGGCGCGTCCTCGCCCGACAAGGTTGAGGTGCTCGAGGACGAGTACGCGAAGTTCATCGAAGCGACTTACCGCAACGCGCCGGGCGCGGCGCAGATGCCGGCAGACAAGGCGACAGCAGCCGCTTCCTCAACATCGAGCTCCGGGATTTCCAGCGGGGCGGTAGTACGGGCGGCAGGGACTTCGGCTGGCGGCGCTGCCGCGGGCACCGGCGGTTCGCAAAAGCCAACTGTGATCGAGATGGAAGAACATCTGCTCGCCGCGATCGACCTTGCGCCCGAGGCAATCCGCCAGCTTGCTGCGGAGCGGGCCGAAGTGGTGCGCGCCCGCATCGTGGAATCGGCGCAGGTCGACCCGGCGCGGCTTTTCCTCGTCGAGGGCAGCGAACGGGCCAAGAAGGAGGGCGGTGGGCGCGTCTACTTCACGCTGAAGTGAATGGTTCCGTATGGGTTAGCCTGCAGGACGATCTCATCGACTGCCCGACGACGTTAGCGCCCAGCGGCCGCGATCGCTGGCCAGAATTCCTTGCGCACCAGATCCACGAAGGCGGATACCTTGGGCGACAGATGGCGCGTGGTCGGGTAGACGGCGTGCACCGGCGTTTCAGGCGAGGACCAATTCTCCAGCACGCGCTTGACCTGGCCCAGGCGCAGGTCCTCCGCGCAGAACTGCTCCGGCAGCCAGGCGACGCCGATTCCCGCCCGCGCAGCCGCGAGTATCAAGTCCCCGTCGTTTGTCATCATTCGCGCCGAAATTGCAACGTCTACCTTTCTGTCGCCGAAGTGAAGCGTCCAGAGGGTGGGCCTCGGCACGGGGATGAAGGCGATGCAGGCGTGCTTCTCGAGGTCGGAGGGTGATTTCAAGCGCGGGTGGCGCTTGAGGTAGGCCGGAGCGGCGATGAGCACGCTTTTGATGTTGCCGAGCCGCCGCGCGACGAGCGTCGAGTCGATCAGGTGTCCCGCCCGAATGGCAACGTCGAAACCCTCCTTCACCAGATCGACCACGCGATCAGTGCTCACCAACTCGGCCCGCACTTCCGGGTACTTCTCGAGGAAGGAGGCAATCATCGGTCCCAAGACGGAAAACGAGAGCGGAACCGTGACGCGGAGCAGACCCCGCGGCGATGCTTGAAGCTCGCTGACGGCCCGGTCGGCCTGCTCGATCTCCGTCACGATTGGCGCGGCCCGCTCGAAGTAGATTCGCCCGGCGTCGGTGAGCCCCAGCCTGCGGGTCGTGCGCTGCAAAAGACGCGCGCCGATCCTCTCTTCCAAATCCGAGACTTTCCGGCTGACGCTGGACTTGGGCATCTTCAAAAGCGCCGCCGCCGCAGTGAAGCTCCCCGCCTGCACCACGCGCGTGAACACCAGCAGCTCGTTGAGGTCCATGGCGATTGTCTAGCACATGGAACAGTCATTCTAAATTGGACCTCTAGTCTTACGTCGCCCAGGGCTGCATTACTGCTCCAGCTCAAAGGAGGAAAACACAATGACGACACAGAACTGGAACATCGATGCGGTGCACTCAGGCGCTCATTTCGCCGTCCGACACATGGTCATCGCGAAAGTACGCGGCGGGTTTGAGCAATTGCAGGGGACGATCGAGTTCGATCCGAGCAAGCCGGAGGCCTCGAAGGTCTCCGTCCAGATCGAGGGCGCGAGCATCGACACCCGCGAACCCAAGCGGGACGAGCACCTGCGCTCCGCCGACTTTCTCGACGTGCAGAAATATCCGACGATCTCATTCGAGAGTCGCAAGGTGCAGAATCGCGGCAAGGATAGGTACTTGGTGCTCGGCGACCTGACGATCCACGGCGTGACGCGCCCGGTGGAGCTGGATACGGAATACCTCGGCTCGAGCAAGGACCCCTGGGGGAACGACCGGATCGGGTTCTTTGCAAAGGCTGCCATCAACCGGAGGGACTTCGGGCTGAACTGGAATCAGGTGCTCGAAGGAGGTGGCCTGCTCGTCGGCGAACAGGTGGAGATCTCGCTCGATGTGGAGGCGATAAAGGTTCAGGCCGCGGAAAAGGCCGCCTGAAGCTGAGGACGCCGGTCGTCTCCTCGCGGGCCGGCGCGGCCAACGCGGACAGAATTTCCAGCTCTGGCTTGATATACAGCTTGTGTGTCTACGCCTCTGTCTGCCAGTCAGGTCCGGGAGACGTTCCTCCGGTTTTTCGAGGAGCGAGGACACCGCCGCGTACATTCCTCGTCGCTGGTTCCGCTCAACGACCCGACCCTGCTGTTCACCAACGCTGGAATGGTCCAATTCAAGGATGTCTTCACCGGCCGGGAGAAGCGCGACTTTTCGCGCGCCACCAGCTCGCAGAAATGCGTGCGCGCAGGAGGGAAGCACAACGACCTGGACAACGTCGGCTTCACCGCCCGGCACCACACCTTCTTCGAGATGCTCGGCAATTTCTCCTTCGGCGACTACTTCAAAGCCGACGCGATTGCATTCGCCTGGGAGCTCGTCACCCGCACGCTCGGCCTCGACCCGCGCCGGTTAGCGACCACGGTCTTCAACGGCGAGCGCGGGCTGCCTTGGGACGAAGAAGCGTTCGAGCTTTGGGCACAGCAAGGGGTGCCGCGCGATCGGATCCACAAGCTCGGGTACAGCGACAACTTCTGGGCGATGGGCGACACCGGGCCTTGCGGACCGTGCTCAGAGCTGCACTTCCATCAAGGAGACGATCTCCCGTGCGCCGAGGTCGCCGCGGGTCGCTCCTGCAAGGGCGTCGCTTGCGAGTGCGACCGCTGGCTCGAGATCTGGAATCTGGTCTTCATGCAGTTCGAGAAAAAGGACAAGGACGGGCCGCTCTTGCCGCTGCCCAAGCCCTCGATCGACACCGGCGCGGGCTTGGAGCGCATGGCGGCGGTGGTTCAAGGCAAGCGCTCGAACTACGACACCGATTTGTTCCGGCCGCTGTTGGCCAAGGTCGAGGAGCTCTCGCGGAAGGTGTACGGCCGCGCGGAGGAGGACAGCGCCTCGATGCGCGTGATTGCCGACCACTCGCGCGCGACGGCGTTTCTGATTGCCGACGGCGTGCAGCCCTCGAATGAAGGGCGAGGCTATGTGCTGCGGCGGATCATGCGGCGCGCCATCCGGCACGGCTCGAAGCTTGGACTGATCGAGCCGTTCCTCAGCCAAACGGTGGACCGCGTGATCGAAATGATGCGCGACGCGTATCCGGAGCTTCAGGAGAACCGCAGCTTCGTGCTCGAGGTCGCCCGGCACGAGGAGGACGCTTTCCGCCGAACGCTCGATCGCGGGCTGCGGTTGATCGATGAAGAGATGGAGAAGCTGAAGGCCAGCGGCGCAAAGGTCCTTCCCGGCGAGCTGGTTTTCTTCCTCCACGACACGCACGGCTTTCCGTGGGATCTGACGCAGGTAATCGCGCGTGAACGCGGCTTCGACATCGACCAGCAGGGGTACGAAGAGCGGATGCGGCAGCAACGCGAGAAGGGGGAGTTCGCAGGCTCGGGCGAAAGAGCGGTTGGCGACGTGTACCACCGATTGGCGCAACAGCTCGGCGAGACGGAATTTCTGGGCTACGACGGCGAGGGGCATGAAGGAGAGGGAACGCTCCGAGCGATTCTGCGCGAGGGCGGAGCAGAGGCGGCCGAGGCAGGCTCCGGCGAGACGGTCGAATTGATTTTCGATCGAACGCCGTTTTACGGAGAATCCGGCGGCCAGGTCGGCGATACGGGTGAGATCTCGGGCAACGGGGGCAAGTCGGTCGCCCAGGTGCTCGACACGGTGCGACCTGTCCCGAGCTTAATTGTTCATCGCGCCAAGGTGGAGCGGGGTCGGATTATGGTCGGCGACCTCTACCTTCTATCCGTTGATTCATTGCGGCGGCGGGCGATCCGGGCGAACCATTCGGCGACGCACCTTTTGCACCGCGCGCTGAAGGTCGTCCTCGGCGATCACGTCAAGCAGGCGGGTTCGGTGGTTTCGCCGGACTACTTGCGCTTCGACTACGCCCACTTCGCTCCTCCGACGCCGGAGCAGTTGGAGCGGATCGAGGATCTGGTGAACGACTGGATCCGCGAGAACGCCGAGGCTCGAACCCGAGTGATGGCGCTGGAGGAAGCGAAGAAATCAGGAGCGGTGGCGCTCTTTGGGGAAAAGTACGGCGACCGAGTGCGCGTGGTGAGCGTGCATCCTCAGTCCACCGAGCTGTGCGGCGGCACGCATGTTCGCCGAACCGGCGACATCGGGCTGTTCAAAATCGTCTCCGACTCATCGATCGCCTCCGGCATCCGTCGGATCGTCGCCCTCACCGGGTCCGGCGCGCTCGCCCACGTTCGGGAGATCGAAGAGCAAATGCGCCAGGCCTCGGAGATTCTCAAGACCTCGCCGAAAGAGTTGGTCAAGCGCGTCGAAGCGACCCAGAAGCGGATCAAGGAGCTGGAGCGAAAAGCGGAGGAGGCCGCCGTTCGCGCGACCAGCGGCTCGGCCGGCGCCAAGTTGGAGGAGGCGCGCGAAGTGAACGGCTTCAAGGTGCTCGTCACCCGCGTGGATCCGGCGGACCCGAAGGTCTTCCGGGGGCTGGCGGATCGACTCCGCGACAAAATCCGCTCCGGGGTAGTAGCGATCGGAGGCGGAAAGGATGGCAAAGCTCTCCTGCTGGTGGCGGCGACGCCCGACGTGGTGGCGCGAGGAGTGAGCGCGGTGGAGCTGATTCGCGAGATGGCGAAGGAGATCGGCGGCTCGGGCGGCGGCAAACCGGACCTGGCACAAGCGGGAGGCAATGATCCATCGCGCATTCCCGCGGCGCTGCAAAAAATCTACGAGCTGGTGAAGTAGCCTCGCCTGCCGAAGCCCCTCAGCTCGGAATCCTAGAGCTTGAACCGATCGAGCAGCCTTACCGGATCGGGATCCTTTCGCCACTGAGCCAGCACTTCTTCCGCGGGCGAGCGACCCTCGACTGCGATTTGGCGCAATGGCTCCAGCAGCGGCGCATCGTCCGGATCCAGGCGCATCAGTCCGCGGCGGGCGATCTCCACCAATGCCTTGCCCATCTCAGCGAACGGCACGCGGCGAAACGTCCCGCGCAACCCCCGCGTTCTCGCGGCGGCCGCGAACTCGAGATGCTCGGCATACGAGAACTTCGGCACCAGCGCCTCGGCTTCCGCAAGCGCGGTCGCGTCGTAAAGAAGCCCGCGCCAAAGCGCGGCCAGACCGCCGGTCAGTGCGACTGAAACGCAGTCCGCACCCCGAACTTCGATCACCTTCTTGAGCCGAACTTCGGGGAACAGCGTGGACAGGTGGTCTACCCAATCCGAGTCGCGCGCGGGCTCGCCCTCGAATCCCTCCGCGAGCAGCTGGCGGAAGGTCATCTTCGGAAGCAGATATTGATCCCGCCGGCGCAAGAAGAGCAGCGGAGCATCGAGCCCCCATTCGACGTAGGCGCGATAGGAGAAACTCCCGTCGAACATCGAGGGCAAAAATCCACAGCGCGCCGGATCGACTTCGGTCCAGACGTGACTTCGATAGGACATCAGTCCTGAGGGCCGGCCGTTTACCAGCGGACTGTTGGCATAAAGCGCGACCATCACCGGTGACAACCGCGCGATGGCGACCGTCTTGCGCACGCAATCGGCTTCATCCGCCCAGTCGAGCGAGACCTGGCCGGTCGCGGTCATCAGCATCATGTGCAGAGCGAGTCGTCCCCTCGAAGAGAGAGTCTGGCGCATCGCCGCGTATCGCGTCTTTGGCATCCAAGGCATTTCGGCGACCGTTCCAAAGGGTCGATACCCCATTGCCACAGTCCGAAGCCCAAGCTCGGTGCAGCTCGCCCTGAGCTCGGAAACGTGTCGCTGGTTCTCCCCGTGCACCCCGCGGGCGGTAACCGAGGGAGTGCCGGAGAGCTCGACCTGCCCGCCTGGCTCGAGCGAAATCGTCTCCGCCTCGCGGGTCAACGCAATCACCGGCTGCTCGGGCGATTCGCGAAATGGCTGGTAGCCGTACGACTGAAGCCTTGCGAGCAAAGCTCCGATTCCCGAGTCGCCCTGGTAAGGAACCGGGTGGGCTGAAGCGACGGGATAGATGAATTTTTCGTGCTCCAGACCGAGCTGGTGCTTGGAGGATGGGCGTTCAGCGGTGCGGAAGTAGGCGATCAGGTCCTCGATGGACAAGACCGGGTGAGCCTTGGGCTGCTCGCGATCGAGCGACATGGGGAGCCATCAACTATAACGATGTCCGCCGCCGGTGGCCTGCGTTGGGCAGGTTACTTTTCGCCGGCGCCGCCCGTTGCGGGCGCCGGCCAAAGCGCCGGCGCGAAGAAGAGGTCCGCTCGACTTCGCCGCCGTCTCATTCTGCCGGGCGAAGGGAACACCACGCGGCTCGTGAACAGTCGCGCGGTCCAACGTCGCCATCCGCAATCTTCGCTCAACGCAGACGAACGAACTGCTTACACAGCTTTCCCCGGAAGACCTCTCCTCCTCGAAAGCGAGGCGTACAGGCGCCGGGATTCCGCTTGAAGGGCTTGTAAGGGGTGGTTAATCTTGCTGCAATGTTGCAGATCTAACGGCCTGCGACAAGCTGAACCGGTCAACTTGGAGCCCTTTACCGGAACTGAAAATCCCCCACGCACACAGAGCACACATGCCCCGACTTTTTCGCCGCCTCCTCGCAGTTTTTCTTCTCCTTGGTGCTTGGGCGTTCGCGGGCGGTGATCGTGCTCCTCGACCACTGACTTTAGCCGATTCGGCCGCGCGGCCGGCCCCGCGTTCCGATTCCGACAACCGCGCCTCGGACAAGCCCGCACACGACCTCAGCAGCCTGCGCGTGTTCACCAAAGTCATCCTCTACGTCAAGGACAACTACGTCGATCCCAAGCGCGTGAAGCCGAAGGAGATGATGATCGCCGCGCTCGAGTACGTTGAGAAAACCGTTCCCGACGTGATCGTCGAGGGAAATGCGGACGCCGGAAAGCTGAAGGTGACGGTCAACGGCAAGGCGCGCGACTTCGACATCAGCCACGTGGATTCGCTCTGGAAGATGTCGTTCACGATGAAGGACGTCTTCGATTACATCGGCCGAAACATGCGGCCGATCGAAGACACCCGCGACGTCGAATACGCCGCGGTGAACGGCATGCTCTCCACGCTCGATCCGCACTCCGTTCTGCTCAAGCCCGAGATGTACCGGGAGATGAAGCTGCAGACGAAGGGAGAGTTCGGCGGCCTGGGGTTCGTGATCCAGATGAAGGAGGGCAATCTCACCGTGGTGCGGGTCCTGCCGAAGACGCCCGCCGCGAAAGCCGGCATCCGCAAAGACGACACGATTCAAAAGATCGGCGAGGAGTCCACCGTCAACATGGACCTCAACGAGGCGGTGTCCAAGCTGCGCGGACCGGTGGATTCGAAGGTGACCATCACCGTGGACCGCAAGAGCTGGGACAAACCGCAGGTGATGGCGCTCACCCGGGGGACGATCAGCATCGACTCGGTGCAGTCGAAGCTCTTGGCCCAGAACGTCGGATACATCCGGCTGATCAATTTCCAGGGAAACACCACCCGAGATCTCCAATCCGCATTGAATCAGCTCGCCAAGGAGGCGGAGCCGACCGGCGGAATGAAGGGCGTCGTGCTCGACCTCCGGGGCAATCCCGGCGGTCTGCTCGAGCAAGCGATTCAGGTCTCAGACATGTTCCTGTCGCAGGGGACGATCGTCGCCACGGTCGGCCTTTCCGATAAGCTGCGGGAAGAGAAGCGAGCCCACCCCGACGACGGCGACAACCTCTATCCCGTCGCCGTGCTGGTGAACGCGGGCTCGGCGTCCGCTTCGGAAATCGTCGCCGGCGCGCTGAAGAATTTGAATCGCGCGGTGATCATCGGCCGGCAAACCTTCGGGAAGGGCTCGGTCCAAGTGCTCTACGAGATGGACGACATGGCCCTCAAGCTGACGATCGCGAAATACTTAACCCCCGGCGATGTCTCGATTCAGGAGACGGGCATCGTGCCGGACATCACCCTCGTTCCTACCCGCGTGACCAAGGAGCGCTTGGACGTGTTCGCCCCGCGAAAGTCCCTCGGCGAAGCTGACCTCGAGCATCACTTCGGCAACCCGTCGCAGCAGGCGGTGGCGAAAAAACGCGAGGAAGTTCTCAATCGCCAAAAGGTGATGAACGAGGTTCGGTACCTCAAAGAAGATGCAAAGCAGAAGGACGCCTCCGCGAAGCAGCAAATGGTCGAAGAGGGCCGCGCTCCGAAGTTGTCCAAGAGCGACAAGCCGGGCAAGCCGAAGGAAAAGGATCCTGCCCTGGACCTGGAGCTTCCGGGAACCGACCACGAGCTCGACGATCAGCTGGACGCCGAAACGCAGTACGAGGTGAAGGAGGACTTCGAAGTCCTCTTCGCGCGCGATTTCATCCTCTCCGCTCCTTACATCGACCGCGACCGCATGGTGCGCGAGGCGCACCGCTTCGTCGAGCAGAAGAAGCGTCAAGAGGAAGAGCGGATCGATGCCGCCATCGAGTCGCTGGGAATCGATTGGAGCCCGGGCCCGACCCCCAAGGGCCCGCAGCTGGGAGCGGTGATGAAACCCGGTCCAACCCAAAAGATCTTGGCCGGCGAAGATACCGACCTCGAACTGACGGTGGAGAACCGCGGAGTCGAGTCGCTAAAGCGGCTGCGCGCTTGGACCGAGTCGGACAATCCGTTCCTCGATCGGCGGGAATTCCTCTTTGGCGCGGTCAAACCCGGTGAGAAGAAGAGCTGGAAGGTTCAGCTGAAGATGCCCAAGGACATCACCTCGCGGCGCGACAGCGTGAAGCTGGTGTTCGTGGACGACCACGGTCCGTTGCCGGAGACGGTGGATACCGAGCTGAATTTTGTCGAAATTCCGCGGCCGGCCTTCGCCTTCGATTGGCAAGTGATCGATGATTGCCCGCTGTGCAACGGGGACGGGATGGTTCAACGCGGCGAGCACGTCACCTTGCTCCTGGATGTGAAGAACCAGGGGCCAGGCAAGGCGTTTGATACCTTCGCCCAAATTAAGAACGCGGCCGACCAGAACATCTTCATCGAAAAGGGCCGCTTCAAGTTGGGGGAGATCGCCCCGGGCGAGACAAAGACGGCGAAGTTCGTGCTCGAGGTGAAGAAGGCATACAAGGGCGACTCGTTTCCGCTCAAGCTGGCGATCGTCGACGAGCCGCTGGAGGAGTTTGCAACCGAGAAGCTGAAGATTCCGGTGAGCGATTCCGGTCCGCAGGTCGAGCCGAAGAAGATGGTGGTCAAGGTCGCGGACAAGACTGAGCTGTTCGACTCCCCGGACAAATCCGCCCGGCCGATACTGCGACTGCCGCGAGGCGCCGTGCTGTCGGTGGAGGGACGGGTGGGATCCTTCTACAAAGTGGACTTCGACAAAGGCCGCTTTGCATTCGCCCGAGCGGGCGATGCCAAGGAAGTCAAGGGCGCCAAACCGGCCCCTTCCAAGGAGGTCGAGCACCTCCCATTCCGGGAGCCGGCGCAGATTTCCCTCAACGTGGATTCGAGCGTGGGTGGGATCGTCGTGGAGGGCGACCGATTCAAGCTCTCGGGCGTGGTGAGCAACACCAAGGAGCTGCTCGACATGTACGTCTTGGTGAATGACCAGAAGGTCTTCTTCAAGAGCGCGAGCAACGCCGAAGGCGATGCGCTGCAGATGAGGTTCAGCACCGAGTTTCCGCTCAAGGAGGGGAACAACAACCTGCTGATCGTCGCGCGCGAGGATCCGGATTTCGCCAGCCGCAAGTCGCTGGTGATTCGCCGCCGTCCGGCCGCGGTCGCGCAAAAGCTGGCCAATCCGTAAGGCGCCGCGGCGCGCGTCCGCGCCGGTTGCTCCGCTGGCGCTGCGCTCGCTCCTCGGCGGAGGCTGTGGGGATGAAAAAGCCCGGGCGCATTGTCGCTCTCGCGCTGTCGTTGGGCGCGTGGACTGCTCAGGCGAGCCCGCACGATTTCAAGATCTATCAGCTGGGCAATCCGAACGTTGGCGGGGCTAACTACAACCCTTCCGCGGACGCGAACTTCCGCGCCTTCGCCAAGGAGCTGGGCGCGGCGCTGACCTCGGTCAATCTGATGCCGCCCTCCACGCTCGGCTACGACGGTTTCGCGGTCAACGCCGAGCTTTCTATCCTGAATCTTCAAACCGACCGATTCGCATTCCCCACCGAAGGACCGTTCTCAGGTCCTCTGCTCATCCCCTCGCTTCACGTCCGCAAGGGGCTGCCGTTCTCGTTCGAGGTGGGCGCTCGCACGGCGTGGATCCCGAACAGCAACCTGGCAGTGGCGACCGTCGAGCTGAAGTGGGCGATCAACGAGGGATTCACCCATTACCCGGACATCGGGCTTCGCGGACACTTCACCCGATTGTTCAACGGGCGCGACTTTGATCTGTTCACCACCGGGGTGGACCTCGGAGTGGGCAGGCGATTCGCGATCGCCGGTATGATCACGCTGACGCCATACTTGGGCTGGAATCTCGTCTGGGTCGGTGCGACCTCCAAGCTGGTGGACTTCGATCCCGGTCGCTCCTACCCGGACTCGGTGAGCTCGCCCACCGCTCAGCTGCAGGATACCGGCGTGTTCCAGGAGGTTCGGGCCACGGCGAACTCGCACAACCGCTTCTACCTGGGCTTTCGATTCGCCTCCGACGTTTTCCAGCTGGGAGGGGAGATCTCGTACTCCGTACTCGGCGGGATTCCAGATGCCGGAACGGGGGCCAACAAATCCCTGCCCCCTGTGCTGGCGATCAACTCGACGATCGGTCTGGGCTTCTAGGGGCCGTCGTTGCGCAGTCCGCGGCGCAGCACGGCGGGTCGATTGGTGATGCAGTAGCTCACGCCCATTCCTTCGAGCGTCCGCGCTTCAACTGGATCATCGACCGTCCAGCACGCCACCCGAAATCCAAGCCTTCTCCAATCGGCGACGCGTTCGGCGGTGCACGCGCCCCGCGGCGGATGAATGGAGTGGTTGGAAACGAGTGGCGCCAACACGTTGGCTTGCCAGTGGAAGCGCTTCGCCGGATCGATCAAGGAGCCGCGGCGAAGCGAAGGGTTAAGCTCCGCCGTGCGCCAGAGGCAGAACGGATTGAAGCTGGAGACGATCACCCGTTCGCCGATCCCCAGCCGGTCGATCGACTCCACCACCCGCGCGCTGAGTCCCCCATCCTCCAGCGTTTCGCACTTCAGCTCGACGTTGATGACGAAATGCTCGGGCAACACTTCGATCATCTCTTCGAGCGTGGGAATCCTCGCCGGCGCGAATCCCAGCGGCGTACCGACGTCCGCGCGCTGCAACTTCCAGAGCGGTGTTCGCTTAAGCTCCCAATCCAGGTGGGCCAGCCTGGTGAGCCGCTCATCGTGACACACCACCACTTCCCCGCTGCCGCACAGCTGTGCGTCAAGCTCCACCCCGTCGGCGCCCTGGCGAACCGCCTCTCGAAAGGCGGCAATCGTGTTCTCCGGCGCGTCAGCGCTGGCGCCGCGGTGGGCGAGCAAGAGCACCTGGGCGTTCTACCACGGCTGGCTTTTCGCCCCGCCGCCTTGCGCCGGAGGACAAGTTCCTGCATCTTCAACCCATGCGCCTGGGTGCCGGTGAGCTCATCGTCATTCTCTTCGTGATCGTGGTGGTGTTCTCCGCCTCGCGGATGGGCGCCCTCGGAAACGCAATCGGCAAATTCGTCTACTCCTTCCGGAAGGCGGCCAAGGGCCAGGACTTCATCGACGTGAAGCGAGTTCCGGAGCGAACCCGAAGCAAGGACCGCAGGCCGCCGGAGGACGCGACGGTCGTCGAGGAAAAGAAGTAGCTCTTCAGCGCGGCGGTGACTCCTTTACGCCCAGCGGACGCACCGTCACCTTGAGGCGAAAGGCCCAGAGGTTTGGGGGGTAATCGTAGAACGTGAGCGAGAATGGAGCGCGCGCACCCGGAGGTACCCCGATTGCGGCCGAGTCCAGGCGCGCGTTGAGAGCGTCTGCGTCCTCGGAGCTGCCGATGTTGTAGAGGTCTTCCGGCCCGGCTGCGGCGCCGGCGAGCACTTCGACTGAGCGGACCAGTTGCGCGCCATCCAAAATCTCCGCGCGCACCTTCAGCTTGCTTAAACTGCTGCCGGTGTTCTGGGCCTCTCCTCGAATGTAGAAGACCGGCTTGCCGGCCTTGGTGTCGTACATGCCATTCCAACTCTCGACCGCCAGTGCTTCGCGGTTCGCTTTGAGCAGGGCCCCAATTCGCCGGGCCGAAAAGGCTGAGGGGTCGAGCTTGCCGTCATTGGCATAGATGGTACCGACAGCGCCGAGCACCAACACCAAACCCGCGGCGATGGCCACGTTGACCAACAACCCGGTGACCACGGCTTTGAGCTTCGAACCTGGTTGCGTCTGCCGAGACTCCCTCGACGGCTGCAAATAGGCCTGCGTGCCGAGCAAGCGCGATTTCGGCGGCGCCGGCGGCAGCAGAGCCTCCTCCGGTGGCAACAGCTCGCGCGGCGTGGAGCCAAGCTCCGGCTCCGGCGGAAGAGCGGAGGGCATCGGCGGCATCTCAAAAAGCGAATGGTCCGGGCCCTCAGTAGGCAGAGGCGGGGGAAGCTGCGCGGGGACCGCTTCGGCGCCGTACTCGCTCTGCGGCAGATCGCCGAACAGCTGGTCCGCTAGCGAGGAGCTCTTCGCGGGCGGCGCGGCCGGAGGCGGCTCCTCCAGCATGGCGAATGGATCATTTGCGAACAGATCATCGTCCGGAGCGCTGAGCGCCCGCTTGACCTGGAACGTGTACTGGCATTTCGAGCACCGCACGGTCGTGCCTTGCTCGGAGATCTGCTCCTCGGCGACCTTGAACTTCGTCTGGCACTTCTCGCACTTGACGATCATCGAGGCCGGTGGACCTCAAGTATACCTTGCACCTTCCCCGCGCGAGCTAGTGCACGCGGGCTTGCTCCCCTACATCGCCTCTGGTATCTGATTTGCAGCGCATTGCGTCAAAACGGACCACTCATGAGCCAAAGCCTTGCGGGACAGCCGACGGAACAGCCTGAACGAGACGAAGGGGCGGCGCGCGATCCCAAGCTGATCAAGCGGTACACCAACCGGAAGCTGTATGACACGGTGGAGAGCCGCTACGTCACTCTCGACGAGATCGGGGAGATGATCAAACAAGGGGTGGAGGTCAAGATCGTCGACAACCGGTCGAAGGAGGATCTCACCTCGGTCACCCTGGCGCAGATCATCTTCGAAGAGGAGAAGAAGAAAAGCCGCATGCCCCTCATCGTGCTGCGCGAGATTATTCGACACCCCGGCGAGTCGATCAGCGGGTTCATTCAGAAGGAGGTCACGCCTCGGGTGAATTCCATTCGCGAGGGGGCGGAATCGAGGCTGGACAAACTGCTGCGGCGCGATGAGGGTGCCGCGGAGTCGATGTCTCCAGCCGAGCTGATCAAGAGCTCCCAGCGTTTGCTGGAGGAATGGCAGCGGAAGATCGACGAGCGGATCAAGCACGGCGTGGAGAACGTCGTGGGCAGCCTCCCAGCGCTCGGGCGCGATTTGCAGGCCCTGACGCAGCGGCTGGAGACCCTGGAGAAGAAGCTCGACGAGCTGGAGCGAAAGGGCTAAGCCGCGCGGACTTAAATCATCCCCCCGGCACGGCCCAAGTACGCGGTGCCCGCGGTGGCAGCCAAAAGCTCCTCGGAGATCGACGCCAGCATCTCCGCGCCGCGACTGGATGGGGCGTATTCCCAGATCGTCTTGCCGTGGCTTTGGGCTTCGTCCAGCTTGACGTTGAAGGCGAGCGGCGTCTTCGACAGGGTCTCGGGAAAATAGGCCTTCAGCTTGGCGAGGATTTCGTCCGCCAGCGTCGTCTTGCGGTACAGCGTTGGAACGACGAGCGTGATGCGCAGCTCGCCGCGCTTGTGTTCCCGGGCGACGCGCTGAACCGTCTCTACCACCTCGGCGCAGCCATCGAGCGCCAGGTAGGTCAATGCCACCGGGATCACCACTTCGCTCGCCGCCACCAGAATGTTGAAGGTGGTCAAACCCATGGACGGCGGCGCGTCGAAAATGAGCGCGTCGTAGTCCGAGAGATCGGGCGAATCCAAGCGCTCGAGCAGCCGATGGAAACGCCGCGGATTGGAGGCGATGGCGGTGGGAAACTCCGACATGTCCTTGTACGAAGGAAGCAGCCAAAGATTGCTCACCGCCGTCGCCTGGACGACCTCCTCCAGCCGCACGGCCTCGTCGAGCAAGAAGTGAAAGATGTTTCGGCTCAGGCTTCGCACGTCGACCCCGAGCGACTTGCCCGCATGGCCCTGGGTGTCCAGGTCGAGAAGCAGGACTCTGAGGCCCTTCTGCTCCGCAAAGTAGGCGGCGATGTTCACCGCCAGCGTGGTTTTGCAGGTTCCGCCTTTTTCGTTGATGAACGCGATTCTTCGCATCTTCTCGGCTACTCCTTTTTCGGCGGAAGCAGCGCGTCCATCTTCGCTTCCACCGAGGAAAGCAATTGTTCGAGGTCATCCACCTTGCGCCGGAGAGATTCCAGATCCGCAGTCGAGGGTAGATTCATCGCCGCCAGCGCCGCGCGAAGGCTTTTGTCGAGCGTTCCCTTGGCTGCGAGCGAGCGCGAAACGATCGATTGGATCGCCCCAACGAACTTCTCATTCGACAAAAGCTGCTGGGCGATCTTGCCGACGCGCTCCTCGCCGCTTTCGACCAGCCGCTTCATTACCGGATTGTTCTTGAGCATGGCCCCCTAGGGTGTGAATCGCGATGCTGATCCCGCGGACGCGGACTGTCAAGGCGCGCGCCTGCGCGCGCGCACGCGAGGCCAGTCCAAGAAGCGGCAACTGGGCTCGCAGTCGCGTTGACAGCCAACGGATCGCTCCATAGCGTCGCGCTCCTTCGATGGCGCGGCTGCTCGACAAACGACTGCTGATCATCACGGGCAAAGGAGGAACCGGGAAGAGCGCGGTTAGCGCGGCGACCGCTTTGGTTTCCGCTCGTGAGGGAAAACGAACTCTCGTCTGCGAGGTAAACGGCAACGACCGGGTGACGCAGCTTTTGGGCGTACCGGCGGCCGGCTCAGAGCTCTCCGAGCTGGCGCCCAACCTCTGGGCGGTCAACGTCCGACCGGAGGAAGCGATGCGTGAGTATGCGCTGATGGTTCTTCGGCTGGAGAGCATCTACAAGGCGGTCTTCGAGAACCGCTTCGTGCGCTACTTTCTGCGGTTCATTCCCTCGCTGAACGAGCTGGTGATGCTGGGAAAGGTGCTCTACCACCTCCAGCAGAAGCTTCCCAACGGCTCCGACCAGTTCGACATCATCGTGATGGACGCTCCGGCCACCGGCCATGCGATCTCTTTTCTGAGCGTGCCTCGGGTGCTGGCGGATACCGTTCCACCCGGCGCGATGCTGAAAGAGGCGCAGCGGATGCGGGCGCTTCTCGAGGACGAGGCGATCACCGCAGCGATCCTCGTGTCGCTGCCGGAGGAGATGCCGACGAATGAAACCATCGAGCTTTGCGGGCAGCTGCGCCAACGCCAAATCCATCCGCAAGCGGTGGTGCTCAACTCCTTCACTGCTCCGCGTTTCGACGAGCAGGAGCTGGCGTCCCTTCGCGACAAACCCCGGTTGTTGGCCGTGGCCCGCGAGCACCGCCGACTCTCCGACCTTTCCGTTCAATCTCGGGAGAAATTGGAGCGAGACCTGGGCCTTCCCCTGGTCGCGGTGTCCAAGCTCTTCGTTCGCCGCTTCGCCCGCGAGGCCGTTGAGAAGATCGCCTCCCAGCTCGAGCCGGATTTGAAGGCCGCGCGATGAACGATCGAGACCGATCTTCGGCACAAGTGCAGAAGAGCCAGATCTCCCACCCCCTAGGCGAAGCATTGGTGCGAGACGACGTGCTGATCTGCGTCGGTGCGGGAGGTGTGGGGAAGACCACCATCGCCGCGACCATCGCGCTGCGAGCCGCAGAGCAGGGCAAGCGCTCGTTGGTGTGCACGATCGATCCCGCCCGCAGGCTGGCCGACTCGCTGGGCCTGTCGGAGCTGGGCAATACCGAAGCCCGCATCTCCGGGGAGCGACTGGCGCAGGCTGGGCTCAATCCGGACGCGCAGCTGTACGCGATGATGCTGGATACCAAGCGGACCTGGGATGAATTCATCGAGCGCTATGCGCCGGCGGACAAGCGCGAGCAGATTCTGGCCAGCCGCTTCTACCAGTCGCTTTCGTCCAGCCTTGCCGGGTCGCAGGAGTACATCGCGATGGAGAAGCTTTGGCAGCTTCACTCCCAACATCGGTATCAGCTGCTCGTCCTCGATACTCCCCCCACGGCGCACGCGCTGGATTTTTTAGACGCTCCCAATCGCGTGCTGGATTTTCTCGACAACGACGCTGCGCGCTGGCTGCTCAGGCCAGCGCTGGTGGCCGGCCGATGGGGCCTTCAGCTTTTCAGCTTCGGTGGAAACTACGTCGCCAAGACGCTTGCCAAGCTCACCGGCGCCGACACGCTGCGCGAGCTCGCCGAGTTCATGCTGGCGATCAGCGGAATGAACGAAAGCTTTAGGGAACGCGCCGCTCAAGTGCGCGAGCTGCTCGCCGCGGAGCGAACCGCCTTCGTCCTGGTGACCACGCCGCGGCTGGAAGGAATCGACGAGGTGGTACATTTCCACCGCGTCCTGCAGCAGAACCACATGGCGATCGCCGCCTTGGTGGTGAACCGGGTGCATCCAGCGCCGCTTGATTCGGACTGGTCCGACGCCGCCCGCGAGCCCAAGCCGCTCCGGGCGAAGCTGGAGGCGACCTTGAGCGAGCGGCAAATGGCGGCAGAGCGAGATGCGGATGCAATTTCCCGCATCGGATCGCTCTGCGAGCCGACGCGGCTGATCCAGGTGCCGGCGCTGCCGAGCGACATCCATGATCTTGCGAGCTTGTGGCGCATGAGCGGCTTTCTGTTCGGCGAAGAGCGGCTCGGCGCAAGCGAATGGTAAGATCAGCCATCGCACACCGCGAGAATGATCGCATTCTTACCCCGCACAGGTTGGATTCTCACCGCGGCCGCCCTCGCGGCAACGAGCGGCTGCGCGCTTTTTCGGGGAGCGGCCAAGCCGGAAGCCGCGCGGGAAATCCGGATGGATCCGGTGGAGATCACCGCCGATCCGCGGCTGGAGCGGCTCAACGATGAAGAGCTGTTCGCTTCGGGCGAGTCGGCGTTCGCCGCGCACGACTACAAACAGGCCGCGCGCTACTTCGATCGGCTGGTGGACTTCCACCCGAAGAGCAGGCACCTGCGGGCGGCGACCTACGACGCCGGGCTCGCGCACGAGAAGAACGGGGACTGGGAAGAGGCGCTGGCCCGCTTCCGTGTACTCGCGGACGCGCCAAACGGCACCGGAGACGCGCTCGACGCGGCATTTCGCGTGGCGGAGGTGCTCTATCATCTCGGGCGCCACGCGGAAGCGATCCGGATTCTGAGCGTCCTCTGCGCGAGGACGGACTTGCCGCCGGGCGACCGACTCCAGGCCGAGGTTCAGCGAGGCGTATGCGAGCTGGAGGATGGCCAGACCGACGCCGCGGAAGCGACGTTCCGCGCCGCGCTCGCAGAATACCAGGCGGTCGAGGACAAGAGCCTGGTGGACGACTTCTATCCTACGCAGGCGCAATTCTTCCTCGGCGAGATCTACCGGCTGCGGTACCAGACGATCTCGTTCGATCCCGGCAAGAGCGTGGACGAGCTCTCCAAAGACCTCGAGTACAAGGCCGAGCTGTTGCTCTCGGCGCAAGGCCACTACCTGCGCGCCATCCGGATGGGCAATGGGTACTGGGCGACCGCCTCTGGAGAGCGGATTGGTGGGCTGTACGAAAACCTGTACGAGCAGATGATGAGCTCGCCGGTACCCAAAGAACTGGATGCGGAGGAAGCGGTCGTCTACCGGCAGGAGCTGCGAAAGAAGGTCCGCATCTTGATCACCAAGGCGATCAACATCTACGAGCGGACGCTGGAGACCGCCGAGCGGATCGG
>Ga0126378_10001398_pt1 | contig 17996 bp, 16 predicted proteins | sample PanSoiMetPlot_23_FD_92587 | JGI IMG/M metagenome (GOLD analysis project Ga0126378, IMG submission 92587) | Tropical forest soil microbial communities from Panama - MetaG Plot_23 | ecosystem: Environmental > Terrestrial > Soil > Tropical forest > Bulk soil | place: Panama | collected 2016-02-17
CTGGGGTTTGCCTTGGCCCAGATCCGGCCGCGGTGCGCCTCGACGATCGACTGGCAGATCGAGAGTCCGACGCCCATTCCGTGCGATTTCGTGGAGACTAACGGCTTGAAGAGCTGAGCGGCGACGGCGGGCGCGAGTCCCGGCCCGCTATCCGAGACTACCAGCTCGACGCTACGCGCAGTCCAATGGGCGGCTGCACCAGAGCAATCTGTAAAATGTTCGGAACAGGACAAGGGTGCTGAGGAAGTTTTCATCTTTTGATGGTTAACTCGGAATCTGGCTTGCGCGGTCCCGGGGAAAACAGACGCATCCGCCGGGATTTGTTGCAAAATCTTGGCCGAGGGTGGTAAAGATGATGAGCGCCATTGGGGATGCGTTGGGATAGTGGGGCATGGGGCGGGGGACTGGGACTAGTCGTCGTCGATTCCTGAAATTTGGTCTCGCAGCCGTCGCGTCGGCCGCGGTGTGGCCCGCCGAGGCGAAGTTGATCGACCGTCGGCGCCTGTCGTTCGAGAATCTCCACACCGGGGAGAGCCTCGACACGGTCTACTGGATCAACGGCAAATACCAACCCGGTGCATTGCATGCGATCAATGTCCTGCTCCGGGATTTCCGCAACGGTCAGGTCTATCCGATCGACCGCAAGCTGCTCGATCTGCTCGCGACGTTGCGCACACGACTGCATTCGGCTGCACCCATTCAGGTGATTTCGGGGTATCGATCGCCCGAGACCAACGCCATGCTCGCGAGCTACAGCGACGGCGTCGCCGCCGGCTCGCTCCATATGGAGGGCATGGCGATCGACATCCGGATTCCCGGGCGGTCGTTGCGCCAAGTGCACCGCGTAGCCCTCGACATGGCCGAGGGTGGCGTCGGGTATTATCCGCGGTCGGATTTCGTCCATGTCGATACCGGCCGGCTCCGTCGCTGGGGCTGACGCAGCCGCTGCTGGTTCTTCCATCGCGCTTGGCTAAACTCTCGGCACGAGAGCCCTCGAGGGCGAAGGCTGGGAGTTGACGCACGCCGACGCGACGCGAGCGCCCTGGCTCGAAGTTCTCACGAGGCTCAAACGAGGAGGTCGAGACCGCGCGCCGGCTCTGGGGGTCGTAGCTCCCGTCAGTGCGACATCAGCACCGGCACGGTCATGTGTTGTAGGATCTCACCGGTGGCGCCGCCCAGGATGAGTTCGCGCATGCGCGAGTGGCCGTAGCACCCCATGACGATGAGGTCCGCGCCGAGATCGGCGGCGCGCGAGAGCAGCGTGTTCCCGACGTCGATGTCCTCTGCGACGGTGGAGGCCGCCTCGGCCTTGACGCCGTGGCGTGCCAGATGGAGTGCGATGTCGGCACCCGGAAGGTCGTTGGCTTCCTCGCCGCGGCGGGGGTTGACCGAGAGCACGGTCACGTGGCTCGCGCGCTCCAGGATCGGCAGTGCGTCGTTGAGCGCCCGCGCGGACTCCCGCGTGCGACTCCATGCGACCAGCACGCGCCGGCCCGCCGTGTCGAAGCGGCCAACATAGGGCACGATCAGCGCCGGCCGGCCGCTCGCGAGCGCCAGCTGCTCCGGGAGCCGAGCCCAGCCGCCGGGCGGCGGCATGGCGGGATCGATCTGGCCGGTGATCGCGAGGTCGGCGTAATGCGCGTGGAGCACGCCGACCTCCGCGGGATCGCCCTCGGCGAGCCGCCACTCGTGCGAGATGCCGGCGCGCGAGCAGGCGGCGCGGAAGGTCGCCTCGATCTTCGCCGAAGCCGCCTGGGCGGTCTCGCGGTGCTTCTCCTCGATCTCCTGGATCACGTCGACAGCCATGAAGCCCGAGCCTGGCGCGAAGTAGGCGGAGAGATCGAGCGGCTCCAGGATCGAGAGCCCGACCAGATGCGCACCGTGGCCGCGGGCCAGCTCGACCGCGAAGCCGATGCCAGCCTCGGTGGCTGTGGCGCCGGCGAGATTGACCAGGATGTCTTTGAATCCCATGGCTTTCTCCGTGCCGGAGGAGCGGCCTCGCCCGCCGGGCGCGGCCCGCACTCAATCCTACCAGCAACGGATGGCGGGACGAAGGTTGGCGTCGGCCTACATCATCCCGCCCCCGCCGCGGTCGCCGCCGCGCTCGGGGTTGTCCCGCTGTGTGGGTGGGGGCGCGCCGCCAGCGGCCCGCGGATCGGCGCACGCCGTCAGCGAAATCAGCGCCGCGACGAGAGCAGCGATGAGCGGCGCGCGGACTCTCATGGAACCAAGCTCAGCACAGGGCCTCCATAAGTCCGCCTCAATTCTCGGTGAATGTCCTGCCGAGCGGGGTCGATCTGCCATTCCGGCGCCCACGGGGGTATCGTGCAGGCTCAGAGGGAACAGGGGCGTCGGGCCGCTCATGAATGACGCTCAGACCGCGAAGGCGCTGCCCTCGGACGCGCCGACCGAGACTGAGGAACGGCCGTTCACGGCCATCGGGTTCGTCCTGCTGTCGCTGGTGCTGTTCAGCGGACTCGACGCCTGCTCCAAGATCCTGGTGGTCGACTACTCGGCGGTGCTGATCACCTGGGGCCGATACGCCGCGAATCTGGTGCTACTGTTGCCTTTCCTGCTGCGCGCGGGCCCGCATCCCTTCGCCACCGCGGGCCTCGGCTTGCAGATCGGGCGCGGCCTCGCCATGGGCGGGTCTTCGGTGCTGTTCATCGCGGGCTTGTCGCAGATGGCGATGCCGGACGCCACGGCGGTCGCCTTCGCGGCGCCGCTCTTCGTCACTGCGCTCTCGATCCCGTTCCTCGGCGAGCGCGTCGGCATCCGCCGATGGTCGGCGGTTGCTGTCGGGCTCGTGGGCGTGATGATCATCGTGCAGCCCGGCACCTCGGCCTTTCATCCGGCATCGCTGTTTCCGCTGGCGTCCGCCGCCTGCTGGGCCGCCGGCTTGATCATCACCCGGCGTATCAAGACTCGCGATGCCACGCTCACCACGCTGCTCTACACGACCGTCGTCGCCTTCCTGATTGCGTCCGTATTCCTGCCCTGGGTCTGGCAGCCGCTGACTTGGCGCGCGCTCGGCCTGATCGCGGTGATGGGCGTGCTGAGCTCGGGCGGTCAGTACTTCCTCCTGCTGGGATACCAGCGTGGGCCCGCCTCGCTGCTGGCGCCGTTTTCCTACATGCAGATCATCACATCGACCTTCTGGGGCGCGGTGCTGTTCGGTACCTGGCCCGGGGCGAGCACCTTGATCGGCGCATCGATCGTGGTGGCGAGCGGGCTCTATGTTCTGCACCGCGAGCGCGTGCGCCGCGGCGACAGGCCGTAGTAGGCATGGCAGCGCGGGCCGCAAGATCAAGTATTAAGAGACCTAATTTGTCATGAGATTGAAGTCCTGGTAATAAAGGTTAAAAGTGGGTGAGCTGATTGTTTGCCTCCGTGATCAAAATGCGATTCGGTAATTCTGTGGTCTTAGGGTGACCTACTCCACTGTGACTTGCGGGATGCCCTTCTGCCGATCAATTTGACTCTAGCCAGGGGATTTGTTTGGCCTCGACTGGGCAGTTTGGCCCCAAGCGGAGCTTGCTAACGATTTAGTCCGGGAGCAGCCCGGCTGCGCGGTCCGATGCGGGTGGACCATGGCGGCCGCCCGTGGAATCGAACCGCTCAACACGATCTGCGGTGCCCCGAATCGGTGATGTATTCGGGAACGGGCATCCGCGTTTGGAGGCATTGTCATGGAGACGGATCAATTCGTTGATCGGCGCAAGAATACCGACTGCCGCGCCTCGCACGGTGGACGGCCACCATCGAAATTCTCCCGCGTGTTGCTTGCCGGTACAGCTCTCGCGCTCTCATTGCTTCTGGTCGGCGCTCCGGCCGATCACGCGCTCGTCGCCGCAGCCCACGCCGACCAGGGTGGTAACGGCGGCGGAAGTGGTGGCGTGGGTGCTGGCGCTGGGCTCGGCGCTGGGCTGGGAGGTGCCGGGGTCGGCGCTGGAGCCGGTCTCGGTCTCGGCGGGTCCGGAAGCGGCACCGGTTCTGGTTCCGGTGCGGGCGGCACCGGTACCGGCAGCGGCACCGGCTCGAGTGGCGGCGGTGGCACGTCGGCCGGTGCTGGGGCTGGGATAGGCCTCGGTGGCGGCACTGGCACCGGAACTGGTAGCGATGGAACCGGCAGCGGTACGGGCTCCGGTTCCGGTAGCGGTGTCTCGGGCGGTGCTGGGCTCGGGATCGGTCTTGGCACTGGGGATGGCAGCGGCACCGGCGGAAGCGGCACTGGCACGGGCGGTGGTGGGACCACCGTTGGAAGCGGCGGTGGCAGCAGCGGAGGCACGGCCGGCAGCGGCTCTGCCGGTGGGTCCACTGCCGGCGGCAGCGGCATCGCTGGAGCCGCCACCGGTGGCGGCAGCGGCATTACCGGATCCACGGGCGAGGGATCGGACTTCGGCAGCTCCACGGGCGACGTGGCGAGTTCGGAGATGGGCACGACTGCCGTGAGAGCGGTCGCGGCGAACCCGCTCGGTGATATTTCCCCGACGGCGGCTTGCGCCTCGCCTGCCCTCCACGAGCGGCACCGGCACAGCGGAACCCTTTCGTCCGTTCAGCCGTTCCAATTCAGCCAGGGAGCGGTGGTGTGCCTGAGCACGGGCGGCTTCGTTAAGACTGTGGACGTTGGGCATCAGACGGTGACGACTGTGAATGCATCCAACAGCGTGGTGACGCGCCCAGGCGGATTCTTCAGCCCACGTACCGGCAGCCTGTACGATGCGAGCGCGGTGGCGAGCCTTTGGCCCCTCAAGGTCGGCAAGAGCGTGCAGTTCGTGCAGCACCTTGACAAGGACGCTTGGCGGCAAACGATCAAGGTGCTGCGCACCGAGACCATCGCCACTCCTGCGGGTCGCTTCAACACCTTTGTCGTGCAGCGGGAGGCGCGGGGTCTCGGCGCCACCAACTTCCTTGCGACCTACACGTACTGGTACGCCCCGGATCCCGGAGCGATCGTGAAGTTCGACGTCCATCAGTCTGCGGGTGCGGCGGTGGCCGAAAAGCCCTGGGTTGCGGTGCGTGTCTTGACCGCGGAGGCGATGCACGCCGCGAACTGAGCTCGGCTGACAGCTGAAGGGCAGCAGCGGAACCCGTCGGCGTCATTGAGCAGGGCAGGGTGGGACTCGTGGAGCCCATCCTGCCCTTTCTCTTAGACAGTCTGCCGACGGTTGCCGGCTACTCGGCGTTGACGATGTCGCGAGCCGACGCGACACTCCCGCGGTCGCAGGCGTGCTTATGCGGGGGCAAGGCGGGGTGACTCCTTCCGCCGTTGATCTGCTGATCGTCGGTGGCGGCATCAACGGCGCGGGAATCGCACGCGATGCCGTGGGCCGCGGCCTCTCCGTGCTGCTGGTCGAGCGCGGCGACCTCGCGGGTGCCACGTCCTCGGCCTCCAGCAAGCTCATCCACGGCGGGCTCCGGTATCTGGAGCTCGGCGAGTTCCGCCTGGTGCGCGAGGCGCTGATCGAGCGCGAAGTGCTGATGCGGATGGCACCGCATCTGATCCATCCCGCCGACTTCGTTCTGCCCCACGACAAGAGCCTGCGGCCGCGCTGGATGTTGCGGCTTGGCCTATGGCTTTATGATCACCTCGGCGGCCGCGAGGTGCTGCCGGCGAGCCGGCGGATCGATCCGCGTCGTGACGCGATGGGCGCGCCGCTCCGGCCGGACGTCACCGCTGCCTTCATCTACGCCGATTGCCAGGCGGACGACGCCCGCCTGGTGATCGCCAATGCCCGCGACGCCGCCCGGCGCGGTGCCCGCATTCTCCGCGGCACCGAGCTCGTCTCGGCACGCCGCGAAGGCGCGCTCTGGCGTGCCGAGCTGCGGGCGACCGATGGTGCTCGCTCCGAGGTCGAGGCGCGGGCGCTCGTCAACGCCGGCGGCCCCTGGGCGATGGAGGTCGCGCGCCGCGCCGGCGTTGAGCACGGCCGAGGGGTGCTCCGCCTGGTGAAGGGGAGCCATATCGTGGTGCCCCGGCTCTACGAGGGCGCCCAGGCTTACATTCTCCAGAACGACGACCGTCGCATCGTCTTCGTGCTGCCGTTCGAGCGGGATTTGACCTTGATCGGCACGACCGAGACGCTGTTCGAGGGTGATCCCGCGCGGGTTGCCTGCACCGATGAGGAATCCGTCTATCTCTGCCGCGCGGTCAGCCGGTGGTTTGCGCGGCCGGTGTCGCCGGGCGCGGTCGTTTGGCGCTACGCGGGCGTTCGCCCGCTCTACGAGGATCATGCGAGGAGCGCCTCAGCGGTGACGCGCGACTACGTATTACTGCGCGACGGCAATTCGCCGGAAGCACCCATGCTCTCGGTGCTCGGTGGCAAGATCACGACCCATCGGCGCCTCGCCGAGCACGCCCTCGAGCGGCTGGGACTACTGGGCACGGATCGGCCATGGACCGCGAGCGCGCCGCTGCCGGGCGGAGACCTCGCCGGCGGAACCGTCGAGACCGCGGCGGCCGCGCTGCGCTCGACATATCCCTGGCTCGACGCCCCAGTTGCGGATCGGCTCATCCGCCGCTACGGCAGTGAAGCCGCCGTCGTACTGGGCGACGCGCGGCGAGCCGAAGACCTCGGCGAAGCCTTTGGCGCCAGCCTCACGGCCCGCGAGATCGACTGGCTTCGGCGCGAGGAATGGGCGCGCGGCGCCGACGACATCCTCTGGCGCCGTACTAAGCTGGGCCTGCGCCTCACGGCCGCCGAGCGCACACGGCTCGAGGAGTATCTGGCGCGAGGCAGGGGGTGACGGAAAATTGCGCTTGTCATCTGGCAGTGCTGCCGTGCGAAAAAACGCGTTGCCCGCAGGTCTCGGGCGCCGCCTATATCGGTCGAGCAGTCAATCAAACCAGCGGAGGATATGAGCGATGAACGACATCAACGTGCTCGGAATCTGCGGCAGCCTGCGCAAGGGCTCCTTCAACATGATGGCGCTGCGCGTCGCGCAGAGCCTGGCGCCCGCGGGCATGAAGATCGATATCGCCGATATCAGCGCGTTTCCGCTCTACAACGAGGACGTCAAGGCGCAGGGATTTCCGCCTGCCGTTCAGGCGTTTCGCGCGCAGATCGCCGCGGCGGGTGCGCTGCTCTTCGTGACGCCCGAGTACAACTACTCCATGTCAGGCGTGCTCAAGAACGCGATCGACTGGGGCTCGCGCCCGCCGGACCAGCCCTTCGATGGCAAGCCGGTCGCCATCATGGGCGCGAGCATGGGCGTGCTCGGCACGGCGCGCGCGCAATATCACCTGCGACAGACTTGCGTGTTTTTGAACATGCTGCCGGTCAACAAGCCCGAGGTGATGATCCCCCAGGCGCAGAACCGGTTCGACGCCCAGGGCAACCTCACCGACGAGACCGCGAAAGGCCTGATCAAGCAGCTGCTGGAATCGCTGCAGGCCTGGACGCTCCGCTTGAAGAAGGCTTGAGGCTCTAAGGCACCAGTACCGCCGCACCTTCGATCTGTCCCTGGCGGAGGCGCATGAGTGCCTCGTTTGCCTGCTCCAGCGGAAACACAACCGTGTGAGTCTTGAGCGGGATTTCCGCGGCGAGGGCCAGGAGCTCGTCGCCGTCTCGTCGGGTGAGGTTCGCGACCGAGCGCACGACGCGCTCCTCCCAGAGCAGGCCATAGGGGAAGGCCGGAATCTCGCTCATGTGGATGCCGCCGCAGACGACGGTGCCGCCCTTGGCGGTCACGGCGAGCGCCGCCGGCACCAGCGGTCCCACCGGCGCGAAGATGAGCGCCGCATCGAGCGGCACCGGCGGCGGCTCGTCCGAGCCACCCGCCCATTCGGCACCCAGGCGACGGGCAAACTCCTGAGCCTCGCGGTCGCCGGGCCGCGTGAATGCGAAGAGGCGCCGCGACTGGTGCACGATCACCTGCGCCACGATGTGAGCGGCGGCACCGAACCCGTAGATACCGACGCGCTCGGCCTCGCCCGCGAGCCTGAGCGTGCGGTAGCCTATCAGCCCCGCGCAGAGCAGAGGCGCCGCCGCTACGTCGTCGAAGCCCGACGGGATCGGAAAGCAGTAGCGCGCATCGGCGACCGCGTACTCGGCATAGCCGCCGTCGATCTGGTAGCCCGTGAAGCGCGGGTTGTCGCAGAGGTTCTCGCGGTCCGAGGTACAGAAGGTGCAGGTGCCGCAGGTCCAGCCAAGCCACGGCACGCCCACGCGGTGGCCGATATCGATGGCCTTCACGCCAGCACCAACGCCAGCGACCGTGCCGACGATCTCGTGGCCGAGGATCAGCGGCAGCCGCGGACGCGCGAGCTCGCCGTCGACGATGTGCAGGTCCGTGCGGCAGACACCACACGCCCGGACGCGGATCAATACCTCACCGACGCCGGGCCTGGGGGGCGATCGGTCGCGGAGGCGCAGGGGCTCGCCAGGTGCCTCCAACAGCATCGCTCGCATTTTGAGCCTCCTCTTCTTAACGCCACCGCGTGGCGAGTGCGCGGGCCGCCAGGAGAATGATTCGCGCGAGGCGAATTGCCTTCCATCAAGCCGCGAAATCGCGTCCCGGCGCCGGGCACCTTCATCTTGGTGCTACAGGCACATAGCCGGCGAATACTCTCAGCGCGCGTATCCCCTTTAGGGTGAACCCGATCCCAAATATTTCAGCCCTCGGCGCGTCGACGGGCGCACGCTCTGCTAGAGTGTAACAGTTATCACGACCTCGTGATCGTCCCTTGGAGCCCTTTTGATGCCGCTCCGGGATGTCGTTTTCCCCGTCGCGGTCTCGAAACGGTGCGTAAATCAGGTGGTCCCATGATCGTCCCACGCAAGGATCACGACGCTCATCCCATTGATATCTACGTCGGTGGCCGCATGCGGCTCCGGCGCATCCAGCTGGGCCTCAGCCAGGGCGCGCTCGCCAGCAAAATCGGCGTCTCCTTCCAGGCCGTGCAGAAGTACGAGTCGGGCGACATCCGGATCTCCGCGAGCCGGCTCTACGACGTGGCCCACGTGCTGGAGGTCTCGCCAGCCTTCTTCTTCGAGGGCTACCCCGACGGCATCGTCGCCAAGAACATCGCTGAGGAGATATCACCCGCCAGCGAGACCTTCGACCGGCGCGAAGTGATGTCGCTGATCCGCGGGTACTACGGGATCCGTGACCGGCAGCTCCAGGCGGACATACTTCGCCTCATCTCGAAGCTCGGCACTCGCTCGGGGGACGAGACCGCCGCCTAGGGCCAATGCTATTGTCGGCGCCGCGATGCCCGCGAAGAAGAACCCGCTGAACCTGAACGCGCTGCAGCTAAAGACCCTGACGCTCCTGCAGGAGCTCGCGCGCTCGGCGGCGCATGCGGAGAAGCTGCCCGACGGCGCCGTGCGCGTGAGCCAGCTGCCCTATCCCCACGGCGATCATTTTCACGTCGGAGCCGCCATCGTGATGGCGCGCGACGCCAACGGGCTCGCCAATCCCGCGGCCTGGGTGGCACTCGAGCGCAAGGGCCTCATCAAGTCCGAATTCCCGGACGCTGCCGTGCTCACGCCCACTGGCCTCGCCTACGACACCGGCCTCGCCGACACCATCCTCCACCGCGGCGGCCACTGAGGCCAGCGCACCCAGCTACCAGATGAGGTGTGCCATCGCATAGGTGGGATGGTGGCGGCTCTCCGCGACCGCGGCCGCGAGCCGGTCGGGGTCCGGCAGCGTGCCGGGCGCCACGCCGAGTTCCTCCCCGTGGATGCCGCCAATGATCAGCAGGCTCGCGATGCCCACGCCATTGGCGCCGGCGATGTCCGTGCGCAGGCTGTCGCCGACCGCGAGGATGCGGCGCCGATCGTCGATGCCGAGCAGGCCAAAGCACGTCTCGTAGACCGAGGGGAAGGGCTTGCCGTGCCAGCGCACTCGTCCGCCGATCGCCTCGTAGCGCTGAGCGAGTGCTCCCGCGCAAATCACACGGCTGCCGCGATGCATCACCACCAGGTCAGGGTTAGCGCAGACCATGGGCAAATCGCGCACCCGACCGCCCTGCAGCACGGCCTCGTATTTCTCGACCGACTCGTCCCAGCCCCAGGGCCCCGTGTTGAGAATGAACTCGGCCTCCCTCACGTCCTCAACGCGCCGCAAGCCGAGATCAGCCAGCATGTTGTCGTCGCGGGGCGGGCCGATGTGGTAGCAGACCCGGCCGAGCGCCACGTAGAAGGCATCATCGCGGTGCTTTAGATGCTGCCAGACCTCTTCGCCCGAGGAGAGCAGGTGATCGTAGAGCGTGCGGGGGATGCCGATGTCCGCGACACGCTCCTCGACGAGATGCGCGCGGCGCGGCGCGTTCGACAGAATGACCTGTCGCTTGCCGTGAGCCTTGAGGTGCGTCAAGCAATCGATCACACCGGGGAATGGCGCCTGCCCGTCGTGCAGCACGCCCCAGAGGTCGAGGATGTAGCCGTCGTATCGTTCGGCGATCTCGCGCAGGCCGGAAAGAATCGGAATCTCGGGCAAGGGCGACCCTCAACTGGGCAGCGGGGCATCGGCGCCGACCGCCTCGGCGATACTGGCAAATCCGTCACGGGCGAGAAAGCCGGCGAGGTCGCGCTTGATGCGCGAAACCAAGCCGGACCCCTCGTAAACGAGAGCGGTATAGAGCTGCACCAAGCTGGCGCCGGCCCGGATCTTCGCATAAGCGTCGGCGCCGCTCGCGATGCCGCCGACGCCGATCAGCGGTATCCGGCCGCGCGTGAGCCGCCGCATCACGCCGACGAGCGCCGTCGACGCCGCGAACAGCGGCTTGCCGCTGAGACCGCCCGCCTCGCGGGCATATCGGCTCCGCAACTCCGCGGGCCGCCCCACGGTCGTGTTGGAGATGACGAGTCCGTCGACGCCGGCCTCGAGTGCCGCCTCCGCGATCTCCGCGCGCTCGTCCTCGGAGAGATCGGGCGCGATCTTGAGGAGGATCGGCGGAGGATCGACGGGCACGGCCCCGGCACGTACGGACTTAAGTGCCGCGATCAGCGACAGCAGGCTCGCCTTCCGCTGTAGGTCGCGCAGCCCCGGCGTGTTAGGCGAGGACACGTTGACGACCAGATAGCCCGCGAATGCTGCGAGCGTGCGCACGCCTGCGACGTAATCGGCAATCGCGTCGGTGCTGTCCTTGTTCTTCCCGAGATTCGCTCCGACCATCCCCGCGCGCCCACGCCGCGCCGCGAGCCGCACCCGCACTGCGTCGAGGCCTTGGTTGTTGAAGCCGAGCCGGTTGATGAGCGCGCCGTCTTCAGCGAGGCGGAACAGCCGCGGCTTGGGATTCCCGGGCTGCGGCTGCGGTGTCACGGTTCCGGTCTCGACGAAGCCGAAGCCGAACCGCAGCATCGCGTCGGGCACTTCGGCATTCTTGTCGAAGCCCGCGGCGAGCCCGATCGGATTCGGAAACCGTCGGTTCCAGAGCGTGATGCCGAGCGACGGCGGATCGGCCGCTATGCGGAGCGGGGCTACGCCAGCCCGCAGCGCTAGAATCGTTGCGCGATGCGCTGCCTCCGGCGGCAAAGCGCGCAACAGAGGGAGCGCGGCATCGAACAAAGCGCGGGGCCGGCGCGGCTCGCGAAGTCTCGGAAAGACGTGCTCACCCTCCATTCCGAGCGGCAGGCGCTCTACCCCCAGCACGGTGTTCAGAGGTAGTGCGCCGTAAAGATGCGGAAATACGGCACCCTCGCGGGACGGCTCCCATCTGAGCGCGGCGCCGAGCCGCTCGGCATCGACCGTCACCAGTACAAGATCCTCCTGTCCCCATCGATGCTTGCGCGCGCTCGCGCGGATTTGCGCCGCCGTCGAGAAATGAATGAACCCTTCGGTATCCTGCGAGGAGCCGCGATAAACGCCGGACCTCTCCGCCGCCGCCCATTCATCCCGGCGGCACATGTGATAGATCAGCCGTCGCTCCATCGCGCGGCACGCTATCGCACCCCTGCGGGGATCGCCAGCCTGCTGCGCGCTTCCGTCCTTTGCCCGCGTGAAGTCGCCGGTCTATGCTCTCGGCCGGGAACCAGCGCCGGCGAAGGGAAGGTCATGAAGGCATTTACCTACATTGACGGCATCTGGCACGAGGGCAACCCGCCGCTGCTCGGGCCGATGAGCCATGCGACTTGGCTCTCATCGATCATCTTCGATGGCGCGCGCGCCTTCGAGGGCGTGGCGCCCGATCTCGACCGGCACTGCGAGCGCGCGATCAACTCGGCGCGCACCATGGGGCTTCGCCCCATGCTGAGCGCGGGCGAAGTCGAGGAGCTCGCACGCGAGGGCATCCGCAAGCACGACAAGAACGCCGAGCTCTACATTCGCCCGATGTTCTTCGCGGAGTCCGGCTGGATCTATCCCGATCCCGACAGCACGCGTTTCTCGCTGTCGGTCTATGAATCGCCGATGCCGAAACCCACGGCCGGTTGCTCGGTCGGCCTGTCGCCCTTCCGCCGTCCCGCGCCCGACCAAGCGCCCACGGACGCAAAAGCCTCGTGCCTCTATCCGAACTCCGGCCGCGCGCTCCGCGAGGCGGAGAAGCGCGGCTTCGACAACTGTGTGGTGCTGGACCCGCTCGGACACGTCGCGGAGCTCGCCACGGCCAACATCATGATGGCGAAGGACGGCGTCGTGCATACGCCCGCAGCCAACGGCACTTTCCTCGCCGGCATCACGCGCCGCCGGGTGATCCAGCTCCTGCGCAACGCCGGCAAAGACGTGTGCGAGCGAAGCATCACCTACGCGGAGCTGCTGGAGGCCGACGAGCTATTCTCGGTCGGCAACTACGGCAAGGTGCTGCCGATCACGCGGATCGAGCAGCGGCACCTGCAGCCCGGCCCGGCCTACGCCCGTGCGCGCGAGCTCTACTGGGACTTTGCCCACAGCACCTGACCGCGGCCCCGCTCGAAATCCGGTACAGCGGCCGGCGGCGCCTGCGCTCGCCGTCGGATATGCGCGCGCGGCCTGGCTCTCGCCCGAGGGCGAGATCGAGCGCCTCGACCCGGTCGAGGCCGCGCGGCGCGCCCGCAGGACGCCGCCCGTCCTCTGCCATGGCCGTGCGGTTGCGCGTCGGCTCGGCATCGATGCGTTCGCCGCGCTCGATCTCCTGGAGCTCTACGCCTTCGTGCGGCCGGCCCGCAGCCTGGTGCCGACGGCGCGGGGCCTCGCGAGTGCCCTGAGCCTGCCCGCGCCCCGCTCGCTCGATGACGACGCGCTCACGCTTGTCCGCGCCACCGAAGCACTGCTCGCGGAGCTGGCGGCGATCGGCGACAGCGAAGCGAAGGTGGTGGCGCAGCAGATGGCTGCAGCCGGCTGGCTCTGGGGTGCCGCGACGCTCGCGGCGCTCGCGCCAGTGCAGATCGAGGAGCCGGCGGGCCTCGCGGCGTGGCGGCGCCTCGGCGAATGGTCCGAGTACGCGGCGGAGCCGCCACCGGGGCACGAACCCGTCGAGGAGACGGAGACGCGCCGGCGTCTCGCCGAGCTGCTGGGCGCCGATTCCGAGCCGCGTCCGCAGCAGGCGGACTACGCGGCGGCCGCGAGCGCCGCCTTCCGTCCGCGCGAGAGACAGGACGAGCCGATGGCGGTGCTGGCGGAAGCCGGCACCGGCGTCGGCAAGACCCTCGGCTACATCGCGCCCGCGAGCCTCTGGGCCGAGAAGAACGAAGGCGCGGTCTGGATCTCGACCTTCACCCGCAACCTGCAGCACCAGATCGACACCGAGCTCGACCGGCTATACCCCGAGCCCACGGAGAAAGCGCGCCGGGTCGTGCTCCGCAAGGGCCGCGAGAATTATCTCTGCCTCTTGAATTACGAGGAGGCGGTGGGCGCGCTGCCGGCGCGACCCGCGACCGCGGTGGGAGTCGGCTTGATGGCGCGCTGGATCCAGGCGACGCGCGATGGCAGCTTGGTGGGCGGCGATTTTCCAGGCTGGCTGCCGGATCTCATGGGCCGAGGCCGCACCCTCGGTCTCGCCGACCGGCGCGGCGAGTGCATCCACTCCGCCTGCCCGCATTATCACAAGTGCTTCATCGAGAAGAGCGCACGGCGTGCGCGCCGCGCGCGGCTCGTGGTGGCGAACCACGCGCTCGTGATGGTGCAGGCGGCCTGGGGCGGGCTCGACGACAGCAACGTGCCGACGCGCTACGTGTTCGACGAGGGCCACCACGTGTTCGAGGCCGCGGACAGCGCCTTCTCGCTGGCGCTCACGGGGCGCGAAGCCGTGGAACTTCGCCGCTGGGTGCTCGGTGTCGAGGGCGGTCGCGGTCGCGCGCGTGGCCTCCGGCGCCGCCTCGAGGAATTGATCGCCGGCGACGATGCGGCCGAGCGCGCGCTCACCGAGGCGCAGGCCGCCGCGCGCGCCCTCCCCGGTGACAGCTGGCTGCAGCGGCTGCAGCAAGGGGCGCCCTATGGCGAGACCGAGATCCTCCTGGCCCATGTACGTCGGCAGGTGCTGGCGCGGGCGGAGGCAGCCGACAGCGCCTATTCGCTCGAGACCGAGGCACGGCCGCCGGTCGAGGGCCTGCTCGCGGCAGCGGCGGGATTGGGCGTCGCGCTGCGCCGGTTGATCGAGCCCCTCGATGCACTGGCGAAGCGATTGGGCAAGCGGCTTGACGACGAGGCCGCGGACCTTGACGCCGCCATGCGCACGCGCATCGACGCCGCGCAGCGCAGCCTCCGCCGGCGCATCGATGGCGAGCTCGCGGGCTGGCTCGGCATGTTGAAGGACCTCGGCGGCACGCCTGCCGCGCCGCTGGTCGATTGGTTCGCGGTCGATCGCGTCGACGGCCACGAGATCGACGTCGGTATGCACCGGCACTGGATCGATCCGACCCGCCCTTTCGTCGAGACGGTGGCGAAGCCCGCGCAAGGGTTGCTGGTGACTTCAGCGACGCTCACTGACGGCACCGGCGATCCCGAGGCCGATTGGGCCGCCGCGGAGATGCTGACGGGCGCACGGCACCTGCAGAGGCCAGCGCTGCGCGCCCGCGTGCCGTCGCCCTTCGACTACGGCGTGCAGACACGCGTCTTTGTAGTGACCGACGTGAAGCGCGAGGACGTCGACCAGGTGGCGGCGGCCTATCGGGAGTTGTTCCTGGCGGCGGGCGGCGGCGCGCTGGGCCTCTTCACGGCGATCTCGCGGCTCAGGGCCGTCTATGCCCGGATCGCTGCCGCGCTAGAGGCGGAGGGCCTGCCGCTCCTGGCGCAGCACGTCGATGCCATGGACACCGCGACGCTCGTGGACATCTTTCGTGCGGAGGAAGATGCCTGTTTGCTCGGGACGGACGCCGTGCGAGACGGGGTCGATGTGCCGGGACGCTCGCTCCGGCTCATCGTGTTCGACCGGGTGCCCTGGCCGCGCCCCGACATCCTGCACAAGGCGCGACGGCAGGAATTCGGCGGCGCGCGCTACGACGACCGGATCACGCGGCTGCGGCTGCGCCAGGCCTTCGGGCGGCTGGTGCGCCGCGCGGGCGACACCGGCGTGTTCGTGCTGCTGGATTCCCGATTGCCCTCCCGTCTCCTCGGCGCCTTTCCCGAGGGCGTTGCGGTGGAGCGGATCGGGCTCAAGGATGCCATCGAACAGACCCGCGATTTTCTCGCGGCAAACTCGGCGCGTGCGGCGTGATTCGAGTCTGAGTCGCATGCTAGAGTCATGCGAACCAAGAAAATGACTGATCAGACACAAAGCCGAGACAAACTGCTCGACGTCGTCGCGTGGACGACCGAGGCTGGATTGCGCGGGCTCGCGGAGAATGAGCTGCTGCGCGGGTTTTGCGAACGCGTCGTCGCATTCGGAATTCCGCTCGCGCGCGCAACGTTAGGCATCGACACGCTGCACCCCGACCTCGCCGCGCGCATCTTCTACTGGCGCCGCGACAGCGAGCAGCCGATCAGCACCGATTTCGTTCCGTCCGACCGGGAGAATGCACAGGACCTTTGGCTCAAAAGCCCGTTCCACCGGCTGCTGAGCAGCGGCGAGTCGCAATTGCGATTAAGGGTCGCCGAGACGCCGCAAGGCGAATTTCCTTTCATCGACGACTGCCGCGAGCTCGGCATGACCGATTATGTCGCGCGCGTGGACCGCTTCGAGAAAGCGGGTTCGATCGGCGAGATGGATTGTGCGTTCTCCTCGTTTGCCACCGATCACCCCGACGGTTTCGCGGATGCACAGTTGGAGGCACTGCGTCTCCTCGTGCCCGGACTCGGACTCGCATTGAAGAGCATCGCCGTCATGCGCATCGCTCATACGCTCGTCGAGACCTATCTCGGGCGCGATGCGGGGCAGCGGGTGCTCTCTGGCCGGATCAAGCGCGGCGTCGCCGATCGCATCGGCGCGGCGTTATGGTTCAGCGATCTGCGCGACTTCACGCGCATCGCCGAGAAGGCATCGGCAGAGCAGCTGATCCCCCTCCTGAATGATTACGCCGAGGCGATCATCACCGCGATAGACTGCGCAGGCGGCGATGTCCTGAAGCTGGTCGGCGACGGCATTCTCGCCATCTTCACGCAGGATGATGCGGCGACGCGCAGCGGCGCGGCGATCGCCGCCGCAAGGATTGCGCGGCGACGCGTTGCCGAGCTCAGTCGAAGGCGCACGGCGGATCGTCTCCCGGTCACCGACTTCTATCTGGGCCTGCATATCGGCGAGGTGTTCTACGGAAATATCGGCAGCACCGCACGGCTCGACTTCACCGTCGTCGGTCCCGCCGTGAATGAGACGAGTCGCATCGCCGCACTCTGCCGATCGCTCGATCAACCCGTACTCGCTTCATCCGCCTTCTTCGAACAAGCAGGGGCGGCACGCCGAGAACTCGTCTCCGTCGGGCGTTACGCGCTGCGGGGCGTCCGACAGCCGCAGGAGCTTTTCACGCTCGAGCCGGGCGAGATCGACTGAGGCCTTGCGCCGCCGAGTTCCAGAAAGCCCACAATTTTCTTATGGCGACCGCAACGCCTGCGGGGTGATTCGCCGCCGTGGCGCGTGCTAATCTCCATACGCGCGAGCGTTGCCCTGGCTGCGAGCGCGTGACAACGCCGCAAGAAGAGGTGGCACATGCTCGATCACCATTCGGCTCTGATCCACACGATGGTCCTGGCCTCGGCGGCCGGCAGCGGCGTCACCGACGCCGAGCTGCGCACGATCGGGGATATCGTCACGCATCTGCCGATCTTCGCGGAGTTCGACAAGAAGCAGCTGCCGAAGACCCTCGCGGCTTGCTCGGACCTGCTGCAGAAGGAGAACGGCCTCGATCTCGCGCTCAAGGATATCAAGGCGGCGCTGCCGCCGCGCCTGCGCGAGACCGCCTACGCGCTTGCGTGCGACATCGTGGCGAGCGACGGCGAGGCCTCGCAGGAGGAGCTGCGTTTCCTCGAGCTCCTATGCGACCGGCTGCCGATCGAGCGCCTGATCGCCGCCGCTATCGAGCGCGGCGCCCGCGCCCGCTTCATGACGCTCTGAGGCGCAAAAAAGAAAAAGGGCCGCGGCAAGCCGCGGCCCTCGAGGTTCCTGCGTAAGCGTTGTTTTTATTAGAAGTCCATTCCACCCATGCCGCCGTGGTCATGGCCGCCGGGCATCGGAGGAGCCTTCTTCTCCGGACGCTCCGCCACCATCGCCTCGGTCGTGATGAGGAGGCCCGCCACCGACGAGGCGTCCTGCAGTGCCAGGCGCACGACCTTGGTGGGGTCGATGATGCCCGCCTTCAGCATGTTGACGTACTCGCCGGTCTGGGCGTCGAAGCCGTGGTTGGTGTCGTTGCTCTCGAGGAGCTTGCCGACCACGACGGAGCCGTCGGCGCCGGCGTTCTCGACGATCTGGCGTGCGGGCATCTGGATCGCCTTGCGCACGATGTCGACGCCGACGCGCTGATCGTCGTTCTCCGCCTTGAGCTTGGCGAGCGCCTTGGTGGCGTAGAGCAGGGAGACGCCGCCGCCGGCAACGACGCCCTCCTCGACCGCCGCGCGGGTCGCGTGCATGGCGTCGTCAACCCGGTCCTTGCGCTCCTTCACCTCGACCTCGGTGGCGCCGCCGACCCGGATCACCGCCACGC